>Ga0081479_112799_pt1 | contig 15815 bp, 14 predicted proteins | sample MamHotmetagenome_FD_70984 | JGI IMG/M metagenome (GOLD analysis project Ga0081479, IMG submission 70984) | Hot spring cone microbial streamer communities from Mammoth Hot Spring (Liberty Cap Streamers), Yellowstone National Park, USA - T=72 v2... | ecosystem: Environmental > Aquatic > Thermal... | reverse complement strand
GCCGCCGCAGGCGGCGAAGCAATCCCCATATCGGCCAGGAGATTGCTTCGCTACGCTCGCAATGACAAGAGTTAGAGAGTTCTTCATCGCTTAGGGTAGGCAGTTACGATGAAACTGAACACCCCCGGTCAGGCGGATGGAGAGATCAAACTATGGATTGATGGCGAACTGAAGATGCACTATAATACCATCCGCTTCCGCACCATTCCCGAACTCCAACTCAATGCTGCCGCTTTGGGAGGGTACATCGGTGGCACTTGCACCAGCGCCCGCGATCAGAAAATCTGGGATGATCACTACATGATTTCCAAAGTCTTCATCACCGACCAGGTGTTTGGCGCAATGTGTGAGACCAAAACGGAGTGGTTTGACACGGGAGTTCCTTATCTGTGGGACCTGACGCGTCAATGCTGGCCGGGAGTCAACTGCCCATAACAAAGTGAGTGCCCCGTTTGACCGATGAATCGCCCTCCTTCTGGCTCAGCGTCGCGCTGACCATTCTGATCGCTCTGCTCGCCTGGGCTGGTGAATGGGCATGGGAGGCCTGGCAGGAGCCTGCGTTTGGCTTTCCAGGGAAGATCACCAGTTTCCAGGTGAGCAGAATGAGGCAGGAAGCTCCCCCCCGAAGCACTTTCGGCGCAGGAGGAGTTGAAAGCGTACCTGCGGGAACAGCGACTGGCTTTGATCATTGCCTCCGCCGGCGAGGGCCGCCCGGAGATCCAGGTGTATGAACCGCATCACTGGCTCCCCTGGTTTCCGCCATGTCCGGAGGAAAATCACTAGCCTGTGGCCGTGTATCTCCTCCAGGGCACATACTCAGAACAGCGATGGAAGAGGGGAAAAGACAACCCGTTTGTGCCTCCAGGGGCGTCCATTGCAGGCATCGTTTCAGCGCCGGGACGCATCGGGACGCTGCAGTATGCGAGGTGTCTCGACGCGCAGCCGTGGCCGGAAGGACGCTATACTGTCACCACCGCCGATCCAGAAAAAATACAGCATGTCCTGTTCCTCGTTGAACGCATGGGGGGCAGCCCTCAGGGCGGGAAACTCCCGTTCTTTTTACAATTTCTCCTCGATCCTTTCGTCGAGGGAATGGGATTCCTGGCCCTTGCAGGCTATGGCGGCTGGATTTTTGCCGTCTGGCACTCGCTACTCAGATATGCCGCTGCCCCCGGCTTTCGGCAGGGCCATCCACTCCCCCTCTCTGCCTGCATCAGAGAAAATCTGACGAGAGCATTCCCCCGCCTGGCTGCGGCAGCGGCAATGGGGATTTCCCTGGCCACCCTTTCGCTCCTTGCCATTGCTCAGGTTCACCTATCGGGCAGGGAAACGCTCTCCCTGCTGTTTGCCTTTCTCGCGACGCTGATGGTCCTGTTGATCACCCGCTCGCTGCTTCCCTTCACCTTTTTCTTCTTCCAGCGTAAGGCAGGCGAGTCGTTCAGAGAGGCGATTCTCCGCGCTTCTCGCCCGCTCTCTCTGCTCGCGATGATGGGAATGATCGCTGCCATGATTGGCGCTCTCGCTCTCGTGGATGTGCCCTCACAGGTGACTACGCTTGAGGCAGGCCGAATCCTGCGCAGGCAGCGCGCCGTATTTTTTACTCCCTATTATCCTCCTGGAGAGATCAGCCAGATTGGAGACGAAGCGGTACAATTTCTGAACGATTTGATGGAAGCACGCCAGGCCTACAGCGTTCTGGTTTCCACCCTGGCCTCCGAACATCCTCCGATGCTGGCAGTGTTCGGCGACGCCTTCCCCGAACGCTTCCCAACGATGCGCTTCTGCGCTCCTGTTCCCTGTGCTGCGCCTGGAGCGAACGTCAGAGACCCGGGGGCGGCGCTCTCTTTCGGTGGGGAAGCCATCCCCCTGAAGCCGACCCTTCCTGCAAGCGCCAGATTCTTTGACCCCCTGATGGGCAGCCTCTCGCTCAAGGATCGCCTGGTGATGCGCCTGCCTGGTTCCCTCATGCTCCGTTTGAATGCCATGCAGCGGGAAGAACTCTTCGCCCGTAGCGTTTTGCTCGCCCTAAATCTAACTCCGCTCGCGGGACAGGAGTATGTGGACGCCTTCGTCTCGGCTGCCGCCCGTGGCGGGTTGTATCTCGTTCCCCATTTTGTTTCCCAGGAAGAACCGGGATGGCTGCGCGAAAGGATGATGCAGGCCGCGATGTACCTGGTAGGGTGGGTGGCTTTCCTGGTTATGTGCTTTCAGGTTTTTACAAAAAGCAATCATGACTTCACTGCAAAAAGCTGATCTTTCCACCACAGATACCACGGAGATCGCAGAGACTAAATCTAATTTTATCTTTCATTGAAAATAGGCCAGTCTGCACTCCGCTGTCCGCGGTCTGCGGTCTGCCGTCCACCTTAAAAACAAAGAGGGTCTGACGGAGTCGTCAAACCCTCTCCCATTTGCTTTCTGACGATCAGCGCAGGCTCTGGCGCAGGCCTTCCAGTTTCCCGGCCACCGAGCCGTCCAGCACCTTATCGCCAACTTTGATAACCAGCCCACCCAACAATGCCGGATCGACGCGGAAGGTCACCGCCTGGGCGCCGACCTGAGCCAGCACTTCTTTCTTGATCAGATTTTGTTCTTCTTCGGTCAGCGGCAGGGCGCTGATGACCTCTGCCGAGGCGCCTTTGAGATCGGCGCCTTCGAGCACGGTCACTTTTCCACCCTTTACCCCAGCGAAAAACTCCTCTATCAGCGCGTGCTGGCGCTTCTCATCGAGGGCTTCACCCAGTAACTTCTGGGTCGCGGCGATGGCCAGGGCCGCGATCTGGCCGCGCAGATCGCCGAGGATGCGGTTGCGCTCCGCTTCCGCATCCGCCTTTGCGCTCTCGATGATACGAGCGGCTTCCGCTTCGGCTGCGGCGCGCACATCTTTGGTCGCCGCCTGGGCGCGTTCCGTCGCCTCGCGCACGATGCGATTGGCTTCTGCCTGGGCCTCCGCGAGGATCTTAGCAGCTTCCTTCTCCGCATTGGCGCGCGCCTCTGCAGCAACGCGAGCGTTTTCGATCCCCTCCGCGATCACTTTGCGACGCTTTTCCAGCAATCCGAGGATAGGTTTGTACACCCAGGCGCGCAAGACGACGAACAGGATCAAGAAATTGAAAATCTGTACAAAGATATAACCGAGGTTCAGGCCCAACTTTTCCAAAGCGACCTCCTCTATGATTAGAACACGAACAGGATCAGAAGAGCCACTACCAGACAGTAAATAGCAATCGCCTCAGCGAAAGCGATGCCCAGGATCATGTTTGTCTGGATAGTGCCGGTCGCATCTGGGTTGCGCGCCATTGCCTGCACCGCGCCGCTGGTCAAAATACCAATGCCTGCACCGGCGCCAATCGCTCCGAACATGGCCAGACCGGCTCCAATCAGTTTACCAAGAATCGTGGCAGCAGCTATATCCATTGTGAGAACCTCCGTTCGTTGAAGTTTCGGGCGGAAAATCCGCCGCTAAAAAGGTGGAAACCGGGCGATACCGCCCGAAAACTACGCGTGCGCCTCTTCGTGATGCTCACCGTGTCCCTGGGTGGCCTGAGCCATGAAGATCATGGTCAGGAAACCAAAGACCACCGCCTGGATCAAACCAACGAAGAACTCAAGCATCAGGAAGATAGATTGGGCAAAGACCGGCACGAGAGAGCCGATCACAAACAGAAGGACAGAACCGGCAAAGATGTTCCCAAATAGACGGAAAGCGAAAGAAAGGATTTTTGAGAACTCCGAAATCAGCTCCAGCAAGCTGACAGCGAAATCAATGACGCCAAAGATCGGACGGCTAAACAGGGTTTTCGTGTTGAAAAACTTCGTGAAATAGCTCAATCCCTGCGCCTTGATGCCGATCACCTGTACCATGAAGACCGCAATCAGCGCCAGTGCGACGGTGAAATTCAAATCCGTGGAGACGACGCGCACAAAGGGGAGCAGTTTGTACGTCGCTTCCCCATGCCCTGCATGTTCCGCCGCCGATTTGACGATGGTCGCCGCCCAACCCAGGTCCTGGACTGCGTAGCCATGCCCTTCCGCCGGCTCAAGCAACCCAACGCTATCCACCCCTGGGATCAGCTCCATCCAGTTGGAAACCAGAACCAGCAGGGTAATGGTAGCAAACCAGGGGAAAATAAACCGGGCCCACTTCCCCGCCGTGCTCTCGGTGAGATTGTAGATCACCTCCAGCAAAGCCTCCACGGCCCCCGGTAAACCGCGAGTCACCAGCGAATCATCGCTTTCTGCACGCTTCACAGCTCGCGAAACCCCAAAGGCGATCAGCAGCAGGAGCACATCCGCAATGAGCAGCGCCACAAGCGTATTGGTGAGATAGAACTCCCCGAAGACAGGAAGGGTAAAGAGCGGCTCATGCGAAAGCGCCTCCGCCGGTAACTGTACATGGGGCTGAATCGGGGGATAGAAACGCGCCGCAATGGCGCCCGCGATGATGAACAAAAGGACAAACCAGCGATTTACGCCCCAACGCCAACCTTTCTTTGCTTCGCTCACGATGACATACCTCCTGAAGAATTTTCCTGTTCCGGCCGAGATGCAGGTAAAGCGGGCTTGACGCGCGCAGTTGCCGCCCGTACCACCTGAACCATCAAGAAAATCGTCACCGGCACGCTTGCTGCCAGAGCCAGGATGGTAAAAAGCGGGCGCGTCCCCATCTGCTTATCAAGCCACAAACCACCAAACAACGCAACAAAGATAACTAGCAGGGTCAAACACCCCACCTGTCCGGCCACACTGGCCAGAGTCAGGTTGAACGCACGCTGCAGGCGGGGATCCGGTGAGAGCGAAGTCACGATTGCAAATTATATCACAAAATCATGCAGATACCGACGGCAGTCAGGAAATTGGTAGTGTTCCTTCAGGAAATTCCGAGAACGAAAGTAACCACCTCCCACTGCCATCGTTGTTGCGGTAGAAAATTTTCTACCGTTACATTGCGAGCCGCCGCAGGAGGCGAAGCAATCCCCTTGTCGGCCAGGAGATTGCTTCGCTTCGCTTGACCGTGGACGGTAAGTTGAAACAGACAAATCAGCCGGTTTTCGCTCTGCGTGCTTCCCTGGAAAGGCAAGGGCCTACGGCAAATTCGCAAAATAAATCCGATCCTCCAGCGCCAGATACAGCACATTCTCGGCGCTCACCGTGAAAGCCGTCCAGCGCAGATCGGGGAGGGAAAGCGGCGCAGCCTTCCACACCTCTTGCAGCTCCAGGGAGCGCGAAGAAAAGCGATAGATCGCCCGATGCTCATCATCCAGGAACAGCAAAGGCATGGCCGGTGGCGCGCCCAACATCACCTGAGCAAGATGCACCTGCTGAAATTCGGCCAGCCCCTGGTGCGCCGGATACGGATCGTGCAGCGCGGCCGGCGTCTGACAGCGCGTCGGCACCCCCTCCAGCCGACTGTTGACACACGTGGTGAGCATCCCAGTGGCATGGAGCACATACAACGTATCCTGAAGCGCCACCAGATCGATCCCGTTCTCAATGGGCGGCACCTCCCGAGGAAAAATAAAGCGCGGCGGACGCTCAAACTTGCCCTGATAACCCGTATATTCCCAAATTGCTCGTGAGGCAGCATCCAGCACATACAGCGTATCGCCATCCAGGGCGAAAGCGGTCAGGCGCGTCCAGTTTGCGTTGGGGCGCGGCAGCGCAACCGCCTGAGGAGGCGCATCTGGCGCACAGTAAAGCAACATGCCAGAAGCATCCGTCGCCAGCACCGTTGCCCCGTAGAAATTGAAATCCGGCAACGGCAGCAGGTCCACCAGCGCGCCCACGGTCTGGCTTCCATACGTGCCGGGGGCGCATTGAAATCCCTCATCCAGGCGCAACCTGCCCCGATCATTGAGAGCGCGCAGCACGCGTCCATTCTGCGCATCGAGCAGGTAGAGATCGCCCTGCGCGCTCACCAGGCGTGAAATGGGCAGCGAAAGCGGCGCACTCAGCGCCGGCTGAAACTTCAACGACACCACCCCAAGTAACTGCGCCAGCTCCCTCTCCGCCTCCTGACGCAGCGCCTGCGCCTCGCTCGTGCGCCGATAGCTCTCCGCCTTCTCCGCATAGAACAGCACCCCCTGCCAGGCATCACGCCGCGCGACCGCATCGGTTGCGCTCAAGGCCTGGGCGCGCAGCGCCTGCGCCTGGTTCAGATACATCTCATACTCCAGATTGCTCCCCAGGCGAAAATAGGTCGCCACTGCTGCCGTCACCACGAACAGGGGAATGACAATCGCCAGCAACAACAGCAGCCCCTGCGTGCGCACCGGGAGCGGCGTTTCTGAGGCCGGCAGCAGACGGGGCAAAAACCTGCCCAGTGCTTCCAGGCTCTTCTGGCGCGTCTGCCGCAGGCCCTCCAACAACCGGAGCAGGGCGCGAGTGAAGGATTTAAGGAAAGGGGAAGAGGGCGGCCGCGTGCGGGGGGAAGCGTGAGTGCCCACTTGAGACGACTCCACCGGGGAAGCCGCCTGCCGTGCGCCTTCCGTGACCGACTCAGGCCTGACTGCTGATCCCGAAGCCGAAGCCGCTGCCTGCGGCAGGGTGTAGGCAGAGGCACTCCCTGCAGCCGGCGCAGCCTCCTCAGCGAGCATCGCCTCAACCTCCTCCGTGCCCGGCAAAGAGGCTTCTTCCTGCAAAGTACCCGACCCCTCCGTCAACCCCGCAGCGCTTTCAGCAGACGACGCAGGTCGTCCGTGCACCGGGGTAGAAGTCGCCGCGGGCCTGGATTCGCCCGAAGCAGGGCCTGCAGGGGCAGCCGTCGCAGGCTGGCCAACCGCCGGGGTAGAAGTCGCCGGGGGCCTGGATTCGCCCGAAGCAGGGCCTGCAGGTGCAGCCGTCGCAGGCTGGCCAACCGCCGGGGTAGAAGTCGCCGCGGGCCTGGATTCACCCGAAGCAGGGCCGGCAGGCGCAGCCGTCGCAGGCTGGCCGACCGCCGGGGTAGAAGGCGCCGCGGGCCTGGATTCACCCGAAGCGGGGCCGGCAGGTGCAGCCGTCGCAGGCTGGCCGACTGCCGGGGTAGAAGGCGCCGCAGGCCTGGATTCACCCGAAGCGGGGCCGGCAGGGGCAGCCGTCGCAGGCTGGCCGACTGCCGGGGTAGAAGTCGCCGCAGGCCTGGATTCGCCCGAAGCAGGGCCTGCAGGTGCAGCGGTCGCAGGCTGGCCAACCGCCGGGGTAGAAGTCGCTGCAAGCCTGGATTCGCCCGAAGCAGGGCCTGCAGGTGCAGCGGTCGCAGGCTGGCCGACCGCCGGGGTAGAAGTCGCCGCAGGGCTGGATTCGCCCGAAGCAGGACCGGCAGGTGCAGCCGTCGCAGGCCGGCCAACCGCCGGGGTAGAAGGCGCCGCAGGCCTGGATTCGCCTGAAGCAGGGCCGGCAGGTGCAGCAGCGGGAGGCGCAGGAGGTTGAGCATCGGGTTTTCTGAAAGAGGAGGGAGTGGAGAAAAACCCGGCTGCCTCCCCCTCCGTTTGCGCAGGAGTGGAAGAGGATGGGGAAGCCCCTCCAATGTAATGGGCGCGCGGGGATGCTCCCCCTGCGGCTTCGTCCGGGGAGGGCGCAGTAGCTCCGGGTCCCTCTCCAGAAGGCGCAGACGGAGACCCTGCAGCCATCGAGAGCGACGGCAAGGGAAGCCACGTCACCGTACCAGCCCCCTGGTCAATTCCCATTAATAAAGCATGAACTTCTCCCCGCTCCAGCACCATCAGATGGCGATAGAGGGATGGCAAGGAGCCCGAAAGGGAGAACGATTGCCAGCCAGGAGGGAGCACACCACAGATCAAGACCCGTTGCCCGGCCTGGAAGTTGAGCTGACCATAGCGAAAGGACGGCGACTGAGCGTAGCCCAATCCGGCAGAGGCGGGATCGTGCACGTGACGCAGATTCCCCTGCTCCCAGAGGAAGAGATGGGTCGCACCGCCCTGAAGCCAGATCGCCTGTTCCGGGCGCAGCGCCATCAGGACGAGCAGGCCAAAGCCCTGTCGCTTTTGCGAACGCAGGGCGAAGTTCCGATCCAGGAGCAGGCGGTTCAAATGCAGGGCCGCCGTGCGCAGGGCCGCCGTCGTGCTCCCTGCGGTGGCGTAGTAGGTGGTCTGGAGCTGCTGGAGCAGACGCTCCGTTTCGGCATCCGGCGCAGCATCCCCTTGATAGGTGAGATAGCACAGCAAGCGCTCGGCGCTGCGGACGCGTTCGGCGCGCCGCGGCGGCTCAAAGAGCACGATGCCCGGCACTCTGGCACGGATTTCATCCTGGGAACGATAGAGGGGCAAGAGCGAAAGATCAAACGGCATGGAGAGGTTGACCCATTCGGAAACCGGCCGCCTCGCCGCAACCCGCTGCGGCGCGGCCGGCAGAGAAAAGCGATTGCTTCGCCATCCATCGGGAGTTTTCGAGAGATGGATGGTTTCAGGTAAATTCTACTATAAATCAGGGCAGGAACGGGCAGGTTGGGAGAGGGTAGACCGCGGTATAGACGATGGACGATAGACGATGGACGGTAGAGGTCACAGGGCGGGCTTTTCAGCCTGTCGGGGTGGGCCATCAACGAATGGGGAATATTGACCGCAGACCGCCGACGGCAGACCGCCGTAGGACAGGCTTTCCAGCCTGTCAGGGAAGTGGGCCGTCAACGAATGGGGAACGAATGAACGAATTCAGACTGCAGACTGCGGTAGGACAGGCTTTCCAGCCTGTCAGGGAAGTGGGCCGTCAACGAATGGGGGAACGAATAAACGAATTCAGACCGCAGACGGCGGACCGCGGGGTGAACGATGGACGGTGGATAATAGACCGTGGACGGCGACAGCACACCCAGGCTTTCCGCCTGCCGGGGGATACTGTCAATGAAGGGGGAACACATATTCGTTTATTCGTTAAAAAAATTCGTTGACGGTATGGCCTGAAAAACATATCAACAATTGATGAATGAAAAATAAATTAATTTTTGCCAACAGATGCATTATCAGGGGGCAATGTCCTCAAACCGCGACGCTCTCTCACACCAGAGATTGCGCTCAGCCGTTTTGTGCTAAAATGTAACCGCCTCGATGATGTGAGATGAGACGTTTGTCTTGTAAAAACCATGTTTCGCGCCAGCGATCTGGGGTGTACCTGAACGGCAAAGTTTACGAAGATTGCTTCGGACAGAGAGCACTTGGGATGATGGCTATGCCAGAATATCACGTTGCCGAGGTGGTCAATCATGAAGGTTGAAGCCAGACTCATTTTAGGCGACTGTCGAGAAAAATTACGAGAATTGCCTGATAATTCGGTGGATTTGATTTTCACCTCCCCTCCGTATGCAGACAGTCGGGCAAATACTTATGGCGGCATTAAGCCCGATGAGTATGTGGAGTGGTTCTTACCGATTTCGGCTGAACTCTTGCGCGTGTTAAAGCCAACCGGTACGTTTGTGCTCAACATCAAGGAAAAAGTCGTCAACGGAGAACGCCACACTTACGTTATTGAGCTGATACTTGCCATGCGCAGGCAAGGGTGGTTATGGACGGAAGAGTTCATCTGGCACAAGAAAAATTGTTATCCGAGCAAATGGCCCAATCGCTTTAGAGACGCCTGGGAACGGCTGCTGCAATTCAATAAAAGCCGCAAATTCAACATGTATCAGGAAGCAGTGATGCTTCCGATAGGAGACTGGGCAGAACGCAGGTTGAAAAAACTCAGTCAGACCGACTTAACGCGAGATACATCACGCGCAGGCAGTGGCTTCGGGAAACGGGTTGCGAACTGGTTAGGGCGTGATAGGGTCTATCCCACGAGCGTCTTATATCTGGCTACTGAAACCAAAAACCGTAATCACAGCGCTGTTTTTCCAGAGGAGTTACCCGAATGGTTCATTAAGCTATTTACCAGGGAGGGAGATTGGGTGCTCGATCCTTTCATGGGTTCAGGCACAACGATACGGGTTGCCCAAAGAATGGGACGCAACGCCATTGGCATTGAAATTCTCCCCGAATACTTCGACCTTGCGCAACAACAAATCTCGCCGATCCTGGAAATCCCCCTTCAGTTAGCCTTGCTCGAAGAGAAAGGGAATTATGAAACCAATGGCCAGATTGACTGGCCCAAACTGGTGCGATTCAATTCCGAAAAAAGCACTCCCTGATTCCTTGCGGCTTCGCTGTGCAGCCACAGTAAGCCACGGAGAGCAATATGATAGACCTCCTCTCTCTTTTCCCTGACGATTTGAAACGCCAGCTCCTGGATGGCCTGATCGGTGGCCTGGCCGATCTGGGCAAACGCCTGGCTGGCGAGAAGGCTTCGGAGCAAATTCGGCGACTCTCTTCGGAATCCTCTTTCCTCCGCGCCTTCGACCAGGCATTGGAACGCGGCCTGAAGCGATTCCAGAAAGAATACATCCAGGAAGACGAGGACCTGACCCTCCTGCTGACCCGCGATCCTTCACTCTGGCGATCCCCTACCGTGCGACAGGCGCTGCGGGAACATTATGGCCTGAAAAATTGATCAAAGACAGATTTGTAAAAAAGCATTAATTTTTGCCAACACATGTACTATCATAGGGGGATGTCCCAAAACCATGCTCATCTCCTTAGCTCTGCCTTTGTAGTGGAGTCAGGTATAATACAATTCCAGTGTGAAAGTTTTTTGGAGGCAAGAAGATGGACAACGATCTGGAACTGGTTACCCTTGAAGAAGCCGCCAGAATTGTGGGAAAAACTCCAGCCGATCTTCGCGGCTACATCCAACGCGGCCAGATTGGAACGTACAACGAACAGGGCAAGCTGATTCAGCACACTGAGAATGGACATTTGCGCGTTTCGCTGAAGGAAATCAGGATTTTTCTCGCCCTCCTGGAGCAAGGATTGGAAAAACACCATCGCGCGGGACTTCACCCGGAATTAGGCTTTTATGATGTGCCAGAACATCAACGCACGAAGCATGTTCATCGTTTACACCCCTACTTAGGCAAATTCATTCCCCAACTTGTTGAATGGTTCCTGGCCCGCTACTTCCAGGCTGACGATGTGATTCTTGATCCGTTTATGGGTTCAGGCACAACGCTGGTGCAGGGGAATGAGATGAAGATGCACACCATCGGCATTGATATTTCCCCCTTCAACTGCCTGATTGCCCGAGTCAAACTGGCAAAATATGATGTTGTCAGGGCGCGCGCGGAAATTCTGGACATTGAACGCAGGGTAACTGCATTCTCCAGACATCTAACGCGTCCATCGTTTCCCTCCCTGTTTCCTGAAGAGCAGATAGATGAACTTAAGGAGAGCCTTCTTGAAGAATGTAAGAGCGAATACTTACGCACCTGGTTTGCACCTCGCGCGTTGCTGGAAATGCTCTATTATCGCCGGTTGATTCCAGATTACCACTATCAGGATTTGCTACGGGTGGTGCTCAGCCGGGCGGCCCGCTCTTCACGCCTGGTGCCACATTACGATCTGGCTACGCCGAAGGCACCTTTGCCTGTTGGGCAACCGTACTGGTGCAAAAAACATAATCGCTATTGTGTGCCTATTGATAACTGCATCACGAAAATCCATGCTTATAGCGAGGATACAGCGCGCCGTATCGCACAGTTCGACAAACTTCGCTCCGACAAGGCTGCAGTCGTTATTCAAGGGGACTCGCGAACCGTAAATTTGTCAGCCGAGTTATCTAACACTCCCATTGCCGGCCGGCCTATTGATGGGATTTTCACGTCTCCCCCGTATGTAGGACAAATTGATTATCATGACCAACACATTTATGCCTATGAGCTATTTGGCTTTCCTCGTCAGGATGAACTTGAAATAGGAGCCAAAAAGCGCGGAAAGTCCAAACAAGCTCAAAAAGAATATGTGGAGGGAATCTCGGCTGTTTTTCGGAACATCCTCCCCTATTTGAAACCCAATGCAAAAATTTTCATTGTCGCAAATGATCGTTTCAACCTTTACCCGGAAATTGCTCGCCGCAGTGGCATGAAAATTGTGGATGAGTTTCATCGCGCAGTCACAAAACGCACCGAGCAGGGAGATGATCCCTATCAGGAAACCATATTCTTCATGATGAAGGCAGATTAAGATGGGGCTATCCGAACAACAACGTAATGAAATAGCAACACTTCTTCAGAATAAAATCCGGAAAAAACTGATTGAATATTCTCCTGAAAGCCAGCATATGCCTTTCCATGTGCGACTGTTAGGTCAGGATCGCATGGCTTTGTTCTCATTCATTCACTCAATCAATACAATGCTTGGCTCAGCAATTTTTGAGCAAGTGGCCGTCATCATTGCCAGACCCCATTTTAAGCAGGTGATCAGCCAGTACAAAGGCTTGCCGGATTCGATAAGCGAAGAGTCGCAGCGGGTTATCCAGAGAATCATGGATAATCTGGAAACAGGAAGTACAAAACCCAATAAAGAGGCAGAGACAAAAAGCATCTTACAGGTAGCGCAAACTGGCACAATTAAGAGAGTAAAAAAGCCGTGCGTTGACCTGTTTCTACAAACCGAAGATGGAAGCGAATACTATTTTGACATCAAGACTGCCAAGCCAAACATTGAAGGCTTTGCCGATTTCAAACGCAAAACCCTGGAATGGATTGCCATTCGAGGCACTGTCAATCCCCTTCCGACCCGAATTTACACAGGCCTGGCAATTCCATACAATCCCTATGAGCCAAAGCCTTATGCTCGTTGGACACTGCAAGGAATGTTTGAGCTTTCTCAAGAGATCAAAGTGGCCGAGGAATTCTGGGACTTCCTGGGTGGTAAAGACACCTATTCGCAGTTATTAGAGGTGTTTGAGCAAACAGGTATCCAGTTGCGCCCAGAGATTGATGCCCGCTTCAGTCAGTTCGCCCCTCGTCAGGGCAGAAAAGAAAACACGGATGCCTGACCTGATTCCGAAGCGATTGTCCAGCCAGTTTGATGGAGCGATGAGTCTACTGCAAAAACTCACCTGAGTAGCACAGAATTGAACCCGCTAAACATCATACCGAACTACGGAGCAATGATGAGCGACTATCTGCTGGAAGTGGAGCATCTTTCCAAACGCTTTGGGGAGACGGCGGCGGTGGAGGACCTTTCGCTGCGAGTGCGCCCCGGCGAGATTTATGGGCTGGTCGGGCCGGATGGCGCCGGTAAGACGACCACCATGCGCCTGGTGGTGGCCGCCCTGCGCCCCGACCGGGGCCAGATACGCGTGGCCGGCGTGGATATGCAACGCGCTCCAGAACAGGGACGACGCTGGATCGGCTACCTTTCGCAGCGGTTTTCCCTCTACGAAGACCTCACCGTGTTAGAGAATATCCGCTTCTTCGCCGAGGTGCGCGGCCTTTCGGCGCAGGAATGGCGCTCGCGCAGCCTGGAGATTTTGCGCTTTGTGGACCTGGAGCGCTTCCAGGATCGGCTGGCCGGGCAACTTTCCGGGGGCATGAAGCAAAAGCTGGGACTGGCCATCGCACTGGTCACCCGGCCGCGCCTGCTCCTGCTCGATGAGCCGACGACCGGCGTGGACCCTGTCACCCGTCAGGATTTCTGGCAACTGCTGATCCAGCTTGTGCACGCGGCCAGCGAACCGGTGGCGATCCTGATCTCCACGCCCTACATGGACGAGGCCTCGCGCTGTCACCGCATCGGGTTCATGCGCGCCGGGCGGCTGATCGCCGAGGGGACGCCCTCCGAGCTGCGCGCTCGTCTCAATGGGCGCATGTTGGAAGTGCGCGGTAGCCCCTTGAGCGACCTGCGCGCCTGGCTGCAGCAGGTCGAAGGGGTGGAGGAGGTGCATAGTTTTGGGGATCGGCTGCATGTGCGCGTGCGTCAGGGATATACCCAGGCGGTGCTGGATCGGCTGCAGCAACACCCCTCGCCCTCTCCCTCCATCCGCATCCTCTCCGCGCGCCCGGTGACCCCGGTGCTGGAAGATGCCTTCATGGCCTTTGCCTCGAACCAGCCTGTGGAGAGCGAACCATGAGCGAAACCGTCATCCATGTCGAAAATCTCACCTGTCGCTTTGGGGATTTCGTCGCCGTTGACCATGTCTCCTTCCAGGTTCAGCGTGGCGAGATCGTGGGCTATCTGGGGCCAAACGGCTCCGGCAAGACCACGACGATCCGCATGTTGCTGGGATTGCTCCGCCCCAGCGAGGGATACGCCTCGGTGTTCGGCTTCGATGTCTATCGCCAGGCAGAAGCGGTGCGCGCCCGGAGCGGCTATATGTCCCAGAAATTCGCCCTCTACAACGATCTAACGGTCTGGGAAAATCTGGCCTTTTACGGGGGAGTATACGGGGTGCATCAGCGGCAGCAGCTGGAAGAAGTGCTGGAAATAGTGGGGCTGCAGGAGCATCGCCGTTCGCTGGTAAACTCGCTTTCGACCGGCTGGCGGCAACGGCTGGCGCTGGCCATCGCCCTGGTGCATCGCCCCCAATTGCTCTTCCTGGATGAGCCGACCTCGGGCGTGGACCCGCTGGCCCGCCGCGCCTTCTGGGACCTGATCTACCGCCTGGCCGAAGCCGGGGTCACCATCCTGGTCACCACCCATTACATGGACGAGGCGGAATACTGTCAGCGGGTGGGGATGATGCGTCAGGGGAAGTTGATGGCCATGGATACGCCTTCTGCCTTGAAAGCGCACGTGCTCCCCGGCCCGGTCTGGGAGGTCTTCCTGCAGCCGTTAGAGGTCGGTCTGGAGCACCTGCGCCAGGTGGAGGGCGTGCTGCGAGTGGGGCTTTCCGGCGATCACCTGCGCGTGCTCACCCGTCCAGAGATCGGCGCCAGCGACCTGGAAACGGGGCTGCGCCATGCTCCGCTCAAGCTCCAGGGTATCCAGCGCAGTGAGCCAACGCTGGAGGATGTCTTCCTGACCCTGGCAGGAAAAGAGGAGGAGGACAGATGAACCTGCCTCCCCTGCGCTTTGACGAGCGAGGACTGATCCCGGTCATCGTTCAGGATGCTGAGAGCGGCGAGGTGCTCACGCTGGCCTATATGAACGCCGAAGCCCTGCAGCGCACCCTGGAAAGCGGTGAGACGCATTTCTGGTCTCGCAGTCGTCAGGCCCTCTGGCACAAAGGCGAAACCTCCGGCAACGTGCAGCGAGTCGTCGAGGTGCGCTACGATTGCGATGGGGATGCGCTCCTGGTTCGGGTGCGCCCGGCGGGGCCGGCCTGTCACACCGGGCATTTTTCCTGTTTCTACCGCACGCTGGAGGAACGATGAGCCTGGAATGGCTGTTTGAAATTGTGCGCGCTCGCCTGGAGCATCCGCAGCCAGGCTCCTACACCACGGAGCTATTCCAGGCCGGATTGCCGCGCATTGCCCAAAAGGTCGGGGAGGAAAGCGCCGAGGTGATCGTGGCGGCCCTGGCCCAGGAGGATCAGCGGGTGATCGAAGAGGTGGCCGATCTCACCTACCATGTGCTGGTCCTGTTAGCAGCGCGCGGCCTTTCACCCCAGCAGGTGAGCGACGAATTAGAGCGCCGGCACCGGCGAAAAGCGGCGGCAGGAGGGTAGCCGGGAGTGGGCTGGACGGTGGATGGAATGCCGACGGCAGACCGCAGACCGCGGCATGGGATCGCGCAGCGGGCAAACAGCAGACGGGACGCAACGCCGACGAGCTCGAGTTTAGACAAACCATTTTTCCCCTGATAGAAGTATCAGGGCTGGGACAGCACCTTATCAAGTGAATTTCAAGCGGTTTGGGTGGCAGAAACGCTCTTTTTGACTACTTGGCGCCGCTCTTTGGGCGTTCTGGGCCTGCCTTTGGGCCAGCCGGGCGATTTTCCGCGCGATTTGGGAGGCCGGGCTGGCGTTCCAATCTGCAAGAAAATCGCACCCAGACTCTGGCGCACCCG
>Ga0081479_109744_pt1 | contig 15817 bp, 18 predicted proteins | sample MamHotmetagenome_FD_70984 | JGI IMG/M metagenome (GOLD analysis project Ga0081479, IMG submission 70984) | Hot spring cone microbial streamer communities from Mammoth Hot Spring (Liberty Cap Streamers), Yellowstone National Park, USA - T=72 v2... | ecosystem: Environmental > Aquatic > Thermal... | reverse complement strand
CTGCGGGTCAAGGGGGTAAAGGGTATGATTTTGGATTTTTTCAACACTTTTTAGCGGTATTATGACGCAAGAAAAAATATGGGCGGGGCGGTTAGCCCCGCATTAGTACTTGATATTTTAAGACATCAATTTTGTTGCTACGATAACGGGTATAACCTCTTCTTTAATTTCTGTTTCGCCTTCTGCTACTTCTTTCTTCTTTTTCGTCTTCTCTTCTAGTCTTCTTTTCTCTTCCTTTTGTCTTTCTTCTGCAACCTTTTGTTTGTATTTTGTGTATTCTTCTTTTATTACTTCATCTACAGCTGTATTTACATATGATAGTATTGTATTAAGCGTGTCTTCTCCGTAGAACAAGAGTTTTCCGTATTCCGGGAATTTGTATTTGTATAAGTTATTTTCATCTTCTACTGTGAATATCAGCGTGACTGTGTTATCTGGATTGTGTTCTTCTTCATACATATCAAAATCTATCGTTGATATACCATGTATTCTTGGCATTGCCTTTTTATAATATTCTACCATGTTCATCGGGACTGTAAGGTGAACTCCGACTTTATGTCTATCCTCGAAGAATTTTCTTTCGATCGCTATTTTCACACCATCTTTTTCCATAGAAATAGGTCCCATTTCCGGCATCTCCTCTACGTAAGTCTTCAGGGTATCGAATAGATTGTCTATGTTACTATCTATTTTGTTGCATATTTCCTCAAATTTTTTATCGTCTATCGGCATCCAGTAGGACACTTTAAGTGGTCGTGTATCTATTGAGTATGTTGTGTTTCCGAAAACAACAAGTGGTTCTTGCAAATCTTTGCTAGGATAAAGTGCATCAATGTTCACAATATTTAGCAGGAATTGTGCTCTTATTATATCTCCTATATTTGACAAGACTAAACGCTTTTGATTTCTTCTGTGATTTCCGAACTCATACTTTGGAAACTTCATAGTTATTATGAAGTCCCGTCTATATTTGTCTATCTGCTTATCATTTTTCTCAATCCTTATTTGTATGCGGTTAAACGGATTATTGAACTTATCAGTGGTGTACTCTTTTTCAAATACATATTCTTTTGCTCTGTATTCTTTCAGTGATAGAAGTGTTTGTTCTATAGACTTTAATCTATCGACTAATTCCGGACCTACTTGTACATATTCAAGCAACATTCCACTCTCTTTATCTACAACTCCGACGTAGTAGTCTTTATCTGTAGCTAAGGGGAATACTGATATTGTTTTAGATTGCATGTTATCTATTGTCTTTAGTAGGTCGTAGTACTTGTCTATAAATACTTCTAGCTTCTTTGCAAATGAGCGTGATTTTTTCGCATTTGACATTGCAATTGAATCATCTCCGTTGTATTCAAGGACTATATTGTTTCTATCCAGCGAGAGTGATAGTTTATCTGCAAAATATATTCGATCCTCTTTTATAGCTTTGTCGACGATAGGTACTGTATCCATAATCCTTTTAACATAGTGCATCATATCTTCTTTGGGGTGAAACACGATCTTATAACTATCTCTGCTTGAGAATTTATCCTCTATGATTTCAAAATAACCGTACTTGAAGTATACACTCCCTTTCAGCCCGGAATTGTACTCATTGATGGCTTTGATAATGTCATCAAAAAATTTTCTTATTGTCTCATCATGCACATATAATCTGTTGTTTCTTTCCTCTATTTTGCAATTTCCAGAACAACAGGATTTTAGTGCATCTACGAGTTCCTGGTTAAATTCTTCTACATAGAAATACTTTTCTGAGTGTTTTCCGTACTTGCGATGGAATTCTTCAAATACATATCTGGGGAAAACAGGATTTTTAATGAACTTAATTATTACCTTCTTTATAGGTAATTTTTCAGGTTCAACACTTGCTATCAAGGATTTAAGAGTTTCAACTTTATCGTCATTCAATAGAACTCTTTCTGTTATAGTTACCTTCTCTTCTGCGTTTGCAGCTTGGAGAATCTTTTCCTGCAGATGTTCAGAGATATCGTTGAAGAATTTCTCGATATCTGGTATCATCTTATCGAAAATCTTTCTGTATGCCTTTGTTGCGACAAGTTTCTCTTCGTTTGCATGCCATGTATCTCCACGTAAGTATGGATTCAAGTATGTACTGAACTCAAAGTACTCTTCAAAATATGGAATCACCTTATGTATGTAGATTTCATTATTTATTTTTGCTATTACATCTGAATCCACGTTTATCTTCACATACAAGTTGAGGGTATTTGCAACCCTCTCGATTCGCCACTTAAAAAATGGTAAGTTATTCATTTTTGCACCTCCCTTTCTTGAGATTTGTATAGTTATAGAAAAGAAAATGTTTGAAATCAAAAATAGGGGCATGAGTCCCCTATGAGTTTTTAAGCCTTTCAGCTACGAAGTATGCGATTAATTCCTCTCTTTTGTCTTGAGGTACCAGCTCCATTACATCAATAGATACTTGGATCTGTTTTCCAACCTTTTCTTTTACAGAAACTACAACCAGAAAGCATATCCCTTTTAGGGGATTGTGATGAATGGTAAAATAACACTTGAAATTATTTTGAGATTGTGGTATAACAGTGTTCGGAGAGAAAACTCCTCAAAACCTACCAGTGGACTGCTGGGAAGTTACGCCTGTGGAGAGGGAAGCCTCTGCACGAATACTTGAGAGTAGCCCATATGTTCGTGTAAGCTACACCTCGTTGAAGCAGGAAGCCCTCATCTGAGGGAGGAGGTCACAAGTGCTTTTTCTACAGATTTAGGAAGTTGTTGTTGAACCTGTTCCATAATTGACTGTATTAACAGGTTATCCTGTTGTTGAACTTCGTCAAGGACGCTAAAGTCTCCCTGGAGAACTCTATCTATTCTTGACTTCACTATATACTCACCAATTCAATTCATACTATTCACCCTTATGCACATTCTTTTATACCACCTTGACAGAGTGTTGATTTGCTGTATAATGTAGTGAACCTGGTGTCCAGGCACGAGGGTTTTTGCAGCACCCTGTTTTGCCCTCTGAAGTTAACAGCGTTAGACTGTTAACAAAAATCGGGGTGTAGAATTTCGTATGAATTTTGAAAAAAAGAAGAGTTATAGTGGAGAAAGAAATAATGGGAGCGATATGCCCCCAGAAAGTGTTAGTTGAGTTCTAATTTCTTGGAGATAGCAAATTGTCTACCGTTTGCCTCTCCAATAATAGTTATATATGCGTTTTTGTCATCAACCTCCACACCTTCCCTGATTTGATTCAGTGAAAGTATAGATTCGCTCCATAAGCTTTGTAGTCCCTTTACGACATTAATAGCGAGGGGCTTCAAATCCTGATAAGAGAAAGTGATCAAGATGGCTTTTCCTTCGTTTCTAATCTCTTGTTCAATCCTCCTAATTTCTTCATACAAAAATCTTTCTATTTGTTCCATACTCCACCTCCTGTTTTTTAGATTTAAGTATTTGTAGAAAATCTTCTGCAAATTCTCAATTTTTTGCTTTAAACCGGTTGAAATTTTATAACTCAGTGAAATTTTTGCTATAAATAAATTAAAACTTTAAGGAGGTGAAAATATGGCATCAAAAAAGAAATTTTTAAGGTTTGATGTAAATGAAATCGTAAATTTGACAGAACACGACGTAGATATAATCTTGAATGATAATAAGTTTACTATTCACCCAAGCGGTTTACTTCTAAGAGCGGACGAAAACAAATATGTTGATGGTGAAATTGTACTACGAACAGGATCAGAAGAAGTGGTTATCCCACACTACTTCGTTGACTATAGCAAACCTGTTATTACAAATGGCCACATCCGGGATATTACTGAACTTGAGTTTCATGACGGAATTCTCTATATCGTATCATCTATCGCGTACAACGCTGTACAGAAATACTATCCTCATCTTGTAAAGTACTTTGCAGTCCCAACCGATATGCAATACACGATTATAGATGGAAAGAAAATTCCCCAGGGAGCAAAAGGCCTTGGGCAAAGAAAGATGAGAAAACATAAATAATCTTGAGGGCGGTTTCAGCCCGCCCTATTTTTATTGGGGTTGCTAAAGAAAGTATTTTTTCTATAACTATTAGAGAATTCTTAGAGGGGGTGAGCATGAAGCGATTTATTTTAGATTTACTTATTGTTGTTACGAAGCTCAACAATATGTTCTTGAGTCTTGATTATGGTAACAGCGTGACTATTGCTCGATTTTGTGATTCTCATGCCGTCAATGGTTTTAGAATCACTACAAGACATCTAATCAGCCATGGTTGAAATTTATTGTGACGGTTCGGTTAAAGAAAACTTGTTTTTAGAAACATATGGGTTTATTGTTTTCAAAGATAATCATGAAATTTACTCTGAAAAAGGTGTTTTAAAGATAGCACTCTCTTCTAATGAAGCAGAAATCCTTGCTCTAGCAAAAGCGCTTAACTGGGCGCTTAATATGAGATGGATTATTCTTAGAGATGAAAAGGAAATTATAGTATATGAAGACTCTCTTTATGTCCTGGACAGGATTAAGGGAAACATTAAAAAACCTAATAAAAATTTTTATAGACAGCAAGAGGTTGAGAAAGTTATTGGACTAATAGATACATTAAGATTGAGCGGCATTGTTGTTACTCTTAAACACGTATACAGTAACCACAACAAAGCACACCATCTTGCATATAGTTGTGGTTTAAGCAATGATTTTTTATACGCCAATATGCTAAATAAAAATACTTTCTACTATGATTCTGTTTGTGCTGTACTTGAAAAAGAAGTGGAAAAAACATATAATAAGGCAAGGCGTTTAACCAAAAGAGTAAGAAATGCAAAAAGGGAAAACAGAGAAAAGTTACAACGTAAAGCGAACAATGCGTGGAAAAGGGCAGGACAGATGGAATTACTTCTTAAAAAGTATAAGGAGAAGTTAATTGTTACGGTTGGGGGTGCTATATGAAGAAGGTAATTTACATTATTTTGATTTCTTTACTTTTGTTTGCAGGACTGCCAAAAAGTAGTGCGAAGGCAGAGGACATCAGGATACTTGTAAACAGTGGAACGATTGTTAATCAAAATGTTTCATTTACGATTTCTGCTCCTAATACTCATCTAGATGCTAAAGAGCCTTTTGTAATCGATTTTGGAGACATGACTATTATAAAAGGATGCAGTTTGAGATTTGACATAAAATTCAACAACGATGACCTGATATTCTGGGGTTTCGACTATGTTGATGGTAAGACCGTTGCTCAATTTTATGCTCCTTACGCTGTTGATGGTTTTAAGATCACCGTAACAAGTCACAGCATTCACGACGGTTATTTTCAACTTTTCTATGATAAATTTGGGATTCATAAGATAGGTTTTAAAGTAAGGAACATTGAGGTATATAAAGAGTTTCCAGTGTATCATTACGATCTGAGTAATTGCTCTCTGTATGTAGATGACAAAGGTACATTAAGAGAGACGACATATCACTTTTATATTCCTACTCCCATCAAAGGCCTTTTTATATTTGATTCAGGGCAGAAAGTTAGTTTTGATTCTTCTACATCAAGGAATATTAACGTTAAAGTTGTGAATAGTTCCCAGGAAGGAGAGCATGTTGTAGTTATCCAGCCTATGGATGAAAATGGCAAAGAGAATGATCTTCCAAGAAAGATAAAGTATACTCTGGTGCATAAGGATGTTTTTACAAAGGTAACCGTTAGTGGCAAACAGGGGAAAGACAATTACTATACAGAATATCCCACATTAATATTTACTACTTTGGATGGTGCATATGTGAAGTGGGGGTATACTCAGGCACTAGAGAATATTTTTACTGGAACGCCCATTGTCATTAAGAAATCCCCTGTTTATTACCAAGGGTTTAATCACCTTGGTTCAATTGAAAATGTTCAGAAAATTGAACTGAAAATTGACGCAGATGAAATTACAACAGAAATATCAGTCCCTGAATATACAAGAAGCGATCATTTTACGGTTAAATTTAAGGTAAATATAAGTAATGTTAAGAAGTACTATTCAATAGACATGGGGGATAAACAAAGGTTTTATGGTGACTCTACAAGTCTTTACCTGAAATCCGAAGGATTGCACTCTATTACTTTCTATGTTGAAACAGTTGGTGGTAGAGTTTTTACTGAAACAAGAAAGATAATCTATGATAAAACTCCACCTGTCGTAAGAGTAAATATTCCAGAAGCAACAATAAATGATATTATTTCATTAACTTTTGAAAGTAATGAAGAAGTTACTATAAAAGAATTTGAAACAGAGGGCAATACTATTAAAAATGTTCCTGCTAATAAGCAAATAACTTTAACTTTTGTTGATGAAGCAGGCAACGAGATAAAGAAAGTTATATTTGTTAAAAAAGTAATGGTAGTAACGATGAGAGTAAATTCTACTTCATATACAGTAAATGGAGAAGTTAAAACAATGGATGTTGCTCCATTTATAAAAGACGGAAGGACATTCGTTCCAATTCGTGCAATAGCAGAAATTTTTGGCGCTACAGTGTCCTGGGATAACGGGTTAATAACTATTCAGAAAGGAGAGAATACTATATCTTTTAAAATAGGTGACAAAGAAGCAAGTGTTGGAAATAAAATCGTTAAGTTTGATTCAGCGCCATTTATAAAAGATGGAAGAACTTTTGTCCCTGTGAGATTTATAGCGGAAGCATTCGGATTTGAAGTCAAATGGGATAATGGAGTCATCACAATTAAAGAGATAACATGAATATTGTTGGAGGTGCTGAATGAAGAAGAGAAAGAACTATGTACCTAACAGATGGTACGATCCAGACAAAATGAGATTGCTTCGAAAGATTAGAAGTGGTAAGAAACTTACGAAAAACGATTTAAAGAAAATTCGTGCAGACTATGGTTTAAGGGAAGAATTACGAAGAAGAAAGTTGATCGGAAATGAGGTTTTTATATTTTATGGCAACACGATAGGTTATGATTTTAACGTTAATACAGATGATAACAAAAAGGTGAAAAGTAGTTATTAATTATTGTGTAGCGTTTGCCAAAGTAAGATCTGTTTGCGGGGTATTATACCCCGCATTTTTTGTTTATAAACCCAATTCTTTATATAACATCTTAAAAACATAAGGAGGTGCAAGATGGAAGAAAATAACATTACTGTCGAAAAAGACTTAATCAGTGCTATAATGTCTCTTCCCGATACAGAAGAGAAAAAAGAACTCATTGCCTACCTTGTTGCCGAAAGAATTAAGGACTCAATAGAGTACCAAAGAGGAAGAGAAATACTTAAAGTAAGGGTAAAGATTAAGGATGGATACTTTAGTGTCAATTTTAAATGTGACGGATGCACAGGTCTAGAAAGGGATTTCGAGGGATTATTTCACATAGAAGGGAAATACAGTCTTGTTGAGGTTTTAAAAGACCTGATTGAAAAAATTGCCACTGTAAATAAGTTGGGTGCTGAAATATATGAAATGTTTAGATATTGTGAACGTTCTGATTCATTGAGAGGAGAACGACTGAGATGTACTGACTATTTTACATATGACGTGCAATCACCATTGAGAATTTCTGCTCATCTTATTTCTCAACTTGTAAGGGTTGAATATGTTGAGGAAATTGCAGAGTTTGTGGCAGAATATCTTGCGAATCTGTTCTTAGAGTATTTCAAGATACCTGAAGTCCATGAGCATCTTGCGACATACGAATTACCAGAGACTGTTAAGTCAAAACTTAAGGAAAGAGGAGTAGATCCAACATTCCACATAGAGTATTACGCTGAAAAAGAAAGAGGTCCGAGAAATCTTGAATTTTATATGCAAGCAGAAGTATCGGATAAGTTGAGAGATACATTGAATTTCTTGCTTGACTACAAACTGACTAGAGATTTTGTACTCTTAAATAGCTGGATTAGACTATCAGATTCTAATCGTTACTTCGGAAAAATGTATAATTTGTTACGGGTACCACAACAATCTAATAGTGAAAGAATGTTGTTCTACAAGTTGTTTAAATATGAGTATTTGAAATATGATATTCTCAAAATTGTTGAAGAAATAAAGCAGGAAATGAATAAGAGATTTAGATTTTTTGACGAATATGGCTATTCAAATCTACTACTTGCTTCTATGTATAATCCGCTCAATTATACATCTTCAGCAATTGAGATTCCTATTAAAGAGTCACTTTTTGGAGAGAGTAAGTCTATATTTGTAGAGAACCTGCATATTGAAAGGAAGTTCTTGCTTGACGATATACATATACAGTTTAATGTAAAAGTTCCGAACAAATATAGAATTGAGCGTTTGATAGTCGATTTTGATACCGTTGAAGGCAAACGGTATATGCGTATCAACGTTTCGGAGAGGACGAAGAAGACTTTCTCTACGGTTATCAAGGTTGATAGAAAAATTGTATCAAATAGGATTTCCAGGCTGATTGCTGGTGATACTTCTGTTATTGATGAGGTAGAAGAGATAGACCAGAGACTAGTAGGAGAGATTACTAACCAGTTAAGAGCATCTATTGTTAAGAGAATAGTAGAAGACGAGAGAAAAGAAGGAGAAGAACTCAATAACATTTTAGTGGGGGCTTAGTCCCCCAAATTTGTATTTTTATCAAGTTTTTTATATAACTTCTAAAAACCAATTTAAGGAGGTGAAAATATGAAAGTGAAAATGATTACCAAAAAAGAGAACAACGGCATGCGTATTGCATGCCGTGTTGAAGGTGGAGAAGAAATGAGTTTGATTAAAGAATTCATAAAGAGTAATAGGCAGATGGGAAAAATGTTATCCGAGATAAAGAAGGTAAACGATCTAGGCCGATATCTATATAATGTTTTCAATGAAGTGGAAAATGAGTTCCTTATAGGACGTTCCATTATTGCCCCAGGGAATCTTGTGAATGGTAAAAACGTGAAAGAGGTTACTGACTTTGTAACTAGGTATCTCGCTGACGTTCTTGAGAAAGCAGTAAATTTACCAGAATTGTACGAAACCATTGCTACTGTAGAAGTCCCAGAAGATTTGAAGAAAAGACTATCAGAATATGGTGTTGATTTTAATTTCAGAATAGACTTTGTGATTGAAAAAGAACCAGGCTTCAATACTGTGTTTGTGAGGAGAATAATCAACATAGATAATAGTTTACATTCACTTATATCTAATTTGCCTTACGATCTGTTTAAGGTTAGTTTTGAGTGTATTACAGGTAATAAGGAAGATATCATTAACTTATTTGCCCGTTATAAAGGGAACGTATTGATCTCTGTAGATCAGTACGTTGATAAAGGCCTTGAAAAATTAAAACAAGAGATTAAAAGTTGCGTTAAGAGGGAAACTGAGAACATTCTAAAGAACTTAAATCTCCTTCTTGCTGCCATATATCATCCTTTGAATTATAAAGCAGGTCCTATACGTATATTTGACGGTGCAGACAAAGAATTAAACGAATATGTAATTTCAAAGATTGAAGTGCAAAGGGAATCAATTTTTTCTGATATAAATGTTAACTTAACTATCAACACTCCTGCTTTGAATAGCGTCTACCGTGACAAAAGATGTTCAATTGTATTAGACATTTTAGGAAGGAGTATGGGAATGGAAATGTATATGGGTAATGGTCAAATGATACATACTTTCATTTATGAGGATACGAGCGCAAGGATAAAGAGAGTTTTAGAAGGAGATGTATCTGTTGTAAAAGAGGTAGAAGATTTTGACAGAGCTGTCGTAAGTATGCTTCCAGATCTTCTTAAAGGTAAAATAATCGAATGTCTTGTAGATAACGATGTTGTTTTAAAGACTCCTAATGGTGGTTATAAGCTAAACGATGTATTCAAAATGAGTTCGTTGGAAAATTCCAATAGTCCAGAGATAGAATATGAAAGAGAAGTTGTCGAAGCTATGTCTGAGGAAGGGAAAAAGAAACTAATTACATTACTCGTAGCCCAAAAGATTAAAAACTCAATAGAGGGGGACTAATGTCCCCCCCCATTTTAAATTTTGCTTGTTTCCTTCCTATAATAGATTTAAGGTTCAAATATAAATAGGAGGTGAATATTATGAAAGTAAAGATTTACCATGACGAGAAGTCAAATAATTTTGATGAGTACATAGTTATTATAGGTGATTCTGTATTTACTATGAGTGTTAACGCACTTTCTCCAATAGGTATCAATCAGTATTGCTGTAATACAGATGAACTCAATATGGATTACATAAAATCCAATACTAAAGAGATGTCCTTTATGGATCTCCCGTTTCAAGTACGGGAGGCTATAAAATTGAGAATAGTAGATATTGCTAATGCTGTCTAACAATGTTATAGGGGCGTTATGCCCCTTGTTGTATTATTTACCCCTTGCAAACCTGATAAAATGCGGTATAATATAGGTGTTAATACAGATTACAACGAAGGAGGTAAAAAATGAAGGCGAAATCAAGAAAAACAAAGATAGATAGGAAACTAAATAATGAATATTGCAGAAGGTGGAGAAAAGAAAACAGGAAAGAGTATAACGAGTACATGAGAAAGTACATGAGAGAATACAGAGCAAAGCACAAAGATAAGAGCAAAAAGGTTCCTGCCCAGGATGGAAGTGAATAAAGTATATTTAGAGGACTGTATGGAAACTATACAGACGTTGCCACCAGAGTCCATCGACCTGGTATTTGCTGATCCACCGTTTAATATACTCACTAATTCAATTCATACTGTTTACACTTGTGACATTCTTTCATACCATCTTGACAGAGTGTTGATTTGCTGTTTACAAAGACAACTTACCGTATGATGAGTACTAGAATTTCTAGTACTACACATTTGGGTAGAATCAAAGAAAGAAATTCAACCGTTCTCATACTCACATATTGCATTTCACAAAAGATTTTAAAAATTTCACGTTCAATGACAAAGAGATTTGCAAGATCGTTTTCTGTATTTTTTTAATGATTAGACAGTTTGGATAACGGAAACCTAGTTGCAAAATTTACAAATTTTTCTACAATAATATAAGCACTAAACGTGGAGGGGATATCTCGTATGTCCCCTCCAGAACAGTTCTTGTAGGACAGACACGTAAAGTGTCTGTCCTACACTTATTTGTATCTGGTGTTTTAAGTACATACGATTTAAATATCCATCTTGCAAATTTTCAAAAACGTGCTATAATTTAATCAATGAAGCGTACCTATAAGGGATTGAGACTCTAGTGTTCATCTTCTTTTCTTAAGCCGTCCATTTGGACGGCTTTATTTGTTTGTCTTAATTTTTTACTCCATTTTTTTATTTAAACGCAAAAAATAGGGGTACTCCGTCGCAAAATGTATAAAAGTATTTGAAGGGTATTTTTAGCGAAATTTGAGGCATTTCTGTGCAAAATAAAGGGTAATTTTTGGCAAAGTTCAGAAATGTATAATAGAGAAAGAGTTTACTTGTGATAATGTTCTAACAAGATAATGTTGCATAAATATAATATTGAAATAAAAAGGTGATAAAACAAAATAATAGAATAATATCGCAATAATATAATGATAAAATATAGATTTGTATTAACGAAATAAGAAAATAATTTTGCAACAATATAACAATACAAAAATATACTATTAAAATTCGGAATTATAATCTTGAACCTTTGCATTTTTAGACAATTTTGCTATAATATTGAGCGTAAGTGAGGGATCGCAAGATCCTGATAGCGGAGAGATGGACAGTAGTTGCCTGTCTCTTGCGCGTAAAGCCTTCCGAGAGGAAGGCTTTTTTCTTATGAACTCCTAATGGAAGCATAGTTTATTTAAACAGAAATGGGGGCAGAAGCCCCCTCTAAAAGGTAGTTACCGACTACCAACGATGTCCGTATATGATAGGCTGAAGTTTTCGTGGATGTTTCTTTACCTCAAGTATTTTGTGTCCGAACAATGTTAAAATAACTTTCACAGTAATCGTAGTATCTGGCACGAGTGCAGTCGTATAGATTAGCAGATTCTTTTTTATAATTTCTCCTCCGAATTTATCTGCTTGTGACTCTATAATTTTCTTTACTTCAACGAATTTGTGTTTTGCCTTAAAAAGTTTTCTTTCCATCTTCTTGCACCTCCTCTCTTTTTTGTATTATTTATAGAAAAGAAATGCAATTTTACGTAATCTTGATTACGTAATCTTGACAAAGTAGGGTTTTGAAGTATAATAGTATCAGATAAAATCAATATGGAAAGGAGTATCAAAATTGGACGTTGAAAAAATTCTACAATCTTCTAAGAAAGAGATGAAAGAAACACTTCAAAAAAGCGTTGAGACATGCATGAGAAACACTCTTATTTTTACTCAAGAACTTGCACAACTACTTGACGCAATTAAACAAGCAACAACAACAGCAGAAATCCTGGAACTAAAGAACAGGTTTGAGGAAGAAGCAACAAAAGCGCACATAAACCTGCTTGGTAGCCTTAACGAGGCACTATTTTGGGGAACAAAAAAGGAAGAAAAATAAACAGCCTCCTACCTCCCTTCTATTATATCCCCAGGGATTACAAAATTACCCTGGGGGTATCTTTTTCTGTATATTCTCCGTAAATGTTATTGACAAAATACAAAATGTATGATATAATTTGTTAGATACAAAAATGGAAGAGAATGTAATGAAGGTTAGAAATTTAGATGATTTAAAGGAACTCTGCAACCAAATTGGTGTTGAACTTATTGTAGAGAAGGTAAACAAAAACCGCCCCTATTCTTCTTCTCATCTCAAAGACAACATACTAACACTCAAATTTTCATCTCACCCTTACTCTACCGCAAATGCAATAATGAATGCGTTATTTTCTCTTGAACGAGCAAAACTGATATTTGTTGGCGCATATGAGATTGGTGAAGGTGGTAAAGCTTTTGCAAGAGCCTATATCTTAATAGGAAATTATGAAACGGAAGGAGGTGACGAATATGGAGAAATTGAGGATACAGAGTATTGAAGAAAAAAAGAAGTCCGATGGAAATCCATTCTGGGTTGTACGAGACGAAAAGGGAAAAGCATACTATTGCTTTGATACAAAGGCTTCAGAACTTCAAGAAGGAGATGTTATAGAAGTTGAGGTTGAAGAACGTGAAGGAAAAGACTCAAGAGGAAACCCAACGAAATGGTATTCTATTAAATTCCCAAAGGAAGAAAAAGATGTCCAGGAAACGCAGGTATCAGTACAGGGAAATATACCTCAACAGGAAACAGCGTATTCTAACGTCGCAATTCTTGAACTTGCAGTGGATCTTGAAATTGCGTTAATACAGCAAGGAGACAAGAGATCAACAAAACAGGCATTAGAAGAGGTGAAAAGCATATATAGCACGTTTAAGGGTCTTGTTGAAGGAAAACGTATAGGTGAATAAATTCATGGAGGTGAAGGATGGCAAAAGTAATAAAGAACTTAGACGACGTGGTAGAGTTGTGCCACGAAATTGGTGTTGAAGTGCAATTAGAACAAGAGAAAAGATGGGAAGACTGGAAGTGGGTAGACTGGAGAAAAAAGACCGACGGCACAAGCATTTTAGTAGTAACTTATACAAGTTTTTGGCCTACTGAATGCTTTGTCATACCGAAAGCATTACGCAAGTTGGAGGAGCGAGGATATATCAAAATCATTGAAATGAAAGACCCTCCAGAACATTATAAAGACACAGAGCAAGTTTTTCACGATGCGATAGTGGAGATTATAAAATAGGAGGTGAAAATGGATGACAAAGTAAGGACAATTAAAACTTTGGATGACTTATTGAATCTATGTAAGGAAATAGGCGTTAAAGTAAAGTTAAAAGGGTGCGGTGACGGAATATGGTGGTATGCTAATTGGTGTAGTGGAAGGTGTTCAAATTATCGTGGTGGTTACCTGGAAGTAATTTATACTTCTTTTAAACCCACAGAACGCTATGTTGTGCCTTTTGCGTTATATGTTCTTGAAGGAGAGGGGTTTATTAAAATACTAAAGATGGAAGACCCTCCCAAAAATTGTGAAGACTTTGGAAGAGTCTTCCAAGATGCAATAGTGGAAATTATAAAGAAATAGTCTAAGAAGGAGTGGAGATGGAAGAAGAGGTAAATATAAAGGAGTTATTGACTGTCCCTGAAATCGTTAAGAGAACGGGAATGGGAGACTCAAGAATAAGATACTATTTGCGAAAAGGAGTTTTAAAAGGCATTATGATTGGGCGTCAATGGTTTGTGAAGGAAGAAGATCTAAAAAAATTTTTGAAAGAAAGAAGAATAAAAGCATAGGAGAGCAATTATGAACATACTTTATTTTGGCGACAACCTTGAGGTATTAAAGGAGAAGATTGAAGATAAGTCTGTTGACCTTATCTATCTTGATCCACCATTTCAAAGTGGAAGGAATTATAACATAATTTTTGACGTTAAAAATCGGGAAGCAACGGGAGTCTCTGCACAAATCCAGGCATTTGAGGATACCTGGAAGTGGGGGCCGGAAGCAGAAAAAGCATATGAAGGACTTATAAACGGCACGATAACAAGAGAGAAACCCACTGTAAAACTTATAGAGTTAATGAGAGCTATGCGGTCATACCTTGACGATAGCTCAATGATGGCATACCTTGCAATGATGGCACCAAGATTATTGGAACTCAAAAGAGTGCTGAAAGATACAGGAAGCATTTATTTGCACTGCGATCCTACTGCAAGCCATTATCTAAAGCTTTTAATGGATGCAGTGTTTGGGCCAGAGAATTTTCTTAACGAGATAGTATGGAATTATGATGGTCCGCAAGGGCCGAGCCCGGTTAAATTTGCGTCAAAACACGATATTATTTTAAGATATGCAAAATCAATTAAGGATTGTGTAGCAAACGAACTTTATTATTTTGAGAAAATCCCAATATCCAAAGCTCAATTCAAACAAGATGAGATGGGAAGGTACTTCTATACATTACCCAAGGGCGATTATACAGATGAAAGCATACAGAAATTAGAAAAAGAAGGAAGAATTTTTCGAACGTCTAAGGGAACGATAAGAATTAAGTATTTTGTAGAGAAAACTCAAGACGGTTATTTTTTAAAGAAGAAAAAAATCCCAGATGTTTGGACAGATATTCCATCTTTGGGACTTATTGCACAATCTAAAGAAGTACTCGGCTATCCCACTCAAAAACCCGAGGCACTTCTTGAAAGGATTATCAAAGCAAGTTCTAAAGAAGGGGACGTTGTATTAGATCCATTTTGTGGTTGTGGCACTGCTGTTGCGGTTGCTCAAAGATTAAACCGTAAATGGATAGGGATAGACATTACATATCTTGCTATTGACATTATTGAAAAGAGATTACAGAAATCGGGATTAGAGGAAGGTGAGCATTTTATAATTGATGGAGCTCCTGCTGATGAGTATAGTGCAGAGAAACTTGCAGAAACCAATCCTTTTCAATTTCAGTATTGGGCTATTTCACGAATACCAGGTGGTATGCCAAATGAAAGGAAGACCGGGGATAAAGGTATTGATGGTTTTATCTATTTCACTGATATGAGTAAACCTAATAAGACTGGTAAAGCAATTATTTCAGTGAAAGGCGGAAAGAATGTGAATCCTTCTATGGTAAGAGATCTCGTAGGCACTATGCAGTCAAACAACGCAGATTTTGGCATTCTTATAACCCTTCCTGAGCCAACTCAGAATATGAAAGCTGAGGCAGTGAAACAAGGATACTTCCAATACAGGAGAATGCAAATACCAAAAGTGCAAATTCTAAGTGTAAAAGACTTATTTACAAAACCTCTTCCTATAAAGCTTCCAGAAGCAAGTATTATTCCTGCGTAAAAAATGAAGAGAATCGAACCTAAAGAAA
>Ga0081479_110637_pt1 | contig 15942 bp, 9 predicted proteins | sample MamHotmetagenome_FD_70984 | JGI IMG/M metagenome (GOLD analysis project Ga0081479, IMG submission 70984) | Hot spring cone microbial streamer communities from Mammoth Hot Spring (Liberty Cap Streamers), Yellowstone National Park, USA - T=72 v2... | ecosystem: Environmental > Aquatic > Thermal... | reverse complement strand
CTTTTTGGGCCAAATATTGGTCTTGTGACCAGGCCCAGGCTCCTGAACCGAAGTCAAAATCTTGTGATTCAATGCCGTTTTTCAACGAATCGCTTCCGGTTGCACAAAACTTGGGTTAAAGTAGTAAACGGTTGTGAGGCCGTAGTAATTCTTACTCGCAGCATAAACAGTTACAGCAAGTACATAGTGAAATCACCCAAGTGAACAGGAAAGCAAAGCCAAAGTTCTTAACATGATTTGTTTTCATGGTTTTTCTCCTATTTTCCGAAATAAGCCAGGATTTCTTTTGGTGGAAGTTTCACCTTTTCGATAGTTGTATAGGTGATTCGATTCCAGAGTTTAATCTCTCCGTTCGGATAAACATGATAATCTTCTACCATGCGTAATAAACCAGAGTCAGTTGCAAAATAGTATTTGCTATAAATGCCCGCAACGATGAGCGAAGACCTGCCAATCGAAATCGGAGATGGGAATTTATCTACAAATGAAAAAACCACAACTTTTTCATTGTTTAATTCAACTTCTTCCTTTTTCAAAGAGTCCTTCACCTTTGCAACCGATGTAAGAAAACCGTTATCCAGGCTGTCAATTCGATAAATTTCCTTCTCCTGTGATGACGCTTCCGGGATTGTCAGGTTTTTCCAAAGCCCATCTTGAAAGACGGTGGTTTGCGAGGTGAAGGGATCGCCTGTGTCGTCAATTGTAACTGCCTGAATAACGTTCCCCTCAGCGTCAATCAATGCCCATAAGTCATTCACAGACCTGGTTGGAATCTGCCTTCCGTCTGGCAAAGTGTTGGAGGCGGTAATAAAAGTTTCCCTTTGAGATGAGATATGTAACCAGCCAGGGGTGAGATATGTTCTGTCAGCCCTCTCTACAAGTGTTTTGGCGGAAGCGACAATATCAAGGCTTGTTTCTTGGGCTTGAATGCTGGTGGAGATTGAATTTTGTTCCGGAGGCAGGGATAGTGGATGATCGCTGGATAAGGACACCTCTTCAACCAGCGTATTTTTGGAAGATGAGGGGGGGAATAACCGTTCGCTCAGTGAGAGGCTTTGAACCGAGGCGCTTCGATACATCACCCCTGCCAATATGAGCAAAGCGGAAAGCGCAACAAAAAGAGACACAAGTTTGTTTTTCATGCGAGATACTCCTTTCTGTGGTTTGTCGAATTTGTTTTTTATGAGCCTGTGATGGGGTACTAAAGCATCACCATAGCCTATAACTCAAGTATAGCCATAACCACAAGGTCTTTTCAACTGGGAAAATTCCCAGCTTTTATCCTGGTAATAATTCGAGGTTGTCTGGCAAATATTTGTGTACCCATACGATTGCCTCCTGTCTCGATCTGACATCCAGCTTTTTCAAAATGTTGGTTACGTGAAATGCAGCAGTTTTGGGGGAAACGCTCAGTTTTTGGGCTATCTCCTTGTTTGTATATCCTTCAGCCAGCCATTGGAGAATCTCGCGTTCACGGTCGGTCAGAGTCCCCCACTTTTCTCCTGCTGCCTGCTTCCAGCGAAGGGCGCGCTCGAACTGTTCTTGCGTAAACAGGCAATTGCCGCCGAAGGCGCGTCGAATCGCTGAGATGAGCGTTTCGCTTGTTTCGGTTTTTGATAGAAAACCCAATGCGCCCGCATCCATCATCACAGCAAGATAAGCGTCGTGGTCATTGGTGGTCAGCACCAGCGTAGAGGTTTCGGGGACATTGGTTCGCAGCCATTTTACAAGTTCAGAAGGTTTAAGTTCCGGCATGACAAGATCGAGCAGGAGAATGCCTGGGCGCAGTTCTGTCGCCATTTCCTGCACTTGAATTCCGTTTTCTGCCTCGCCAACGAGCTGGATGTCAGGGGCTTCTTGAAGAATGGCTCTTATTCCTGTTCGCGAGATTGGTTGGGCATCGGCGAGTAGAACGGTGATTGGATGTTCGCCAGATAGCCAGTCGTCCTTTGGCATAGGGACGGATGGATTATACTATGCCTGCTGACCGGCAAGGCGGAGTGTCAACGAATGGGGACTATGGACGGCAGACCGCGGAGTGGACGATGGGGGGCAGATTGTCAACGAATGGGGAACGAATCAACGAATCAAGACCGCAGACCGCAGACGGCAGACCGCGGAATGGACGGTGGGGGCAGACTGTCAACGAATGGGGAACGAATCAACGAATCAAACCGCAGACCGCAGACGGCAGACCGCGGAATGGACGGTGGTAGAACAGGCTTTCCGGCCTGTCGAGGGAGGGGGCAGATCGTCAACGAATGGGGGAACACACATTCGTTTATTCGTTAAAAAATTCGTTGACGATATGGCCTGAAAAATTGATCAACATGAAAAATATATTAATTTTTACTGACGGATGCATTATCAGGAGGCAATTCCCCAAACCGTGACCCCCTCGGCGGTCGCATAAAGAGAACCGCAAAGCTCCGTTATAATAGCTTCGATGTCTCCCTCTCCTCCCCTCGATCCTGCCGAATGGGCGCGTCAGGTGGGGCTTTCCTTTCGCAATCCCGGATTGCTTCGCCGCGCCCTGACCCATCGTTCTTATTGCAACGAGCACACCGAAAGCCTGGGCGATAACGAACGCCTGGAGTTCCTTGGGGATGCGGTGCTCGATTTCGTCGTCGGTGAATGGGTCTATCATCGCTATCCGGAGCTCCGGGAAGGGGAACTGACCCGCTTGCGGGCGGCGCTGGTACGCAACGATCACCTGGCCGGGTTCGCCCGCCTGCTCAAGCTGGGTGATGCCCTGCTCCTGGGAAGTGGCGAAGAGGCCTCCGGCGCCCGTCAGCGCAACAGTCTGCTCGGTTCGGCTTTTGAGGCCCTGATCGGCGCCCTCTACCTGGATGCCGGCCTCGAGGCCGTAAAGCGCTTCATCTATCCCCTGCTACAACAGGCGACCGAATTGCTGGAAGAAAGAGCTTTACTCGATCCCAAATCCCGCTTACAGGAGTGGGCGCAGGCGCAGCACCTGGGCACACCGCGCTATGTCACCATTGGCCTGCATGGTCCGGAACATGCGCCGAGTTTCGAGGTGGAAGTCTATATCGGGGAGAAAAAATTCGGCTACGGTCGCGGCCCCAGCAAACGCCTGGCTGCGCTCGAAGCCGCCCGCGATGCGCTGCGGAACATCGGCCTTTCCGATTGATCGGCAACCGAACCAGCCAGGCGACCTGCGCCTGCCATCTGCCTTCCATCCCTGCAAAAATCGAACCAACCAGGAGTGTACATGCCCCTGAGACTGAAATCGTTGGAGCTATACGGCTACAAAACCTTTGCCTCGCGCACCCTTTTTGAATTTGCCCCTGGCATCACCGCCATCGTCGGGCCGAATGGATCGGGAAAATCCAACATCGCCGATGCCCTGCGCTGGGTGTTGGGGGAGCAATCCTACAGCCTGTTGCGCGCCAAAAAGACGGAGGACATGATCTTCGCCGGCTCCGAGTCACGACCGCGCGCCGGCATGGCCTCCGTGACCGTCGTCTTTGACAACAGCGAGGGCTGGCTGCCCGTTGACTTTACCGAGGTCGCCATCACCCGGCGCGCCTATCGCGATGGGCGCAACGAGTACCTGTTGAATGGGCAGGCGGTGCGCCTGCGCGAGATCAACGAGCTGCTGGCCCAGGCCGGCCTCTCCGAGCGCACCTACACCATCATTGGCCAGGGATTGGTGGATGCCTCGCTCGCCCTCAAAGCCGAAGAGCGCCGCCGCCTCTTTGAAGAAGCCGCCGGCATTGGCCTGTATCGAGCGCGGCGCGAGGAGGCCCTGCGCCGCCTGGAAAGCACCCATCACAACCTGGAGCGCCTCCTCGACCTGCTCGCCGAACTTGAACCGCGCCTGAAACACCTGGAACGACAGGCGCGCCGCGCCCAGGAATATGCCCAGGTCCAGGCCGACCTTCAGCTCCTTTTGCGTGACTGGTATGGCTATCACGGGTATCGTCTGGAGCAGGATTTCTTGAAGGCGCGCCAGAAACTGCAGCACCAGGAGCAGCAGACGCAGGAGGCGCGCCGCGCTTACCAGGAGGCTCAGGAGAAACACGCGGCCGCCCGAACGAAGCTCAACACCTTGCGCCAGGAACTCAATGCCCGTCATCATGAACTAAGCGCCTGGCACACCCGACGGGAAGAAATCGGGCGCGCCCTGCTGGTGAACGAAGAGCGTCGCCGGGCTTTGAGCCAGCGTTTGAGCGCCTGGCAGAGCGAAGAAGCGCGCCTGGAGGACGAGCGAAAACGTCTGGAAGCAGAACGCACCCAGGCACAGCAGGAACTGGAGCGCCTGGAAAGCGAATGGCAGGAGGCCGGGCGCAATCTGGCCGAGGCGGAAGCCGAACTTTCCGATCTGCAGGCCGGGCGTGCGGTCGTGGAAGAATCTTTACAGGCGGCGCGTCGCGCCCTGGCGCAACTTCAAACCCGTCAGACGGAAACCGGCGCCCGAGCGGATGAGATCGCCCGCCGTCTGGAGACCCTTCGCCCGCGACTGGAGCAAATCACGCGCGAGCGGCAAAGACTCGAAGCGACGCATCAGAACCTCGACCTGGAGCAAACGCGGCGCGCCCAGGCGCGGCTGCAGGCCGAAGCAGAGATGCAGCAGGCCGAAGCGGCGCTCCAACAGGCGCAGGCGACGTTATTGCAGGCCGAACGCGACTGGCAGACCCGTCAGCAGGCGCTGCGCGAAGCGGAGGCCGCGTTTACCCGTCTGCGCGCCCGGCTGGAAATCCTGGAACAGGCGGAGCAATCCCTGAGCGGCTACAGTGAAGGCGCCCGTCTGCTGCTGGAAGCCGCCCGCCACGGCGAGCTGAAAGGGGTGCAAGGCGCGCTGAGCACCCTGCTGGAAACGCCCCCGGAATACGAAGACGCCATCCGCGCCGCATTGGGTGAAAGCCTGGATGCCATCCTGATAGAACAAGAAACCCTGGAGATGGCGCTGGAACTGCTTGAGCAGCGCGAGGCCGAACGCGCAGTCCTGCTGCCGCTCGATTTCTCCTCCCATCCCCCTTCTTTCCCCCCCATCACCGCCGAAGGTTGCCTGGGGTGGGCTGTGGAGTATCTCCGCGCGCCGCAAGAATGGCATCCCCTGCTGGAGCGATTGTTAGAGGGCATCCTGATCGTGCAGGATCGGCGGGCGGCGCAACGCTTATTCCCCCTGGTGAGGCAGGCGCGGGCCCTGGTCACGTTGCAGGGCGAAGTCTTCCGCCGTGAGGGGGTGATCCTGACCGCCGGCAAAGCGCGCCCCTCAGCCCTGGGGCGGGCGCGTCAGCGACGCGAACTCCAGGCCGGGCTGGAGCGCGCCCAGGCAGAAATGGAAGAAGCCCAACAGGCGCTGCAGCAGGCGGAAGCGGCGCGCCAGAAAGCCCTGCAGGAGCAACGATCCTGTGAGTCGCGCGAACGTCAGGCGCGTCAACGACTCGCCGAGGCGCAAGCGGCAGAGCAAAAAGCGCGCCTGGAACTTCAGGCCGCCCAGCGTCAACGGGAGTGGCAGGCAAACCAGGAAGCCCAGTTGCGTGAAGAGATCCAGAAAGCAGAAGCATCACGGGAGGCGATGATCCGCCTCAGGTCGGAGCTGGAGGCGCAGATTCGCCAAGCGCAGGAACAGGTGAGAGACCTCACGCGCCGCCTGGGCGAGTTCCCCATCGAAGAGGCCCGTCAGAAGCTCACGTACTGGAAGACGCGGCGGGCTGTCATCGAACAGGCTCTGAAAAGCGCACGGCAACGGATCCAGGAACAAGATCAGGCTCTGAATCGCCTGCTGACTCGCCAGAGGGAGCTGGAAACAGAGAGGCAACAAGGCGCTCAAGATCAGGCGCGCCTGCTCGAAGAAGCCGGGCAATTGCGCCAGCAGGATCAGGAAATCCAGGCGCGGCTGAATGCGCTGCAAAGCGAGATCGAACCCCAGGAACGTCGCTTACAGGAGCTGGAAAGCGAGGCCGCCCGGCTCCAGGAGGCGGAATTGAACGCCCAGCGCGCCCTGGCTCTGGCGGAACGCCTGCTGGCTCAGGCGCAAATGGAGCTGGGGCAGGCCCAGGAAGCGCTGGAAAACCTGCGCCGCCGCGCCACCGAAGAACTGGGGCTGGTGCGCTTTGAAGCCCAGGTCGCCGGGCCGGTTCCGCTACCCCTGGAGGGTGTGGTGGAGACGCTTCCCCTGTTGCAAGAAATCCCCCCCGATCTGGAAGAGCAGATCGCGCGCCAGCGGGCGCATCTGCGTCGCCTGGGGCCGGTGAATCCCCAGGCGCAGGAGGAATTCGAGGCCGAACAGCAACGTCTGGCCTTCTTGAAAACCCAGGTGGAGGACCTGCGCAAGGCGGAAGCCGATCTGCATCGGGTGATCGCCGAGCTGGATGAGCGCACGCAGCAGGAGTTTCAGAAGACGTTTCAGGCCATGGATAAACATTTTCGCGAGATTTTCGTACGCCTGTTCGGGGGTGGATCGGCGCGCCTGCTCCTGACCAGCCCGGAGAATCTGGTGGAGAGCGGCATTGAAATCGAAGCGCGTCTGCCGGGACGACGCGAGCAGGGGCTGGCGCTGCTTTCCGGCGGTGAGCGTAGCCTGACGGCGATTGCCATGGTCTTTGCCCTGCTCAAGGTCTCGCCCACGCCTCTCTGTGTGATGGACGAAGTAGATGCCATGCTGGACGAGGCGAATGTGGGGCGTTTTCGCGAGCTTTTGCAAGAGTTAAGCCGCGAGACGCAATTTATCATCATCACTCACAACCGCAACACCGTGCAGGCGGCAGAAGTCATCTACGGGGTGACCATGGGGCGCGATTCCACCAGTCAGGTGCTCAGCCTGCGCCTGGACGAGGTGGGAAAGATACAGTAGTCTGCCACAACCATGCCTTGACATGCCTCCCCTCCCGTTCTACAATTGCTTTTGCCGCATAACGTTCCAGGGTGCGGAAATGCTCCCCGCTCTCAGGGAGACCCTGCGGCAAGGCAGGGGTTGAAACGGATGCTTTCGGAAGCCCATTTCACAGGAGTTCCCCATGAAAGATTTTCTTTTCCGAGGTTCGCTGGCGGAATTAGACGCGGCCGTCTATGAGCTAACCCGGCTCGAGGCCGAACGTCAGGCGCGAAAGTTGATTCTGATCCCCTCTGAAAGCCAGGCGCCGCTGGCCGTTCGGGAAGCGCTGGCCTCCGCGTTTCAGAACATCTACGCAGAGGGTTATCCGGACGAAGAGACGCGCTGGATGAGTGAGGACGAAATCCTCGATTATCCTCAGCGCCTGGCGCACTATCGTCGCTATTCCGATCCACGCTACTACAAGGGGGTGGAATACGCCGATCTCATCGAAGCGCTGGCGCGTCGTCGGTGCGCGGAGGCCTTCGCCGCCAATGGCTATTCGGCGGATGAGATTTTTGTCAACGTGCAGGCGCTTTCCGGCGCGCCGGCGAACAATGCGGTTTACCATGCGCTGCTGGAACCGGGGGATACCGTGATGGGGATGAATCTGCTCCACGGCGGGCACCTCACGCACGGTTCCTCGGTCAATCGCTCTGGAAAGTTCTACAAGGCCGTGCACTACACGGTGGATCCGCAGACCGAACGGATTGACTATGAAGCCGTGCGCGCCCTGGCCAGGCAACACCGACCGAAAATGATCATCGCCGGCTACTCTTCCTACCCATGGATACCCGACTGGAAGGCCTTCCGGGAGATTGCCGATGAAGTGGGCGCTTACCTGATGGCAGATATTGCGCACATCGGCGGCCTGGTAGCAGCCGGCGTTGTGCCTTCGCCACTCGGCTATGCCCATGTCATCACCTCGACAACCCATAAAACGCTCATGGGGCCGCGCGGCGCCATCATCCTGACCACCGATCCCGCCCTGGCGCGCAAAATTGACCGCGCCGTCTTCCCCGGTGAACAGGGCGGCCCGCATGTCAACGTCTTCGCCGCCCTGGCTTTGACGTTTAAGCTGGCACGCACTGAGCAGTTCCGTCGCCTGCAGGCGCAGATTGTACGCAACGCGATCGCCATGGCCGACGAACTGGCCAAACGTGGCCTGCGCATCCCCTTCGGCGGCACAAATTCTCACCTGCTGAATGTGGATGTCACCACCATCAAAGGCCCGGATGGCACCTCGCTCAGCGGGGATCAGGCAGCGCGTATCCTCGACCTGGTGGGAATTGTGGTAAACCGCAACACCATTCCAGGGGATAAAAACTCCCTGGATCCGAGCGGAATTCGCCTGGGGACGCCCTGGATCACGCAGCGCGGTTTCGACGAGGCGCAATCCCGACGGCTGGCAAACATCATCGCCGATGTGCTGCTGGCCTGCGTCCCTCATAGCGTGGATACCCCCCGACAGGGGCGGCAGCGCCGCGCCAAAATTGATTTTGAGGCGCTTGAAACCGCTCGCCTGCAGGTGCGCGAAATGGCCGCGCAGGCCGGCCTGGACATCGAATATGTACCCCACGGCTATCCCCACTTTTATTACCTGGACGATGCGGTCACCAGCGGCGTGTACGATCTTCAGGGGAAGCGCGTGCGTCAGTTCCTGGATTATGCCCTCAGCGCGGATCTCACGGCTCTCAAGGAAGGTCAAAGCGCACCCACGCGCATCCACACGCCCAAAGGAGCCGTGGATGCCACGGTGACCTGCCTGGGAGCGGATCACTATCGTCTCAGCCTGCCCGTAGAAAAGGCCGCGCTGGTCGCTGCCTGGTTGCGCGATCTCTCGGATGGCTATGTCTCCCTGGATCTGGAGGGGAAAGCGGATGGAAGCGAAAAACGCCTGCCGGGGCCGGTCGTGGTGATGGAAAATGCAGCCGCTTCTGCCCTTCGCGCCGAGGGAAGCCTCTACGGGGATAAACCCTGGTACATTGGCATTGAGCGCGATCCGCTTCCTGCGGGCGAGGCCAAACCGCCCTTCGAGTGGCAGAACACGGAAGGGGAGCTGAAGCGCACGCCTCTGTATGAGATGCACAAGACCCTGGGCGCCAAACTCATCCCCTTTGCCGGCTGGGAGATGCCCGTCTGGTATACCTCGGTGCTCGAAGAGCACCTGGCCACGCGTCAGGCCGCCGGCCTCTTTGATGTTTCCCATATGGGAGTCTATGAGATCGCAGGGCGCGATGCGGCTTCCTTCCTGGATGCGATCTGCGCCAACGATTGTGGCAACCTGGAGCCGGGGGAATCCCTCTACACCCATTTCCTGACCCCCGAGGCCGATGTGCTGGATGATACCCTGGTCTATCGTCGCGCCTGGGATCGCTACCTGGTGGTGGTCAATGCCGCCAACGACGATAAGGATCGAACGTGGTTTGAAGCGGTACGCGATGGCCGCGTGCGGATTGATGTCGCGCGTCCCTGGGCGCGGGTGTATGGTTACGAGGCTGAAATTCGCAATCTGCGCGATCCGAAGGCCGGGGACGAGCGGCGCGTGGATATTGCGCTGCAGGGGCCGAAGAGCCGCGATATCCTGCTCGCGCTGGGCTGCGATGATGAAACCCGTAAACGTATCCTCAGACTCCAGCGCACCCAGCTTTGCGATGCCGTCCTTGGAGGCTTCAACCTGATCGTTTCACGCACCGGCTACACGGGCGAAAAGATGGGCTTTGAGTTGTTCGTCCATCCCGATCAGGCGGTGGCGCTCTGGAATGCTTTGCTGGAAGTCGGTCAGGCGTTTGGGTTGAAGCCGGTCGGTCTGGGGGCGCGTGATTCGCTGCGCACCGAGGCCGGCCTGCCGCTTTACGGTCACGAAATGGGCGAGGGGTCTGGGAAAATGGGGAGCCGGGATCTGGGAGTGGCCGAAGCGGGCTTTGGCTCCTATGTCAAGCTCTATAAGCCCTGGTTCATCGGGCGCGAGGCTTACATTGCGCGCGAAAAAGAGCGGAAAGGGGTGGTGGTGCGCTTCCGCTTCGATGAGCAACGGGTGCGCATGGCCCATAACGGCGACCCGGTCAGCGATGCAAAGGGGCGCATCATTGGCTGGGTGACCTCTTGCGCCATTGATAGCCAGCGCTATCTGACCGGACAGGCCTACCTTGAGCTGGAATACGCCGCGGAAGGCACGCCTGTCTTTGTCCACCAGGGCGGCGCCATGGATCGTCCCCCCTCTCCCGCGCATGTCGTCAGCAGATTCCCGAAATCTTAACGCGCCAGACGCATGTTTGGAGTATAATTCACCTTCGCAAATTACAGATTACTTTAAGGAGAACTCCTATGGAAGTAAACGTCAAAGAATACAAACATTGCGTGCTGGTCACCATCCAGGGGCGCGTGGATAGTGCCACCGCTCCGAAGTTGAATGAGGTCTTTGAAGACCTCTTGAACCGGGGACGGTTCAAGATCGTGGTGGACATGAGCAACGTGGAATACATGTCCAGCGCCGGCTTTCGCGTCCTGCTCAGTGCGCAGCGTGCCTGTCGCCGATACCATCGCGGGGAAGTGGTCCTGGCGCTTGTTCCCCCGCGCGTGCTTGAGGCACTGGATCTGGCCGGATTTACCAAAATTTTCCGCCGTTTTGACAACCTTCTCGACGCCATTGGATATTTCTAAAGTGCAATTCCGATGAGCGTCGGTGGGGACATCTTTTCGCTGCAACGTTCCTGGCCGGCACGTTTCGACTTCCTGGATGAAATCCGTACCTTCGTAGGGCAGGCAGCCGAACGTGCCGGCTTTTCAGAGCAAGCAGTTTACGCAATCCAGATGGCAACGGATGAGGCCTGCTCCAATGTCATTGAACATGCCTATCGTGGGGAAAGTGGGAACATCGAAATCTGCGTGGATTGGGATGGCCTTCAGCTCACCATCACCCTTCAGGATACAGCCCGCCATTCGTTTGACATGAAAAAGATCGCCCAACCGGATGTGAATGCCCCTCTGAGCAAACGAAAGGCCGGAGGGTTGGGCATCTATCTCATGAAAAAGCTTATGGACGAGGTGCAGTATCTCCCCTCTCCCCAGGGAAACACCCTCATCTTGAGAAAGCGCAAGGAAAAGGCGGTATGAGGCGCGCCCTCGATCCTTCTCCAGCCGAATGGGAAGAGCTGATCAGGCTGGGGGCAAAACTTGCGCGGCTGAACGGGCTGGAGGAACAGCAGCGCGTCCTTCACCAGGCCATCTCGCGCCTGTTAGAGGGGCAGGTCGAAATCTGGCTCAACGAGGCTCTGCTGCGTCCTCCCGCCAGCAGCCTGGCCTTTTTCCCTCCCCGCCCGGAAGCAGCGCCGATGGCGCGTGCCTTTGTCACTTCACAAACGATCCACGAAAAGCACGAAAACGCATACTGGATATGCACGCCCATCCAGGATCGAGACTCCCTCTTTGGCGTGATTGGGCTGAAACGAAATGCCCCTTTTCGGGAGCAGGAAATTGCCCTTCTGGAGGGCATTGCTCATGTCGCCAGCCTGGGATTGCTGGCCACTCATCGCGAGGTCATTGAGCAATTCCGTCGCCAACAGCTTTCCCTGGTCCGTCGCGTCACTTCCCAGATCGCGCGCATCGGCGATCTGGATGATATGGCGCGGCGCGTCGCCCAGGAGATCCTGGAAACGTTCCGTTATTACTACGTCGCCATTTTCACCCGCGAAGCCGATAGCGATCTTTTGACCTATCGCGCCGGCGCCATCCGTGGAGGGGAACAGCGCCAGCCGCCGGCCCTGCGCGTCCGCCTGGGACAGGGGTTGATCGGATGGGCGGCTGAGAGCGGTGAGCGCATCCTTTGCCAGGACGTGCGCAACGAGCCGCGCTTCCGCTATGTGGATAGCCTGCCGGAAACGCGCGCCGAGGTCGCCATCCCTTTGAAAGTCGAGGGTCGCACGCTGGGCGTGTTAGACATCCAGAGCGATCAGCTCCATGCCTTCCACCCTAACGATTTGCTGGTGCTGGAATCCCTGGCCGATGCGATTGCTCGCGCCATTGAATCGGCGCATCTTTATAGCGACCTGCAGCAGCGCGCCCGCCAGTTGCACTTTGTCGCCGAAGTCAGCAAAGCGGCAACGGTCAGCCTGGACTTGCCCTCGCTGCTGCAGCAGGTTGCCGATCTCATTCATCGCCGTTTCCATTATCCCTACGTCCATTTTTTCACCGTACACCCGAACCGGCGCAAAATCCAGTATGAAGCGGGTAGCGGCAAACGCAAAATCGCCGCCAGGGGATACACGCTTTCGCTGGACGATCCGCAAGGGATCATCCCGTGGGTGGCGCGCCATGGGAAAACGGTGTTGCTCAACGATGTGCGGACCGATGCGCGGTATCGCCCTTCGCCCTGGCCCCCCTCGAATACGCGCTCTGAGCTATGCGTGCCTTTGATCTACGATCAGCGAGTCATCGGAATTCTGGACATTCAATCGAATCGCCTGAATGCTTTTGATGAAGAAGATCGGATCATGTTCGAGGCGGTAGCCGGCAGCATCGCTGCGGCCATCCATAACGCGGATCTGTACCGTTCTGAGCAATGGCGGCGGCGCGTTGCAGACAGTCTGCGAGAAGTAGCCGTCTCCCTCTCCGAGAATACCAGCCTGGATGAAGTGCTTGAGCGCATTCTCAACGAGTTAGAACGTACCCTTCCCTGTCAGGTTTCTGCCATCTGGCTACTCGAAGAGGGGGAGTTGCGCCCTGTTCTTGCCCATGGGATCAGCACGCAGGCGTTGGAAGATGCCATTCATCGTCACCCTGAGGCCTACCGGGCTTTGCTGATGGCGCTCCTTTCCGAGCAACCGATGATCCGTAAAGCGGGAGACCCACTCTGGGTAAGTGGCGTGGCCGCCGGCTTTCCTGCTGATTTCTCCTCTATCGCCGCCCCTTTGCGCATTGGGGAGCGTCCTTTTGGCATCCTGATGCTTGCCCATCCAGAACAGGGGCGCTACGGGCATGAAGCGCTGGCCATCGTCACCACTTTTGCCGGCTATGCTGCCGTTGCCATCGAAAACGCCCGCCTCTACGATGCCGCCCAGGAGCAGGCCTATGCTTCTGCAACGCTCCTCCAGGCAGCGCAGGCGGTGGTCAGCCTGAACGATCTGGATGAAATCCTGGCGACCCTGGTGCGCCTTTTGCCCATTCTGCTTGGGATTGAGCGCTGCGCTCTCTATCTCTGGGATGATCTCAGCCGCCATTACCTGCCGGCTCATTCCTACGGCCTGGAGCCTGAAATCGCCAGGGAGCTTTTCTCCCAACCGCTCCCTGAAGGACGATTCCCTTTCCTGGATGAGGTGCGTCAAAGTGGACAGCGAAGAATCGCAACCCTGCCGCGTGAGGCACAGGCCTGGCTGAAAATCGCTCCCCCCTGGTATGAGGAAAATTCTCCCGTGCTGCGGGAGAAAGCCCCTTTGCTTTTCGGATTCCCTTTGAGCATCAAACAAGACTTTTTTGGCGTGCTCGTCGCGGAGGAGCAAGCCGGCAGTTTGCGTTTTCGTCGTCGGCGATTCGAGATCCTCAACGGGATCGCCCAGCAGGCTGCGCTTGCGATTCAGAACGACTTGCTCCAGAAGGAAATGAGACGGCGGGAGCGCCTGGAAACGGAAGTCTATCTGGCGCGCCAGATTCAAAAGACATTCCTTCCGGAAGCGCTGCCGCAGTATCCGGGGTGGGAGCTGGCAGCCTGCTGGCATACTGCCCGTCAGGTCGGGGGCGATTTCTACGATGTGATCGAGCTACCCGGTGATCGTTTGGGCCTGTTCATCGCCGATATTGCCGACAAAGGTGTTCCGGCTGCCCTTTTCATGGCGCTGACCCGTACCCTGCTTCGCGCCGCCGCCCTGCAAAGCTACTCGCCTGCCGAGGTGCTGCGTCGCGTGAATGAATTGCTCTATCCGGATACCAGCCAGGGTATCTTTGTCACCGCCGTATATGCGGTGCTTTCCCGTTCAACAGGCATTTTGATCTATGCCAACGCCGGGCATAATCCCCCTCTCTGGTGGCAGGCGCAAAATAGCGAGATTCAGCTCCTGAAGCCGGGCGGGATCGCCCTGGGCGCGCAAGAAGATGCGACCTATGAGCAACGTATCATCCGCATGGCGAGCGGCGACATCTTGCTCTTCTATACCGATGGCATGACCGAGGCCTTTTCGCCCCAAAATGAACCCTTCGGGGAGGCGCGGCTGGAATCGCTGGTGCGCCAGGTTCATCAAAATTCGGCGCAGGAAATTGTGCAGGCAGTGGAGCAGGCGGTGCTGGAGTTCAGCCAGCGTCCGCAGCTCAGCGATGATTTAACCCTGCTGGTGCTCAAGCGCTCGGGTCAGGAATCCCGCAGCGGCCCTGTCTTTTCCTGATAAATCTCCATGATCACGCGGGCGAGCTTCTGGGCGTCGTGTCGCCAGGGGTGCGCGCGATCCACCAGGTCAGCGCAATAGACACGCCGATCGGCGCGACTGTGCTCATCCACGATCACCCAGCGCACGCCGGGGGGCAATTCCAGCTCATGGAAGTCGTTACATAAGATGACATCGAAGAAATCTTCCCCCACATGTTCCTCGATGGCCTGCACATGTTCCAGACAGGTATAAAAATCGGTCTCGCCGCTCTGGGTGGCGATATTGCATACATAAATTTTCGGCGCTCTGGCGACCTTCAACGCCTCTAAAATATCCCGCACCAGGAGGTTGGGGAGGATGCTGGTATAGAGGCTGCCGGGGCCGATCACGATCAGGTCGGCGGTGAGGATGGCGCGCAGGGCGGGGGGAAACGCCGGCGGATTGTTCGGCTCCAGCCAGACGCGGCGCACCCGTCCTGCCACCTGTGGGATTTTGCTTTCCCCTTCCACGCGCAGCGGCGCGGCCATTGCTGGCAGCATCACATCCGCCACCAGCCTAACATCATGCATGGTGGAGGGGTAAACGCGCCCATGGACCGAAAGCACCCGCCCGGATTCAACAATCGCCTGCTCGAACGAGCCGGTCAGATCGGCCAGCACGGTGAGGAATAAATTTCCAAACGAATGTCCGGCCAGCTCGGGCGCTCCGCTAAAGCGATACTGGAAGAGCTGTGTCAGAAGTCCCTCGTCGTCTGAGAGCGCAGCCAGACAGTTACGGATGTCTCCGGGCGGCAAAATGCCGAAACTCTGACGCAAACGTCCTGAGGAGCCTCCATCATCAGCGACGGTCACAATGGCGCTCAGATTGTGGGTATAGGCTTTCAGGCCGCGCAACAGGGTTGAAAGGCCATGTCCCCCTCCAATGGCTGCGATGCGCGGCCCTTGTTCCTTCTGGCGATAGCGTGTCAATTCCTCCACCACCCTGGAACCTGGACGGAGGAAGGGACGCAACAGAGCACGATTTAACCCCCATATTCCATACGAGAAGACGATCAACCCACCCCCGATGAAAATCGTCACTCGCAGCAAGCGAGGCAGGAAGCGAAGGGCTGCCAGAGAAAGCAGGTTCAGGATCAGCGGTTCCGTGTAGGGGGCGCGATATAGATCGAGTACCAGCATGGTCAGGCCTATGCTGACCAGGAGCAGGCCCAGCAGGATGACCAGCATCCAGCGTTTAACGCCCAGCCCTATCTTCAGCCAGCCTGATAGCTCGGTGTAAAGTTTCCGAACGTTCATTCGTCTCACGCTCAGGATAATAGCAGGAAAGCCTGTAAAAGTCAATCACTGATCGTCCGCGATTTGCTCTCCGACAGGACTGGGGGTGTGCTGTGGAAAACTTGTCGTATGACTTTTCCAGGCCGTCTGCAGGCTGGAAAATCTGTGCTACCACCGTCCAACGTCTATCGCCCATCGTCCATTCCGCGGTCTGCCGTCTATCCTCTGCAGTGTATCCCCCGCGAGAACACGCGGTAGTGTATCTTTACTTCAGGAAATTCGAGAACGAAAGTGACCACCCCCCGCGACGGTATCCCCTGGCAGGCGAAAAGCCTGGGGTATGCTGTCTCCGTCCTGTTTGTCCACCGTCCGTCGTCCTCCTTCGCTATCCAGTCATCTGGCAGGCTGGAAAGCCTGCTCTACGGCGGTCTGCCGTCTGCGGTCCGCGGTCGAATTCGTTTATTCGTTCCCC
>Ga0081479_112532_pt1 | contig 15945 bp, 14 predicted proteins | sample MamHotmetagenome_FD_70984 | JGI IMG/M metagenome (GOLD analysis project Ga0081479, IMG submission 70984) | Hot spring cone microbial streamer communities from Mammoth Hot Spring (Liberty Cap Streamers), Yellowstone National Park, USA - T=72 v2... | ecosystem: Environmental > Aquatic > Thermal... | reverse complement strand
GTATCTCATAGACCTCGCCTACAACCTCCCCGTCTCCTTCCACCATCCCTGGGTAAGCACCTATATTGTAAAGAAGATACCCCTTTGCCTTTGCGTATCCAAGAAATTGAGAATCTTCTAAAAGATAGTGTCTACACTCACCCTTTCTTAAGGTTCCATAAACAAAAATCCTTATCATGGCTAATCACCCGCAATTCTTAGTTGGTCTTTTTAATACTTTTTCTTTGACATCTCCATAAATTTTTTTGTTAAGAATAGGAAAAAGTAGTAGTTTATTTTACCTTTATTTCACAGCCACAGATAATAAAATAGACTTCGTCCGCTATTTGAGCTACCTTTTGATGTACGCTTCCAGAGAGGTCTATAAACTTTCTAGCAAGAGGATTATCCGGAATTATACCTAATCCAACCTCGTTTGAGATTAGAAATAAATCTAAATCTGTTTTTATCTTTAAAAGGATGTCAAGAAGCTTATTAGTTTTCTCTTCAACATCATAGTTTTCTATCAATAAATTGGTTAACCAAGTTGTTAAACAGTCTATTATAATTACAGAACCTTTAGGAATTGTTTTTAAAACCCTATCTACTTCGATAGGCTCTTCAATCGTTACCCATTTTTCTCCTCTCTCTATTTTGTGCCTTTCTATCCTGTCTTTCATTTCTTCATCAACCGCTCTTGCTGTAGCAATGTAGTATAGCTTACCATTTTTTAGCTCTTCAGCCTTTTTTAAGGCAAACTTAGTCTTTCCGCTTTTAATCCCACCTATAACAAACGCTAACATCTTACTTAGCCAAGCCTTTCTTTAAGGATACTATAGATGATTTTATCAATTTTTTCTATCAAGTTCTTATACAAACCTCCATAGCTTTTTTTATTACCAAAAAGCTCATTTCTTATCGAACTTAGTGTTTCATCCACTGAGTAGTTAAAAGTTAACTTAGCTTTTTGTAGAGCAATCCTTTCTTTGGTTAAAAGATGTTTTGCCTTTTTAATAAAGTTTTTTAGCTCTTCTAAAAGTTCTTCTAATTCTTCTTTAGCAATTAAAAAGAATAACTGATTGTTTTGATTTAATTCACTTTTTATCCTTTTTATCATAAAATAAAGATTTACATATTCAAAACCTCTTATTCCTCTTCTCCATTGATACATAAAATCATATCTTTTGAAAAAGAGAAAATTCCTCTCCCCAAAAGAAATCAAATTTTTTATCTCTCTATACATTTCATCAATAATTTTAATTTTTTTCTCATCTTTTTTCCAAAATTTATCTTTATTTTTTTGATGGGATTTAATGGAATTTAATTCAGAAAGGTTTAGATATTCTTTAAGATTTTGGAAAACCTTTATTCCCCTTTCATCCTTTGGGGTATCGAAATGGATAAGCGAAAGAAAGGCTTTACCTTTTTCTACTTTTGCTTCAACAAAAAGAGGGCTGTTTTTCATCCTATCTGGGTTAAGTTTTATTTCGTAGAGACTTTCTAATTCTTCCCAACTTCCTTCAAAATCGAAAACAGGAAGGTCTGAGCTATAGGCTTGAGGTAAAGCCCTTTTGAAAGTTGCTAAAACCTTGATTTCCGAGTCTCCAATTTCAAACTCGGAGGGCCACCATAGGTAAAACTTTGGTTTTTTTATATCCTTCCATAAAGGATGTTCTGAAAAAGATGCTAAAAAGGGTCCGCTAAAGCTTGGGACCCTATCTTTTTTTCTTCTTACATCAACTAAACAAAGTCCTTCTTTGGTGGCTAAGCCCGCCCCACCGCATATTCCAAAATAAACTCCACCATTCTTGACAAATTCTTTTATAAGCTCTTTCCCTTCCTCATTGATAGCCTTAAGCTTGTTGCTTGCCCATCCACCCGGAACAAAAAGCACTTTATATCTTTCAATACTCTTTAAATCTTCAGCTTTTATTAAATCAAAAGCAATCCCGCTTTTCATAAGAGCATCAAAAAGCCAAATACCCCAGAGATGAGATTCATCCCACAAGATGGCTGATAAGCTCATACTCCTTTTCATACTTCCTTCTATATCCTCTTGGAGTTATAATGGTATTTTTATAAATATAACTTTGGGAATTACCTATAATTATGGTGGTATTCATATCAACAGGATAGGAAACCATTTCCTCTAAAGTTGTAAGAAATACCTCTTCTCCTTCTCGAGTTACATTTTTTACTATAGCTACCGGCGTGTTATTATCTCTATACTTGAGTATTATTCCCTTTGCTTTGGTTAAGTTTTCTCTCCTTTTTGAGCTTTTTGGATTATAAAGAATGATGACAAAATCTGACTTTGCTGCATATTCTAATCTTTTTTCTATTTCATCCCAAGAAGTAAGCCTATCAGAAAGACTTATACAGGCAAAATCGTTCATGATCGGAGCGCCAACTTTGCTTGATGCCGCATTGAAAGCTGAAATACCTGGTATGACCTCTACTTCAACTTCAAGATTGTTTTGAGCTAAGATTTCAAAGATTAAACCTGCCATCCCATAAACCCCAGGATCCCCTCCACTTACCACAGAAACTATCATCCCTTTTAAAGCATACTCAATAGCATTCTTTGCCCTTTTTACCTCTTCAGTCATACCATAAGCAAATACCCTTTTGTCTTTAATCAGACTTTCTATTTGATTAATGTAAGTTTTATATCCTATTATAACATCTGCTTCTCTTATCGCTTTTATAGCCTTTGGCGTGATGTAGAATAAGCTTCCTGGACCAATACCTACAACATATACTTTCCCTTTAACATAGTATGGAGCCTCAGCAACAGCTATTGTTATGTCTTTGAAAACTCTTTTTGGAACAATAAGCCTCCCTTGACTGGCAAGTATGGCAGATTGTTCGCAAACAGAGGAAACTCCCACAGCCCTTTCCACAATAGGAGAAAAACTAAGCCCTTTTACCTCCTGCAATTCCTCCGGTGTATAGCTAAACACACGGAGTCCATATTTTCGAGAAAACTCTTGCAAAGCCTCATTCTTTGCCTTCTTTTCAAGAGTTGCAACACCTTTTAAGGCTTCAAAATACAAACCCTCATCAGTAAACACCTTCTTTACCGCCTCTTCAATTTCATTGCTTGTTACCCAATCATGAAAACCTAATCCAACAACTAAATTACGAGGGATAAGAATAAGCTGTTCTTCGTTTAATTCTAATTTTTTGTTCGTGATTATAATGTCCGCAATTTCAGCCTCTTTTATGACTTTAAAATGATCAGGAAAAATGGGCACTCGAATTAAATCTGAATTGATGTAAATTTTTATTTTCCTATTTTCTATAAATTTTGACATGATTTTAGGAAGGATAGAAGGATTTTGAATAGAGAGTTGACAGCGTTCAATCCAGAGGTCAAGGGCAGGGAGGTTATTGATGTCGGAGGATGTGGTTATCACCGGGTTTGCGTTAATTAGAGTTGCTAATGTGGTTGCTAATTCGTTTGCTCGAGCCTGATGACCGCCAAGAAGTGGAATCACATGTTTTCCTTCTTCATCTATCACCAAAACAGCAGGGTCCTCCTTCTTGTTCTTTATCAAAGGCGCTATAGTCCTAACCACAATACCTGTTGCCATGATGAATAAAAGGGCTGAAGAATCTTCCCAGCTTCGTTTTACTTCATCTTGGCTAAACTTACATACTTTAGCATGAGGAAAAAATTGGAAGATTTCGTTTGCCAATTTTAACCCTTTATTGTTTAGATAAAAGATTGCTATGTTAGACGCTAAGTTCTTTTCCATACAATTTAGACCTTTTGTTTAAATTTTCTTTAACCGCCTTTAAGGCTTCTCCTACTAAAATTAAAGCTGTCCTCTTTATGTTGTGTTCTTTAAGTAAAGAATGAAGGTCCTTCAACAGACCAAACAAAAACTTTTCTTCTTTATGACACACTTTGTAGGCTATAGCTATTGGAGTGTCAAAAGGCAAGACCTCTTCTAAAGTCTTTTGCAGGTTTTCTGCTATGCTTGCCGAGAGAAAAAATGCCATCGTTCCCTTTACCTTGGCTAATGTTTGTATTTCTTCTTTTGATGTCCCACCAGTTTTTCCTTCAAATCTTGTAAGTATTATCGTTTGGGATATTTCTGGAACAGTTAATTCTATACCCATCTTGGCTGCTGCTGCTTGATATGACGAAACTCCAGGAATTATTTCATATGGAATATTCTTTTGACGCAAAACTTCAATCTGTTCTTGTATGGCACTATAGATTGATGGGTCTCCGCTTACCAATCTTGCAACAAGTTTTCCATTCTTTACATACTTTTCCATGATTCCTACAATTTCTTCTAAACTTAAATTAGCAGAATCATAAAGTTTCCCTTTTAGACCGTTAAGAAGTTCTTTATTTATTAAACTTCCTGGATAGATTATACACTCAGCAGAGTTTAGTATTTTGTAGGCTTTTATTGTAAGTAGTTCTGGGTCGCCAGGCCCTGCACCTATAAAGTAAACTTTCATTTTAAAATTTCCCCTTTCTTAGCGATCACGATTGAAAAATATTCAAGCGATTCTTTTGGAACCTCATCTAAAATTTTGTAGATTTCTTCTTCTTCAGTTGTTGCTCTTTTTATGTAATAAGTTTGAAAATTTTTATCAGCAAAAAACTTTTTTATCTCTTCAAAGAGCTTGTTCGGTTTTAAGAGGATGATAGTATCAAATTTTTCGGCAAATTCTTTTAAGTTTACTTCGTAGTTTGCTGGAATAATAGCTATCTTTTCATTAGCAATACCAAGACTTGTAGGAATTCTGCAAGCTGAGGCATTGATCGAACTTACTCCCGGAATAAATTCTATAGCTATTTTGTTTTTTAGATAATCATACAGATAAAAGAAGGTGCTATAAAGCGTAGGGTCTCCAAGCGTAATAAAAGAAGAAACATTAGTCATTTCTGACAATATTTTTCTTGCCAAATTTTCCCAAACTTCTTTTAAATTTTTACTTTGTCTTTCATCCTTTGTTTTAACCATCGGAAAGTCAAGAAACACTAATCTTTTATTTTTTATATCAACTACTTTTTCTACAATACTTAAAGCTATACTTTCTTTTCCTCCCTTGGGACAAAATATAGTCTCTGAGTCTTCTAAAATTCTTTTTGCTTTAATGGTTAAAAGTTCAGGGTCTCCTGGTCCTACTCCTACTACATAAAGCTTCATCTCATCCCTCGCACAACGATCACTGGATTTTGAGCTTGCAAAAAAAGCTTTCCATGTTTTTTCACTAATCTTGTTGCTTGAACCTGGGTAGCATCAACCTTAAACCCTTCTTTTTCTAACATATGCATGGCAAGGTTTAGAGTTTCCATAGTGATTGCTGAAATTACTATAATCTTAAGTGTCTCAAGCTCCCCTAAGTAACCTAAAATTTCATTTAATCTTCCACCGCTACCGCCAATAAAAACCCGAACAGGGTTAGGCAACTCTTTCAAACACTCAGGGGCTTCTCCTTTTATAACCTTAACATTGCTTAGTTTAAAATAATCGATGTTTTTCTCAATAAGATAAGTGTCCCCCTTTTCTATTGCATAGATTTCTAAATCCTGAGACAGATGAGCAAGCTCAAGGCTAACTGAGCCCGAGCCTGCCCCAATGTCCCATACTATACCCTTCTTCGGAGGACAAAGCTTATGCACAATACAAGCTCGCACTTCATCCTTTGTAATCATTCCCTTTTCATGAAAGATTTCCTCTTCCTTAAGCCCAAATATAATAGAAGAATGGTCAGGGGCGTATTCATTAGGATCGAAATAAGGCAAAGGAGCTTTTTTTTCAATGATTAAAAAGTTTGGTTCCTTAAAATCTTTAGAAATTAACTCTTCTGCGCTATCAAAGATGCTTACTTTTTCGTCTTCATGACCTAACCTTTCAAACACATAATACTTTAAACTTTTTCCATATTCTCTGTTTAAAGATAAAAGCTTTTCAGCAATTGACTTAGGAGAATTTTGATTATCAGTTAGCACGGCAATCATATTCTTTTGAGAAAGCTTTTGTATAAGTTCCTTTAAATTCATGCTTCTTCCGTGGAAACTTAGTGTTTCGAGTACCTTCCAACTTTTCTTGATAAGCGATAAACCTTTTTGAACACATGAAAGGTCAGGGAATACTTCTAACCTTTCTTCTCCAAATAGTTCTATTATTTTAGAGGCAACTCCATAGAAAAGCGGGTCTCCACTTGCTAACAGAGAGATATCCCCTCTTTCAATATTTTTTTGTATAAAATCTATTGTTTCATTAAATTTTTTAATAACAACTACTTTTTCCTTTACTTCATGGTATACATCATACTTGGCAAATACTTCAATTATTCTTGGAGAAGCTACTATAAATAAGCTTTTAGTAAGGCATTGTTTTGCTTTTTCTTCAAGAGGTTTAAAACCAATTCCAATGATAAAAATTTTATTCATCTTTTTCTTTTTTCGTCAATAAATAAGTTTCCATTATATATCCATGTTTTTCTTTCAATTTTCTTCTTAATTCTACCAATTCCTTCCAACACTGAAATAGTTTACCATTAAATAGCACTTCTTTTTCCGTTCCAATGTAAGCACCCCAATAGATCATCAGTTCACTATCATCTTTAAACAGTTTAAATGTTTCATAGTTATCTAAAAAGACAAGTGTATTCCTTGAAATTTCTTTTTGCTTTCTTAGAGGTCTTGGAGTGGTGATCAGTAAAGATTCAGCAACTTTAGTTAAGGAAATCTTATGCTTTGCTGAAAGAAGATTAATGGTTGAAATGCCAGGGATTACTTCAATCTCTATGGAGAGATCTTTGTTTACCTCTTTAAATATTTCAATATGCCCGTCATACAAAGATGGGTCTCCTAAGACTAAAAAGCATGCTTCATCTACATCCTTTAAAACCTCAGCTAATATACTTACCTTTTCTTTTCGCCAGCTTTCTACTTCAAACTTATAAACCCCTCCTTTTTTCCTTTCTGGAAACTCAACCTTTATTATCCTGTAGTCTGTATCTCCTTCCTTACAAAATTCTATGACCTTTTCTCTAATCTTTGTAAGCTCTTCCTTTGGTCCCTTTTTTAACGGTATGATGAATTTTTTTGCTTTTTTGATTATTTCATAAGCTTCCAAAGTTAAGTACTTTGGGTCTCCAGGTCCTATTCCTATGATGTATACTTTTTTAGTATTCATTTCTTCTCCTTTATAGGATCATTTATAAGCTAACCTTCTTTCTAAAGCATCAAAAAATCTTTGACTCCATTTTCTAAACTTAACCGAAACTCTAACAATGTGCTTATCTAATCCATAAAAGTTAGAACAATCTCTTATTAAAATACTTTCCTTAAAACAAAATTCAAAAAAATCATCATTGGGAAGCTTTAACAAGTAAAAGTTGGCAACAGAGGAAAAATAACTTAAGGGGTATTTTTGAGACAAAAGATTTAGTTTTCGTTCAAAGTATTTCTTTTCTTTAATAAAGAAGTTAAGCGTTCGTCTTTTAAAATCTTCGTCTTTTAAAATTAGGCTTGCTAAAATTTGTGAAAAAGTGTTTACATTCCATGGTGGAAGAAATCCTAAAGCTTTTTGTATTATTTTCTTTGTAGAGATAGCATAGCCAAACCTCAATCCAGTCAAGCCATAGAATTTAGTAAGAGACCTTAGAACTACAAGATTGTCAAGCATTGTAGCTTCCTTAATCAAACTATCCTTTTCAACGAAATCAATAAACGCTTCATCAACGATAAATGTAGTCGTAGAAAATTTTAGGATTGCGTTTAGTAAGTCTTCTTTTTTGTATAGCCATCCAGTTGGATTATTGGGATTGCAAACAAACACCAAGTCTATTTTGTTTTTAGAAAGTTTTTTTAACATCTTTTCTAATAAAAAATCCTTATCTAAGCTAAAAATCTTATATAGATAGACATTGTATAATTTGCAAGCCCTTTGATACTCATTAAAAGTTGGTTCTAAGATTAGCGCTTTTTTCGGAGCTAAGGCATTGACAAAAAGATAGATAAGTTCTGTAGAGCCGTTACCGCATAAGACATTTTCTTCGGAAATACCGTATACTTCCTGCAGAGTTTCTTTAAAGGACCTGAAGAAGGGGTCTGGATATTTGTTGATTTGATGAAAATTCTTAAGCAAAGCTTCTTTATACTTAGAAGGCAAGGGTAGGGGGTTTACGGAAGTGCTAAGGTCTATGATAGAGTTAACATCAGTGCCTAAAATTTTTACCATAGTGTAGATGTCTCCACCGTGATGAAAACTGTAAGAAAGGTTTAAGCTTGTTTTTACCATATGAAACTTCTTACTCCTAAAGCAATTATTAAAAAAAGAAAACTGCTTAAAACGACTACCTTTTGAGCTAATTTTATCACATCGTCGCTAAATTCTTTCTCTTCACCTATGTAGGGTTTTTCAACGAGTATGCCGTGGTAGTAGTTTGGACCGCCAAGCATTATTCCTAAGGTGCCTGCCATTGCCGCTTCTGGTATACCGCTGTTTGGACTAAGGTGTTTTCTTCCATCCCTTAGCATGATCCTAAAGGAGTCTTTAGCTTTTTTCGCTCCAAAAATAAATAAAGTAGCTAAGACTATCATAAGTCCTGTAATCCTGGCAGGTATAAAATTAAAAAGGTCATCCATTCGAGCAGAAAACCAACCAACGTTTTTATACTTTTCATTTTTGTAGCCAACCATAGAATCTAAGGTGTTTATGGTTTTATACAAAACAAGAAAGGGGAAACCTCCGATAAGAAAATAAAAAAGAGGAGCGATCATCGCATCGGAAAGATTCTCTGATAAACTCTCAACTACAGCTATTTTTATTTGTTTAGGGGTTAAATTTTCAGTATCTCTTCCCACTAAGGCTTTTAAAGCAGTTCTTGCTTCAGAAAGTCTATTTTCATTAACCAATCTGTCTACCGTTGATGAAGCTAAAATCAAACCTTTCAAAGCAAGAAAAAGACTACTTACTATAATCAAAATAACAAGAGAAAAGAAATAAAAGGATTTAGAAAGTGCAGAAAGTAGAGAGAGAAGCTTTATAAAAAAGATGGATAAAAAAAGGGTTATTGAGCAAACAATTAAAAATAGCAATAGACCGCCAAGCTTGCCATCTAAGTGTATACCTCTAAGAAGGTTTTCGGTGTTTTGAATAAGCTTGCCGATAGCTGATATAGGATGATACTTTTTAGGGTCTCCAATTACAAGGTCAAGAAGAAAGGCCAAAGCTATAGTTAGACTATCAACATAAAAAAGCTTCATACTCCTGCAATTTCCCATATTCTATCTATGTCAATATGTTTTTCAACTACTTCGGCTAATTTTTCAATGTATTGATCCTCTAAAATTTTCCAAGAAAAGGTTTTTCCTAAAGGTGGAAATCCTTTTTTGGTTCTATGTCTGTTTATTAACCATCTTCTAAAATCATCGTTTTCAAAGAGACCATGAAGATAGGTGCCCCATATATTTCCTTTTATCATGCCATCTGTCAGCCATTCATTCGTTGCCTTTCGTCTTATTCTAAACAAATTCATATCACCTACGGTTAAGCCTTTGTGTATTTCATATCCCTCAACTTGTATGAATGGATTTAACAAAAGATGCCCCTCTACCTGCGTAGTAATTTTTTCTGGATAAAAGACAGTATAGCAGGGGAGTAAAGATAAGCCGTCAACCTCTTTGTATGAGCTCTCAACGCACTCAGGGTCAAAAAGCTTCTCACCCAACATCTGAAATCCACCGCATATCCCAACAATTTCTACATCTTTTCTTTTAGCAAGCTCTTTCAAAATTTTATCTATTCCAAGCCTTTTTATATACATCAAATCGTCTATAGTTTGCTTTGAGCCTGGTAAGATAATTATGTCTGCGCTTGCTAAATCCTCTTCTCTTAACGAAAAGACCAAATCAACATCAGGCTCAAACCTTAAAGGTTCAAAATCGCTAAAGTTTGAGATGTGCTTGAGCTTTAAAATAACTATTTTAACCGGTTTTTCAGCGTAAGAAAATCCCTGCTCCTGCAATTTTTTCGTTACTCCATCTTCATCCGCGATCCCAGTCTCAAAAAGAAAAGGAATTACCCCCAAACAAGGCTTGTTTAAGAGCCTTTCAAGCCTTTCTATTCCCGAAGAAAGTATCTCCAATTTGCCTCGAAACTTATTGATAATAAATCCTTTTATTAAGTTTTCAAACCCTGGTTTACACTCATCTAACAGTTTAACCGTTCCGTAGAGGGAAGCAAAAACGCCTCCTCTATCGATGTCCCCCACCAAAATTACAGGAGCATTAAGGTACTCAGCAAGTCTTATGTTTGCAATATCTTGATCAAGAAGGTTTATTTCGGCTGGGCTTCCTGCTCCCTCTATTATGATAAGGTCAAATTTTGTTGAGAGGTGGTATAAGGAGGATTCCACAGCCGACCAAAGTACATTTTTTGCTGATGCGAGCTCTTCTGAGCTTAAGGTTTTATAAAGCTTTCCATGAACGATAACCTGGATGCCCTTTTCTCCAGCTGGTTTAAGGAGGATAGGGTTATGGTGTAGGGAAGGGGTGATGCCTGAAGCCTTGGCTTGGATGGCTTGAGCAATGCCGATCTCTCCACCCTCCTCTGTCACATAGCTCTGAAGGCTCATGTTCTGAGCCTTAAAAGGAGAAACCTTAAGCATTCTTTTTTTAGAAAGCCTACAGAGCGCTGTAACAAGTAAGCTTTTTCCACACCCAGATGAAGTGCCCTGCACCATCAAATACTTTGCCATAGCCTTTCGCTAAAAAGATAGATGAGAGGGAACAAAACTTCGGTAAGTTCAACCGTTGCCCCTAAAGTATCCCCAGTTATCCCGCCAAATTTCCTTTCAAACAGCCTCTTTAAATACCAAACAAATAGAACAATAAAAATAAGGGCAAAGAAAAGATGAAAGAATTTTTTAACTGTTATAAAGTATAAGATTAAGACAACAGGTAAAAGAGAAGAATAAATAAGCTGTTTAGTAGTAATTTTCCCCACAAATAAAGCTCCAAGTCCTGTGTTTCTTGCAGGTTTACTGTAGCGCATAAGAATTATGATCACAAAGCGAGAAAGAGTGAAAGAAAGTAAGAGTAAAAAATTTTTAGCTTGAGATACGATCTCATTGAAAATTAGAAGTTTAGTAAGTATGATTAAAACTAAGGCATAAACACCGCCAACACCAACCGTGCTATCCTTCATGATCTCAAGACGACGAAGTCTATCCTCCTCTGCATCTCCTGTCCCCTTGTAAAATAAGGCATCAAAAGTATCGGAAAGCCCATCTGTATGAAATATTCCTCTAATCAAAAAAAAAGAAATGAGTAGTAGAAGAGAAAGCATAAAGGAAGAAAAATATGGCTTTAACAAATAAACAACAAGAACAAGAAAAAGTCCTTCTAAAAGACCAACGAGAGGATAGAAGATGATGGAGGATTGAAGCTCCCTTGCTGTGACATTGTTTAGTCTTATGGGGACGATGGTTAGGAAGGAGAGGGCGACAAGAAAACTTCTAAACATTCTTATGCTCAGTCCCTTTGCTTACTCCAGCCTCTTCAAAGGTTGCCATCTCTCGATAGACCTTTAAAGAAGCCTCAATTATGGTCATAGCTAAGGCTGCTCCTGTTCCTTCTCCAAGCCTAAGGTTAAGGTCTAAAATGGGTTTTAAACCCATGTAGGAGAGGGCAACTTTATGACCCTTTTCTGCGGAATTGTGGGCTGAAAAGTTGTAGTCTTTCACTGTGGGCTCTAAAGCATAGGCTATTAGAGCTCCTGCTGTAGAGATAAATCCATCAACAACGACAGGAATTTTAAGCTCCGCACAACCTAAAACTACACCTGCTATAGCTCCTATCTCAGGACCACCAACCTTGGCAAGCACATCTATTGGGTCTTTTGGGTCGGGCTTGTTAACCTCTATCGCCCGTTTTATTGCTTCTATTTTTCTTTTATAGGTCTCATCATCTATGCCCGATCCTCTTCCTGTTACCTCTTCTACATGATAGCCGGTTATGACGCTAATTATGGCTGAAGATGGTGTGGTGTTGCCGATTCCCATATCTCCTGTTCCAAAAAGATTGTATCCTTTGGCATGGTATTCTTTTACTAATTCCCTTCCAATTTCTATGCACTTTAAAGCTTCATCCCTTGTTAAAGCTGGTCCCTTGGTCATGTTTCTTGAACCGTAGACGACTTTTCTATCAACTAAGCCTTCAATCTTACCAAAATCGTAGTCAACGCCCACATCAACCACCACTACATCAGCCCCTGCATGTCTTGCCAAAACATTAATTCCTGCACCGCCCCGCAGAAAGTTAAACACCATCTGGGCTGTGACCTCCTTAGGATAGGCTGATACTCCCTCTTCCACCACTCCATGGTCTGAGGCAAAAACAAAAATTGCCTTGGCTTTTATCTTGGGCATAGGGTCTTCAGAAATGGCAACAAGCCTTGCGGCAATCTCTTCGAGCATCCCTAAGCTACCAACGGGCTTTGTCAGGTTGTTTAACCTCTTCCAGGCAAGATCAAGATACTCTTTTTTAATCGGCTGAACTTTAAGGCTAATCACCGCTTTACCCCCTTCCAACTTCTATAAAAAACTTGTTGTTTTTGCTATAAACCTTACCCAAGGCAAATTTTACAGGATGCTTAAAAAAAGGTCCATCGTAGACAAAGGTATGGTATTCTCCTTTTTCGCCGCAGAGGTCAACGGTCCTTAATTTTTTAAGCTCCTCAAGAAAATCAAAGTTTACTTCTCTTCCAAGCCATTCTGGTCCAAGATAATCCGCATTCACGGCACAAACAACGGCTTTAAAACCGGCGTTGATAAACTCTTTCATCAAGCTTTCCCGATCGCAAATCCAAAGAGGAAGGAAGGGTTTGACCTCAAGCTCGCCACAAACCCTTTCAACCCAAGCTTTATGTTCCTCAACATCTATGTCTCCAAACACCCCTGCGTTTATACCCTGAGCTTTAAGCTCAGACACTGCCTCTTTGAAGGCTTCTTCGTAGCTCCCCCAGCTTGCCCCTTTTTGAAGAATAGGAATACCTATGGCTTCAGCCTGAGAAAGGATGATCTCTTTCGTTAACCCATGAGAGCGAGACATTTTTCCGTCTTCTCGGAGCATGTTAAGGAGATAGCAAACCTCAATTCCTTCCTTCATTGCCCGGTAGCAAGCAAGAGCGCTATCCTTCCCCCCGCTCCATGACACAAAAGCCTTGATGTTTGTCATAGTTTTACTCCTAATTTAGTCTATGTAGTTATTTTTGTTCTAACATTTCAACCCCGTTTTGCTTTTTTAGGGCATCTACTACAGCCTCGTATACTGCCTTCCCAATCAGTTCTCCTATTTTACTGTGTCCTCCTGTATAGGAAACCCTTGGACCGTTAGTTCCGGTTACTACTCTAATATTGTCGGTGCCTGTTCCTGTTGCTTGGGCACCCTTTGTATAGCTACTTGGCACGTTTAGGTCTTGGAAGGCTGCGGTTTTAGCTTCAGTTGCTGTGATTATTGCCCTTGCCATTGCTCCATCTGTAAGTTGGGCGTTCGTAAGTAGGATAATGTTAACCGTGCCTTGTGGTTCCATTCCCTCGATGTATTTTCCTTCGTCTACACCAGTTCGTAAAGCATTGGTTTTAGCACCGGCTGTAACTAAAGCTACTACAACAAAGGGCTTAAACTCCTTTACCACTACCGCTCGGTTGTCCATATCCGCTGCAGTTGCAAGCATCGCTATTTCTTCTGGGGCAATCCTAAGATGCTTAGCTATCCTTTCCTTAACCTCCCTCAAGTAAATTTTTCCTCCCTTTTCTTCCTTTGTCTTTTTCTCCTCACAGACCTTCTTCCAAATCTCTGGATGGGCTGAGTGATTAGCAACTGCCTTAACCTCCATGAAGCCATCAATGGTTGAAAGAACCCTTCGCTTCTTAGGAAATTTAACGATAAGCGTTTTCTCCCAAAGCCTATCTTTATCCTTTTTTATCACAAACGCTTTAGCTTCAACCTCTGCTGGAAGGGAAACCCCTTCAATCTTTACATCTGCAAAGATTGAATTTACATCGATTATAATTAGTAATAATATAATTATAATAAGCACTGGTATTTTTCTCATAACCCGTCTCCGTAAATTTTAATACTCAAACTTTAGCCCAATTCTAATCGTTGCCTCTGGCATTGGGTAATACTGCACGTATTCATACTTCCGGTTGAAAAGGTTCTCAACCGTGCCTTTTAACTCAAGGTTTTTAATCGGACTGTAGCGTAGAGAAAGGTTAAAAATGGTAAAATCTTGTTTTTTTACAGCCTTCATGTAGGTAGGGCTGAAGTAATTCCAATCTACCACTTTTTCATCCCCAACATAAACACCGTAGAGGGTTGCGCTCCATTTTGCATCGCGAAGAGTAATTCCGAAAGTTCCCGTCCACTTTGGTGTCCAAAGGAGGGTTTTTGTTCCATAGGAGGTTATCTCTTTGGGGTCTTCGGTGCGATGCTTGGTGTGGTAGGTTAAGTCTACAAATGGTGATACCGAGAAAGGAAGCCCCAATAATGGGGCGAGCTCAGTCATAAAGTTTAACTCAAACCCTTGGATTTTTGCTCCGTCAACGTTTACATAGGTTTGAGTTCTCCTGAGAGTTGGGTAAGGGACAGAAATTATCTTATCTTTATACTCAGTGATAAAATAAGCAGCATTTAAGTTAATAAGCTTTCTCTTTAGAACAAATCCAAAATCTAAAGTTTTTGACTTTTCAGGGTCAAGGTCAGGGTTCCCAAGGTATCGCGTTCCCCAGGAGGAAACATAGTCTGCAGCCATCTCATCTGGCGTTGGAGCCCTAAAGCCCGTCCCATAGGTTGTTTTGAAGATAAGGTCATCTCTAAGTTTGTAGTTTAACCCAGCACGGAAGCTCGCATGAGAAAAATCCTCATCCCTTGGGTTAACCCAAAGCCCTGCAGTTCTTTTAACCTTAATATTAAACCAATCTTGCCTTACGCCTGCGCCAATCAAAAGCCTTTCCTGAAGGAGAGAAAGCTTAGCCTCGCCAAATAGTCCAAAGTTTTCGGACTCAGACTTTGGATAGTAGGGTGGGGGAGGCGAGTTTTTACTCTTTACATCTATGTTGATATAATCTCCCCCAAAGACAAAGCTTACCGGTCCAAGTCTAAAGTCACGAAGAATGGATGCCTGGTTTGTGCGAACCTCTATGTTTGTTTTGGCATTCCAGCTTATGGTATGCCAGGTATCCTCATCTTTAGCATAGACAAATAAACCCTTAAAGAAGGGGGTGTGAAAATTGAAACCTAAACGATTTAATGAAGAATTTTTATAATCTTTAGGTGTTAGATCATAAGTTCCACCAGGAGTATCAACATCAGCCCGTAGGTTAAGAAGGCTTGCGTCAAAATTCCAATCTTTAGCCGGGCTAAAGCCAGCCTTGGCAAAGAATTGTCCAATGTTGTAGCCTGTGTTTTTATACTTTCCGAAGCCCTTTGCATCATAATCGCTTTGTCCCTCCCGGAGGTAGCTTGCGTAGAAGTAATTTTCACCCTTGCGGTAGCCAACTCCTCCCTTTGCTCTCCAGTATTCCCACGAGCCAGCTTCAAAGTTTGCAAGCCCTGATGCTCCCTCTTTTTTTGGCTTTTTGGTGATGATGTTTATAACACCGCCCATAGCTTGCGAGCCGTAAAGCACCGAAGCTGGCCCCTTAACTATTTCAATTCTTTCTATCTCATCAACGAGAAGCTTAGCTAAGTTTGCCGTCCCAGCATAACCAGAATCAACTAAGATTAAAACTTTGCTTTTTAGGATATGTCCCATGACATCGTTTGGGAGCCCACGGAGTGCAACCCTACCTGTGAGCATTCCCGGATATTTATGCACATGCCCGGTTCCTGCAGATACCATTACATCCCCTACATCTCGAGAAGTAGCAAGAGCTGAGTCATCTTCTTTTATAACCTGAACAAAGGGTATGGCATTTTCT
>Ga0081479_110921_pt1 | contig 15963 bp, 9 predicted proteins | sample MamHotmetagenome_FD_70984 | JGI IMG/M metagenome (GOLD analysis project Ga0081479, IMG submission 70984) | Hot spring cone microbial streamer communities from Mammoth Hot Spring (Liberty Cap Streamers), Yellowstone National Park, USA - T=72 v2... | ecosystem: Environmental > Aquatic > Thermal... | reverse complement strand
AGCTTAACTATTCCTCAAGGAAGTTCAATAAGTGAACAAATTACTGTAAAAATAAACAAGAACATTGAAAATGGTTCAATCCTTATAAATAGGGCAAGGGTTGATGGCTCTGACTCTTATGGAAATACTTATTCATCTGTTCCAGCAACAGCACAAACTCAGGTTAACGCTCCAAAACTTTTGATAACTAAATCGAGTACACCTAATCCAGTTAAAGCAGGCGAAAATATAACCTATACAATAACTGTTACTAACTCTGGTTCTGCTCCTGCAACAAATGTTGTTATAACAGATACTGTCCCTCAGCATACAACATTTGTCTCTGCTGATTCCGGTGGTCAAAATATTGGAGGTATTGTAACCTGGAATATTGCAACTTTAGATGCAAATTCGCAGATTACAGTTCACTTTGTAGTAAAAGTTGATTCACCGATTGCCGATAACACAATCATTGAAAACACTGCGATAGTGAACTCGAACGAGCAAGGGCCAATAAATTCAGATAAGGTTATAAATGTTGTGAGTTCTGTTCCACAACTTGTGCTCTTCAAGTCTGACTCACAGGATCCTGTAAAGCCTGGAAACCAGTTCACATATACAATAAGATACGCTAATAACTCAACAATGAATGTAACGAATGTCGTAATAACCGATGCATTGCCTTCAGGTATTACTTATATTTCAGCAAATCCAACTCCAACAAGCGTAAACGGACAGATTATAACCTGGAATATTGGAAATCTACCAGCAGGTAGTTCTGGAAATATAACTCTTACAGTACAGGTTGATCAAAGTGTACCCAATGGAACAAAAGTTACAAACACAGTTATTGCAACATCAAACGAGACGCCTCAAGCGCAGGCAACCGAGGATACGCTTATAGGGACGCTTCCTAACCTTACAATTTCAAAATCTGACAGTGTTGACCCAGTTCAAGCAGGTTCTCAATTCACATATACAATAAGATATCAGAACACCGGTGGGCAGGATGCAACTAATGTTGTAATTACTGATACACTTCCAACAGGATTAACTTATATTTCAGCAACACCAACGCCTACGGGCGTAAATGGTCAAACCCTTACATGGAACATAGGCACTATTCAATCTGGTACTTCTGGTCAAATTATTATTACAGTTGAAGTCCCGATAGATACTGCTAATGGAACAACATTTACAAACACTGCAACCATAACGAGCACCGAGACAAATCCTGTTACAACAAGTGAGACTACTACTGTCGAAAGCAAACCTGTGCTTACAATAAGTAAAGATGTCCAAACTAATCATAATCCTGCACAACCTGGAGATACTGCAACATATACAATCACATATGGAAATACCGGTAATCTTACTTCAACAAATACATTCATTGTAGATGCGATACCTCAAAACACACGATTTATAGTTGGAAGTGTCACTCAACCAGCAGGAGTTACGGTCTCTTATTCAAATGATAATGGTGCAACCTGGACATATACACCAGTTGCAGGTAGCGATGGCACGGATCCGAATGTCACCAATATCAGGTGGACTATTGGAAACCTTAATCCAGGAGTTATTAATCAACAAGTTACTTTCCAGGTAAAAATTAATTCACCTCTTCCAAACGGTGCCGTCATTTCTAACACTGCTACAATTGATTCAGATCAAACATCCCCTGTAAATGCATCAAAGAATTTTGTTGTTGGCTCTGCACCTTCTATTCACATCACAAAGACCTCAGATAAAGACAGTGTCCAGGCAGGAGATGCACTTACCTATACCATTGAATACTGGAACGATGGTAATATGGATGCAACAGGTGTTGTTATCACAGAGACATATGATCCAAATGTTGACTTTGTCTCTGCAACACCAGCACCAGATACAGGCAAAAACAATGTGTGGACAATAGGAACACTTCCTGCAGATGGAACCCACCATACAATAACGATAACAGTTAAAGTGAAATCTCCTCTTCCAAATGGCACAACAATCCATAACATTGTTACAATTGACTCAGACCAGACAGACCCACAACAGACAACAAAGGATGTAGTTGTTGGCTCTGCACCCATCCTCACAATCGTAAAGACCGATACACCAGACCCAGTTCAGGCAGGAGATAACCTCATCTACACAATAACTGTTGGTAATACTGGTAATGCCCCTGCAACAAATGTTGTTGTAACTGATACAACACCTCCACATACAACATTTGTCTCAGCAAGGTTTGTATCAAGAACAGGAACAATCACTGACCCAGGAATTGGAAATACTGGCACAGTTACCTTTACCCTCTCAGGTATCCTCAATCAAAATGAGGAGTTTGTTGTTGAACTCATTGTGAAGGTAGATACACCTCTTGATAACAATACAACGATAACGAATACTGCAAAGGTTGTTTGCTCTGAAGATCCATCAGGTAAGGAATCCCAGACCACAACAACAGTTCAAAGTGTACCACTCCTCTCAATAGATAAGGTTGATACCCAGGACCCTGTTACTGCAGGCTCAAACATCACATACAGGATAACTGTTAAGAATACGGGTAATATGGTTGCACACAATGTTATTATCACTGACTCAACACCTCAAAATACAACATTTGTCTCAGCACAGTTTATCCAGGGCACGGGGACAATAACCCCACCTCCTCAGGGTGGTACAGGTTCAATAACATTTGCAATTACCTCAATCAACAAAGATGAGACAGTCATTGTTGAACTTGTTGTTAAAACCAATTCACCTCTCCCCAATGGCACCCAGATAACGAACACCGCCTCAGTTAAGTCAGATGAAATCCAAACCCCACTTCAGGATACAGAGACAACAACCATTGGCTCTGCACCAGTCCTTAATATTTCCAAGAATAGTTCTCCAAATCCTGTTTCAGCAGGAGATAATATTACCTACACGATAACCGTTACAAATAATGGTAATATGGATGCAACCCAGTTTGTTATAACCGATTCAACTCCAGCAAATACAACTTTTGTTTCTGCAAGGTTCGTAAGTGGAGCAACAGGAACAATTACCTCGCCACCCGTTGGAGGAACAGGCACTATTACATGGAACCCCAACCCTGCAACCCTACCAGTTAACGCAACTGTTGTTGTTGAACTTGTTGTTAAAACCAATTCTCCACTTCCTTCGGGCACGATTATTACTAATACTGCCTTTGCAGACTCTGCAGAAACCCAGCAAGTATCCGCAACAAATACAACTACAGTAAGTGGGTTACCAAATCTTGTTATTACAAAATCTGTGTATCCAACAGAACAGGCTCCAAACGGTCTTGTATTCTACTCAATAACCGTTACTAATACAGGTAATGCGGCGGCAACAAATGTGACTGTTACTGAAACTTACCCAGGTGAAGTTAGTTTCTACTATGCAAATCCAAGCCCAACGACAGGCAATAATACCTGGGTAATCCCTAAACTCGATGCAGGTGCAAGCTATACAATAACAATTGTTGTTAAAGTTAAAGAAAATGTGCCCCTGACAACGCCACCTGTTAAAGTTACAAACACCGCTTCTGTTACCTGCGCTGAAATTCCTGCACCTCAGAGTGCAAGCGCTTCGTTTGAAGTGAGGGCTGCAAATTTCTATGACCCTGCGCATGTCACCCAGAGGAAAGAAGTTGATCCAAAGGGCACTGTTTCACCAGGAACGTGGCTTACCTATACAAATTACTTTGGAAACTCAGGAAACGCACCTGCAATAAATGTTAAAATAGTAGACCCTGTTGACTCGAACCTTGATGAAACAACACTCCAGATATCAGATGGTAATTTACCAGGGCTTGGAATAACGGTAACGCACTCTTATGACCCTGTAAGAAGGGAAATTACCTGGACAATTCCGAACCTTCCTCCAAATACAACAGGTTGGGTCTCATTCAGGGCAATGGCAAGAGCAACCCTAATGGGCTCAACGATTATCACAAACACCACAAGAATTAGCGCAGACAATGCCCCTGAAGAAGTTTCCACAAATACAGTTTACACATATGTTGTAGCACCTTGCCCTACTACTCCAACTCCACCAACTCCTCCAACTCCGCCTACTGCAATCAACCTCACATTCAATGTTCCTGATACAATCTGTGCATCATCTTTCTCTAAATTCGTCCTTACATTTACAGGTGGAACTTCTCCTTACGAATATGAAGTTGACTTTGGAGACGGCACTCTCAAGATCTCTGGAACAGAGCAAGGAAGCTTCATCAACTTAACTCATGTCTACGATAAGCCCGGTACTTACACCGTGAATATTGTTGTTAAAGACAAGGCAGGCAAAACAGCAACTCTTACTCAATCAGTTACTATTAAAGATTGTACGCCACTTCCTTCTGTTTATCACCATAACTTCATTATAGGTTACCCTGATAAAACTGTAAGACCAGATAGGTTTGTTTCAAGAGCAGAAGTTGCAGCAATGATTTTAAGAGCACTTGGAATAGATTCAACAAAACTCTCCGATGATATATTACCATTCAAAGATATTCCTGTTACCCACTGGGCATACAACTTTACAAGAAGAATTTACCAGGAAGGTTTAATGCAGGGCGATTCAAAGGGTCAATTTAATCCTGACAAATTTGCAACAAGAGCAGAAATTGCAACCATACTTGTAAGATTAGGGCATATTGAACCTGATTATTCTGACCCTCTATTCTCCGATATTAAGAAAACTGATTGGTTTACTCCTTATGTAAATGCAGCAGTTAAAGCAGGACTTCTTACTGGCTATCCAGACAGGACCTTTAGACCTAATAACAGTGTTACAAGAGCAGAATTTGCAGCGATGCTTGAAAGAATCCTCGGAAGAGAAGATATTCCTCAACTTAAACAGTTTGAAGGGAAGGAAAATATCATTGTGTGGAATGATATTTCTCCAAGTCATTGGGCTTACTACATTATGCTTGAAGCATGGCAGCCACATATTGTAACAAATGTTGCAAGGGCTCAGAGGAATATAACTGTAAAATCAAAATCGATCCCTGTTTATATTACAACAAAGGATTCAAAAGTTATTATCCCAAAAATTGGTGATACAATCCGTGCGATTGTGCCTGTTGATGGCATTATAAATGGGACCGACCCTGCAGAGCGAGAAATATTTGTGAAGATTATTAACAAAGAAAAACCTTAAATTAAGTCTTGTTTCTGAAGTAGGGGGGGCTATAGGCCCCCTTTTGTTTTTTGAGTACTTCTTGTATAATATCTCGAGGTGAAAAGAGTGAAAAAATTATCAATTTTGATATGCTTTGCGATATTATTTATGCTTTCCTTCTTTAATACAACCATAGCTATAACTTCCAACGATCCTAATGTAACAGTTCTAAAAAAATTTGAATCGGGCATAAATGTGATATTTGTAAACGAAGAAACTGTTCTTGTTGGAACAAAAGATGGTCTCTACATTGGCGATATAAACTTTAAAAACCTTATCCCCAAAAACACTGGACTAAGCGAACTTGATATAACTGCAATTGATTATGTTGATGGGTACTTCTATATTGGGACAGATGGTGGCGGTCTTTATAGAGGGCTTATTTCTGACGCCAAGTGGACAAGCTTAAAGAATCAGGTTGATTGTCCTACAATTTCTTACATAACTCACGAGGGAAGTAACATTTATGTTTCATCATTTTGTAGCGGTTTCTATGCAAGTTTTGATAATGGCACAAAGTTTTTTAATCTCACAAAAGGGCTTATCTCGACAAAGGCAACGGCATTTTGCGAGGGAAGCGATGGTTACTATCTTGGAACTGATGAAGGACTATACTATTCCAAAACAATTCAAGAGGATATGCAATGGACCAAAGTTTTAAATAACATTTCTGTAACAACTTTGAAAAGTTTTGGTAACGAAATTCTTGCAGGCACAAGCACAGGACTATTTAAAGGCCCAGGCAAAAATTTCACCAGAGTAAACTTAATTAGCGGCAGTCCTTATATAAAAGCTATCGATACAGTAGCGGGTAGAGTTGCTATTGGAATAGATAAAATCGGTTTAGTGCTATCTTGCGATGGGATAAAATACAATGTTTTCTTAACGGACATTTTATTTGACATTTCGACAATAACTTTTGATACACCTTCCAAAAGATTGCTTATAGGAACAAGTAGCGGAACTATTTATTCACTTGACCTTACAACCCCACTCCTTCTTTTTGAAAGAACAATCAGTGGAGAGACTGTGAAAAAAAGGGATGTTTTGAATATTTCTTTTCCAGTTCACGACTTTAGTTTCAATAATAATGACATTAAAATATCAGCACCCTCATTTATGACTGTGAGTAAAACCTCTTTAGATAATAAGTTTACCTTTAGCATAAGAGTTGATACATCTAAGTTAACACCACAAAAATATTCAATTCCAATCACATTAACAAAAGGAAGTGTCCAGGACAAGGTATTTTTAAACTTTAAAGTTATAGAAGCAAAAACAGTTATTAAATTACAAATCGGCTCTTACGATGCCTTTGTTAACGGAGTTCTGTATAAACTTGATGCAGTGCCTTTTATAGATAAGACATCAGGAAGGACTCTTGTCCCCATAAGGTTCATTTCCAAAGCCTTAAACTTCAATGTATCTTATAATAGTTCAACAAAAGAGATTTCGATTGTCGATTCTTTAAAAACACATAAAATTTTGCTTTATATTGGCAAGAAGATTGCATATGTGGATGGGAAACCTGTGCAACTTGATGTTGCGCCAGTAATTGTCCCTCCAGGAAGAACTTTTGTTCCGATTCGCTTTGTAACAGAAACTTTTAATGGCAGTGTTAATTGGGACGCCTCAACCAGGACTATTGAGATTTCATTTTAGTAGTATAACAGAAAATATTTAGGAGGTTTATATGCCGAAAAAGAAAAAAAACAAACATAAAAAAAGGAAAGAGGAAAAGAAGATTAAAATTAATAAAAACTTTATATTGTTGGTTGTAATTGTTGCTGTTGTAATAATTGGTGTTATTGCGGGTATCTATATTTCAAAGGCGGTCTCAATTAAAAAGTATACACAGGTTATAAGCAAGGATCAGGTTAGAGAAAGTGTCCTTGGTTTTAATGGAAGTCTTACAAATCCAAGAGTACTTAGAGACCCTGCTCAGTTTTCGGATAGTTTTGCAGCAGAAGATATAGCGGATGATAACGGGAATGTTGTAGCAAAAGAGGTTTCAATTATTATTGACAACCCTTCCTATCAAAAAGACAGGAAAAAAATACCTCAAACCGCCGCAATGCTTCTTATCGTAGACAATGATTTGAAGATAAAGGCACTTGTTCCTTTTTATCCTACATACTTCGACCTTGGAATAGATTTTGAAAAATACTTTGAAGCATACAAGGGGAAAGATGCTGAGAGTATCATAAAACAAACCGACGGAATTTATACTGGTGTTAGTTCTGTAGCAACGATTATTAAAAACAAGGTAAGGGAAGCAATGAGTTTCTTATATATTGAAAAGTACGGAAGAGAAAAGTTCAACGCACTTGGGGTCTCAGGATATGTTTTTGCCGAGAGAGGAACGAAACTTGAGGACGTTGCCTTTAAGGATATTAACGGCATCGAATATAACCTGAAAGATTTTAAGAATAACAAGTTTATTATTATTGGTGGTAACCCAAATTGTGGCTCGTGTGTCGAAAACGTAACACAGCTTTCTAACTATATGAAAACGCTTCCGAATATCGATAATGTGAAATTCATTGTGTTTGCTTTTACAGATTCTAAGGATGGTCTTGAGCGCCTTACCTCAGTTCTACCTAATAGTAATGTTGTTGGCGTTCTTGACCCGGACAGAACCACTGCAAAAAAGTTAAAGGTAGACATTTCGCCATACATTGAACTTGTCGACAAAGACCTGACCGTTTACTATAGAGGTCCTGGCGAGCCTATGAAAGAGACTCTTGATAATATAAAGACATTTCTACAACAATAGGAGGAAAAAAATGAAAAAATTTTTTAGCGTATTTGTTTTGTTTTTAATGGTATTTTCTTTTTTAGCAACGAAACCTGCAAAAGGCATTTCGAGCGCTATTTCCGACCTAAAGATAACTGTTACTCCATCGGACAGAGGCGCCTACGGCGAATACAAAATTACATTTAAAGTAAATGCAGACCTCAAAACTGGCTATGATAGAATTTATTTGACATTTCCCCAGGAGTCAACTATTCCTTGCACATCCTGTGCCTATGCCCATTGCACAGATTGTTTTCTAATAAACGGGACAAGAGTTGCAGGTGCAGGCCCCTTGTACGACATTCCAAAAACAGTTTATTTTGTTGTGCCCTCCCCCGGCTTAAAGGCTCAAGATACAGTTGAATTGCTTATAAAGCAGAACGCAGGTTTTGTGAATCCGTCAATACCTGGCACCTACAAACTAAAAGTATGGACAGATGTAGAGGCAGAAAAAGTTGAAGGTTCCTTTGAGATTACTTCAACAACACTTCAAAACCTTACACTTAAAGTTGATCCTGAATTTACAAAAGCAAATTTAGGGCTATATTTCACATTTCAGACTGGAAGGCTTGGTGATCTGTCAAATGGACAGCGAATTTACATTACTTTCCCAGAAGAGTTTTTAATACCAAATTTAGACAAGGGAAAGTTGGATTTTGTAACAATAAACGGAGCAATGCCAAGTGAAATTAAAAACGAAGGCAACACCCTTTCTTTTAAAATATCTGAAAGTATCGGGAAAAACACTTTAGTAAAAGTAAATATTTATCCGTCATTTGGTATATTATCTCCAAAAATAGCAGGAAGTTACAAATTCTATGTTTGGACTGATACCGAACCCACAAAAGTTGAAGTCATTACATCAGTTAAGGACAAGGATTTCGTAAGGACTGTTATTGAAACAAACCCACCTGAGCCAAATGGGCTTAATGGATTTTTTAAGTCGAATGTTATTGTGACACTTAAAGGAGAAACAAATACAGGCGAGAATGTAACAACTTACTACAAAATGGATGATTCATCTTACAAAGTCTATTCAGAGCCACTTGCAATTACTGAGGGCACTCATAAAGTAAGTTTCTATAGCGAAACAAAGAATTTAAAGGAAGAAGAACGAAGCGTTACTTTCAAAGTGGATACAACTGCACCATCGTTTAAAACGAATATGAAAGAGTTAAACTACACCTATGAAAGCAAAGTTACAATAAGCGGATCCTTAAGCGAAAATGGTCAAGTTTATACGAACGGCAAGGCACTTCCACTCTCAAGTGACTTTTCTTTTTCTAAAGAAGTTACCTTAAGCAAAGGCGCGAATCACTTTGTACTCCGTGCAGTTGATCTTGCAGGTAATTATTCCGAAATGCTTATATCGATAGTAATGGATACAACAACTCCAGTGCTTACAATAGAATCCCCAAAATCAAACTTGCAAACATTTATGGGTAAAGGAATTGAGGTAAAAGGAAGTGTATATCCGGAGAATTGCCTAATTTTGGTAAATAACAAACTCATTGATGTATCAAGTGATGGAAGTTTTGACTATGTGATAGACCCAGGTGACCTAAAACTTGTTCCTGTTAATATAAAGGCGATTTATTTGCTTACGGGGAAAACAACGGAGCAAAAATTCATTGTTATGTTCGAAAAAGACAACTCAATAAAACTTCAGGTTGGAAGTAAAAATATCATTGTATTTGGCGAAGAAAAAGCGATGGATGTTGAGCCGTTTATCGACAAGGGAAGCGGTAGAACTCTAATTCCTGTTAGGTTTGTTTCCGAGGCGCTTGGTTTTGAAGTTAATTACGATGCAAAGACAAAGCAGGTTTTACTACAAAAAGGAAATTTAAAAATCGAACTTGTTATCGGAAGCAAAGTTGCATTTGTTAACGGAGTAAAGAAAAATCTTGATGTTGCACCAATTATAAAAGATTCAAGGACATTTGTGCCTTTGAGATTTATAACTGAAGCGATGGGCTACAAACTTGATTGGGATGCTACAACAAAAACTATAACAATAACTCCATAAAAGGTGAGATTAATGAAGAAGATTGCTTTGTTATTTGTTATCCTTTTTTTGGTGCTTTCTCTTTTCGTTCCTTTTGCAAGAGCGGAAGATTCACGCATTACTATCCTTTTCTTCTCAACTCCTGGATGCTCTGAATGTGCTCTTACAAGGTCTTATCTTGAAACGATGAAGGAGATCTATCCGAATATTGAGGTGAGAGAATATTCAGTTGCCGAGAGAAATAACAAAGAACTTCTTACAAATCTTGGCAAAATTTATAATCTTCCGGAGAACAAACTCAATGTGACACCCGCAGTATTTATAGGGAAAAGTGCCTTCGTAAGGGAAGAAGCCTACAAGAATGTGGAAACTGCAATTAAAAATTTCAATTACGAAGATAATGCCTTTCTTGAAGATGCACTTCTCAAGGCACAAAGCGAAAGTTCAAACCTTGTTATCTTATTTAAGAAATTTGGCGTCCTTACCGTAATTGGTGCAGGGCTCATAGACGGCTACAATCCCTGTGCAATAACTGTTCTTATCTTCTTTATTTCGCTTCTTGCACTTCGTAAAAAAGACTGAAGAGAAATTCTTCTTGTTGGCACTCTTTTTACAATTGGCATTGGGCTTTCGTATCTTCTTTTAGGAGTAGGGCTTTTCGAACTCATATCAAGGTGGAAATACTTTGACTACATTTCGAAGTATGTGTATCTTCTCACATCATTAATCACTTTAACTCTCGTTGTCCTTACCTTTAGCGATTACTTTAAAGCAAAAAGAGGAGATACCAGAGGGATGGCACTGCAACTTTCAACTGCCGAGAAAAAGACGATACATACTCTTTTAAGGAATCCCAGAGTGCTTACTGAATTTATCTTTGCGTTTCTTATTGCGTTTCCTGTATCTATTGTCGAATTCTCGTGCACAGGACAAACATATCTTCCCACAATTGTTTATATTTTTGGGATGGAAAACCTTCGGGCACAGGCGTTCTTGTATCTCCTTCTTTATAATGTTATGTTCGTCTTGCCACTTATCATTATCACTTACATTGCTTATAGAGGGACAAATTCTCTGAGGATTTCAAAATGGTTTACTCAAAATTTGAGCACGATAAAACTTGCAACAGGGATTGTGTTCCTTATACTTTTAAGTTATCTTGGGCTTAAGACACTTTCGCTATTTAATCTAATAAACTTAAGGATTTAAACCTGTCTTGCAGTGCTCGAATTAGAAATTTCAGTCTGGGGTGCAATGCGTGTTGTGCCCCTTTTGTATATTACCTGCGATCCGTGGTTAATAATGCGTGAAGCCTCAAGTAGCTCTCCGAAAGTGAGTGGCTCCACCTTGTATGCAGGCGCTCTAACAACTGTATTTATGTGAATTTTGTTAGGGCGTATTTGCGTTAACGCATTGTAGAGGTTAAGGTAATTTTCTATTGTGTTATTTATCCCCTTTACAAGGAGTATTTCAATCCAGAGTTCGTGGGTAAATATCTTTCTAAAGTCAATAATACCCTTTATAACTTCCTCAACTTTTATATCAGGGTGATTGAGGTTTATTTTTTCGTAAGTTTCCTTATCGACTGCATTGAGAGTAAACTTTACCACATCTGCCTCAAGCAAATCCATCTTTACATCATCTCTTGTTATTAGGGACCCGTTTGAAAGCACTGCAATTGGAACACCTATTATCTTTTTTAACTCTCTTATGATATATCCGAGTTTGCTATTGAGTGTTGGTTCGCCAAGACCTGAGAATGTTATGTGGTCAATTTTTGTGGTGTTTTTGCTTAAGAAATCTCTTATCTCTTCAATAATAGCATAGGCAGGGATGTATTCTTTTCGCTCAGTTGTAAGCAGTGTTGTTTTTCCTACCTCACAATAAATGCAGTTAAAACTGCACACCTTTGCCGGTACGGTAGTTACACCGAGCGATACCCCCAGCCTTCGTGAATTTATAGGTCCATAAATGTATCTGTATGCCAATTCTTCTATTCCCTCTATTTAATCCTCAAACGATATGAATTTTATATCATTTTTCAGTCCTGTCAATAGGCTTTTGAGGGTTTTTCAAAAGTTCTCTCAAAAATTCTATCTAACCTTTATTTTATGTGGATTTTTTGCGCTTTACGGAAATCCGATTAAAAATTTTTAGTTTCTTCTTCTTTGTAGTATAATTAAAATCCGTGGTGAAGAAATGGATGATAAAAAGCATAGATTTGAAAATTTAAAAAACAGTTTCTACTTGCACTTTCCTTCTTTTAAATACAGGAATTTTAACCTATTTTTCTTTGGACAGGTAATTTCTGTTATAGGCACATGGATGCAGTCAACGGCTCAAAGCTGGCTTGTTTTGCAAATAACAAATTCTCCGTTTAAATTGGGATTGCTTTCTGCAGTCCAGTTCCTTCCAGCGTTGTTTTTCTCGCTATACGCAGGTGTTGTAATAGATAAGTTTTCCAAAAGAAAGATTCTCATTTTTACCCAAAGCGCGTTAACTATCCTTGCCTTCATTTTAGGGCTTCTTGTAAAACTTCACATTGTGCAGTACTACCAAATACTCTTAATAGGCTTTTTGACAGGGATCGTTAACACTATTGATATGCCTGCAAGACAGTCATTTTATGTTGAACTTGTGCCCAAAGAGCATCTTATGAATGCAATTTCCTTGAACTCTTCTGCGTTTAACCTTGCACGTATTATTGGGCCTGGCATTTCTGGAATTCTCATAGGTCTTGTAGGTTATGAATGGAGTTTCTTCCTTAATGCAATAAGCTTTATCCCGGTGATTGTTGTGCTCTTTTTCATTGTTGAAAGAACAAAGAGGCCATCAAAATTCAGCCTTAAGGAACTTGAAAATGTTAACAGGGATATAAAATCAGGACTATCTTACATTATGAAGATTCCAATTATTTTAATCATATTTGCCCTATTTATTGTAGTGAATGTGTTCGGTCTTAACTTTAATGTCCTTGTTCCAACGCTTGCAAAACAGGTTTTCCATCTTGGCGCAACCGAATATGGTTTCCTTATGTCGCTTATGGGATTGGGTGCCTTAACTGGCTCACTTTTCCTTGCCGTAGTAAGTTATAAGGGAGTAAAACACTTTTATTTATTTGGTGGTGCGTTTATGCTTGGTGTCACCCTTCTTCTTACAGGACTTATAAAAAATCTATATGTTGTGTCTCTTCTTACGGCGCTTTCTGGCTTCTTTATGGTGATGTTCCTTAACACCGCAAACACCCTTATACAGATGGAAACAGAAGAGCAATTTAGAGGAAGGGTTATGAGTATATATTCACTTATCTTCCTTGGATTTACGCCATTTGGAGCACTTTTCACAGGAACGCTTGCAGAGAAGGTTTCAGTTGATTTTACATATGCTCTTGTTGGCACAATAGTCCTTGTTTCTGTTGTTATTATATACTTTTCAACATACAGAAAGATTTTTCCCGGTGTTGCCCTTCATACAAGAAGGGTAAGTGGCTCCTACGAAGGGAATTTCCCGAAGAAATGAAGAAGTTAATTTCGCTTACATATGATTTTTTTGTTATAGGTCTTTTTACAATTGGCGGAGGATATGCGATGATTCCTCTTATGCGACAAACTTTCGTTGAAACAAGAAAGTATCTTACAGAAGAAGAATTTTTGGAAATGCTTGCAATTTCGCAAATTACGCCTGGTCCTATTGCTATAAATATGGCAACTTTTATAGGATATAGAGAAGGAGGATTAATTGGTTCAGCTTTTGCTACGCTTGGTGTTGTCCTTCCATCGTTTATTGTAATTCTTGCTATCTCAATCTTTTTTGCAAATCTTACTGCAATTCCGCAGGTTAAGAAGTTTTTACTTGGTATTTTAACAGGTGTTGTGGGCGAAATTATTTACATCACTTTTGATATTTTTAAAAAAGCAAAGAACATCATTTTCTATCTTTTAGTCTTAACCATATCGCTTGTCGAACTTTTTATCTTAAAGATAAACCCTATTTATGTTATTCTTGTTGGCGGCGCACTTGGTATAATTTTTGGAAAATTCTTTGAGGGTGAAAATGCTTCTTCTTAGATTATTTGTGGAATTTTTTAAAATTGGAATTGTTACCTTTGGTGGGGGGCAGGCAATGCTTCCCTTACTTCAGCATTCATTTGTAACCGAACTCGGTTGGATAACACAGGAGCGCTTCCTCTATTTTGTTTCTGTTGCGGAAGTAACTCCTGGACCTGTTGCGCTTAATATGGCAACATTTATTGGATATAAGTTGGGTGGCGTAATTGGTTCTGCGTTTGCAACATTAGGTGTTGTTATGCCATCATTTTTGGTTATATTAGCAATTGCCCGTTTTGAAAAGAAGTTTAAAGAAAATATTTTATACAAGAGGTTTATGCTTGGCGTAAAACCTGTAATTGTTGCGCTTCTAATAAACGCTATTTATCTCATCGTCGGGCGTGGATTTGTAGGGTTTATTCCGTATCTTATGGCGCTTGGAAGCCTCATTGTTTTTATTTTCTACAGGAAATCACCAGTGCTAATCCTTCTTGTTGCAGGTGTTATTGGCGTATTTGTGCTTAGATAGTTGTATTTAATTAATTTAGGTTCTGCATTTTAATCATTTTTGCCTAATTTTCTGTTCAAATCCTCCCTTATCTTTTCCTTTAGTATATCAACATTCAAATCTTTATTGAATTCTTTTAGGTTTGAAACCTTGCTTCTTACACTTTTAACAAACTTTTTTCTCCATTCTCATATGGCTTTCCTTTAAGGATTTTTATGAGTAATTCAAGATTTGCATCTACGAGTATTGAAATGTAACACCCCGATTTTTGCTAACAGTGTTATCATTCATAACTAAACCTTCACTACACTTCTACCACTGTTAACCTCAGAAGGCAAAACAGGGTAATGCAAAATCCCTCTCGCCTTATAGTATTGATTAAGGACATTAAGGAGCGTATGTCTGCTTACATGCTTTGGTGAGATTCTACCATACTTATCAACACTATAAAGCTTGTTTGCCTGGACACCAAGCAAATGGAAGAGGTTAAATCTCTCTAAGACATTTACGCTTCCAACATAATCTGCATTATCTTCATATCCACATTCAGAACATTTAAAACTTTCCTGGGTTGTTCTATTGTCTTTATCAATATTTCCACATTCAGGGCAACCTTGGGATGTCCATTCACTATGCACTATATGGACTCTTATACCTCTCTTTTCAGCTTGTCTTAGAAGCATATTCTTTACATTTGATAGATGTAGTAGTTTCACAAGTCTTGAGTACTTCATATTAAACTCTTCGTTTATGATATTGCTTTTGTCTTTTAGATATAGGTCTTCTACAACAAGATCAGTTATTCTATTTTGCTCACAGTAATCAAGGATGTTATGGATGAGAAGTTCAATATACCAATCAAGTCTTCTATAGAGTTTCTGTAGTTTCTTAAGTTCTTTCTTGCTCAAATTCTGATATCCTATCTTATCAAGTTTGTTTAGGTCTTTTACTATATTCTTAAAGAACTCTCTATCATAATCTATCTCTTTATCATCCGATAATTTTGCAAAGTTGTGCTTTATATTTACATCCATACTAACTGCTTTGTTGAATGGTTTGAATGATAACTCTTCTCCTTCGTATGTAGTTAAGATATTTATCTTGTTTTTCTTCAAACTCAGGTAAAGCATAAATTCTTTTCCGATTATGTTTTTGTTGTGGTAATCTTCATTTATCTCAAGAGGAAGTCTATACTCTTTATTTCCTTTCATCTTGAATATGAACCAGTGCTTGTATAGAGAATTTGTGTTATCAATCTCTATTCTTGCTTTATTCTCATTTGAAGATGTTAATCTAATAGAGTAATCATTGCTAAAGTCAATGAACTTAATTTTAGATAAAAGTCTATTCTGTATATCTTTAGCAAGGTTTAAAATCCTATCAAAGTATGGCTTTGTTTTGTAGTAGTTCAGTAAATCTTTCACTGCACCATTAGTAATTTGGG
>Ga0081479_110194_pt1 | contig 16038 bp, 17 predicted proteins | sample MamHotmetagenome_FD_70984 | JGI IMG/M metagenome (GOLD analysis project Ga0081479, IMG submission 70984) | Hot spring cone microbial streamer communities from Mammoth Hot Spring (Liberty Cap Streamers), Yellowstone National Park, USA - T=72 v2... | ecosystem: Environmental > Aquatic > Thermal... | reverse complement strand
ATTTCCTCTGCCTCTTCGTATCTTGATAATTTTTAAGTGAACTTTTTAAAGCGCTCTTCGTTATATTTTAAAAAATTTAAAATTTAAATATATTTAAATTTTAACATACAAGATCAAAAATATATGTCCCTAAAGTAATAATGGTTAGTTCAAAAAAATGTCACCAAAATCTATGTATAAACTCTTATCAATTTTAATATTTTCTTTTACTTTCATAAGTTTTTCTATAAATTTTTTGCAGATAAAATAAAAACAAATCAAAATCCCCCACTGCGGAAATAAAATTCCCCTTTAATTCCCCTCCGACGTGACGTCGGAGGGGAGTGAGGGAGATTTTAAAAATATTGCTTTTTTCACTAAAAATAAATTAAATTACACACATTTTTATTTATTTCCTAATAGGGGATAAGCATTAAAATAAATTTTATTTATTTTTTAATTACTTTTTTGAAAATTTTATAGTTATTCACTAAAAATTAGCGAGTTTGGGTTAAAAAGAGGGAATTATAGGGGATTTTTAAACAATTGAAATCTTTTTTATTTCTTTGGGGACATAATTTTGATTTATTCAGATTATCTTCAAGAAAAAATTAATGAGATAATTCGATGCATAAACTTCTAACTCCTCTACTATTATTTTACTATTTTTCTTTTCCTTTAACCTCATAAGTTTTTCTATCAACTCTCTTTGTCTTCTTCTTAACTCAACAAGATTTAGATTTTTGTATATCTCAGTTAACTCATTTTTAAGTTCTTGTGGTAAATCTGACTCTGAAACCCTTTGATATGGTGTCTTTGGTCTGTCATACTCCTTCCTGATTGCTCGGTCTGCTTGAAGAAAAATTATAATTTTGATATAATGTAAGTAAATGATTACTTTAATGGCTTTGATTTAAAAGAGAGGGGATATGATCCTTAAAAAAAATATGAAAGTCAAAACTCTTAAAGGGGTCTCTTCTAAATTAGCTGCTAATATAATCAGGATGGCTTTAAAGAATTCTGGCACAAGAAAAGTTATTATAAAAGCCGTTGAAAAATATTATCTTGTTTTTAAAGATCCAGCAAGACCTCAAAGAATTGAAGAAGATAGAAACGCTATGCTTCGTGCCCTGTTATATTCTCTTGACCGTATTTTATCTCATAAAGGAATATCCAAGAATGCTATGGAAAGATTGATTGATATATTCTTCTTAAAAGTTTTTATAAAGGACCCTCGTCCAAGGGAAAAATATACAAAGACATTTGGTTTTCCACCACCGGCTTTTGTTACTATTTCACCCACAAATATATGTAATTTAAAATGTAAGGGTTGTTATGCTGGAGAAATTTATAAAGGGATAACTATGGAATACGAAATTCTTGACAGGATAATTACAGATATGAAAAATGAATTTGGCTCGCATTTTACAGTAATTTCAGGTGGAGAACCGTTTATTTATAATGACAAGGGTAGAACTCTGATAGATATCTTTAAAAAACATAGAGATAATTATTTTCTTGTTTATACCAATGGCACGCTTATTGACGAGAAAATTGCTAAACAGTTAAGTGAGTTAGGAAATGTTGCTCCGGCTATTTCCGTTGAAGGATTTGAAAAAGAAACTGACTGGAGAAGAGGAGAGGGAGTGTGGAAGAAGATAATGAATGCAATGGATAACTTGAAAAAATATGGTGTGCCATTTGGTATCTCGGTAACGCCTACGAGGAATAACTATAAGTTGTTATTGTCAGATGAATTTCTTAATTTTTTCTTTAAAGAAAAAGGGGCCTTTTTTGGTTGGTATTTTCAGTATATGCCAATTGGAAGAAAACCTTCTATGGATTTAATGGTTACTCCCAAACAGAGAGTTGAGATGTATCAAAGAATGTGGCAGAAAGTGAAAGAGGATAAATTATTTATCGCTGATTTCTGGAATTCAGGAACTACCTCAGACGGATGTATGGCTGGCGCCTCGCAGAAAGGTTATTTTTATATTATGTGGGATGGAACGGTTACTCCATGTGTTTTCGTTCCGTTTACCGATAAGAATTATGGAAATATTTTTGAGGTTTATAAAAGAGGAGAAACATTGACTGATCTTGTTAGCAAATCAGCGCTTTTTTCCGCTATAAGGGAGTGGCAGTATTCATATTTTTGTATAGAGGATTGGAGAGAGAAAAAATATGGGAATTTAATGACTCCATGTTTTATTAGAGATAACTCTTCTACTTTCTATGAAATTGTAAAAAAGGTGGAAGCAAGACCGGTAGATGAGGGGGCTAAGGAATATCTTTCGCTGGTTGAAAAGGGAGATATGCCCAAGTATAATAGGGAACTTAAGGAATTAACAGATCCTCTATGGGAGAAAGATTACCTGAGAAAAAACTCCAGTAAATGAGTTACTTAAAAATTAGGTAAAATATAGAAATTGTGTGGGGAATTTTTAAATCTTTAAAAAGTAGGCTTGACAGGTTTAAGAGAATGTGATATAATGTAAGTAAGTGATTACTTATATATGAAAAAACAAAATACTAAACTAAGAAGGGAACAGATTAAAAAAGCAGCGCTTGAAATTATAGTTTATGAAGGAATAGGGAAACTTTCCACAAGAAATCTTGCTGCAAAAGTTGGAATAAGTGAAGGTGCCATCTTTAGGCATTTTAAGACCAAACAGGATATTATTCTTTCTATAATAGAAGACGTAAAAGAAAATATGCTTGGGGCTATGAAACTTGCCGCTAATGTGAAAAATCCTGCTGATAGGCGGCTTTTTAATATGATGTGTGCCCAGGTGAAGTATATTTTAAATAATCAAGGAGTAAATATACTACTTTTTTCAGAGGCAGTTCATTACGATGATAGCGTTTTAAAAAAGGAGTTGAAGAAAATACTTGATGAACAAAAAAAACTTCTAACAGGCGTTATAAAAGATGGGGTAAAAGAGGGAATTTTTGATAAAAATACAAATATTGAAGATGCTTCTATGTTTTATCTTGGAATTCCTATAACTCTTAACATAGAACTTGTTTTAAATAGAAGTAAATTAACTACTGAAAGTTTCTGTAAGCGTATGTTGTCATTATTTTTTAGAGTTCTTGGTGGGAGGAATTCTTATGAGTTTTAAGAAACTTGTAATTATAATTTTAGTTCCTTTATTTAATGTTAAATTTCTCTGTGCTTTAACTCTTAATGAAGCTATTGAACTTGCTGTTAAAAATAATCCTTCTATTAATATGGCTAATGAGGGGATGGCTTCAAAACAATATCAGAAATATGGTGCACAGATTTCAAGATTTGGTGAAGTAACAGCTGTAGGTAATTATACACATTATAATCGTGAGAGAACCCTTACTCCAATGGTTCCGCCTATAAAACCGCCATTTCCGCTATCTGATGATGATATCACTAATATAGGGGTTTCTTATACGCTTCCTATATTTACAGGATTTAAACTCAGTAAAAATATTTCTATAGCATCTTTAAATTATGAGATAGCTAAAGCGCAAAGTTCTTTAACTAAAAGGCAGATAGAATTCAATGTCTATTCTATATTTCTTAAAGGGCTTTCACTCAAAGAACAGTTGAAAGCAAAATTAGAGCAGGAAAAAGCGCTTGCTGAACTTCATAAAAATGTAGATCTTGGCGTAAAGGTAGGGCGTTATGCTGCTATGGATTTAAAAAAAGTGGATTATCAATATGAAATGGTAAAAGCTCAAAGGCAGAGTATCGAAAATAATATAACAGTTCTTAAAACTGCCTTAAACCAGCTTACTGGAATGGAAAGCGAAGACTGGGATTTTGCTCCAGTAGAACTTAATTTTGATCCAGTAGCACTTGAAAAGAATCTTCCATCTCTTTCTGAATTGAAAAAGATTGCTTTAATAAATCGTGAAGATGTTCTTATAACTTCAAAAAAGAAAGAAATAGCTTTCCTTAATTATTCTAAATCAAAATATTCTTATTTACCTGATATAGCCGCAAATTATACATATGTAAGAAGCATAGGCGGAGGGGGAAGCGTTCCGTTGTGGAATTATGGATTGGTTTTACAGTGGCCAATTTTTGATTTTGGCAAGAGAGCAATGAATATTATAAGTCAGAAACATGAATATAAAATAGCCAAAGAGTCGGAAATAGCGCAGAAATTGGCTGTTAATCATGATGTTATGGAAGCTTACACTAATTTACAAAATCAACTGGCTGTTTATAACGCAGCTAAAAAGGCTTTGTCTTACGCCAAGGATGTGAAAGAGTCAGAAAATATAAAGTATGAGCAGAATGCCGGCAGTATGTATGATCTTCTTCAGTCCATATCTCAGTATTACGACGCTCTTTCTCAGGAAAGAGGAAGTTATTATTCTGTTTTTACTTCCTATAAATATCTTGAATTTGTGGTAGGAGGGAAATTATGAATTTATTATCTAAAATTTTTAAAAATGCCAGAGTAAGAAACTATTCTATTATAGGTCTTATTATAATAGTTATTCTTGTTCCTGTTATAAAGAGAAAGATAGCTATTTCAAGAGAAAAAACTCCCGGTTTATATCCTGTGGTAGTTAATATAGTTTTGCCTAAAAAAGGAGTTCTTAAAGATCAACAAATCTTTCTCGGCTTTTTTAAACCAGAAAATCAAGCCGCGATAAGTTCCAGAATTAGCGCTCGCGTTTCTTATATAGCTGAAGAGGGGACTTTGGTTAAAGAAGGCGATGTAGTAGTTCAACTTGATACCACAGATCTTGCGGCAAATGTGGATGCGCTTAAAATAAAAAAGGAAAATCAAGAAAAGGTATATAATAGAGACAAGATCCTCTTTGATAATGGGGCTATTTCCAAGGAGCGGCTTGAAAGTTCTCAGAATCTTTATTATCAAGCAGTTTCAGCTTATGAGTCTGCAGCCGCTCAATTGAGTTATGGAGTTATAAAAGCTCCATTTGATTCTGTGGTTGGAAAACGTTATATACAAGTTGGAGAAACTGCTTTTCCAGGAAAAGTATTACTTCAGTTGAATGGCACAGGTCCTGATTTTGAGGTTTATTCTGATCTGCCAGTTGAGACTGCAGCTAAGATTAAGATAGGGTCCGCGCATCAAATAGAATTCAATGGTGGATTTCAAACAGCTTGGGTAAAAGCTATAGTTCCATCTTCGGTAAATAATCTTATGACAGTAAAACTGAAGGTTAAAGGAAACAAACTTAATATACCTCCAAGCACCTATGTGAATGTTCATTTTTATACTTCTGTGGCGAGCGGTTGGATAGTTCCTGTTAACTCAGTTCTTCATAATATGAATGGATATTTTGCTCTTACTATAAAGGATGATACAGCCCACTGGGTTCCTGTGAAAGTTCTTGGAAGCGATGGCGTAAATTATTGCGTAGAAGGTTTGCCATCTGATGTAAAATTAGGTTCTGTATCCGAGCAGCAACTTCTTAAAATTTATGAAGGGCAGAAAGTAAAAACTGCCAGGGAAGGTGTAAGCAATGACTAAATATTTTATATCAAGGCCGCATATAGTTTTCGCTGTTCTTATTTTAATGTCTTTTTTAGGCGTGGTTGGTTTTTTAAAAATCCCACGTGATCTTTTCCCGCCGGCTGATAGACCGCAGGTTGCCGTGGTTACTGTTGAACCAGGTGCTTCAGCAAGATATGTGGCTGATCATGTAAGCGCTATTATTGAAAGACAACTCTATACAATTAACGGCGTTCGCCGCGTCTATTCCACTTCAAATGATGGTTTTTCTATAGTCACAGCTGAGTTTGAATATTCAAAGCCAATAGCTGAAGCTAAAACGGATGTAGCTAATTCACTTACCAAAATACAAAATCTCCTTCCCTCAGATATACAGACGCCGTCTGTTTATGAGATAACTTCATATACTCCTCCTGTAATAGTTCTTTCTCTTTCTCCTAAATCAGGTTCGAATCTTTCTATGGCAGATGTTCGTTACATTGCCGAGAATTACATAAAGCCAGAACTTCTTAAAGCGGGGAATGTTTCTAATGTTGATGTCTTTGGCGGTTTCCAGAAAGAAATAGATGTTTACATAGATAATGCAAAACTTGCTGGTTTACGTCTGAGCGTATCGGATGTATCAAATGCCATTAAATTAGGGAATAAAGACATGCCTATGGGCATTATTATGAATCAGACAAATCAGAATGTTTTCCGCCTTTTAACAGAAGCTACTAATATAAGAGAGATAGGAGAAATAAATATTACTCCCTCTGTAAAAATAAAAGATGTGGCAAGTGTTTCATATAGTATAAAAGATCCGACTTCGCTTTACCGAGGAAACGGCAAACAGGCGATAGCTCTTGCTATACAAAGGCCTTATGGCGGAGCGGTTCTTGATACCATAAAATCGGTCAATAAAATTCTTCCTGAACTAAAAAAGAGGTTTCCACAACTTAATTTTGAAGTATCAGATACTCAGGAAGAATTGGTAAGGCTTAGCAATGCCAATATGATAGACGCTTTGAGAGACGCAATTATTTTTACTTCGCTTGTTATTTTTATTTTTCTTGCAGATCTACCGCTTACTATAATAGCAGGTATGTCAATACCATTTGTATATCTATCTACAATAGGAATAATGTGGATTTTACAAATAGGATTTAACATTGTAAGCTTAACAGGTATAATTCTTGCGCTCGGTATGCTTGTAGATAACGCTATAGTAATACTTGAAAATATAAAACGACATCATCAGGAACTTGGCAAAAGTCCTGAGCAGGCGGTTATAGATGGAACTGAAGAGGTTATGCTTGTTGTTTTTGGAGGCACTATCGCCACAGCTCTCATAATAATGCCTTTGCTTTTTGTCGGAGATTTCCCTGAAAAAATATTCAGGCCTCTTGTTGGAACATTGATTATAGCGGTGCTTGTTTCTTATATAGTTTCTATTACTTTTATTCCGATAGTTGCTAAAAAATTTATGGGCGTAAAAGGTTTTAAATTTGAGGTTCGTCTCAATTCCTGGATGGAATCTATATTATCTCCAGTAAAAACTTTTTATATAAATCTCAATCGCTATATGATAGAAAATAAAAAAATAAGACGTGCTTCAATAATTTTACTTTTTCTATTTTTTGTTTTCAGTATGCGTAAAATTCTTCCTCTTGAAGGAAGGGATCTAATGCCGCCTATGGACACAGGAATAGCCAAAGTAAAGATAACCGCTGTTTCAAACACTTCTATATGGAAGGTTAATGAGATTGCAAAAAAAGTTGAAAAATATATATACAGTCTTGGAAATGTTAAATCAATATCCACAGCCATAGGCACTGAACCAGGAGTCTTTACTATTGCGGGTGGAACGCCGTATCAGATAATGATGACTGTTCATTTCGTAAATAGATTTGAGCGTAAAGAGAACATATGGTATTTAGAGGATAAGATTAGAGATTATGTGCGCGGTATTCCCGGAATAAAATATGTGGATGTTTATGATTACGGCTCCACAGCTTTTTCATCCATAGTGGCAAACGTGGATGTTACCCTTTTTGGCGATTCAATAAAAGATCTGGATATTGCCGGCAATTTCGTTATGGAAGCTATGGCTAATACAAAGGGACTTAAATCCTATTCCCGTTCCTGGGATTTAGATAGTGTAGAAACTGATTTCAGAATAGATAAAAATAAATGTGCGCTTTATTCTATAACGCCGGCAAATGTCGCGGCTCAGGTGGCGCAAGGGCTTACAGGCGCGGTTTCATCGGTTCTGACCATACCAAATGAAACTGGACTTATGATAAAGGTTATAGAAAAAAACAATCTTCGCGATCGCGTTGGAAAGTTTGGCAGTTATCTCATTTCCACGCCCAAAGGATTTGTTCCTCTTGCTGCTATGGGAGAATTTGTAAAAAGCGTTGAACCAACGGTTATAACCAGACAGGGTATGCAGTACACTCTTGATATCTATGGCTATCGCTCCACTTTCCCTATAACGCATATTATGGATAGTTTTGATTCAGCTATTAAAAAAGTTAAATTACCAGATGGCATTACTCTAAAGCAGACTGGAGACATAGATACTATGATGAATGCTATGATGCGTATGATGGCTGCTATAGGTATGGGTATAGTTTTCTTATATTTGGTCCTTGTTCCTATTTTTGGCTCGTGGAAATCCCCTGTCGCTATTATTATAGCTATACCGCTTGGTGCTATAGGCGGCGCATGGTCGCTTTTGATTGCGGATAAACATGCCTGTCTTCCTGCTATTATGGGTTTTGTGCTTCTTGGAAGTATCATTGTTAAAAACTCTATACTTTTAATAGATTTTATCCAGACCTATGAGCGCCAAGGCAAAGACCTTAAAAGCGCAATTTATGATAGTATAACTATAAGAACAAGACCTATTCTTATGACCGCTTTCGGGACCGCTGTCGGTATGGTTCCTATAGCGCTTGAGTGGGCTATAGGACTTGAGCGTCTTTCTCCGCTTGCCGTTGTTGCTATTGGTGGATTGATTTTTGGAACATTTCTAACTCTTGTATATGTTTCCTATTTCTATTACGCTATGGCTAATAAAGAAGAAACGAAAAACGAGATTAAATAGGGATCTCTTAAAAATTTATTTTACTAGGAGAAAAAAAGTTATAGATGAAATAGAGGAAATGGAAGCATTAGAGGAAATAGATGATATGGACAAAGAATGGGGAGTGAAATTTTTTGATATACATTTAACAATTTAGTAAAATAGTTAAAGAGAAGTAAATTAAAAAAGGAGGAGTTATGAAAACAAAACATATACCGCCAGAGTGGGCTTTTGAGTTCCACGGACACAAATGCCCGTTTATGCCCATAGGATATAGGATGGGTAAACTGGCAATGGAAAAACTTGGTGTAGAGAGGGAAAAAGACCATGGCTTTTTCGTATTTGCTGAGATAGGAGTTGGACATCCACAGATGTGCTTCGTTGATGGAGTACAGGCAGCAACTGGAGCCACTTATGGTAAAGGACTTCTGGAAAAAACATTTTACGGAAAGCTTGCTGCCACATTTTATCATCCCAAAAAGGGCGCTGTGAGATATTCATTAAAACCTGAGTTTATTGATGAAATGGGTAAATTTGAATTTTTTGCTTATAGAAAAAAAGGAGTTGAACCTTCTGAAATCCCCGCTTCCGTTGTTGATGAGGTTATAAACTGGGTTTATGAACAGACGGATGATTTTATGTTCAAGGTTGAAATGAAACCGGATTTCAAATTCACCCCTGTTAAGGGTTCTTTTAATAAGGAAAAATGCAGCGTTTGTGGTGAGTATGTCTTTGAACGCTATGTGAGAATTAAAGATGGAAAGCCAGTTTGTATTCCCTGCTCCGGCTATGAGAAAAAGTAATTAAGAGTTGCTTTGATGCTGTGGACATAGCGAAATTAAAGACCTGAAAAGAAAAGAGGAGTAGATGATAACATATCTAATCGCGGCTATAGTTACCTTCGCTTTTACAACAGTGCTTACTATTGCCGGAGTTGGAGCTGCATTTATTTTAATTCCGATTTTCCTTGTTTTGCATATTCCGCTTTTGACTGCTATGTCCACAGCGCTTCTCTTAAATTCAATCGCTATGATTTTTGCTTCTATAAGTTACGCTCGCGATAGACTTATCGTTTGGAAAACAGCTTTGCCAATTCTAATTGTGGCTACAGCTCTTTCTCCTTTAGGGGCGAGAACCGCGGAGCATCTTGATAGAAATATTCTTTTATGGCTTTTTGTCGGCTTTCTTATTTTCGCCGGTTCTATGATGCTTTTTTATCAGGCCAAAGCTAAGCAAGAGAAAGCTGACAATAAAAAACTTATTGGTTATGGAATAGGCGTAGGCGGGATAGCAGGTTATCTTGGCGGTTTGCTTGGAGTTGGCGGCGGAAACTTTATAGTTCCTGTTCTTGTTTGGCTTGGTTTTGACCCTAAAAAAGCTTCAGCCACTACAGCTTTTGTCGTGATTTTCTCTTCTCTTTCTGGCTTCTTAAGCCATGCTACCACTGGTAATGTGGATATTTATCTCCTTACCCTTTGCGCCTTAGGCTCTATCGGCGGAGCTCTACTTGGGGCTTATCTTATGAAAAAGAAGTTGAGTCAGAAACAGGTTAAATTAGCTATAGGAATTATTCTTTATATAATTGCCGCTAAAATGATCTGGAATTTAATAAAGCCAAGGATTGGTTAATAAATAATGAATCCCTTTCTTATCGTTTTAATTATTTTTATTCTTACTATTTTAATGGTTATGAGCGGACGCGGAGGCGGAAACTTTTATGTTGCCGCGCTTGTTCTCTCAAACGTTCCAATGCACACAGCGTCCACCAAAATCCAGTTTATTTTGCTTCTAAGTTCACTTATGGGCACTTTTGTTTTTGGCAAAGCGAAAAAGATGTCTCTGCCGCTTGCATTTTTCTTTGGCGGGATAAATGCGACTTCGGTTTTTTTTGGCGGTTTCTATGCTCATAAGTTTGGTGGAGTTACTCTGGAATTTGTGGCTTGCTGTTCCGCTTACTATTGTTATAGGTTTTTTTCAGGTATGGTTGGAATTTCTGAGGTTCATTCCTTGTTCCTTTGATGGTCTTAGGCTGCGGCGTTCCTGTTAAAATTGCTGTTGGAACTGCCACTCCTATGCTTGCTGCGACAGCTCTGACTGGCTTTATAGGGAATGCTTTACATGGCGGATTTGATCCGTCGCTTGGCATCCCTTGCAGTACAGTCGCGATTATCAGTGGTTTAATAGGGAGCAAAATCTCTTTTAAAACAAAACCAAAAAGTTTAAAAACGATTTCAGGAATTCTCACTATAATTGCATCTATTATTATGTTTTTAAATTCTAGGAAAGAGAAATAAGAAAGAAATGAAATTTTCATTTGTGATATTTTCTTATTTATTGCTTTTAAATGGAGTTTTATTTTCTCTGGATAAATCTAAAATAGAGTTTGATGCAAATATAAGAGAGCGTTTTGAATTATGGAATGGAATGAATGCTAAAAATTAGATAGAATACAAGTTTATTAAAAATCTATCTTTTAAAATAGGAAGACAGAAAATAGCTTACGGCGATGATAGAATTTTTGGACCTGGAAATTGGGAAAATACCGGTCGCTGGAGCTTGGATGCCTTAAAAGTTTCATATAAAGACAATTCCAACTTTATAGATGTTTTTGTTGGCGGAACTAAAATTCATGACCTAAAAAAATTTCAATACCATTTGAAGATACAGAGTTTTGGGGCAAAGGTTTATATTCTCATTATGAACTTAAAAAGATTGGAAGTATAGAGCCATTTTATGCTATTAAAAAAGAAGGTTCGGCAGATTATGCAAATACTTTTAATTTTACAAGACAATGGCTTGGTTTTCGTTTATTTAGTAATGACTTACATAATTTCGTTTACGATTTTACCTTTGCAAAAGAGTTCGGAGATGAAAGCGGAAAATCAATCAATGTTTATGGAATGGTGGCAAAATTAGGATATCAATTCAATAATTTTAAAACTAAACCATTACTTGCTTTAAGAGAAAGCTATGCTTCTGGCGGCAAAAAAACTGATAGCAAGATAAAAACATTTGATCCGATTTATGGCTCTAAAAAGATAATTATTATGGATGGGTGAATATTACATCCTGGTCTAATTTAGATGACAGAGAAATACTTGCGACTTTTTTCCCATTAAAAGATATTAAAATTGCTATGAATTATCACTGGTTTTACATTCCTGAACCTCAAGATTTGGTTCTTCTTGGAACTATGAAATTAAAGGAAGGTAAAGATCATTTAGGAAATGAATTTGATATTTTTACCATCTATCAAGTTTCAAAAAAAATGCAGTTAATAGGAGCTTTTGGTTATTTTGTGCCTGGAGATCTTCAACCTATAAACAATAATAATCCAAAAAATGCAAGCTGGTTTGCCTTACAGTTTCTTTATTGTTTGTAATATTAACTCAAAAATTTCTGTTGGAAAATTCTTGAGTTAATTCTGCTTCGCTAAAGCTTCGCAGAAATATAAGGTTCATTCGTAAATAAAGTGGGATTTACCAATGAAAATAGGTGTATAAAAGAAATAAAAAGGGTTCACTGAAAAAGTCTAACGAAATATATAGAAAGTGAGAAGTGATTGGTGAAAGTGAGAAGTAAAAGGCGAAATCCCCCCTGCACCCCGACGTTACCTGTCCCCCGACGTGATGTCGGGGGGCGTCGGGATGCCATTTCAGAGCAAGCTCTGAAACTACTATTAAAAAATTATGAATTATAAATGTTAGATTTTGAATTAAAAATCCAAAATCCATCATTTAAAATTTATAATCCAAAATCCAAAATTAATAATCCAACATCCATCATCCAAAATCTATCATCCATAATCCACAATTCAACATCCATAATTTATAATTCAACATCTATAATCCATCATCCAACATTCGTAATTCAATATCTCTCACGATTCTCACTTTCTTAACGATTCTAACTTTCTCATGTCTCACTTCTTGCTATGAGCTGTCAGCTGTGAGCCGTGATCCATCTTTTGTGAGCCGTGAGCCGTCAGCCGTAAGCCGTGAACTATGAGCTATCTTCTTTACTTTTATAGTATTGACATCTTATCCAATTTGCATTATGCTATAATTATGAGGTAAATATGTTTGAAAAAGAGACAACACAAATTTTATTAAAATTTCTTGAAAGGAAATGCAAGGAAGCGGAAAAAGAAATAGAAGAGAAAGGTGTCTTTTCTGACGATAAGGCAATACCATTATTACTTAAATCACAGTTCAACCATAACACTCATTTAGATTCTGAAATAACTGCCTTAAGGGAATTAATGGATAAAAGATTTGAACGAGTAGAGAAAATAATAATGTGACTTGTTGGTCTTGGAATAACCGCCTGGATTAGTATAATCATCGCCATTGTTATTAAAAAGTGAAACAAGTTAGGTGGATAGTGATTAGTGATTGGTGGATAGTGATTGGTGATTAGTGGGTTCATTATTTGCCTGCCTTATTTGTAGCCGCAAAGCGTTAGCTTTGCCTTTGAGCAAGCTCCGAAACTACTCTGCTTGGCTAAAGCTTCGCAGAAATATATTCTACATAGTTTATGCTTATATGATGAGTTGAGAGTACGATATTGATGCATAAAATTATACCACCACTTTTTAAACTTTGATAGTAAATTTGTGCTAATGGAATTTTACTTATACAATATAATTTCAACTCTACGGTTTTTTGCTCTTCCCTCATCTGTATCGTTTGACGCAATTGGCTTATCAGGACCGTATCCTTTAGCCTTTATTCTTGAAGCATCTATACCTTTTTGAACTAAATAATTATATATAATTTGTGCTTGTTTTTTTGATAACTCTATATTCATTTCTCTTGAACCTATATTATCAGTATGCACTTCAATAAGCACTTTATCTTCAGGGTAAGCTTTAATCAGTTCTACAGTTTCATTAAGTGATTTATTGATTTCATCTTTAATACTATACTCACCACTACAAAAATGTATTCTGGCATTTCCTCTTACTATTATCACTTCAACTCTACGGTTTTTTGCTCTTCCCTCAACTGTATCGTTTGACGCAATTGGTTTATCAAAACCGTATCCTTTAATTTCCATTCTGCCAGATTCTATCCCTTGTTTAACGAAATAATCATATACACTTTTCGCACGCTTAATTGATAACTCCATATTCATTTCTCTTGAACCTACATTATCAGTATGCCCTTCAATAAGCACTTTATCTTTTGTATTGCTGAACAATAATTGACCAATTTCATTAAGAGTTTTATATCCCTCTGGCGTAAGCGTAAATCCATCATCACTAAAAAGTTTATCTGAGTTAAATATAAGTTTGAGTTTCAAATCACTCATTATCTTTTCCTCTAATTCTTTATCGGGTTCTTCTTCTGGTTTAACTATTGGAGTGCTTTCTTCTACTGTTTGAGGCAATTTTGTTTCTTTAGGTTGTTCTTTTATGAATACTTCTTGAACTTTTTCCATTTTTTCTTTCCCATCTTCTTTTATTTTCCCACCAAACTTCATTGAGAAAGATATACGATGTGTATTTCCTAACTCGCCATAAGGAACAAAAGCATAGTCAAGAGTATAATTTTCAAATTTAAATCCTATACCAGTAGTTATGCCTGAAGTATCTTCAAAACCTTTATGATAAACTCCATATCCCAATCGTGGAAATATCTCTACCTTCCTCCAATTACGAATCACATATTCAGCCCCAAAATTTAATCTTGGATTATTATCATTTGGAAAATTTATATCAAACAATAAGTTTAATGGATTACTGTCTATCAATAAAGAATATCCAGCCCCAAATTTAACATTGGTGGGCAAAGAAAAACTCTCTTTTATAAACTTCATTTTAGTTCCTATATTTTGAATAACCAGACCAAATTTAAGTTTTGGGTTCTGTGTCTCTGTTTGAAAACCAATATCAGTTGCAATAGCAGATGCACTTTCCTCTTCAAGTTTACTTCGCAGGTATTTTAGATTAAACCCAAAATTTAGAGAAGGAATTAGATTTTTTCTACTATATGCAAAAGTTAAAGCAATATCATTTGCTGACATTTTGCTATTCTGTTTTGTTCCGGTATTATCATATTTATCCATATCACCCATAGACAGATAATTTAATCCAAAACCAAGATTCCCATATCTCGTAGGAAAAACACCAGCAATATGTTCATAGTTTATTGTTTCAAACCACATAGTATGAGTAAATGAAATTTCTTTTTCTTTTAATGAGTTTAAACCAGCAGGATTCCAGTATATACTATTTACGTCTTCAGAGGTAGCTCCTGTCTCACCCAGAGCAATATTTCTTGCTCCAACCGCAATCTTTAAAAAACTGGCTGATGTCGTTCCTTTTGATTGAGGAAAAACATTATTAACATTTAAAATAAAAACTATTAAAATTAACGAAATTTTTAGTTTCATAAAATCCTCTTTATCTGATTATTACAATACGTCCCTTTGCTTTTTGCCTACCATCATCTGGATTTGTTATGTAATAAATATAAACACCACTTGCAACCTTTTCACCCTTAGAATTTCTTGTATTCCATAAATATTTACCATCGCCATTTGTTTCATTAAATTCTGCTACAAGTTCGCCTGCAATATTAAAAATCTTTATATTAGCATTTGGAGTTAAGTTGCTAAATACTATCCCTTCACCAAGTGATGAATTATCATAAATACCACCAGTTCCAGGTTTATATGGATTTGGATATACCTTAACATTATTAAGAGATGATGAAGCCCCCTCTTGAATCACAATCATGCTACCTGCGCCACCTGAGATAACCTCATAATTACCACCAGTAATTCTCCACTGTCCAAGATTTATACTTCCTACGGATTGTGTAACAGAAGTATTTCTATCAGAGGACACGATCTTGCTTCCAAAAGTAACAATCTCTGTTAATTGAGAAGTAAAATTACCACCAGTCATTAGAAAACCCATAGCAATACCGCTCATAGCAAAAACTATTACCCCTATAATCAATATTCTTTTTTTAGGCATACTCATATCCTCCTATCACCCATTTTCATAGCTAATTGTATGGGTATGCGACGGTAACTGGTCTACGTTTAGAGTGTATCTTTGTGCCCCACCAGTCGCACCTGGGTCTTCACCTGCACTAACTCCAAGAATGAAGCGGTCCCTCAAATCAGGAGCTCCATTTGTCCCATCACACAGCTGCCAACTATCCTCAATAGACGCGAGTGTCCTTGGCCACTTTATCATTGCGCCTTTTGGAACCATATAAAATGTTGTGCCGTTAACCAAGCTTTTAACTTCTCCTTCCACCCTCAACTTTAAGTCAGGTTTCATTGGTCTTTTCCCTCAAGTCTTGTTATTCTTAATTTCAATTCTTCAATTTGTTTTTGCTGTTCTTTTATTTCTTTCTGCTGTTCTTTGATTGCTTGTATTAAAATTGAAACCAAATTAGAATAAGAAACAGATTTATAACCATCACTGTCGGTATTAACTACTTCTGGTATTATTTTTTCAACTTCTTGTGCTATTAAACCGATGTTAACTTTTTTAGTTGA
>Ga0081479_110105_pt1 | contig 16040 bp, 16 predicted proteins | sample MamHotmetagenome_FD_70984 | JGI IMG/M metagenome (GOLD analysis project Ga0081479, IMG submission 70984) | Hot spring cone microbial streamer communities from Mammoth Hot Spring (Liberty Cap Streamers), Yellowstone National Park, USA - T=72 v2... | ecosystem: Environmental > Aquatic > Thermal... | reverse complement strand
CATTATTATTCCTCCTTATAATTTTATTTAGACATAACATTATTTTAACTCCCTCTACATGCATATGCTATTGGTTATAGCTTTTTTAGAAAAAGTAAACTATGGAGGTAATTTCTCACCCAATGCATATAATATAAGAATTTAAAATTATGAAAATCGGAGGGTAAAGATAAGAAAGAAAGTAGGAACATCTACCTATATATTAATACACTTGAAAGAAAGCTTTAAAACAAGTAAAAAAATTAGATGATGTTATGGAAAAACATCCAGAAATAATGTTTATGTAAAATTTGCTTTAAAACACTGTAGTAAAACTTACAGTAGAAGCTTTTGGTGTATCAAAATCTACCATATACAGATGGATTAAAAAGTATGAAAGCAGTAATAACAATTCTGCATCTTTAAAAAATCCTTATGTATCAAAAAAGGAATGAAATTAGAAAAATTACAAAAAATAACAGAAAAACATAAACAGTTAGTTTTAGAAATCAGAAAAAACATCCTAAACCAAGTTCAATTGAAAATATAATAAAGATGCTTAAAGATGAAAAGAAATTAAATCATGAGTATGCCAGGCAAAGAATTACAATTAACGCAGCAGCTGAGAGCCAATTTAATAAAAAGATGTTGCAATATATGCTATGGTATAACACAGAAAGACCTCATCATAGTTTAAACAAAAAATCACCTAATGCATACTTTTGTGATATTATAAATTCAAGAAAATCGGAATTTTCCCAAACCGGTATAATTTATACATTTGCTTGACAAACCAATTATAACATTGATAAACTTAGGTATCATTATTTATAGGAGGTATAGATATGACAAAGTCAGAGCTCATTGGAAAGGTGGCGGAAAAAGCGGGGTTAAAAAAATCAGAGGCTGAAAGAGCGGTTGATGCTGCTGTCGAGGCATTAGTAGAAGCTCTTTCAAAAGGTGAAAGAACAGCTATTCCTGGTCTTGGCGTTTTTAATGTAAAAGAAAGAAAAGCAAGAAAAGGAAGAAACCCAAGAACTGGCAAAGAAATTAAAATACCAAAAAGAAAAGTTGTTACATTTACAGCTGCAAAATCTTTGAAAGAGGCATTAAACAAGAAATAATATTTGTATGGGAGGAGTCAATCCTCCCTTTTTATAATATATTCATAAGACTATTTCTTCGAGCTTAATCAGTGAGACCTTCTTAAAAATGAGATTACAGAAGACAATATCGCTAAGAAAGTTTGGAAAAATACGATAGTGTAGCCTGTTGGTAAGTCAAAGTTATAAGATAAATAAACCGCCAAAAGATTAATTAAGCTACCTAAAATCACAGCATAAACAATTAAATTCTTAGAGAAAAACTGCATAACCATAAACGCCGGAGCTATCAAGAGAGAAAAGACGACAAATACGCCGGCTAATGAAACTGAACTTGTGATTGTAATTGAAAATACAGAAAAAAATAACATCTCTTTTATAAATCCTGCCGTAAATCTGTTAATCACAAATAAAAACAATCCTAAGACTGTATATAAAATAGCCGTTTTGTAAACCTCTGTCATATTTACAAACAAGATATCGTATGCAAGCAAATTGTTTAATTCCTCAAGACCGTGAGGTGATTTTGACATGATAATAAATATTAAAGAAATTCCAAAAGCATAAATTAGTCCAATAAAGCCCTCTATGGAAACTTTTTCTTTTCTTGTTGCGATAGTTATTAAAATAGCCGTTATTAGTGCAAAAGATAGTGAGATTAAATATCTATACTGACCTTCAAAAAAGAAAAGAGAGACTGCCGCTCCTGCGGCAGCCATTTGTCCAATAGATAAATCAGTGAAGATTATCTCTCTTTTTATTATCTCTATTCCAAAGTAAGAATGGATAACCAATAAAACTATGGATAAAGTTAATGCAGGTATTAAAATATCACTCATTTGTTTACCCTTTCAACAATTGTATCGAATAAAGAGAACATATCCTTTGCCTCTTCCACTGCTTCAACGTCATGAGGAAGGACTACGATTTTTAAACCTGTCTTCTCTGATATGTATTTTGCAGGTTTGATAGGATGGTAAACGTCTTGTAAAATCATCTTCACATTTTCAGATTTTGATTTTGAGATTAGCTCTTCTGAATGCTTTGCTGTTGGTGGTATCCCGGATAATGGCTCTATCGCGTCCACAGAGATAATGCCGTATCTTTTTAAGAAATAATCAAACAGCTTATGATACTGATAAACTTTTACTCCTTTCAAGCTTGCCATTTTTGAATTCCAAACGGCTAATTTTTCATTCCATCTTTTCTTAAAGTCAGATAAGTTATTTTTGTAATAATCACAGTTTGAACTGTCAAGCTTACATAGTTTTTCTGTAATTACTTGTGAAATAATTGGCACATTGTATGGATCTAAGTGAAAGTGGGGGTTTCCCTCCGGATGTACGTCTCCCATTTCTCTTGATACATTCTCCGGTTTTTCTATCAGATTGATGTACTGAGATAAGTCTAAAAATCCAATTGAGCTTGGGTTAATTTTTCTGTTGCTTGCTTGGTTTAAAAGTGGTGGAAGCCAGCCAACTTCAAGACTAGCTCCATTGATGATTAATAAATCTGCGTTTCTAAGCTTTACAGTTAAAGATGGCTTTGGAACGATAAAGTGAGGGTCTAAGTTTCCAGAAGCTAAATAGTCCACCTGCGCTTTTCCTTTTACAATCTCTTTTGTAATGCTTGCTATGTATGGATATGTTGCTACAACTTTAATCTCTGCTTTGGCAAATCCAAATGTTAATAAAATTAACAAAAACATTAAGACCCTCATCTTCAAACCTCCTTTTTTAAAATCCGTGTGCTCCATGGGCACCAATTGCTAAGTTAAACTGTAAAATAATCTCATGATTGGGTTTTCTTTCCCAATTTCCTGCATTTCCTATAAACAAGCTTCTGTCATAGTTATACTGAAGTCTAATTCTTGAAAACTCGCTTGGCAAAAAGTCTATCATAGCAGAGTATTTGTACATGTTGTCCGGCAGGTTTTTGTTTCTACCGTTTACAAACACATCATTTTTATTGATTAAATCATATCTCAAACCGGCTCTCCATCTTTGGGCAAATTTATAGATTCCTTCGACATAAAATCCTGCCTGTTTTTTTTCAAGTCTTGGAGTTTTAAGGTTTCCATTGTCATAAACAAACTTTGTTCCATCAAACTTTCTATAGATATATTCAGATTGTAAAAGTAAATATCTGTAAGAATCTAATGTGTGTCTCGCTGTCAGCTCAAATCCATAAATTTTCGTATCGCCAGATAGTGCATGAGGTTTTTTATCTTCTAAATGGTTAATTCTTGTTTTTCCTTGTGCGTATGATACACCTGTCAAGATTGAAGTATTACCTATGTCAAAAGATGGTTTGATGAAAAACGTAAATAGATTTGGCTTTTTGGTATCATCGATTTTTATATATGTGTTTGAAGTGCATTCTTTGGTTGTTGTATCTATTCGAGTACACACTTTAAATCCATTTCTGTTAAAGTTGTTTTCGTTGTCTCCTTGAAAGACTTCAAAGCCAGTTAAAAGATAAAATGGAGTTGGTGCAAGCCATGATAACTGAATGCCTGTTTCGTTTAGATTGTGTTCTCCAAAAACAGCCCTGTATATCAAAGGTGCATCTGCAAAGTTCCAAACGTGATGGTGTTGTTTATTTAGCCTTCCAAACTCGCTGTAAAATTTACCACCCTTTAGCTTTAAGTTATAGGGTAAATCTCTTGTCTGGAGATATCCTTCTTCAATTTCAAAACCATCTCTATGAAGATGAAAAAGACCAACCAAATCAAGGTATGGGTCAACCGTGGAAGCTACATACATTTCGGAATAATTAAAATTGAAACCTCTTTCAGCATTTAATGGCGCGTAACCATGACCATGTTCTCCGTGACTATGGAAAAATCCGTGATTGAATCCTGGAATTTGAACAGATTTGTAGGTATCATCTGTAAGACTTCTGCTTACATAAGAAAAATCTGTAATCAAAGATATATCAGGTACAAATTTAGCCTGCGAGAATGAGTTAGATAGTATTTTATCAATACTGCTTTCTGTTTGTAAGTTTTGTAATTTCTCTTTTGTCTGATTTAAAACTTCCTGTTGTTGTTCTAACTGGTTCAATCTTTCTTGAAGTTTAATTATAATCTCTCTTTGTTTTTCAAGCTCTTTTTTTAAGTCCTCTACGTTCTCAGCGTATGAAAATGTAAATAATGCTAACGTTGCAAGTAAGTATTTCTTCATAGTGCACCTCCTGTTTTTAATTTTAAAAAGTTAAATAGCAAAAAACTTAGATATTAAGCTAATACGGGAGGTGCTCTTGGGTTTTTGTTAGATGTTTTTTGAGATTTTAAGATTGATGGTTTAAATATTATTGGAAAATCTTGATTAAAAGTTTTTAACTCATAAAAAAATTCAAGAGAATTTGGGTCTTCTGATTGTTGGTTTAATTGCAGTGCACAAACCTGACAATCAGTATGATGTTCTCCATCTTTATGATGGTGCGTTATAGTTAAACTATTTGCAACTAATATTATTATGCTTATTAGTAAGCTAAGAAATCTGCTTAGTTTTAACATGATAACATTGTCATTATAACATATACGTTAAATAAGAAATTTAAAAAATATGAGATTCTCCACACGGCTGGAGAATGACAAGCAAGATAATATCTTTATCAAATTTTTTTGGAACAGCTTCTAATGATTGCTAACTTTTTAGTTAATTATTTTCTTGATCAGGAGCAGATAAGATTACATTTTCAGCTTCACCATTTGAGTTGTTTTGCTCTTTAAAATTGATATTTTCTGTATTATCATTTTTATCCTTTGTCTCTCTATCTTTATCTAAAAGTTTTTCAGAAATATCTGATTTTTTATTATCTTCTAAAGATTCTTTATTACTGTTTTTTGCTTCAACTTTATCATATTTTTGCTTGTCATCTGTCTTTTGTTGTGGTTCATAGTTTTTGTATTCTATTCCTAAATTTTTAGCAATTAAGCTTGCAAAGTATTTAGCACCTTCGTTATTTAGATGGACTTTGTCAGTTACAAACAACTCTTCCTTTTCTTTGCTATAACTGTACCAATCTATGATTTTAACATTCTTATATTCTGATGCAATTTTCTTAAATGTATCATTAACCTGATTTTGCCATGGTCTTGGAACTTTTACAGTAATTAAGTATATTTCTTTATCTTTAAGTTTTTCTATCACATTCTCTAAATCTTTTTTACTAACATAACCATTATTGCCAAGAGCAATGACAATTTTGTTATACCTATCTAACTTTCCGCTTTCTAATAAAGAATAAATTTCTTTAAACTGTCTTCCTACTTTAGCATCTATGTATGCATTTTTTAAAAAATCTTGAACATACTTTGATGCACCAAGTAAAACAGAATCTCCTATCAAGATTACTTCACCATTTGAATTTCCAACTTTAATATTTTTAATCTCTTTCAAAGGATTTTCTTCGTTTTCCTTAGTATTATCTTTTTGAGATTTTTTATCTAAACTGCTGACATTTATCTCTTCAGATACAATTTTATCATCACCTATAGACAAAAATGCGGCTTTTTCTACATTTTTCTCTTTAGCAAAATTTATGTCTGTAGAAAAAGATAAATAACCGAAAACCAAACCTAACAAAACAGAGCTGATAGAGAGATTTAAAACAACTTTCAAATCATAAAAACTTAAGAAATTTAACCTTCTAAAAGGTTCTTCAATAAGAAGATAACTGATATTGGAGATTAAAAAACTTAAAATAAAACCTAAAATTACGGCTTCTTGAATATTTTTTGCATAAACCAAACTTAAAAAAGAAAATATTGGAAAATGCCAAAGATACAGTGAATAGCTTCTTACACCTATATAGGAAAGTGGATAAAAAGATAGTAATTTATCAAAAAATTCCGATTTTAGTACCGACAATATAAGCAAAGCTGAAATAATTGAAATTGCTAAAAATCCAAACGGATACATATAACTTTCGTAATTATTAAGTAAGAAAAAGGATGTCAATAAAAAAATTAAAGAGATAATTCCTATAGTTAAAAATATCCAATTTCTTTTTTCGATCTTATTTTCAGTTAAGGCTAAAAGTGAGCCAATCATAAAAGAATAGAATCTTGCATCTGTTCCAAAATAGACTCTATCTATGTTTTCATAAATTTTGTAAAACATATACATATCTAACACTGAAAGTGAAGCAAACATAATTGTAAATATTGCTGCAACCGTCTTACTAAACTTAAGCAGAATCAAAAATACAGCGCCCCAAATTAAATAATACTGCCATTCTATTGATAACGACCAAAAATGGAGATTAAATAAAGTTTCTTGAAATCTTTCAAAATATGGAACTTCTCTCATTATTAGCCACCAGTTATGAACATTTAAAGAGCTAAAAAGTAATTCATTTAGGAGATTTTTTAGTCTTTCCGGAAAAAATAAATGGACAATAGATATTTCTATAACAGAAAGAACTGTAAAAGCCGGAAGTAATCTTAAAAATCTTGATTTTAAAAAGTCTAAGTAAACTTCAGAGAATTTATTTAATTTTTTATTCTTTACTATCAACGACTTTGTGATCAAAAAACCTGACAACACAAAAAAAGATTCTACAGCCAAAAATCCACCGCTAAACTGGGATAGATTCTCAGGCGAAAAAACTAAAAAAGTATGAAATACAATTACAGAAAGGACTAAAATTCCTCTGAAACCGTCTAAACCGTCGATTTTAATTAGCGTGTTCATGTGTATACCTGTATATTAGTAATGAAAATAGATAATTTCCCATGTCTGTTAGATGATAACCGTCTTTTCTAAAACATTCTGGGATATCATCTCTTGAGCATATTACGTTGCTTATTGTTTTCCAATCAATTATTATGATATTTGGTCTTAATCTTTTTAACTTTTCGTAAGTATTATTAACATCCGATTCCCACCAACGAGGAACTTTTGTATTTACAAAAACCACTTTTTTATTTCTACTTTGTAGATAATCTATAACTTTTAAACCTTCTCCAACTGTAAAACAGCCATTTGTACCCAGGGCTATCACTACTATATCTTTTAATAATCCTTTGCTTTCTAAATCTAATATTCTATCCATCGCTTCTTGAAATCTCCTTCCTACTTTTGCATCTATTACAGCATTTGGAATATAGTATCTAATATACTTTTCAGCACCAACTGTTAAACTATCACCAATAATGGTTATTTCTTCTGCAAAAGCTATGTTTATAACTGCTAAAACAATAAAAACAAGTTTTTTTAACACCTTGTCCCTCAGTTTTTTAATATTGATTATATAATATGAGCAAGAAACTTAACATAATTATGAGATTCTCGCTTTGCTTAGAATACAAACTTCTCACCTATATTGTCATCCTGAGGACTTTAGTCCAAAAGATCGTATTTTAAAAATTCCAATAACATGGTTTTAATGTCATATTGAACTTATATATCTTTATTATATAATATCTTTGACTTAATTTTCTATTATTTTAAAATCTTAGCGAGATCTTCATGGAAAAAGTTAAAGAAGAGATAAAATGTCCGATATGTAATGATATCGGCTGGATTTTTAAAGATAATGAAGTTGTTAGGTGCGAATGTCAGCTTTTTAAAAATACAGAGAAATTAAATAAAGCTCTTAATATCCCAAAAAAATATTATCATGCAAACCTTGATAACTTTATCCCAAATCATCCTTCACATCATATTATTTTAACAAAGATTAAAGAATATATTTACAGTGATGATTATTTAGAAGGAAAGGGAATTTTCTTCTACGGAAAGCATGGCGTAGGAAAAACACATTTGGCAGTTGGTATTTTAAAAGAGTTTTATTTTAAAAGAAGTATTACAGGTTTGTTTTATGATACAAGAATACTATTATACGATTTAAAATCTACATTTGAAGGAAGTAGTGGCACAAGATATCTTTTAGACAATGTGATTAAAGCTCCAATTTTAGTTTTAGATGATTTGGCAAGCGAAAGGCTTACTGACTGGGCTAAGGATATTTTGCATTATATAATTATCAGTAGATATAACGATAAACTTCCTGTTATAATAACATCTAATATATCATTAGATGAAGAAGATGGAATAGAAATTGTAGATAGTATTGAAAGTAAATTTGGAAAAGGTATAGCATCAAGATTAAATGAGATCTGTATTCCTATAAAGGTCGAAGGAGAAGACCAAAGAAAAAGTCCTTTTAAAGAGTTTTGGAAAGGTAGTAAGAAATGAGTAGAAAAGCTTTAATTAAAAGAGAGACAAAAGAAACACAGATAGAGGTATCAATAAATCTAGATGGTGCAGGTAAACATAAAGTAGATACGCAAGTTGGATTTTTATCTCATATGCTTGAAAGCTTTTCATTTCATTCCATGATAGACCTTGAAATCATGGCAACAGGAGATGTTCATGTTAGCCATCATCATTTAGTAGAAGACGTTGGCATAGTTTTAGGTCTTGCTATAAAAGAAGCACTTGGAGATAAAAGAGGCATCAAAAGATTTGGATATAGTATAATTCCAATGGATGAAGCATTGGCAATATGTAGCATTGACCTTTCTGGCAGACCGTTATTTTTCTATGATGATTTTGGATTAAGAGGAAAGATAACCAATTTTGATTTTGAACTAATGGGAGAATTCTTTAAAGGTTTTACACTTTCAGCTGGAATAACTATGCACTTAAAAGCTTTGACAGGTCATAATCTTCATCACATAGCTGAATGTTTAACAAAATCTTTTGCAATTGCATTAAAAGAAGCAGTATCAATAGACCCAAGAAGGTTAGAAGTTCCATCAACAAAAGGAGCTATTTAGAATGCCAACAGATAAAGAAAGAAAGGCAGAGATATTGAGAATACTTAGAGAAAAAAAGGAAGTAACAGTTAAGGAGCTTAGCCATATATTTGGCGTTTCTGCGATGACTATTTACCGTGATATAAGAGAGCTTGAAAGAGAAGGAGAAGTTAAGAGAAAGCATGGTTCTGTAGTCTTAAATACTGTTGAAAATAAAGAAACTATCCCTATTAAATCCTGCCCAATCTGTGAAAAACCTATCACAAGGTCTCATCCTTATAAAATAATAGTTGAAGGAAATAAGATTGTAGAAGCTTGTTGTGAACACTGCGGATTAATGCTTCATCAAAATTATGCAGAAAAGAATGTATCGGCATTAACTTACGATTTTATAACAGAAAAGCCTATTAACGCCCTTGATGCTTATTATGTAGTAGGAAGTTCTGCAGTTCCATGTTGTAGTCCAAGTGTTATTCCATTTGTAAATAAAGACGATGCAGAAAAATTTTCAAAAGGCTTTGGCGGTAAAGTTCTAAACTTCATAGAGGCTTACAATGAAATTATAAACAGAATGAATATAAATATTAAAAGTTGTTGCTCACCACATCAACCCGTTAGCTTTGTTTTAAAAGATTTAAATAAGAAGGGTAGAGAATAGTTCTAGACACAAATAAATTTGTAAGTTTTATTTAAAAAATGATAAAAACATAAGAATATTATACCTCGGGTGAGAAGTTCAATAAAAGTAGGAGATTCTTCTCACGGCTACAGAATGACGATCAAAAGGTCAATTAATTTTTGATACTGCTTGTAAAATTTTTGCAAGTTTGCTTTTTTGCCATCTCGAAGACTATAGTATGAAGGATCTACTTTTTAAATTCTATAAAAAACCACTAATTTCTTATCCTAAGGCAACAGAACTTTATTTACTAATTTTTTTCATCTATCGACTTTCTTTCTAAATAACTTTTATCTATACAATCCTTTTGCATAAATATACTCTTCAACTTCTGGCAATACTAAGTATTTAATAGATTCACCGATTTTTACTCTATTTCTGATTTCTGTTGACGAAATTTCTAATTGTCTTGATTTAAAAAAATAGACTCTTGTTTCGTTTAAGTTTAAATTATTATCCACAAACAGTCTGTTATACGAAAATTTTACAAGTAAAAATTCCTTTATTTTTTCAAAATCTGTATTATTTCTACTTACAACAATAAAGTTTGTGTTTTCTAATAATTTGACAGGTTCTTTCCATTTATCTAATGTTAAAAAAGCATCAGAACCTACTATAAAAAATAGATTATATCCAAGTTTTTCTTTAAAGAATTTAATAGTGTCGATAGTATAAGATTTTTCTTTTTTGTTTATTTCAAAATCTGAAATTTCAAAAAAAGGATTATTTTTTATGGATAAATTTAACATCCTAAGTCTGTCTTCTGGGTTTGAAAAATGATATTCTTTTAATGGAGAATGATAGGCTGGAATGAAAATAATTTTAGAAAAATTGTAATATTCCCTTATATCTTCAGCAATACGAAGATGACCCAGGTGAACTGGGTCAAAACTTCCTCCAAATAGTGCAATCATCTTAAAGGTAATGTTAGATATATTCTACTATCCCCTTTTTGTACATAAAGAAGAACGTTATCTTTTCCTTCTTTTTTAGCTTTTGATATTATAGACCAAAATTCAGAAGCAGATTTTACAGGAATATTATTCACAGAAAGGATAATGTCTCCAGCTCGTAAGCCTGCATCTTCTGCAGCACTGCCTTCTTTAACGCCGTATACTAAAACTCCATTAGCCACCTCAGGTAATCCATATTTTTGTATCAATCCTGGCGATAAATCTTTTACTATCAATCCTATACTGTTTTCTATTGTTGATGAACCTTCGTCAGTTGTTTGCTCTTGTGTATCACCACCTTCTAATGGAACGGTAATTACTGTAAATGTTAGCTCTTTACCATTTCTTATAACTTTTAGATTGATTTTTGTTCCAGGTAGGTTTTTCATTATCTGATTTTGTAAATCTCGAACCTCAGAAATTTTTTTGCCATTTACTTCTACTATAATATCTCCTGCTCTAATACCTGCTTTGTCTGCCGGTCCTCCCGGTTGTACATTAGAAACAAGCACTCCTTCGTTTACTCCAAAGTGTTCGGCAAGCTCTGGAGTTAAAGGTTGAACGATTACACCAATTTTACTTCTTTTTACTTTTCCATATTTTAATATTTGATCCATAACCCATTTTGCTTGGTTTATTGGAATTGTAAAACCAAGACCTTGTGCCCCAGCAATTATAGCAGTATTAATTCCTACAACTTCACCTTTTATATTGATTAATGGACCGCCTGAGTTTCCTGGATTAATTGCTGCGTCTGTTTGAATAAATCCTTCTCCTGGTCTGTCTTCTATCTGTCTGTTTTTAGCTGATACAATTCCTATTGTAACTGTATCTGAAAGCCCAAGAGGACTTCCGATTGCAATAACCGTTGCACCTACTTTTAGCTGGTCAGAATCTCCAAGTTTTAAAACATGCTTAGACGCAAAATCTTCTATTCCTTTTTTAAATGGAACTTCTATTAATGCAACATCGCTTAGTTTATCGCCACCAACAACTCTTCCTTTTAGTACAACTTTGTTTTTAAAAGCAACTTGAATATCTTTTGCATTTTCTATTACGTGATTGTTTGTTAGAAGATACACAACTTTTTTATTATAATCTACATCTACAATAAAAGCAGAACCAAGACCTTGCCTTTTTTGTTTAAATTCTGGTGTGTTTGGAATGCCAAAAAAATCACCAAAAGGAATATCACTAAAAGGATTAGGAATTGTCACTTCTTGAGTAGTAAACACGGTTGCAACACCCGGAGAAACCATTTCAATAAGCTTTATCCTTTCGTTTTCTATAGCTTCAAGATTTGGAAGTGATAAAGTTTGACCTTTTATACTTTGATTATAACTTTCTTGCTGTTTTCCAAGCTGAGCAAAAACAAAATAAGCAACTGCTAAAATTAAAGCAATTGGTAAAACTACTTTTTTCATAATTTTTATAACCTCCGCTTTTATATTCATAAGATCCTCTCAATCATCGTTATTAATTATTATAAATCTAAAACGCGTCGGGTGAGAAATTTAACAAAAACATGAGATTCTTCGCTCAGAATGACAAATAAGGTAATTGTTAACATGCTTTCACTTTCTCTGTCATCCCGAGGCCGTAAGGCTGAAGGATCTCATTTTTAAATTTTACAAAAACCGCTAATTTTTCACCCAAAGTATTATTATAAATATAAAACCTCTAATCAATGTTAACAATGTCTAAATGTTTTGTAAACTATTTTTGAATTTAGTCTATAGAAATTTTATATTTTGATTTTTAAAGTAGATTTCACATTATGATTCTGTCAGTAAAAAAATTAGACATTGATACAAGAAGACCTGAAACTTAAATCCCTCCCGAATAATAGAGAAAAACAAAAATAAAAAAGTCCCCCGTCAAGGAGACTTCAATGTTATTTATATGTATTTTTATATTTTTAATTTTTTACTTAATTTCTATTTTAACTTCTTTTTCTTGAACAGATTTTGGTATTGTTAATTTTAAAATACCATCTTGGTATTCTGCTTTAGTTTCTTCAATTTTTACGTCTGCTGGTAATGGGATTACTCTTTCAAACTTTCCATAAAATCTTTCTTTTCTGTAATAATTTTCATCTTTTTTCTCTTCTTCTTTTTTAACTTCTCCTCTAATTACAACAGCATTGTCTTTTGCTTTCACTTCAATATCTTCTTTTTTAGCACCTGGTATTTCTGCTTCAATTACAACATTGCTGTCCTTTTCATACACATCAACCCTTGGAGACCAAACTGCCACTTCTGCTGTTTGTTCAGACGGAACCAGTTCTTTAAAAATTCTGTTAATCTCGTTTTCCAATCTTGCTAATTCTCTTAATGGTGAAACTGCAAATGCTGGGATTAATCTTCTGTCCATTTTCATTACCTCCTTACTTTATTATCAATATTAATATATAACCTAATATGAATTTTGTCAATAGATTTTACAATTGTTAACTAAATTTAACAAAAGGCTTCTTTTAATATAAATTGTAAGCTTTAAAATTTAAGAATGCAAAAAATAAATTAGAATTTAAAAAATTAGAATTTAAAAAAGTGATGCTTCGGACGAGACTAAATCGTTATTCTGAGCGAAGTGAAGAATTTCATATTTTTTCTTTTCAAGTCAAAAAATCAAGAAAAGAGATCCTTCGGCTTACAGCCTAATGTCTATCATTTTCTGTATTTTTCTGTCTCTAATGGCAAGCTTTCATCATTACCCCATTCATACCAGCTTCCTGTATAGATTTTTAGATTTTTAGCTCCTAAGTATTTAAGTGGAATAAAGACAAACGAAGACCTATTGCCGATTGTACAGTAAAGAATGATTTTTTTATTTAAATCTAAGTTTATCTTTTTTATATCTTTTTCAAGAATTTCTATAGGCTTGTAGGCTGAACCTTTACCCTCAAACCATCTCCAATAGACAAACTTAGCCCCGGGTATATGACCAGACCTTTTAATCTCATTCATTTCCTGCCTTCCTGTAAATTCTAAAAATGTTCTTGTATCTACCAAGATTGTGTTATCATCAACTCCGTTTGTATAGTTTTTTACATGTTGCAAAACTTCTTTTTTTGAAGCTACAACTTCATACCTTGGCTTTACAGTGTATTTAGCTTTTTTCTTGATTGCATCATCTTGATTTGAGATAGGCAAATTCTCTTTTTTCCAGTTTTCAAGACCACCATCAAGAATTAAAAGTTTGTTTTCATCATGACCCATGCTGTAAAGCAAAAACCACATGTAAGATGCTTTATTTGGAAGATTCTTTGAATAGTAGATTATAACTTTATCATTGTTGCTAATCCCATTTTCAGAAAACAGCTTTTCGGCAGTTTTTGGACAAAGTGGTAAGTATTTACACCTTTGCTTTTCATTATTTTTTATTGCTATATCTTGAACTGCTAAAACATCAATATTGACCGAACCAGGAATATGTTCATTCATGTAGGTTTGATTGTCTTCTGTGTCTATAAATACTGTGTTTTTATCATTTAGTAGTTTGTAGGCATCTTGCGGAGAGATTAAAGGAAGTCTGTTTTGTGCGTAAGAAAAGCTAAAAACTAACAAAATCATATATACTATTTTTAACATCCTGAAACTCCTAAGCAAAATTGTTGACAATAAAATTTAGTTTAAAAGAGGCTGTTAAAACATGACTAACATCAAAGATTTAGAAAGATACATGAAAATTGCCTTAGATTTGGCAAAAATTAGAAAAGGATTAACCCATCCAAACCCAACCGTTGGAGCTGTTATTGTAAAAGATGGAAAAATAATAGGTAAAGGTTATCATATTAAAGCAGGCATGCCCCATGCAGAAAGAGAAGCAATAAAAGACGCAAAAGAAAAAGGATATGATTTAAAAGGTTCCACTATGTTTGTAACCCTTGAACCATGCTGTCATTATGGAAGGACACCGCCCTGCACAAACGCAATTATTGAAGAAGGTATCTCAGAGGTTGTAATCGGAACATTAGACAAAAACCCGGTAGTAAAAGGTCAAGGTGTAAATATCCTAAAATCTCATGGCATTAAAGTAATTACAGGTGTTTTGGAAAAAGAATGCGAGAAGATAAATGAAGATTTTTTTACATACATCAAAGAAAAAAGACCATTCGTTCATCTAAAAGTAGCTCAAAGCTTTGATGGAAAAATAGCCACAAAAACAGGTGATTCCAAATGGATAACATCTGAAAAATCAAGGCAATTTGCCCATCAGCTAAGAAAAGAAGCATCAGCCATTCTCGTTGGTACAAATACAGCTTTAAAAGATAATCCAGCCCTAACAGTTAGACACGTAAAAATAAAAAAACAGCCAGTAAGAATTTTGATAGACAAAAGATTAAAAGTTCCACCAACTTATAACATCTATAACAATGAAGCCAAAACCATTGTGATAACTTCCAAATTAGCCAGTCAAGAAAATCTTAAAAGATTATCAGAAAAAGAAAATGTTGAAATTGTATTCTTAGATTTAGATGAAAATGAGAAGTTTAAGATCGATGATATTCTAAAAACACTATACGAGAGAGAAATAGTTCGTCTTTTGGTTGAAGGTGGCAGAGGAGTAATAACAGACTTTATAAAAGAAAGAAAGTTTGATAAAATCTCCATCTTTACAGCACCCTTATTGATAGGTAATGATGGAATCTCATGGCTTGGCTATCTTGGAATTGAAAAAATTCAAGACAGCTTAAAGCTCAAGGTTGAAGATTTTAAGGTTTTAGACAAGGATTTTTATTTTGAATGTTATCCTATGCTGTCTAATGAACTTTGTTCTCAGGATGACAAAGAACGACACGATGATGTCATTATACAGCCGGCGAATAATCTCATATTTTTTCCTTTCAAGTCAAAAGATTAAAAGAAGAGATTCTTCAGCTTACGGCTTCGGGATGACACGAAAAGTTAAACTTACAGAAATTTTTAAACAGCTTTCAATTTATGCTTGACAGGTTAAAAATTTTTTTGTACATTATTGTTAACTTTTTAATTTTTTAACTGTACCTTGGCAATTGAATAGGTTAGCCCACACAAGCTTGTTTTACGTGAAAACGTGAGACGTGAGATGTGAGACGTTAGAAATTGGTTTATCAATATTTTAGCTATTTTTGCTTGATTGTGCGATAGTTTAGTGAGATGATTTATAAGTCAGTAAAACTAAGGTATTGGTAATGTGATTTTATTTTTTGATGTTTGATTTAAGTTTGCTTAGTAATGGTTTGAAATGGATTTTTTGAAGAGTAATTTTAAGTATTTGATGAACTAAACTTTTCGATTTTGAATTTCTTAATTTTTAAATTTTTGAGAATTTATAATTTTTTATTTTATAATTTTTTTAGATCGGGAAGTTAAGAAGTGGTATTTTCCGCCCCCTTCTGAGTTTAGGGTTTTTGGAAATCGGCTTGTGATAGGAAGTTAAAGGATAAAATATAATAATATATTTTCTGTATATCGAGGTTTGCGGAAAAAAACTTCAACTTGCGGATTTTTTAAAAATTTGGTATAATGTTTTACACATTGGCAATTGAATAGGGTTTCTGCGATTTTATT
>Ga0081479_113138_pt1 | contig 16043 bp, 14 predicted proteins | sample MamHotmetagenome_FD_70984 | JGI IMG/M metagenome (GOLD analysis project Ga0081479, IMG submission 70984) | Hot spring cone microbial streamer communities from Mammoth Hot Spring (Liberty Cap Streamers), Yellowstone National Park, USA - T=72 v2... | ecosystem: Environmental > Aquatic > Thermal... | reverse complement strand
AAGTTTTACCCACTTGGGAGCTGCAGGTGTACCCGCATTGTAGTAATATCCAACAAGTGAGAGCCCTCCAGTTCCAGTGTTATAAACGAGCAATGAAATAACAGGTAATGAAATTGTAGTAGCATAGTTTACTCCTGTTACGCAACCTGCGGCATGAGAGGGCCTTTGTTGGTAGCACGAACCTCTACCATTGCAGAACGATCAGAAGTAAAAAAATTTTGTCCTATGCCTATAGCTTGAGCAAAAACATTACTCGAAATCAAAAAAAATTCCTATAAATTTACAAACACACTTCATATACTTTTAAACAAATATATGGGAAAAATTAATGTTTGCAAAAAATTAAAACTTATTTATAATTTTGTTTTCAAATTTTGTCTATTTTTGAAAAAAAATGAAACTCAAAAGAGGGTGGACTATTCTCATTCTTTTACTGGGATGGCTTAGCGTTTCGTCTCAATATAAGGTTCCCAAAAACATTATTATTCTTTTAGGCGATGGCATGGGGTTCGAACACATAAAAGCAGCTCAATATTTTTTAGGCAATGATAGTATTCCATTGAAAAGCATATTTTCACTGAGCGTTGCAGCCCAAACAAGCTCTTATGGTGTTGATTACGATCCTGTTCAAGCTTGGACAGATCCATCGTATTTGATGAAAGCATTTACAGAATCTGCAGCTTCGGCAACAGCCATCTCAACAGGCGTACGAACAAAGCACCGAATGCTTGGACTTAGTCCTGATTCGATCCCGTATACACACATTGCTGAAATTGCTTCAAGACTTGGCAAAGCTACAGGGGTTGTAACGACCGTTCCCTTTTCGCACGCCACGCCAGCAGGTTTTTCAGTGCACTACTCCAACAGAAAACATTACACAAACATTGCTTATGAAATGATTTTCCATGCTCCCCTCAATCTCATCATTGGAAGCGGTCACCCCTTTTTCAATGACGACGGAATAAAAGTTGAAACTCCAACTTGGAAATACATAAATGCACATCTTTGGGATTTTCTTTTTACAAAATCTATGGATACCATTCAATATCTTAATGTTACGTATACCCCGCAGGATCGCTGGTATGCTACAGATAAGCTTGACACTCTCGATAAGTGGATTTCCACTTTTTCAGAAAAGGATAAATTATTTTATTTGATGCCTATTTTAGAAAGTACGCACTATTCTCGATCTAAAACCTCGCATTATCCCTACGAGGTGGCCTTTCCCACATCTATCCCATCTCTTAAGCAAATCACAGAAAGAGCCCTCAATTTTTTATCAAAAGACAAAGATGGCTTCTTCCTCATGGTAGAAAGCGGAGCTATCGACTGGGCTGGGCACGACAATAACCTACCAAGACTTATAGAAGAAACCGCTGAGTTTTTGGAAACAGTTGCTTTTGTAAAACACTGGCTTGACAGCACTAAGTTAATCGAAAATACGCTTTTCATCGTGCTTGCAGACCATGAAACGGGACTTTTATGTAAAGAATTTTCTCCAGAAAAAGGGTTTGTATCCATTCAAGACAACGGAAAGGGACAGCTACCAACTGCCATTTTTCTTTCTAAAGATCACACCAATCAACTGGTGCCTTTTTTTGCTACAGGCAGTGGAACAGACATTTTTACCTCATTTCTCCTTGATGAAGACCCCAAAAAAGGAAAATACCTTCACATTGCCAATGTAGGAGATGCAGTCAAAAAACTCTGGGGCGACCAAGCTTATCTTTATCCCAAACAAGCATTAGTTAAAAAAGGAAGTACCATGACCTTATATGCCGTCTCACCAGCTCCTAACGCTATATACGAATGGTATGCTAACGGAAAAAATATTTCCCATTGCCACACACATACCTGTACATTGCAAGTTGAAAAACCTACCAAAATTTATTGCAAAATTCAACTTAACAACAAAATTATTTCAACCAATACGGGAGAAATTATAACCTATTAGTTTACTTCAACTTATCGAAAAAGATAAACCAAACAAAGCATCATCAAGTAAACAAGTATCTTCAATGCAAATTTTTTTACAAAAGATGTAATTTGATAAGCAAGTTTGCGTGAGGGTTGTTTTGCCGTCGTAAGACCCAAGTATTGAAGCGTTTACATAACTGCACATCTAAAGGAATAACAAGTGACAAGAGAAATATAGACGCATGTCCAAAACCAACTCCTTTTGCCCTCTTTGCGAACCACCCATCGCAAAAATAAATTTAACCTTTTTGCAGGACTTGTTCTGTTTCTTATTGGGAAATGTTTTCACGTGTGTGGAAATATTAAAAGTGATTCGACTTTTCGCAAAAAATGTTGTATGAAGTCAAACACATTTTCCTCCCCAACAGGCTGTGAAGATGAATTAAAAACCAGAATGAGGCCATGATCGTTTTGGTAATAAAGTTCTCCTAAAACCAGGATCATTTCCAACAAAGCCTTTCCATTAAAGTCCTATAAACAAAACTTTTGCACCTTATTGACATTAGCATAAAGAACAAAATAATATGATTCGTAGTCAAAGCGATAGAAGTTTTTGGCCAGCTTGTACTTAAGTTCATACTTTCCCTAAGCTATAACTGCCATTAAAAAAACCAGGATTTCCACATCTTCTTGTTGCTGGCACTGTTTCGGTATGCAAATGGGATCGTCCACAAAAAAAGAAGACTGATGGTATACATCAGCCTTCTGGAGAGGGTATTGAGCTCAGTTCTTCTTTTTAAGCTGGAACTTCATATTTTTGGATAATTTCTTGCCCTATCTGGATAGCCTTTATGTTGTCAGGAATTAGGTTATGATGACGCTCTGGCAGTGACTTTCTCAGTCCTGTTTCAATAAAATCTAAAGAAACTATTGGTTTAATTTTCAAATAGCCACCAAGCACCATCATGTTGAAAATCTTAACAATTCCCAATTCTGAAGCTTTCTGAGTTGCAGAAATTTTATAAATATCAATATCTTTTCGCGTAGGTGGATTAATAATTCCATGAGGGTCAAAAATTAACACTCCGCCTTTCTTTACAGCTTTTTCAAACTTATCGAGGGATTGTTGGTTCAACACTATCACAGTATCAAATTCAGTGAGAACAGGAGAACTAATACGTTCATCGCTTAAAATAACTGTTACATTGGCAGTTCCTCCACGCATTTCGGGGCCATAAGAAGGAAACCAGCTTACTTCGAGACCTTGGAGCATCCCTGAATAAGCAAGGATTTTTCCCATCGAGAGAACTCCTTGCCCACCAAAACCTGCTATGAGAATTTCTTCATTCATACTGCCCTAATTTAAATTTGACGAACCAATTCACCATTTACCTTTATATCACCCAACTGATAATAGGCCAGCATGTTGTCTTCAAGCCATTTGATAGCATCAACAGGTCGCATCTTCCAGCCAGAATTGCAATTAGAAACTACTTCAATGAAAGAGGTTCCTTTTTTATTTTTTATATTTTCAAATCCCTGACGTATAGCTTTTTTGAGTTTACGAACCAAGGCAGGTTTGTGTACCGCTTGTCTAGTTACATAATATGTTCCTGGCAGTTGAGCAACAAGTTCAGTAATTCGGAAAGAATATCCATGCAATTCAACATTTCGACCATAAGGAGATGTACTTGTTTGAGCACCTAAGAGTGTAGTAGGAGCCAACTGTCCTCCAGTCATACCATAAATACCATTGTTGATGAAAATGATCAAAATATTTTCTCCACGATTACAAGCATGAATAGTTTCATTGGTACCGATAGCGGCAAGATCCCCATCCCCCTGATAACTTACCACAAATCTATCAGGCCACAAGCGACTAATTGCTGTAGCTAATGCTGTTGCACGCCCGTGAGCAGCCTGCTGCATATCGATGTTGAGAAATTCATAAGCTAAAACCGAACAACCCACTGGAGCTATACCGATGGTTTTATCTTGAATTCCCATCTCTTCAATAACTTCAGCAAGCATACGATGTACTACACCGTGACCGCAGCCAGGGCAGTACGACAATGTATTGTCGGTCATCACCGGTGTCCGACGATAAACCAAATTTTCTGGTTTTATTATATCTTTCCAAACATCCAAGGTTACATCTGCCATGGCTTTACCCTCCAATAATTTGATTTTTCATTGCTTCTGCTACTTCAATTGGATTTGGAACTATCCCTCCAACACGTCCATAATGAACCACTTTTTGATCCTTTCCAACAGCAAGACGAACATCTTCTACCATCTGACCAAGGCTCATTTCAACCGTCATCATCCCTTTCGTTTGATGTGAAAGCTCTTCTATTCGTTTATAAGGAAATGGGAATAAAGTTATGAGTCTAAAAAGTCCCACTTTATAACCATCTGCACGCAAAAGTTTAACAGCTTTCTGACAAACTCGTGCACTCGAACCGTAAGCTACGAAAAGATAATCAGCGTCATCCACTTCAATTTCTTCATAGCGAACATCCTGCTGCATACTTTCATACTTTGCCTTCAACTTCAACACATGTTTTTCTTGACGAGCAGGATCTAGATCAAGCGATGTAATGATATTACGTTCTCGATTGGGAGTCTTACCAGTCGTAGCCCAAGGACATTTCTGGATAATTTCTTCCTCTGTCCAACGAGGTATGGGATCAAAAAGCTGAACTTTTTCCATCATCTGGCCTATGACCCCATCACTAAGTATCATAACAGGATTACGATATTTAAAGGCCATTTCATATCCTAGAGGTACGAAATCAGCCATTTCTTGAACACTAGCAGGTGCAAGTACGAATAAGCGATAATCTCCATGCCCACCACCTTTCGTAGCTTGGAAATAATCAGATTGTGAAGGCTGAATGGTACCTAGTCCAGGACCCCCACGGACAACATTTAAAATAATGCAAGGAAGTTCTGCCCCCGCCATGTAAGAGATGCCTTCCATCATAAGACTAATTCCAGGACTAGATGAAGAAGTCATCACTTTTTTGCCAGCACCAGCTCCACCATAAAGCATATTGATAGAAGCAATTTCACTTTCAGCCTGAAGAACAACCATGCCTGTGGTTTCCCATGGCTTTGCAGCCATTAAATATTCTATGACTTCCGATTGAGGCGTTATAGGATAACCGAAATACCCATCCGTACCAGCACGAATGGCTGCTTCGGCAAAAGCCTCATTTCCTTTCATTAGACGAATTTCTCCCATATGACATATTTTATTCAACTTTCGTTGCGTAAACAGTAATAACTCCATCAGGACATACGACGGCACAATTCATACACCCCGTGCATGCATCAAGATAGGGTTCCGCATAAAAATAACCCTTGATATTAACTTGCGTCGACATTCGTATCACCCCCTGAGGACAAGCTGTAACACAAATTTCGCAACCCTTGCACCTATCTTTATCAATTACAATAGCACCTTTAACTCTTGCCATGATAACTTTTTTATAACACACAAAAGTACTTGTTTTTTAAAAAACAAATTGTATTACTGCTATGATTTTAATCAAAATTTTTCTGCTATTATTTTACTAAGCAAATGATCGAAAATAAGAAAACCATCCAACGTAAGCGAAATGCTACCTTCCTTCTCATTAAAATAAGCTTTTAGATTGTTTTTTTCAATTATTTTTACTAACCGTTCGAAAAAAAACAAACCCAATTTTTCCTCTACTTCTTTTTTTTGGATTCCACTTACCGTTCGCAGCCTAAGCATAAGCATTTCCATCCATGTTTTTTCAGGTGTTATGTATTCTTCTTCAAACCACTTGGAACCTTGTTTGACCAGCTCTATGTATTTTAATAAATGACTTTTGTTTGCCCAGCGTAAAGGATGCACATAAGAATGGGCAGAAGGACCCAATCCTATATAGGGATCTCCCACCCAATAAGCAAAATTATGTCGAGAATACATTTTATTTTTTGCCCAATTGCTGATTTCATACTGTTCAAAACCTTTGCTAGAGAGCCTATCATAGGCATATAGCCATTGCTCTCGTTGTTCTTCTTCGTTTAACTCTAAAAACTCACCGTGCTTCCATTTTGCATATAAAGATGTTCCCCGCTCTACAGTAAGACCATACATGCTTACATGCGTTATTAAAAATTTATCAAGAAAACTTAAATTGTAGTCTATATCTTTTTTTGTTGATCCAGGAATATGCAAGATGAAGTCAATGGAAATATTGTTGAAATACTTTTCTAACCACTCAAGTGCTTTTATATTTTGTTCGACGGTATGATTTCTCCTAAGCCAACGTAGCTCTCTTTCTACAAAAGTCTGAACTCCCAAACTTATACGATTTATGCCTACATCTTTCCAGCTTTTAATCTTTTCGAGCGTCACATCTTCTGGATTCACTTCTAAAGTAATTTCCTCGCATGTTTCGAGAATTTTTTTTTGACGAAGCTTATTGAACAACTTAGCCAACCCAGTCTCAGGAAGCAAAGAGGGTGTACCCCCTCCTAGATAAATAGTGGAATAACTAAATGGATATCGTTCTTGGAAATAATCAAATTCTAAAAGTATGGCATCTATATAGTCATCAAACAAAGACGATGTCCCAACCGTTGAATAAAAATCGCAATACACACATCGTTTTCTACAAAAAGGCACATGAATGTAGAGATGAGACATGTTCAAAACTAATATGGTCTATCGTCAATGTTTTTGACGTAGTGAATAAAGGCTGTATTTACTACACGATTGCCCCCAGGGGTAGGATAATCGCCAGAAAAATACCAATCCCCATGGTTTCGTGTTAGAGCTCGATGCAAATTATCTAGCGATTGAAAAATAATGGTCACTTTTGCTTTGGTTCCTTTAGGAGTGACAAGCTCTGCAATTTTACGAGAAATTTCTTCATCAGAAAAAGGTGCGTAAATCTTTTTAACATAATTTTCAATTTGATGATCTTCCTTAAATTGTTGTTCTACACAAAGCTTATAAACTTCATCGATGATATGTGTCTGTTTTGTTTCTTTCAACAATGCTATAGCAGCTTGAAAAGCTACAAGATCTTTCAATTTTGCCATGTCTATGCCGTAACAATCAGGATAACGTATTTGAGGAGCAGACGATGCAATGATGATATGCTTGGGACCTACCCTGTCAAGCATTTTAATGATGCTATTTCTGAGCGTCGTACCTCGTACGATACTATCGTCGACCACTACAAGATTATCTATGCCTTCTCTTATGACTCCATAGGTTACATCATAAATATGAGCCACCAAATCTTCTCGATCTTCGTCATTGGTGATAAAAGTCCGAAGTTTCAAGTCCTTCACAGCTATTTGAGCTATGCGGGGACGAATGTTAAAAATTTTTTCTAAGTTTTCTCTTGTTACGTTTTCAAGAGCTAAAATTTCATCAATGGTCGATTGTTTGCAAAAATCAAGTAAAGCTTCATACAATCCAAGAAAAGCTACAGTTGCCGTATTCGGTATATAAGAAAAAACGGTATTTGGTAAATCATAATCAATGGTTTTTAAAATAGCTGGAGCCAAGTATTTACCCAATCGTTTTCTGTCTTCATAAATATCTACATCTGTCCCTCGGCTAAAATAGATGGATTCGAAACTACAAGATCTTCGTGGTACATAATCAAACACTCGTTCGATGCGATAATCCCCTGTATATTTAGTAATCAAAGCAAAACCAGGTTCTAATTCCTTGACTTGATTAGCTTTAAGGTTAAAAGTCGTTTGGATGACAGGACGTTCGGAAGCAGCCACAATGATTTCATCATCAACATAGTAAAAGCAAGGTCTTATACCATGCGGATCTCTCATAACAAAACCATCTCCATGACCTACCAGTCCCCCGATGACAAAACCACCATCCCATCCTTTCGAAGCTTTTTGCAAAACACTAAGCAAATTCAATTCATCAGCAATTCTGCGAGAAATTTCAATTCGTGAAAGCCCTTCAGCTTTGTATTTTCGATATAACAAATCGTTCTCTTCATCCAGGTAATAGCCAATGAGCTCCATCAAAACAAATGTATCACCTTTGCGAATGGGATGCTGCCCAAGAGAAATCAATTTTTCTAAAAGTTGTTGCGTATTGGTCAAATTAAAATTACCAGCTACAAACAAACTTCGCGTTTTCCAATTGTTAAACCGCATCTGAGGGTGAACCATCTCAATATCGTTCTTTCCATATGTGCCATAACGAACATGCCCTAAATAAAGCTCTCCAACATAAGGATTAAATTTTTTCAAATATTGCACATCGTAAAAACGAGGTGAGCCTTGCTTTTTTAGCTCCTTTAAGCTTAAAAAAACTTTGTTGAACACATCTATGATGGGCGTAGCGGAATTTTCGCGTTCACGATGAAAGTAAACTTCTCCTGGTTGTAAACCTAGTTTTATACATGCAAATCCGGCTCCATCTTGACCCCGGTTGTGTTGCTTTTCCATGAGCAAATAAAGCTTTTCAACACCATACACCGAAGAACCATACTTATTCAAATAATATTCTAATGGTTTTCTCAGTTGCAAAAAGGCAATGCCACATTCATGAAAAAGTTGATCAGACATCTTTTTTTGCAAATGTAAACAGATTGAAATGATAAAAATTAATTTTTTTTAAATGCTATTTTATCCATGTATTTTTGAAAAAATAATTTTTGCAACACTGGAAAGACATCACAGCTTTAATAATTGTAGCCCTGGCTATAGCGTATGTATTATTTAAAACCATAAAAAAATTAACAAGAAATTCATCAACTTGTGACACATGTCCTTTAAAAGATCAATGTAATCTTACACAAAATAATTCCTACAACGCTCAGAATCATTGAATCTGGTCAAAACATGTTTTAAAAAGACGTAAGATTTCATCAGGTTTAAGGCCATTGGTTTTTTCAACCGAAAAGTCTCCAAATGTAAGATTAACTCCACGAACCTTGCGCGAAAAGGATCGATATGTTTTTCGAAAAATAGTTTTTTTCGCAGGTGTCTTTGCAACAACACGAATTTTCAGTTTAGGACGATAAGACACATACCCCATGGTTTTAAACTCAATGGCTTCTAAGCGAATGGCATATTTTAAATAAACATCTCCAGGCTGACCGTAACGAGCTTTATTAAAGGAATAATTAGGCAATGGGTATCGAAAAAGAGCTCCTGAAGTATATGGCATCACATACACATTTTGAGAACCAGTAAGTCTCTCAGCACTTTGTTTTACATATGTTTTGATGGAATCAACAATTGGAGAAGGTAACTTACCTCTATGTAACCAAGCATCGTTAGAAAAAAATGTGAGTCCTTGTTGATCATAAAGTCTACCATCATCGACCAATGTAATCTTGTAAACCACTGGTTTAGAGAAGCTACCTTTAGGAAAAACTTTTTGACCAAAAACAGCAAAAGTCATCAAACAAAAAAACAATACAATTATTCGCATCATTTTTTTGCAAATGTGCGACAAAATTTAAAAACTTCAAAATATTTTACTTGAATATTCCTGGAAGCCATTTTCTTATTGCTAAAATCGCTTGATCAAATCTTTCATTCCCCTGACCTGAGACAATTTCAATAGGATGATAAAATGTATATGCTTGAGATTTATACAGCGTCCACAATTCTTGGCGTTTATGTGGATGCTCTCGCTGCGGATCGTATGTCCAAGGCAAATCGATGTTGCAGAGCAACACCAGATCATACTTTCGTCTTTTGATTTCATCTAGAATCCATGAATGGCATTGTCCGTATTTATATTCACACCAGATTTTAGTTACGAGAAGTTCTGTATCCAAAAAAATAACATCATGATTTGCAAAAGCTTCGTCTTCTTTTTTCATCTGCTCCTTAGCTATGAGGAGAATATCGTTATAGTGGTAAGGGCGACCAAGTGTTTCAAGATATGAACGGGCAAATTCAGGTACCCATATGGTATTAAAATAAACAGCCAGTTGCTCAGCTAAGGTTGTTTTCCCTGTGCTTTCAGGTCCCGTAATAGCTATTTTATACTTTTTCATGAGAAGATTTCAAATCTTTGAGCCATGTTTTGTAACCAACCACCGCGAGAACTGACAAAAATATAAAAAGAATCATCGTTGGATAGAGTTTCTTATAAAAATAAAGACCTACCGAGGTTACATCGGCAATAATCCACACAAGCCAATTTTCAATCTTCTTGCGTGCTAACATCCATGTTGCTGTAAAACTAAGTGCTGTTGTAAATGCATCAATATAAGGTACAGTGCTGTTGGTAAAATTTTTCAAAACATAAGCTAGTAAAAAGAAAGACAACACAGAAAAAGCAAAAAGAAACGGAACTTCTTTTAGTGATGTAAAGGTCACGGGTAGCGCTGATGAAGCTACTGCAGGTTTTCCTTTCAGCCAAAGATACCATCCATAGACAGACACAACCACATAATACCACTGCAAAAGCATGTCAGCATATAGCCCTGCACGAAAATAAATGATAATATACATGATGACCATGACAAGACTCACGGGCCAGTACAAGTGATGTTGCCTGATTTGTAAGTAAATAGAAACAAAACCCAGTAGGGCAGCAACAACTTCAAACCAATTTTCAACAAAATAAGAATAAATTTCACTCATCGAGGCGTGTAACTATCGCAACGAGCATTAACGACCTTGAGTACAAACACAGCATGTGGCTCTAGCATAGCCTGTTTAAGCTCTTGTTGCAAAATGTGCATCACCTCGTCATACGTACCAAAAATTTGCGTACTCATTCCATTTGTGATGACTTTAACACTAGGATATTTCCTTAATTGCTGAATAAAAGTCTCGATACGATCTAAATAATTGTCTGCGAGTGGATAATACGAAATTTCCACACTGATATCCATATTATCTGGTTTTAAACAATTTTATAAGTTTGTAAACATAATAAGCCAAAGCTATCAAGATGGCTGCAAGTATAATTAAATCAACAACATGGCTGTAGTGCATAATAGTCGCCCAGCGTTGCCGAAGCTCAAAACCTGCCCACGCCAAAAATAGGTTCCAGGCTCCAGCTCCAATGGCGGTAAAAAATAAAAACGAAAAGAAATTCATCTTCCCAATGCCAGCTGGAATAGATACAACATGGCGAATTACAGGAATAAAACGACAAATAAAAATAGTTATATTTCCGTATTTTTGAAAAAACTGCTCAGTTAAAATTAAATGTTTTTCTTCAAGAAGTAAATAACGCCCAAACTTTAATACAAAAGGTTTTCCTCCCCAATAACCAATAGCATAACTGATCGATGAACCCACAAGGCTACCGATCGTCGAAGCTACGATAACGCCTATCCAAGTCAAGGAACCGTCTGAAATATTAAAACCTGCAAAAGGCATCACCGCCTCACTTGGAACAGGAAAAAACATGCTTTCCATCATCATTAAGACAAAGATGCCCCAGTATCCTGTAACACTAATCAAATGCGTAGCAAAGCCAACAATCCATTCAGTAAGTCCCATTTTTTTGCAAAAATATGTTTAATTTAAACTATGTCCAAAGTCTTGTGGAAAAGAACAAAACAAATCAAAAACTATCAAACCTCACCTGCCTCCTTTTTCCTTACTTTCTTGTTTATTTGCTTTCGATATTCATAAAAAATCTTTCAACTTCTAAAGTCCAAAATCTTACAAAATTTAAATTCATATCATCATCACCTCTCAGTGGCTTATAGAATTATTAAAAGTTAACTAAATTCAAACTTTTTAAATGACTTTGTGCCCTTATAACATTGGACTATTTCCTCGCTTGAATTTCTCAGGGCCAGGATATATGGCTCGTATAAATATTTCCATCGCTCCATTTCCCTTGCTCGCCTTACTTAATCCTGATACATTCACATCATACGAAAAACCAAACATGTAGCTCGAAAACTCAAAACCTAACATCGCCGTAACTGCATCCCCAACCCGAACATAACTCCCCAACGTCATCGCTGAATTCTTAATATAACCCGTATACTTCGACTCCTCCTTTAACATGTAACGCACCTTCACCCCAGGCAAAAATTCTACATGCGGCCCCTGCATCCCTATCAAAAAACCTGGCTGCACCGCCGTATTCGTGTTCGGTATCCCTATGCTCACATCCCCCTCTACCTCTACCTTGCTAAACTTCTTATCTTTTCCTACCACCGATATCTGCTCCGGTCGATTTATATGATAAATTGACAACCCTACCTTCCCTCTTATCCCTTCATTGCTAAAAGGATTTGTCACATTTCGCATAAAATAAAAGGCTATCCCTCCCCCAACATCCAATCTCGTAATACTCCCTCCCACTAAATCCTCCCCTGATGGCAAACTCCCATCATAGCGCATACCATCATATTGCGACGCCCATCTCCATTCCTCTGGCCTGAAACTCATATTAAAAATCCCCGTCATTATCCCTCCTCCCAATAAATATCCCTCCCCAACTTTTACATGGACCGACGCACTCATCGCTCCGTAGGTCTGCTTGAACGACTTAAGCCCAGGACTGTCAAAAACTCCATAGCCCCCAACTGAAATCTGACTCCCCATGCTCCGCTTCACTACTCCATCACCAGACACATAATACGTCCTATAAGGAGTCCCCAATCCCCTCCATTGATCTCGATATCCTACCACCCCTCGAAATGTCCCCATAAATAATCCCGTATATGCCGGATTAACCCACAACCCCGTCTCGTTCACATGCGTAAAATGAGGATCCTGTCCTTTCAACATTACCCCGATAAAAATCCAAACAAAAATAAAAAGTTTTTTCATATATAAATTATTTTATTAAAACCACAACGCCTCTCCCGTGAATACTTTCTCCTGTAACCAACGTACCTGAATAAACATAGACATACGTCCCCGCATTCACTTCCTTCCCCTTGTAATCTCCTTTCCAGCTCTCCGTCACATCACTCGTCTCAAACATCTTATTCCCCCATCGATCATAAATCTTTACATTGATCGTCTTAATACAGTTCCCAAACACCTTAAATTCGTCGTTCTTCCCATCCCCATTAGGCGAAAATGCATCCGGCACAAACACTTCCCCACAATTTAACTCCACCCTCACCAAAACCTCGTCCGTAGCCGAACATCCATTCCCATCCGTAACCGTAACCGTGTATTCCGTCGTTCCCTCTGGACTCGCCACAGGATCTGAACAATCCGTACAACTAAGCCCCGTCGCTGGATACCACGTATAACTTACCCCCCCACTCGCATGTAACTGCACCGATGAACCTAACGCTATCGTCGTATCATCCCCAGCGCTCACTTCAGGCAACGGATGTACCGTAACATTTACCAACGCTACATCAGAACATGCTCCTGAAACCACCGTAACCGTATACACTCCACTCGCCGTCGGACTAATTACCTGCTGGCTGGAAGTTGGATTGCTAATACCAGCTCCACTCCACTCATAGCTCGTACCTCCACTAGCAATGAGCGTCGTGCTTTCCCCATAACACAATACCGTATCCCCAGCAATAGATGCCTCTATGGCAGGCTGCACCGTCACCGTCACCGTCGCTGTATTTGTACAACCATTCACATCTGTCCCCGTCACCACATACGTAGTCGTAGATGATGGACTTACATCATGCGTCTGTCCTCCCCCTAACCCCTGATCCCATACATACGAACTAGCTCCCGAAGCACTAACAGTCGTCTGTCCTCCTTCACACACTGGATTAGGCGTTGCTGAAGCAACAACCATGGGTAGCGGATGTACCGTCACCGTCACCTCCACCGTATTCGAGCATCCATTCGTAGCCGTACCCGTTACCGTATACGTGGTCGTCGATGTTGGCGTGACACTTAGGGAACTTGTATTGTGTCCAGTACTCCAACTATACGTCGAAGCTCCCGTGGCTGTAAGCGTCGAACTATCTCCCGCACATATCGTAGCTGGCAATGCCGTCGCACTTACCGTTGGTGTTGCATTTACCGTCACCGTTACACTTGCTGTATTCGAACAACCATTCGTAGCCGTACCCGTCACCGTATACGTGGTCGTAGAAGCAGGTGTTACACTTATTGAACTTGTATTTTGCCCAGTACTCCAACTATACGTCGAAGCTCCCGACCCTGTAAGCATCGAACTTTCACCCGAACATATCGTATCTGGTAATGCCGTCGCACTTACCGATGGAATTGCATTTACCGTCACCGTTACACTTGCAGTATTCGAGCAACCATTCGCATCCGTTCCCGTTACTGTGTAAGTAGTTGTTGAAGCAGGAGATACACTTATTGAACTTGTATCATGCCCAGTACTCCAACTATACGTCGAAGCCCCCAAGGCTGTAAGCGTCGAACTATCTCCCGCACATATCGAAGCTGGCAAAGCCATCGCACTTAGCATAAAAGGCATACATGTTCCTATCTTCGTTACAAATACATCATTATAGCCCCCTCCACTATGGGTCGTTTGATAAGCACCAACAGTAACAGGAAAATTTGTTGACTTTGTCCACCCCGTTACATACGCATTCCCACTGCCATCTATGGCTATACCACGACCTTTTTCTTCATCACTTCCACCAAGGAAAGTAGAGTACACAAGTCCACTACCACTGGCATTCAACTTCGTTACAAATACATCAGAGATCCCACGAAAGGTCGTTTGATATGCCCCTGCAGTAGTATCATAATTCGTTGACCCTGTATACCCCGTTACATACGCATTCCCACTGCCATCAACAGCTATACCATAACCTTCATCATCATTACTTCCACCAAGGAAAGTAGAATAGACAAGTCCACTACCACTTGCATTCAGCTTCGTTACAAATACATCTTTGCCCCCACCATGGGTCGTTTGATATGTTCCTGCAGTAGTATCATAATTCGTTGACCCTGTATACCCCGTTACATACGCATTCCCACTGCCATCAACGGCTATACCCCAAACATTATCAGCACCACTTCCACCAAGGTATGTAGAATACATAAGTCCACTACCACTGGCATTCAGCTTCGTTACAAATACATCTTCGCCCCCACCATTGGTCGTTTGATATGCCCCTGCAGTAGTATCATAATTCGTTGACCATGTCCACCCCGTTACATACGCATTCCCACTGCCATCAACGGCTATACCCCAACCATTATCAATACCACTTCCACCAAGGTATGTAGAATACACAAGGCCACTACCACTGGCATTCAGCTTCGTAACAAAGACATCAGTGTACCCACCACCATAGGTCGTTTGATATGCCCCTGCAGTAACATCATAATCCGTTGACGCTGTCGACCCCGTTACATACGCATTCCCACTGCCATCTATAGCTATAGCATGACCTGCATCAGCACCACTTCCACCAAGGTATGTAGAATACACAAGTCCACTACCATTGACATTCAGCTTCGTTACAAACACATCAAAGTTCCCACCACCAAAGGTCGTTTGATATGCCCCTGCAGTAGTATCATAATCCGTTGACCGTGTATACCCCGTTATATACGCATTCCCACTGCCATCAATGGCCATATCATAACCTTGATCATCACCATTTCCTCCAATGTAGGTGGAATAAATCAATGGATCTATCACTAATGCTTGGCTTTTATCATAATTCCCCACCCATATACTCCAACCTCCATCCCTCTCTACAAACCTTGCTGCAACTTCCTGCCCGTCTCTTTCCTGATAAACCCTCAATCCTGACATCGATACCTCTCCAAATCGTGTTGTGAAAACTAAATTGCCCCTTTCATCTACATAGGTCTTATCGCTCCCCTCTAACTTAAATACTATCTGCTTCGGATCAGCTCCAGGATGAACAATGTAATCATACCGCAACTTCCCCCCGTCAAAATAATACCGCACGTCTATCCCCTCGTAGACATTTTTAATTACAGCTTCCTTGTACAGTCCTACAAACGTAGCATACTTGCTGGGATCATTCCCAATAAAGTAATTGTAATAGCCTTCTTGCTTTTCCCTCCCTTCTCGAACGGGGTTTTCATGATAACCCTGCACCTCCATGAGCTACTCGATGACCTACAGCCGAAATTTCTTCCTTAGATTTCAAAACTCCCTTTTCGCTATCCAACAACCACTGGATAATCCACCCAATTCCTTCCGCATGAGTTGGAAT
>Ga0081479_122398_pt1 | contig 16124 bp, 13 predicted proteins | sample MamHotmetagenome_FD_70984 | JGI IMG/M metagenome (GOLD analysis project Ga0081479, IMG submission 70984) | Hot spring cone microbial streamer communities from Mammoth Hot Spring (Liberty Cap Streamers), Yellowstone National Park, USA - T=72 v2... | ecosystem: Environmental > Aquatic > Thermal... | reverse complement strand
GGAAGGTTGCTATAGTTGCATGTATGAGAAAAATAATTTGTATCTTAAATGCGATGGTAAGAGATAATAAGGTATTTATGGCAGATTATAATAAACTTCAGAAAGAGGAAAATAAAAATGACAGGAAAATAATTGAAAAAGTAGAAAATCAAGAAAAACAGAATGAAAATATAAAACAATCAGAACCTTTAGATTTTAACAAAGATCTGAGAGATGTCGTTTTAGTAGTTAAATCTGATCCCAATATGGTTAGTTGACAACATACTTGTCTAACACCAAATGTTCTTATGTTGACTTTCCTCATTTAATGACAGTAAATTGTAAACAAGGTATGCTCATTTAATTTTGATTCAATCTCGTAAGTAAATCCATGAAGTTCAAGTATTTTCTTAACCATACACAATCCAAGCCCAAGCCCCTCGGTCTGACCTGTAAAACCTTCTTCAATCTGATAAAATTTCTGAAAAATCTTATCAATCTCGTCCAAACTTATACCATTACCATTATCCCATATAGAAATTGTTTTTTTGTTATTTATTATTTTTGAAGTCACTATAATTTTTTTCTGCGGTTTTGAATTAAACTTTATCCCATTTTTTATTATCTCAGATATTGCTTTTGAAAAAATCTCAACATCAACATTTAAATCAAATCTATTAATTATAACACTATTAAAAACAACTTCCTTAAAATTATCTCTCAAACCATCAAGAATCTTTTTAATCAATTCTTCTACTTGAACATTTGAGAACTTTAAATCAGATTTTGTTTTGTTTTCAATAACTGAAAAATCCAGCATCTCATCTATAAGCGAATTTATTTTAAATCCCGAAGAAACTATCCCATCAAGCATCTTTTTTTCCTTCTCGCCAAGCCCTTTGATATTTCCAAGGAGTTGTGAATAACCAATAATTGATGTAATCGGTGTTCTAAACTTATGTGAGATAAGCGATAAAAATTCTCTTGATATCCTTTCTTCAATTACCTTTTGCGTTATATCATTGAATATCCAAAGATACTCACCATCAGTATCTTTAAAACTATCCTTAATTAAACTCGCCTCAAGAATTAGTTTCTTAGGTTCATCCCTCTCAAGAATAAAATTATAATTTCCACCACTTACAAAAATATTTTCAATAGGCTCATCCATTCTGAAATTTTGAAACATATCTATTACTTTCTTGTGAAAATTCTCATTGTAACTAAAATATTTCTTTGCTGCATCATTTAGCATTTTTATATTTCCGTTTTTATCCGAAACCACAACTCCTTCAGATATTAGTTTTACAATATTTTCAAGTTTATTTTTTTCATCTTTAACCTTATTGAAAAGCCTTGAATTTTCAATAGCAATTGCTGCTTGTGATGCAAACGCTTCAAAATTATCCTTATCCTCCTCATCAAACTCTCCATCAATTTTATTTATTGCTTGAATAACCCCGATAACCTTACCTTTTATTATCATAGGACATGTTAAAAGTGATCTAGTAATATACCCGCTTTTCTCATCAATCTTTCTTGTATGGGAAGGATCACTAAGAGCATTATTGGTTATGATGGATTTTCCTTCCTTTGCCACCTTCCCTGCTATTCCTTCTCCTAATTTAAGGCGAATCCTTTTAACCTCTTCATCAAGTTCCAGTGCAACATCAAAATATAATTCTCCTTTTTCTTCATCAAGAAGATATAAAGAAGTCCTCTCTGAATTTACAACTCTAGTTGCAAGCCTCATTATTGTGGAAAGCAAATCCTTTATATCAAGTTTTGAAGAAAGAAGTCTTGAAACCATCACAAGCATCTCAAGCTTACTTAACTCTGACATTAAAAAACCACTCCCATAATAAGACGATAATGTTTTTCATTATCATTTTTCTTAAAATCAGCATAATTATAATCCAAATCAATAAAATATTTCTCATCATCATCAAGATATGTTTTTAAACCAATAAGATACGAATTTATATCATCGCCAGAGGTATTTATCCTATCAAAAGAAAAATAAAGATAACTATTAAAATCCGGTTTAAAACTTCTAGCATATCCAAAACCAATATCAGAGTAAAATGTATCATTTATTGTTCCAAGATAATTATATCCCCAAAATGATGAATAATCAAAAGGTGTAACAATTTTTTTAGGTTTAAAATTATATGAAGATCGTGCACTTAAAAAAAGATGATCATCAAAATTAAACTCTATTTGTATCTCTCCTAAAAAATCACTATGTTCAATTTTACCTCTCCTTTGAACAGTTCCTAAATTTAATATTAAATTTCTTGTAAGTTCTTGATTCCCACTAATAATATCAACCCCACCTTTTGCACCAAAAGCATATATACCACTTTCTTTTAGAAAATAAAAAGGTTTTATAGAAAAAACATAATTTTTTGATATAAAACCAGCATTCAATTTAATCGTATTTCCTTTATTTTTTTTATCTTCACAATACTCATATCCGCCACCACCAAAAAAAGAAGTAGAAATATTTCTTACATAATTGAAGTTATACCTATTATAACTATCTCCACCCCACCAGTATGAAAAATCTGTGTAATTGTAATCTTTTGAATAAATAGAAAAAACACTCACCAAAAAAACAATTATTGTAAATAAAAAACCATACATAAATCTCCAAATCTTACTGTCCACCTTTTAAAATCTGATCAATTCTTTTTAATGCTGCATCAACATCAGCATTTTCTGGATCAAGTTTTTTTGCTATGGTAAATTCATCTTTTGCTTTTTGATAATCGCCTGCCTGAAGATACTTTATCCCTTCAAGATAATGCTGTTGTGCAGCTTGCCTATTTTGCTGAGTGATAATCTCTTTTTCTTTATCTGCTTTATTCCCAGCACTTTCAGATCCTTGCTCCTTGGCTTGCTTTTCTTTATTTTTCTTTGCTTCTTCCTCTTTCTTTTTTCTTTCTTCCTCTTTTCTTCTTCTCTCTTCCTCTCTCTTTTTCTTAAGTTCCTCTTCCTTTTTCATTGTCATTTTAACATTGTTTATATATTTTTCTATCTTTGCTGGCTTTTCTGAATATTGCATTGCTTTTGTGTAAAGTTTTATTGCCTCGTTGTAGTTTTTCTTTTTGTAGTATGAATTTCCATCCTGTATATATTTTGTTTCTATCTCCCCTCTAAGTTCTTTAAAAAGTTTTTGTATTTTTTCATCATTTGGATTTATGATTAATGCTTTTTTCATAACATCATAAGAATCCTCCAGTTTTCCCCTTGCATATAAATCAAGAGCTTCTTTTAGTTTTGCCCCAACAGTCTCATCTCTTATCTCATTTTCAAGTTTTGTAATATTTGAAAGGATTTCTTCATCTTTCGGAGAATACTCAAGTGCCTTATAATAAAAAGAAAGTGCCTTTTTTTTATCACCACTTTTATAGCTTTCATCCGCTTTTAATAAATAATAATTCTTAAGATCCCCCTCAATTTTTTTGTACCAGTATTTTGCTTTTTCGTTTGATGGAGAAAGTTTTACAATGACACCCATTCTTTTATATGCTTCAAGTATCTCCCCTTTCTGATAAAGCGATAACGTTTCTGAAAGTTGCTCATCAATGCTTATGCTTTTAGATTTCTCACTGCTACCACTTACATTTGCTATAATTCTTGCTTCTTCAAAACTTGGATCAATAGAAAGAACTTTTTGAGCTATTGTTTTTGCTCCTTCATAATCACCTTGTCTATATAATTCATAAGCATTATCAATGATTCTTTTTAAGACATAATCCTGAATTTTTTGTTTTTCAAGATAAACAGCCTCAAGAAATTTTTTCTTTTCTTCAACATCATTAAGTTTATCAAGTCCCACATTTCCAAGACTTAAAAAAGCAATTGAATCATCTTTTGTTTTTTGAGAATAACAAACTGCACTATAAAGAATCATACTAAAAACAAAAATAATTTTTGTTTTTTTCATAAATCTCTCCCTAAAATGGCATTGTCCCGCCACGAATAAGATCATAAATCATTGGAGCAAGCATCAAAATAAATACAACTGGAAATATAAATATAAAAAGTGGTATCAACATCTTAGTTGATGCTTGAGCTGCAAGTTTTTCTGCTCTGTTTAATCTTCTAAATCTCATATCAGCACTAAAGTTTCTTAAAAGATCAACAAGACTTGTTCCAAGTTCATCACTTTGGATAACAAGACCAGCAAAAGACCTTATCTCTTGAAGTCCAGTTCTATCTGCAAGTCTTCTTAATGCATCACGCCTTGAATATCCAAATTGAATTTCTCCAATCATTTTTTCTATCTCTTTTTCAAGTTCTGTTTTAACCGGTGAAACCTTAACTATTCTATCAAAGGCAGTTATGTAATCAAGACCTGACTCAATCATAAGAGCAGCAAGGTCAACAAACTGAGGAAAGTTTCTAAGAATTTCTTCCTGTCTTTTTTTAATCTTTGAATCAAGAAGAACATCCGGTATTATAAAACCTATCGGTACAAAAAATAGAGACATCAATAAAGAACCAGTAAGTAAAAAAACAAATATCGGAAACCCAACAGCCATACCTTCTTTTATATGGAGAAGCTTTATAGGATCAAGATTTTCTGGTTTTCCAAGCATTAAATGAATTCTTTCAATTTTTTTACCAACACCAAGTTTTTTTGCAAGTATATAATCCATTTTTTCAAGAAAACTTCTTGATGGATCTATCTTATCAAAAGGAGAAATTTCTTTTGTGGATATATCCGCTATGGATGTTATAGGGCTTTCCTCTACCTTTGCTGGGGAGAAAAACCTCTGAATAAATACAAAAGTTGCAAACGATCCTATAAGACCAAGTACTATAAGTATTACACTATATAAATTCATAATCACACCCTTATTTTACCAAAAGATGAAACAAGTTTTATTCCTATACTCATCCATATGATACAGAATATCGCAGTAAAAAGTCCAAGTGGTGTTGAGTAAAATCTTATCATAACATCTGGTTGAAAAACAAATATTACAGAGACCATTATCCAGGGCATTATCGCAACCACTATGGATTGAATTCTCTGTTGGGCTGTAAGTGCCTTTGTTTTTTCCTCAAGTTTTGTCTCCTCCCTTATATCTATAACTATCCTTTCAAAAACCTTTGTAAGATTTCCACCAATCTGTCTTTGAAGAACAATTGCCCTTATCATATAAGAAAGCATTTTGCTTGAAACCCTCTCTTCCATAACTCCAAGTGCTTTTTCAAAAGGCATTCCCAATTGATAATTTTTAATTACAAGCCCAAATTCTTCTGAAATAGGCGGCAAAAGATCCTTTGAAACCATCTCAAAGCCTTGTATTATATCAAGCCCTGATTTAAGAGAGTTTGACATAAGAATTATTGCATCCATAAGTTGGGCATCAATCTTCTTACCTCTTATAGTTTTCATTGTCTCAAGAACAATTTTTGGAAGTTTAAAACCTATTATAATGCCTATTAGCAAAAGAATAAAAAATGAAATTATATTCATTGTAAGAAGACCTAAAATCCCAAAAAATGCGATCGGCGCTACAACAAGATAATTTATATTTATATCAAGAAATTGCCTTGAAAAATCCTGCTTCCATCTATCAATCCTTGTTTTATAATCTGAAAACCATTTTTCAGTATCTTTTTCATTTAAAACAAAGAAAAGCCAAATACTTGCAAATATAAGGAGGATCCCAGCAACAGTAAAAATCTTCCACATCATCACTTTAAACTTATCTGGGGGGGTAGGTGGTTCATAATTTCGTGGAGGTTTAAATAAAACAGAGAATGCATCTTCAGAAAATACAGTTATTGCAATAACACCAGTATTATATTTCTTTGGATCAGATGTAGAAATTGACTCAAGAATCACTTCCATTTCTTTAAGAATTAAATGGAAAATAGAAAGAAGTGTTCTACCTCTTCCATTAAATGAATCATATAACCTTGCTCTATATAATCTATCAAGAGACATCTGAAATCTTATTTTTATATCAGCGTATTCTTTTACAAGAAGAGCAGGCTGAATTCCGGGACCACCTTCTTCTGGAGGAAAAGTTTTCTTTGTAACTTCTAAAAATTCATATATTATAGACACAGATGTTCGCCAAAGATCTGCTTCACTCACCTCTCCTTCCTCAGGATCACGCCACACCTTCTTGTTTATCATCTGAGGAAGAAGAGTATCCACCCACTGAGGCATTACATACCTTACATTATTTCCTCTACAATTAAAACTAAAATCTTTTATATCATTAGTTCTATCTGGTTTTAAATAAAAATAAAATAATTGCATTTTTGTAGAGGCACATTTAATCATCTCCATCTGAGATTTAGAAAAAACAGCAGAATAAAGTTTAGCACAAACTAAAATAAATGTGATTATAATTAAAAAAATTCTTTTCATTTTCATCTGTTCCCCATCCTTGCTTTTTTTTGTTCTTCTGTCCAAAATATCTCTATTGGCATATCAATTCCACGTATTTTAAATTCTTGAAAGAATTTTGGTGGGTCTCCAGTTGCTGTAAAATACCCCAGCACTTTATTATTTTCATCCATACCTGTCTGCACAAACTTAAACAACTCATGAGTTAAAATCTGATTTTCATCTCTTCCTGTTATCTCAGTTATTGAAGTAACCTTTCTTGTTCCATCCGAAAATCTTGTTAGCTGAACTATTATATGAACCGCACTTGAAATCATCTCTCTTAAAGCCCATATTGGTAAATCTGCACCTGCCATCAAACACATTGCCTCAAGACGAGTTAAAGCATCTCTTGGTGAATTTGCGTGAATTGTTGCCAGAGACCCTTCATGACCTGTATTCATTGCTTGTAACATATCAAGAGCCTCTGCACCTCTTACCTCACCAACAACTATTCTATCAGGTCTCATTCTCAAACAGTTCTTAACGAGATCCCTTATCGTTACTTCACCTTTTCCTTCAATGTTTGGTGGTCTTGATTCAAGCCTTACCCAATGCTCTTGTTGAAGTTTTAATTCAGCAGTATCTTCAACAGTTATTATTCTTTCATCTTCCGGTATATAGCTTGAACACATATTTAAAAATGTTGTTTTACCTGTACCAGTACCTCCAGATATTATTATATTTTTTCTCAAAAGAACGCATCCTCTTATAAACTGAACCATCTCGGGAGATATACTTCCCTTTGCTATAAGATCTTTATCGGTAAATGGTTTTTGAGAAAATCTTCTTATTGTAAGTGTTGGTCCGCTTACTGCAAGAGGAGGTATAATAGCATTAACACGAGAACCATCTTTTAATCTTGCGTCAACCAAAGGAACTGACTCGTCAATTCTTCTACCTAAAGGAGCAACTATTCTTTTTATAACCTGTATAATTTGATCCTCGTCTCTAAAGCGGTATTTTGTTTTTATAAGTTTTCCAGCCCTTTCAATATAAATCTTATCTGGAGCATTAACCATTATTTCAGTTATTGTTGGATCCCTCATAAGCTCTTCAAGAGGACCAAGCCCAAGTATTTCATCAAGAAGTTCAGATATAAACTTTGATCTTTGCTCTCTTGTCAATGGATATTTTGTTTCTTTTTGTAAAAGAGAGTTTATTATAGAATCAACTTTTTTTCTTACTTCCTGATTTTGCGTTGGGTCATCAGTTATTCTTATTCTTTCTGTTTCAAGAACTGAAACTACATCTCTATGAATTTTCATCTTAAGTTCATCCCACCAAGGTGGAACCTCTATATTTGCTTGCCTTACTTGTAATTGTGAAGAGATTTGCCCACCAGTAAGGTCTGAACTCTTTTCAAGCGCTTTCCATAAGAAATCGCTTCCATGAGTAAACTCGCTTTGAGAAACTGATGTAGCCCATGTCTTTTCACTTGGCTCTAACTCTATTATACTTGATATTATAATCTTTAATATCTTTACCCACTGGACATTTGGATTCTCCACTATTAAAATTTTATTTTGATTAGAATAAGCAGGAAGTTCATCCTCCCATGGCAAATAACACAAAACATCTTTTCCTAATTGTTTAAAAAACTTTTCAATATCTTTTGGTGAAACAGATCCAGGCATATCATAAAGGTTTACAACCACATCAAACTTTGAAAGTGGGAAATGCATTTCATTTATATCCCTAAAAACATTTGCTGTTGAATTTAAAGAAGTTACATTTGCATTTGTTATCCAAAAAATAAGATCTGATATATCAAAAGAAAAAAACTGCATTGGATAGTAAGGATCAACATCTATAAAAATATCATAATGTTGTGATAGTTTTGAAAAAAGCCCACTTAAAATTTCTGGAGAAAGTTTAAGGATATCTTGTCTTTTCTTTGCAAGAGGAAGAACCCCAACACCCCAACTTGATATAGGAATTTTCCCTTTAAGAAGAGAGCCCGCAGATGTGATTGATTCTCTTCCAAGAACTTTAAGTATATCAACAACTGTAGGAGCATTTGGTATACCAAGAATTCTATCATGTTCATATCTTATTAAATGGTCCATTGGCACAATAATAACTTCTCTCTTCTCAAGATGAGAATAAGCAACAGCAGTATTTATAACTATAGATGTTTTGCCAACTCCCTCCTTTGGACCTGTAAATGTTATTACTTTATTTGGCATAATTTATTTAATTATCTCAAATGTTACAAAAAGAAATAATGAACTTTGATCTTCAACAATATCTTTTGACCTAAAAAGAGAACCTATTATTGGAATACTTCCAAGTATTGGAACTCTATTTATTGACATATTTCGATTACTTCTTTTAAGACCGCCTATTACAAGTGTTTCTCCACTTTTTAATTCAACCTCTGTTTGAATTTGTCTTGTAATCATTGATGGAATTGTTGTGTTTTGAATAACTACAGGTTTTGAGTAATCAGGATTTGAAACCTCAAGAGCTATTTGAACATCAACAGTATCTTTCTTATTTGGAACAACTGTTGGCAAAACTTGTAATATAACACCAAATTTTTTAAACTCAGATCCAACACCTTGGTTGTTTGAATAAGGTATTGGGATCTCACCACCAACTGTAAAATTCGCCTGCAGACCATTTTTAACAACTATCTTAGGATTTGATAACAACTGTGCCTTACCTTCTGTTTCAAGAAGTTTGAGAGATGTTGATAATTGTGTTCTTCTTTCAAAATCACCTATTGCAATAATTCCCGGAATATTTTTCTCACCAAAATCAATGAACTGGTTCCACCCAAAACCACTTGTTTTTTGTATGGAACCGCTTATTTCAACTATATCCGCACTTACAGCAATCATAACATCCTGATTTGCCTGAGAATACGCATATGATACAAAGAGAACTAATAAAGATATTAATCTTAACATACTCACTCCTTTTTACTTTATAAGTTTCTTGAAACTTGCAATTTCCATATAATGAACCTCAACATCTCCAAGCGCCCTTACTACAACGTTAACTTTGCCGTTGCCTATCTCTTTTGCGAGAAAAAGATACTCTGCTTCAAGAGGATTTACAGCAAGACTAAGAACTCCCTTATCTGAGAATGATTGCATTGCTGCTTCTTGCGCTGATTGTTTTTTTGCAAGTTCAGCACTCATCCCCTGTCCTAAGTTTGAACCAACTCCAAGAACTAAAACATTCTGTAAAATTGTTGCAGTAACCTTTTCTTTTTTATCGCCAACCACAGCATCGAATGTTACAAGGATATCTATTCTATCTCCTGGTTTTATCAGTTTCAATAGATCGCTCTCAACTTCAAGAGTTGCTCCTCTAAAACCAGGTGGAACCTTAACACTTAAACCTACTTCAGGTGTAAGCGTTAAAAGTGCCGATTGAGTTATCTGATTTCCTTTAGGAATTCTAATTGCAGTAACAAGATTTGTTATAACTTTTATGTCACTTGGATTTCTTATTTCATATGCATCCTTTTCTATAAATTTTCTTGGGATCTCGGCAATTTCAACAAGATCTGGTTTTAATATAGTTCTTGCAGGAAGATCATATTTTGCAACAAGAACCTGAGCTGTTTCATATGCCTTTGAAAGTTCCTTTTCTTTACTCGAAAGTATCCACCAATACAATAAAGCTGCAATTATTGCAAGAAGCAATGGTATTAGGGTTTGTCTTTTTTCCATAATCACTCCTTTTTAAATTATAAAAAAAGAACATTAAATAAATATTAAAAAAAATTTAAAAACTCTGGCTTTTATAAAGTGGCTGTTCCACTGGCATTCTAACACTAACAGTAATTTTTCTTATATGATTTGTTTTTGGTGGATCAGCCAAAAAATAATTTACCATTGGAAATATCAATTTAACAGGATAAGTCAAAGTAATTATTATATCAAAGTTTTGCTGTCCCGATTGTGGATCAATAGATGTCATATCATAAATTGGATCTGCAAGAATAACATTACCACACTCACTTCCAAATATCTGACACTTAACACTCTCAAGCTTTGACTTATCTACTGCTGGATATTGTGGATTTTTACCACCTTGAGTTCCTGCAAGAAGAGAACCAATCCTTGCAATCTCATAAGCAGCATGATTTACAAGTATAACCTTATGTGCTATAAATCCAAATTCCATTATCGTAAAAAGAAGAAGGAAAAATACAGGCAACACAAGCAAAAGTTCCACTGTCACCTGTCCCTTTTTCCTAACAAAGTGAAACATCTTTTCTGTTCTCTTTGCTTTTCTCAAAGATTATTTTCTTTAAACCAATTGATTTACTGATTTCCTGCACCAGCTCCAAGGCTTCCTGCAGCACCTGATATCATTCCCTGTATCTGAGCCCATAAACTTGGCATATACTTCTTTATAGCCATACCTGCCATCAGCACTACTCCAACAACAACAGCAAGCATCAAGAGATATTCAACAGTATTTTGACCTTTTCTCATCTTAGGTTTCATTTTTTCCTCCTTCTAAATATAAATTATAGCACACTTATTAAAAAAATCAATATCTAATCCATTATAATTTTATTATTTTATTGTGAATGTCTCCTTATACATATGAAGAATTTTTAATCCGCCTTTTTCAAATTCTTTTGCACATGCCCACTGCATTGCTTTATGCATAACAACAAAAACTATCACCATAACAACGGTGATAAGAATATACTCAACTGTTGTTTGTGCAAATCTTTTTTTCATAACTAAAACTTATATTTAAATGTTAATTGTGTTGTTTTACCAAGTTCTCCATATGGAGTTAAAGAATACTCAAGAGAATATGATTTCCCAAGTGCCTCTGCAGAATAAACTCCAATTCCAAATGACCATCCAGATGTCTGCGAAAGCCCTAATTTATCAAGTGTTGAGTCATCATAGTTTTTACCATAACTTCCGGTATCATTATATCCAAATCTTAAAACAAATCTTCCATACTGAAGAAGTTCTTCAGGAAGAGAAAACTCACATCCAAAACCAGTTTTTCTTTTAGAATCAGAGTATTTTTTTTGATCCACAGTTACAAGAAAATATCTGCTTAATATAAGACTTCCACCATACCTTGTTATCTGAACAACTTTCTTCTCATCACCTGAGATATTTTGTTTAGAAAAACCAAGATAAATTCTTCTTGAAAGTTTCAAAATTGCGCCACCATCCCAAACAAATTTTCCTTCTTTTGTTAAATATCTATCCTCATAAACATATTTTCCACTAAATCCAAGAGCAAATCTTTCCATAAAAAATGATTTTGCAAAAACTAAACTTCCAACCATATTTTTAAACTTAACATTATCAGAATTTATTGTAATACCATCAGCATCCCTTACATCAAAATTATCTGCTGAATAATATCCAAGTGAAAGCCCCCAAACATTTGTACCATGTGGTTCAACATATGAAATATATTTTCCATCATAATCCTCAAACCATCCAACCATAGAAAAAGAAATCTCTCTCATCTGTGAAAAAGCAACACCTGCTGGATTTATTGAAAAAGAATCCACACCATCTATAAGACTAACTCCATTTCCACCAAGCCCTGATAGTCTTGCAGAACCTGATGGAAGTTTAAGAAAAGTGAACCCAGATGTTCCAAAATTATCCTTTGCACTTAAACTCGCTACAAAGGCAAGCAAAATTAAAAATCTCTTCATAAACACCTCTCTTTATGGAATTATAATCTTTTTTCTAAACTGGCATAGTTCTTTTGTCCCTTGTCTTGAAGTAAACTTAAATGTTGCAAAATAAAGTCCCGGTGCAAGTTTTTCTCCTTTAAGATTTGTTTTTGCCCAGTTCAATGCACTATCAACCTCACACATATTTCCACCTTTAAAATTATTTGAACCACTTAAACACATACCTTCTTGTAAAACACCTATTCCATTGGGCCATTTATTTCTACTTGTATAAGAATAAACCTTTTCACCATTTAAGTTATATACATTTATATCTATATCACCGATCATTGGGACAGCAACTCTAAAATTACCTACATTAGAATTAAACGGATTTGGCGCAAAATATGAGTTCTCCTCAAAGAATTTACAAATATTACCTACATACATCTGCATTGCAGGAAGGTCTGCAATTAAAATATCCTTTGCAAGTCCTTTGCAAGTTCCACCAATACATTCTCCTGTAATACTATCTATCTCATTTGAATTTGTTGAAGCAAATATTCTAAAAGTATAATTTGAACTTGGAACCAATGTTCCAGTAAGGTCTTTACCATCCCAATACTCAGTTATCAGTGTTCTTGCAGGTCTTACACCAACTATTTTATAAATTAGACAATCTTTTTCATTTGGATCTGCACAGTTTTCTGGTTTTCCATCTTGATTAAATATTGTCCCAGGTTTATATATCTTTATAGAAACCTTCATAGGCTCGGATAGTTGATAAATTATCTGGGCAGGAGATTCTGGTGTTAATGGAGATACAGCAAGGTCATATATTCGTAGTGGATAGTTATCTATAGTCCTTGTAACTGTTGTAACATAAACATTATTTGGGTTGGCAAAAACATCTATTGCTATAACATTAACATTATAGGAGCCTATCATCCACTCACCATTTTTACAAGCATTTGATGGACTTGGTTTATAACATTTTCCATCCCAGAAATCCTTATAATTTATTAATGGATCTCTTATCTCTCCATCAACAACTTTTGCATATATTCTTGTGTTATCATAGACATCAGTTATTGTTACGGTAACAGACGATTGTCTTGTAAGCGAGTATTCTATTAAATATGGTGGAAGTTTTATAACATCACTTGAGTTCTTCATCTCCGCTATTGTTGGTATTACATTGAAATTCATTATCTGTATAGGTCCTCTTGAAACTTCTATATACCCATAGACTATATCTGTTGCATACATTTTCTGAGTTCCAGTTGAATAAGCAACTATAGTAAAAGGATATCTTCCATCCTCAACAAGATACCCATTCTTATCCCTTCCATCCCAGTATTCGGTAATTTTGTATCTACCAGGTCTCATACCTGATAATGAATAAACAATCTTATCAGGATTTGTATATTTCGAACCTGTCCATGGCCAGTCAGATGGATTTATTTTAATATCAGGTTTATAAATTTTTATCTCAGTCCACATACTTTGGCTTAGTGTATAATTTATAGTTGCCTGAGTTGAAAGCCCTATTATATGTGTTGGTGAAACATCAACAATTCTAAACAAATTCACATCTATAGATGCATCATGTGTAAATATATTGTTCGGCATACATACATAAGGATCTATAACATTTAAAACCGCTCTATATGTTCCGCTTGAAACCCAGTTTCCACTGTTATCCTTTCCATCCCATATCTCAAGATTTGTAAGTCCACTGGATCTTGGTGCGGTTGAGACAATGGTTCTTATCAGATTATTTTGCATATCTCTTATTTCAAGATTAATAGAAACAGGTCTTTGTAGTTGATACCTAAAATAAAATGGATCTAACCCAGCTGCAGGTGGAGTTGAACCAACAATCGTTGTTGATGGATTTAAAAAAGCAAGAGGATTTCCCTTTGCAATTGAAACAGTTCCAACTCCAAGTTTACGAGTCCATATAGGACCATCTCTTCCCTCTGTCACTGCACTTAAAGCAAAAACATACTGTCCATCGCATAAATAATTACCATTTGAATCTTTACCATCCCAGTACATACTAACTGTCTGCCTTCTTGGTTTGGTTTCAACATAAGTTCTTAAGGGACTTATAGGATTTCCATTTAAAGTAGGACCACACAAAGTAGAGCTAGAGATGTTAGCACAGTTTATATTACTAAACTGTGTCTTAGGCGGATATATATCAAGATAAACTGTTGCATCCTCTGTAAGCATATAACTTATAATAGCAACATCTGTTGCAAGTGGACCTAAATCTTTAATCGAAATATCAGTTATCTGAAGGGGATCTAGACTTATGTTATCATGATACTCAACAGCATTATCCCATCCCCAGTCATCATGAGCACTAGCATTTATTCTATAATAATAATTGCTTGCGGGAACTAAAAGACCTTGATCATCCCTTCCATCCCAGAAATCACCATTTGTAAGTGTTCCATCAGGTATTCCCTCACCAAATCTTGGAAGAGAATTGATTATTGTCCTTATCACAGCGCCAGTAGAGCTTTCAATTTTTATTGTCACGATAGCATCCTTTGAAAGACGATACAAAATATTATATGGCTGAGCACCAACACCGGTTATTTTCCCAACAACTGTTGGTGTTGCTTTAACCACATGAATATTTACAACATCCACAGTTATAGGATTTTGATTCTGACCAGGAAATGCGGATGTCTGCTGAATATTTATATTACCTGCTGTTGGAGAAACTTCATTGGTCCTGACAGTTACTCTAAAACCATACTGACCATTTGTTTTTTTCCAAAATCCCTCAACATTATAACTTCCATCCCATGCTGTACAAAAAGGGCCCTGAGTCTGAGGAGTAGTTGTGCTAAGGCTGAAAGCTGTCACATTATATAAAGGAATAGTTCTAATAGGTGGTGTAGATGATGGATCAAGAGGATTTGCACCTGCTTTAAACTTAAATATCTCAAATCTTAACTCATCAACACCCATATTTGCATCTGCTGTTGTTTGAACAACAGCAGTAATCCATGCACATAAACTTAAACATCCAGCAGGATAGCCAGATACCGGTCTATCAAATTCTATCTTTGCCCCCTCGTTCCATAAAAGAGATTTATCATCAGCAGGATTAGTTGATGCAGGATGCTGACAATATGCATTACTACCCTGAAATACTGCAATAGTTGAGACATATAATTGCTGGGCGCTTACATAATTATAAAAAACAAAAAAAGAAAAAAGAACTAAAAAAAATTTTTTCATAACATCTCCTTGTTTTTAATTTTTAAAATCTCAAATCTCTTCACACCCATCTCATCTTTTAAAACATATAATTCATCATTATATAAATTACAATATACAAAATTTTTAACATTTTGAGACGAAATTTTTTTAAATTTATCAGCAGTGTATTTAAACCTGTATAATTTATTTAAAGAAAGAACAAAAAGTGTATTAGAATACCAGAAAATACTATCAACACTTTTAATACCATCAAGGCTATATGTTGAAATACCATTTACTTCACCGTTTATATCATAGCGATATAAAAGCCCTGTTATTGCATCAAATGACCAAAGATAAACCCCATCATAACTAAGACCTTGTGGAGCAATGGTTGCTGTTTTAAATGACCTTAAAATCTTTCCTGTATCAGGATCTATCTTTAAAAATCTCAAAGATCCTATATCAAGAGCCCATATATCAGAACCAGATCCAGCAAGTGAAACTATTTTTAACTTTGTTCCATCAAAGTTATTTATTTTTCTAATTGTCTTTAATTCTTTATCCTTAAAAACAAGGCCATCTGTAAAATGTGAAAATATATACCAATCTCCTCTTTTAACAAAAGATGTATAGTTTATATCCTCAAGCGTATATGATGATATCTTTGAAAATCTAAGTCTATGTTTATAATCATATGCAAGATAAAATATTGTACTTAAAACAAAAACAGATGCTAAAGCAAATCCAAAAATCTTTTTAAAAGTTGAACTAATCTTCTTTTGTATTGTCTCACTAGAAGTTACAACTGCTGGAAAAACAATATTTTTATTTGCATAGAGTTTCATAATCTCACTTACTTTATATGACCATTTTGAT
>Ga0081479_112426_pt1 | contig 16271 bp, 18 predicted proteins | sample MamHotmetagenome_FD_70984 | JGI IMG/M metagenome (GOLD analysis project Ga0081479, IMG submission 70984) | Hot spring cone microbial streamer communities from Mammoth Hot Spring (Liberty Cap Streamers), Yellowstone National Park, USA - T=72 v2... | ecosystem: Environmental > Aquatic > Thermal... | reverse complement strand
AGGTAGGATCGCAATATTTTCTGCTATACTTTTTTTGTAACCTCTATACCAGTTTCAATTCCTCATAGGTAGGATCGCAATCCATTTTTTTGTTTGAAAAACAATAATTTTTTATTTTCATATTCATTACTATACTTTAAATGATACAAAAATAAATGCCTATTTTTCAAATAAATCTTTGTTTGTCGAAGTCCTATATTTTTTGCATTATTAAACATCGACATAAATTTATATAATCAATTCCTCACTACTTCTCTAACATCAAAATCTATGCTTGCCTGCGAAGTGCATAAATTTATATAATCAATTCCTCACCACCTTTTTCCTTCCCAATAATTTCTCTATTAGAATACCAGTCAGTTTTAAAGGTATAAATTATAACTGAGTCTTCATCTTCATTTATTATACTTTTTATTTCCATTTTAAGTTTTTCAAATTTAGCATAACTTATTTCCCCCTCAAAAACAGAGTTTTGAACCCAATTTAAGTATTTTCTACAAGTTTTCAAGATCTTATTAACTCTTTTTTCTCCTATATCATAAACAAGTATTACTTTCATATTACCATCCACTTATAAAAGGAGAGTATTCTTCATCACCAATTAGATGCTTTTCAAGTTTATATGCTTCAAAACGAATTAGTTCTCTATATGAAACATATCTATTTAGCCCCTTATGTTCAAATGTTGATTTTAATCTCTCATCAAATTCTCTTATAAAAATTTCTCTTCCTTTTTCATTTAAGACAACTCCATCAAGTTTTTGTTCAAAATGTTGTGGCTATAATATGTCTTTATTTATAAGCGAAAAAATAACTCTATCAACAATAATAGGTTTAAAAATCTCAGCAATGTCTAAATTCAATGAAAACCTTCTAAAATTTGTTGAATGCAAAAATCCAATTCTTGGATCAAGACGTGTATGGTATATCTCACTCAAGGCAATCGTATATAAAAGAGAATTTCCAAAACTTATTAAAGCATTTAATCTGTTTTTGGGTGGTCTTTTAGTTCGCGCTTCAAAAACAAAATGTTCATTATTAAGAATTTTATCAAATGAATAATAATACTGCTCTCTTATATTTCCTTCAATTGCCATAAGTTCTTCTATAGAACCCATTTTCTCAATACTTTGACTTAGGTTTTCTATTTTAACTAAATATTCTTCAACTTCTTTTTCACGATTCTTATAATATGAAAGAACTTTTTTAATATTCTCTACACCACCATAAACAAACTTCTTTGCAAGATTAATTCTTTTTACATTATCAAGATAACACTCTGCTTGTTTTAAAATTATATAACCAGAATTTAAATGTTCTCTTGGATAGTAAGTTCCAACATAATATCCATAATAATTAAAAAAATGAAGTATTATTTCGTTTTCAGTTAAAAATTCAAGTAAACGCTTATTTATTGTAACTTCTCCAAATATATAAATTTCAGAAGTATTTTCTATTGGAACATATTTTTTACCTTCAGATGTTTCAAAAAATATTGTATTATCCTTTCTTTTAAGTTCACCATCCGAAAATACATAAATTGGTTTTTTCATGACCAACAAAACTCCCTATAACCACATTTTAAACAAAATTTATTTTTGATAGCAACAGGAGGTTTTTCCATATTAATAATTTCAATAATTTCATTTTTTGCTTTAATCAACTCTTGTTCAATTTCAGCTGTCAAAACAACTTTTATTTTTTTCTTTTCTTTAGGAAATAGAAGTTCCCCTTTAGCATTTATTCCAAGTTCTTTTAATCTCATGAGATAAAATGCAAGTTGCATTTTAGCACTCTCTTCAAAAGTAGAGCTTTTCTTAACCTCTCCAATTATTACATCTCCCTCTTCAGTTTTTAGAAGGTCTATTACAATATTTTCAATATGAATTTCTTTTTTATCTCTTTTATAAGATTGTTCAGAAATAAGCCTACCAATTTCAATAAAGGAATTATCTTGCCAAGGCTCAATATGCCTTGCCATAAGCCAAACCTCTCTTTTGCATATGTAGTAATACCAAATCAAAGTTCCATTAACTAAAGACATAAAAAAATTTTATTTAAAATCAATAAATTTATCAAGAAAATCTGTTTTTTTAATATTTTCATAAAGTCTTGGCAAATTAGAAAATTTACCATCACATTTAGCGAAACCAAATCCAATTGCAAAAAAATCTAACGCTCTAATAATATATGCTTTCTTTATTTCTGTTTCTGGACTTAAATAATCCTTGTTTGAAATATTTTCGACTACACTTGGAAATGCTTTAATAAATTTTTCAGCATAAAACTCTTTAGGTCTAAATTCATCTCCAAATATTTTTAATAAATACAAAGTAAACAAAAAACTCTCCTGCAAAAAATCAATTTCATCATAAATATCATAATAACTCCAATTATATCTAAGAGTAGAAGCTTTAAGTAAATTTAAATAATCAAAAATACTAAATCCCTTTTTAATAATGTTGATGGAACTTTTAGTAAGAGTAAACTTATTTTTATTCCTTTTTAGATACCCAGAAAATTGACAAATTAATCTTACCTTATGAAGATCTAAAAAATGCTCTTCTTTCATAATTATGTATCTGATTTATAAGGAGAATAAAAAATTTTATAAACGGAGCATCTATTAGTAGAGCAACTGATGTATTAAAACTTACAATTTCAGGAGAATCATATGGTAATAAAGCCATCTTTATTACCTTATACTGACTAATCCCGGCAAACTTTTCTTCAGATTTTTTATCAAGTTTATCAATAAAATTTATACTCATTATACTTTGCATAATTTACCACGCTATAAAATCAGAATTTATTTTAAATCCAGTATCTATATCATAGTAATTATTTAGTTGATTTTTTGAAACAAATCTTATTCCATTAACTTCAGGAGGTAAATTTTTATAGGCTTTTCTAAGTATCACTGAAATAACATAAGAATAAAATTTCTTCTTTATTTTCAAAAATTGTTTTTTTCTTTCTAATAAATCTTCTATTTCTAACAATTCACAATAATTCTCCCAGACTCTTGCCGCTTCATCTTCTAACTCTATAAAAATATCAATCTTTTCAACTTCATCTTTAATTAGCTTAAAATTAGTTATCTTTTCATAATTAAGTTCTTTAATATAATTAATTATTTCTTTTGAATCATTATTAGAAATTCTTTTTTTAATCTCATCATAATACTTATTACTTAAGTTTAAAAATAAACTTTCTGGAATTTGATTATTTTCTTTAATTATCTTTTCTGTGACATCAATTAGTACTGGATCATAAATATAAGAACTTAAAATCCTTCCATTTTCGCTTTTAATCTTTACAATTTCTACTTTTGCTAACTCACCCTTGTATTCAAAATTTCTATTTCCCCTTCCCGCGACTTGATTAATAGAATCAAACGGTCCTATATCCCTAATAATTCTCTCTAAACTTATATCAACTCCAGCTTCTATTAATTGAGTAGAAATTACTAACTTTTTATTTTTAGAATTTTTAATCATTTCTATTCTTCTTAATCGTTCTAATGGTACTATGTGAGAAGAAAGATAATAAACTTCAAAACCTTTTTCTTTCAAAACGTCCTTTATGCCTTTAAAAACTTCCTCAGCTGAACTTATCGTATTTAAAACTACAAGAGTACTTTTTTGAGTTGAAACAGTAGAATTTAATAGATAATTAATAAAATCAGATATACTTAGAGAAGGTTCTATTTTAATTGAAATTTTTGTTCTTTCAAAAAGATTAAAATATTTTTCTTTATCTGTAACCAGCTCCTTAAAATTTTCAAAAATCGATGGTTGAGTAGCAGTAGAAATAATAAAATATGTATTAAAATTTTTAGACAAACACTCAATAGTTTCTTTAAATAATAACCAGTAATTATGTGGAAAAGACTGTATTTCATCTAAAATTATAATACTTCCAGAAATCTTATGAAATTTCCTAATTAATTTGTTTCTATTTGTAAACAAAGTATGAAATAACTGGACAAAAGTAGTAACAATAACTTCAGAATCCCATCCATCTATAAGAACTTCACTTTTATCAATTTCATATTCAATATCATCCTTTTTGTAATTATAATCTGATAAATGATGATGAATTAAAAAATAATCAGAACTTGGATCAGTTCCAGTAGTTTTTTTAAATACTTCATTTATTATCTCTGCATTTTGATCAATAATACTCAAATATGGTAGGCAATAAACAATTCTTGGACAATATCCTTTTTCTTTTATAATTCTTTCTCTTAATTTAAGAGCAAAAGAATAAGAAGTTAATGTCTTTCCAGAACCTGTTGGTGCTGATAAAAGTAAAATATGATCTCTATTGATCTCTATTTTCTCTACTTGATTAATAACTTTTTCATAGATCTCTTCTCTTAAAACATTTATTTCTACTTGTTTCTTATGCTCACTAAACGTTTTATTTTTATAACGATCAACCATATCAGATACTAAAAACTTTCTTTCAATATTAGCTTCTCCTATTACTTCATGCTTATCAGCATCAATAAGCAATGAATAAAATAAATGTTGAATAAAATATAAAAGAACTCCTCTATCTCTTTCTTTAAACCATTTACAATAATATGATTTCCCTAAAGGCCAGCTATCAGGTAATGATTTTAGCCTATCAAATACTTTTTTCCACTTAGGTAAAAATGAAAGATAATCTGAATAAAAATTATTATTTTTTAGTTGCTCCTTAATTATTTTAATTTCGTCTTCAGTTATTCTTATATCTTCAATAACAAATTGCAAATCTGTATGATGTCTTTTAACTGATATGAAAGAGGCTATTGGAATAAAAAACGAAAAATCATTATTTAAATCCATTTCCTTTAAATATTCTTCAATAGCAAAATATGTAGCAACAGCAGAAATAAGACTATGTTTAGTAAAAGGATTATTTTTAAGACGAGCTTTTTTATCCTCATTTTCCTCTCTTAAATATTCTTGAAAAAAAATTGTTGCTTTACCTATATCGTGATAAAGCCCTAAGTAATATAATATTTCCGAGATAATTGTTTTTTCTATAGGAAAATTCAGTGGTAAATCTTTGACTGAAAATTTTATTATTTCTGCTACATTTTCCAAATGTTCTTTTAAAGGCTTATTAGGGTGTGACCATATTTCCTTATAAACTAATGATGACATCGTTATTACTCAATAATAAAGCATTATCTATTTTTGCTTTAATTGAACTCCCATTAATTTCATATATTACTTCTCGATACTCCTTAACTATTCTATCTTGCAACATTTCAACCGGAATTCTTTCTTTGAAATATTTTCTATTTGGTATGAGTAAATTTATTTCTTTTATAACATTAACAGGAAGCACAGAATACACATCAAAAAAGTTTTTATTATCACAACATTCAACTACTGAAACTTCATCAACAAATTTAAAATCTGCAATAAGTTCGCTTAAACCAAGACAAGGTGTATAAACTGATTTATGATTTTTTAGATTTTCTTTTAATGAATTATAAATTTCGTCATCAAAATGGGTAAAATAAATTCTAAATTTGGGGGCTTTAAGATATTCAAAACATATTTGAGTTCTTGGTTCGTGTTTTCCTTTTTTTACAGGAGTCCAAAAACCATCTTTAGTATTTATCAAATTCTGCCACATTCTTACTTTTTTAATTGGATTAATGACACGAACAGATATATCTGCTTTATCTTTTGTCATTAAAGAAAGATACTGTTTTTTATCTAATCCTATTATCGCACTAATCAAACCAATTATTGCAGTTCGAGGTGGAATAGAGAAAGTAAGCGGTGAAGAAGTAGTATAATATTTTCTAAAATGAGCATAATCTCCCCATACATCAAATATTATAAAATTTTTTTTCATACTATATTACTAAAAAGTTATTTCCTCAAATTTAATTCCATCTACTATTTCATTTATTTTTATAGATTTTCCATCTTTAGTTATTTCGAGATATTCATCTTTTTTGTATCTGATAAATTCTATATTATTTTTATTATTTTCTATCGCTTTAGCAAGTTCACTGACATCTATCTTTACCTCTTGAATTCTTCTTATTTCTTCATCCCTTTGATTAGGATTATTTTTTAACAGTTTTATTCTATGATCCAATTCTCCTATATGATAATTTTTTTCTTTATATACTATTTGAAGTAAAAAACGAGGCATCTGGCCAAATTTAGATCTTGTAATTAGATTTTTTGTGCCATTCCAAATTCCATCCAATAATAGATTTACATCTTCATTTGTTAACCCTGTATGCTTTGCAGCATTTTCATTAACAATTCCATAAAAAGCAATGAGTGAATAAGGTATTATATATGTTTCCCAAAATGTTCCTGCTCCTTTCTTTTCCTTAGAAGGTATTACCGTAGTGCCTCTTATAAAAGTAGCTTCCCCTACTTTATTAAGTGATCTTCCAAATTTAAACTGAACAGGTCCCGTCAAAGCAAACGCTCTTTCACTTTCTTTGTCTTCTTCATTTTCTTGCAATTTTTTATTTTTATTATCTTTTTTCTTAAGAGCAAAAGTCCCACCGAAAAGTCTAATATCTATACATTTTTTTATAACTTCCTCAGGAGAACCATATTTTTCATATATTTCTTCTTTCGTTTTTAGATTACCTTGGTCATCTATTTCTTCTCTAACAAATATTTCTATATTTTTAAAGTTATAGAGATAATCTCTAACAGTTCTTTTTAATCTAACATCAGTCACAATATTATAACCAGTTTCTTCATCAATTCGTGGTTTATTTTCATCTACATCACCATTCGGATTAGCATCTGTAACATCATAGATAAAAAGGATTTCTGACCTATTTTTAATTATTTCGCTCATCTTTTACCTCCTTATTTTCTAAATTTAAAACATTATCCATAAAATCTTCTAAATTCATTCCGAGTACAAAATAAAAATTCAACTCATCTTTACTAAAACTCCAGTTTTTACCTGCTTCTATGAAATATTCTGAAATCAATCTCTCTAATGAATTGTAATAGTTCTTCTTATATTCTTCAAGTTTATTCTGAATTCTTGTCAAAAGACTTTTAAAATCTTCTTCATTCATTTTTAATCCTTTTAGATTTTTTCTAAATGGCATTGAACCTCTTTCCTTAAACTGTATTTTTAAAAGTTTCTGGGTTAAGACACCTAAAAGAAATATAGCCTTATGAGTTGGTGTATAAAAAGTATCTGAAAAATCTTTAAAGAATCCTTCTGCCTTTTCTTTTAACTCACTCATAATCTCACCTCCATTTTTTAAAACTTCATTTTTTGTTAATATCCCCAACTCTTTAAAAAATAAAAGAGATACAAATGCTTGCAGAACTAATGGTTTTAAATATGTATCACTAATAAAACTTTGCTGAATTCTATTTAAAAATAATGAAAAAAGCAAATTTTTGTCAATAGTAATTCCACGAAAGGTTTTATCTATTATTTCAAAAAATGTTTTTTGAGAAGGAATAAATTGTTTAAGTATATCGAACCGAAATTTTATGTCTTCATATTTATTTTTCTTTACTTTCACATCTTTGAAAATTTCTTTGTCTTCTGCTCTTTTCTTTGCTTCAAAGATTGTACTTATTCTGGAAGGAAGGATATCTTCCACAAGGAGATTTATTTTAAAAACCTGAGGATTGTCTGCTCTAAAAAATAGAAAATTATAAGTCAATACATCCTTTAATTCACCCAACTCCTTAAGTATTTCTTTTTCATCCTCACTAATGCCTTCTAAAGTTTTTTGACTCAATAGATCATCTCTTTGTTCAAAATAATTAAAAAAAGTATCTACTATTTCCTCACTCCCTTTAACACCTAAAATAAATTTTGGTATTAAATAATATTGTTGTCCTCCCATTTTCGATTTAAATTTTTCATCCAAAATTTTTTTACCCTCTTTAATTTTTAATATACATTCTAAACATACTGGAGCATTTTTCCATGCATCTTTCTTATAAAATCCACCTGCAATGTAACCTGGTTTATCTATAGTATAAAAAGCAAACGGAATCGCGTTACCATATATCTCAGATTTTACCTCACCACAAACAGAACAAATATGATTAACCTGCATAATTTTTTTATAATCATCTTTCATAGAGTCAATTAACAGATCTTTGAAAATCTGATAATCACCAATATATTTTTTCTCCCCATTTTCTTCTACTGCTAAAGTAAGTATGCATCCTTGTTTTTTATTTAAACTTGGTTTGACACTGTTTTCTAACTTATTAGATAAATCTTCTAGTATTTTAGATTTTGATTTTTGAACTGCTGAAGCAAGTTTCTCTATAAATTTATCGTGCTTTTCATCATACTTTTCATAGTACTTTTCATATTTTTTAAACCAACCTTCAATTTTATTTTCAAAAGTTCTTTTAATTCCTGTAACTTTAGTTGTTAAGGTATAATCAGGACCATTTGATGTGCCTCTACAATATAGATATTTTTCTACTTTTTCTTTATCATTATCCTCTATATCAATACGATTATACATGAATCTATCATTTTCTTTATAAAAAACTGCAACCAAAACTTTAGGATAGTTTCCATCATAATTTGAATATTCTATTAAAATTGAAAAAATATCATTAATATCATTTGTGTTTTTATTTTTTCTTTTCAAATTTATTTCACCTAATATTTTTATTGCTTCAAGCATATTTAAATAATTTTATATTTTTCTAAAAAATCTTAAACATAATTAATTACTCATTAAATTTATAAAAAAGTCGCTCATTTTAATTCTTTCTTCAACTTGCTTGAATGTCTTTACGATTATATTAACTAGAATAGAACTTTTTATTTCTCTACAAATTAAAAAGGATTGTCCTCTTGTTGAAAGATCTGAAATCTTTCTTATATTTTCAACTCCTAACATCCCTAATCCTTAAAACCTTATTATTCATTTAAACCTTTTGCTCCTAATATTATACAAAATTCTATGTTTTTTCTTGCCAAACTTCTATCAAGCCAAAGCCCTGTGAATTCTTAGATCCAAGACCAGCATCAAACGCAAGTTGAAATAATTTTTCTGGAAGTTTTATCTCATAAATTCCATCCCATCCTTTAATAACTGTATCTTTATAAACTATTATTATTTCATTTTTTGTGCTTACTTTATACGGCTTTATAGAACCATTGTCAACTTTCTCATTAAACCATATCCTTGCTTTTCTTTTTAGATTTTCTATCACAAGTTTTTCAAATTCTTTTTCAAATGGATTGTAATAATAAGTTTTTTTCTTTCCGTCTTTTGTAATAAGAGTGCTATAAACTGTAATTGGAGAAAGAGTTTTTACTAAAAGTGATTCGCTATATTTTGGAACACCTTCAACATCAATTGAAATAACCTCAAGTATTTCCCCTACAAGATGAAAAATTCCATTTTTCAAAAGATTTGAAGCAAACGATTGAATAAACTCATTATAAGGTGAAGAGATAACTAAATTACAAGTACCATAAAAGTGAATTCTCTTATCTTCAAATTTAACCTTACCATCGGGAATAATTCTTGAAAATGTAAAAAATTTTATCTTTCTTCCACTTTTTTTGTCCTCAAAACCTGTGTTATGCAAAAATTGAGAAACCCACTCATCAAGATAAGTATAAATAAATGCTTGAAGATATAAGTTATAACTAACTGGGAGTATAAGAACATCTTTTGATTTATGTTTAAATTTTATTTTAAGTCTCAAAAAACCTCCCTAAAGATATTATACATTAAAAAATCTCTTTTTTATATTTGGTAAAATTTTATTATGGGAGAAGAAAGAAAGCAGGAAAATGAAACTTCCAAAACTCAACAAAATAATAAAGAAAATAAAAGCAAAATAAAAAAATTTTTAAAGATAGTTTCAATTATTGCAATTGTTTTTGTTTTAATTACTCCATTTATTTTATATTTATCAAAAAACAAAATTAAAAATATCGTAACTGAAAAGCTAGTTGAAAAATTATCAAAAAAAACTGAAAGAAAAATCTTATACTCAAAAATATCATACTCATTTAACGGGTTTGAGATTGATAACCCAGAAATATATGAAAAGAAAAGTAATAAAATCTTTGCAAAAGCAAAAAAACTTATAATAAAAATGGATTTAATAGATACAATCTTAAATAAAAAGGAAATTGAAGTTGATGAAATAATAATTGAAGATGGTGAGATAAACTTAATAAAAAATAATAGTGAATGGAATTTTTTTGATATACTTGATTTGATTCCAAAAGATAGCCGTCCCTTAAGTGAAAGATATTTTGCAAAGATGCTTAGATTTGAAAACTTTAATTTTCTTGTTAAAGAAAATCTTAACGAGATATTTCTAAAAAACTCAAAAATTTCAATTTTTCATAATTTTAAATCAGAAATATTTGATATTGAACTTAACGGAGAGACATATCTTTCGCTTATATATGGAAAATTCTTTTTTAATACTAATTTAAAAACAAAAATTCATTTAAAAGAAAATCTTAAAAAAATAAATCTTGATGAGTTTAAAATAAAGGATTTTTCATATGGAAATTTTAAATTTGAAGAAGGAAACTTAAATATGATCTTTGATTTTCAATCAAAAAATCTTGATTTAAACTTTTTAATTAAAAATTTTTCAGGCATTAAAAATATGGAAGTAACTTTAAAAGCAGAAAATAAATATAAAAAAATAACTTCAAAGGAAATAAATATAAAGGAACCATTTGATGCAGATATAAAAATAAAATTAAATAAAGAGTATTTTAAAGCAGAACTAATCTCAGATAATATTTCATTTAAAAGTGAAATAGATATTAATGCAAATAAACATATTTTAAACATAAAAACTCAAAAACTCGATATTAAATCAAATTCTGAGTTGAAAAATCCTATTTTAAAAGGTGAAATAAGTGAAGGTATAGAATCTACAATTAGAAACCTTATAATTTCATATGAAAACATAATTTCTGATATAATAAGAGATTTATAGAGGAGGAAAAATGAAAAAAGTAATAATAATTGGTTCAGGACCTGCAGGATATCCAGCAGCGTTAAAATTAAAATCACTTGGTGCTGATGTAAAGATTGTTGAAAATTGGACATTTGGTGGAACCTGTCTAAATAGAGGATGTATCCCATCAAAAGCAATTCTTGAGATTGCTCATAGATATCATAATATGGAAGAGATAAAGAATTTTTTTGAAGGAAGTTTTGACTTAAAACCATCTTGGGATAGGATAAAAGAGCATAAAAATAAAGTTGTAAATACACTTAGAACTTCACTTGAAAAGTTATTTACAATGAAAAAAATTGAAATTATAAGAGGAACTGCAAAAATCATTTCCCCTAAAAAAATAGAAGTTGAAAATAATGGAGCAAAAACTGAGTATGAGTTTGATAATCTAATAATTGCCACTGGGACAAAACCATCATATCCACAACCTTTTGATAAATTTAGAGAGTTTCTTACAGATTCGGATAAAGTTTTTGATCTTGAAAAAAAACCAGAAAGATTGATAATTGTTGGTGCAGGTGTTATAGGAATTGAGATGGCATGCTTTTTTAATTCTATAAAAACAGATGTTTCTGTAATAGATATAATGTCAGATATATTATCTTTTGAAGATCCTTCAATAACAAAAGTTTTAAGACAATCACTTGAAAAAAGAGGTGTTAAGTTCTATCTTGGCAAAAAAACGAAAGAAATAAAAATAAATGGAAATGAAAAAACACTTATACTTGATGATGAAACAGAATTAAAAGCAGATGAAATAATGATTGCAGCAGGAAGAACAACTGATCTTAAAAATTTAAATCTTGAGGTGGCAGGAGTAAAATATTCAAAATTTATTGAAGTAAACGAGTATATGCAAACATCAAATCCAGATATTTATGCAATTGGAGATGTTAATGGAATATCTCTTCTTGCACACTCAGCAACAAGGCAAGGAGAAATAGCCGCCTTAAATATTATGGGACATAATGAAAAATTTGATAAAAATATCGTTCCAAATTGTATATACTCATTTCCTGAAGTTGCTTCAGTTGGATTAAGACCAAATGAAGCAAAAGAAAAAAATATCAATATCAAAATAAAAAAAGCATTTTTCCAAGTTTTAGGAAAAGCTGTTGCAACAATGCAGACAGAAGGATTTATACAAATAATAACAGATGAAAATGACACAATAATTGGGGCTCAAATTGTTGGTGGACCTGCAACAGAAATAATACATATACTTTCGCTTGCAGTAAAATTTAAAATGAAAACATCAGAATTAAATTCAATAATATATGCTCATCCAACTATGAGCGAAATTATTATGGAAGCACTCAATAGGTAAAATTTGCTTAGTTTTCTTAAAAAAAAATCTTTATAAAATCCCCATTAAATTCCCCCTTTTTCAAAGGAGAAAATATGGGGATTTTAATTTGTTTTTATCACAAAAATGATTGAAAAAATTAAGTTGAAATTTTAATTTCAGATGAAATGTTAAAGAAACCCTTTATTATTTGAGCATATCCTATAACAGAAAGAATTATAGAAAAATGATAATTAAGTGGTAGGAAAAAAGAAGAGACTAAAAGCCAGTTACACCCTCTTATTAATAAACTACAATCCAACTTAGAATTTAATTCAACAAAAATCTCTCTTAAAAAATAAAAAGATGTAATGATTAAAAGCATAGGAGCTATAAGAAAAAAACGTGCAGTATATCTGAATAAATTCACAGGATTTATATGAAGATCTTTAAGCAGATTTATGTTTTTTATTATAAAACTTCCAATCATTCCTGGAGTTATAATTCTAAGTATATCAGCAAGCAAATAAAAAAAAGAAAACAACAAAAAATTCTTAATTAAGGAAATTCTAAATATTTTAGAATACCTATAAAATGAAATCCCAAGAATCACAATTGAAATTGCATCAATCATAAACTTAAAAATATGAATAGAAAAAGTTTTCTTAACAAAGAAAATTGCTATATTTGCAAAAGCAAAGATAAACACCCCCAGAGAAGATAATTTATTTAGATTTGAAATATCTATTTTTTGGTCTTCCATAAATAGAGTCATCAGTGCTTTTTATTTAAAAAATCTTTTATTATCATCTCAGCTTTTTTAAGTTTTTTTTGAAAATCACAACTTTGACAGAACCCTCAAATCCAGGTGAAAGATATCCAGGGGCTACGGTTCCCATTATTTCATCTCTAAGGAATGATTTTATTCCTGAATTTTCAAGAAGTCTCTTACTCAATTCCGCTTCGGTTATATTTCTCTCATAAATAGTAATTAATTCCTCATCATCCCGAGACATTTGCCCTCCCACACACTTTATTTTAACATTTTTTTTGAGAATAAAAATAGAATTTTAAAACAATTTATCTGGATTGAAATATTTTTTATAGACCTTTTTAAAGTAGAAAAATGAAATAAATCTTCCAATTGTTGATATACCAAGAATTATTAAAAAAGTTGAAACACCTTCTAATTTAACCTTATCATAAATTATTCCACCAATAATTGAGCCTAAAAACTGAGCAACCGACATAAAAAATATAAGATAAGATGTGTATCTTGTTCTTTCAGATGGTTTTACATACTCATATACAAAAGTATTATAAACTATACCAAAAGCACCCCATATTATTCCTGAAAATATTTCTACCAAGAAAAGTATATAAAAATTCTTAGTAAGCATCCAAAAAAGTGATATAAATGGAATAAAAATCATTCCAAAGCCAAGTATCTTTAAACTTCCATATCTGTCATTTAATTTTCCCCACCATCTTGCACTAAACCACGTTAAAACCTGTCCAAAACTTACAAGAAACATATATCTTATATAATCAAATTTAAGTTCTTTTAAAACATAAACACTAAAATATGGAGCTGCTATATATACTGAAAACAAAAGTATAAAAATTGATTTATAGACCTTCTTTATCTTTTTATCTATTCTAAAATCAAAATAGTTTTCAAGAGATAGTTTTGATGGAATATGAAAATATGTAGGGGGCTCATACATTTTATTTATATAATAAGCAGAACAAAATCTAAAAAAAGAAGCAATGAGAAAAAGAATAAAAAATGTAATATTGCTATCTGGATTTTTCTTTAAAATATAGCCCGCAAGAAAACTTGAAATAAAATAAAAAACACCTACTATTTGTGTTCTTTTTCCAAAAAATACTCCTCTTTTATTTGAAGGAATATATTCCCCCATGAGCGTAAACCAAGGTGCGGTTGCAGTTGATCCAGAATAGTTGTATAGAATGATACTTAAAAGAAAAATATATCTTGAGATAAATTTATAATCTGATGGAATTATACTAGTAAATGAAGCAATTAAAACACTTATCGCTTGAATAAGAACAAAATAATAAATGACCTCCTTACATCTTTTTACTCTCCAGACAAGATACTCAGAAAAAATTTGCGAAAATGAGGAGAGAAGTGGCGGAATAGATCTTAAAATCCCTATGAAAAAATTGTTTGCTCCAAGTTTGAGGGCAAAAGGGACAATATATGGTTCAACAAAACCCACCATATTTGCCCAACATACTCCATCAATTATAGAATATCTTATGCTTTTTCTAACTTCTCCTTTCATATTACAAATCAAGATTAAGGCAAATTAATCTTCTGAAATAATTTTTATTTCTGAGTTTTCACCGACATTTAAGCTGTGCTTTCGTCCAACAACAACAGCGGATGGCCCTATAAGTGAATCAGTAAGATTTGAATTTTTAATAAAAGCATTCTCATTTATTATTGAGTTTGATATTATGGAAGAAATAACCTTAACACCATCTCCAATGGAAACATAGGGTCCTATTATAGAATTTTCAACTTTTGCTTTCTTAGAAATATAAACCGGATCTATTATAACATTTCCTTTTAAAGAGTATTTATATTTTCTTTTTGAAAGTATGTATTTGTTTGTGTTTAGCAATGTTTCAGGTTTTCCACAGTCATACCAGTTATCAATTTTTACAGGTTTTATCTTATAACCTTTCTCAAGCATATGTTTCATTGCATCAGTTAATTGTATCTCGCCTTTAGTTGTTTTTCCACTTATAACTATATAATCAAGAGCATCATAAAGATCTTTTGAATTAGGAAATGAATAAACACCTGCTATTGCAAGATTTGTTGGCGGATTTGATGGCTTTTCTATCATATCAACTATAATATCATTTTCAATTTTAACTATTCCAAATCTTTGAGGATCATTAACCTCAACTATCCCAAGTTTTGCATATCTTGTGTCAAAAAAATCCTTTAAATTTGCCTCTATAATCGTATCACCAAGTATTATAAAAATAGGGCCTTTAACATTACTTTTTGTAAGCCATATCGCATGCCCAAGTCCTTTTTGCTCTTCTTGAATAACATAACTTACATTTATTTTATTTTTATAGATTTTATCTATGTAATCACGAACCTTATTGCCAAGATAACCAGTAACAAAACATATATTTTTTATACCACTTTCAATAACTTTATCCACAATATGACCAAGAATTGGCTTATCACCAACTGTTAAAAGAACCTTTGGATAAGTATATGTGTGCGGCTTTAATCTTGTACCGCTTCCGGCAACAGGAATTACCGCTGTATACATAAAAACTCCTTTATTTCTTTATAAACAATCCTAAAAATAATAATACCAAAATAACAAATGAATAAAAAGAGTATTTTTTATCACCTAATTTATAAAATCCAATTGCAAGAATAATTATTCTCATAATCGGTGTGCTTATAAGAATCATAATAGCAATATCAAGAATAAACTTATGGATTTGGGGATCTTTAAAAAGATAAGACAAAAACGAAATTACTATAAATAAAATTACACCGTTTCTAAGTGTTTTGCTTATAATTTCATAAAGTTGTTTTTCAGTAAATTTTTTCATTTAAATATATCCCACATCATTTTTAAACTTAAAAACATCAAAAGAAAAGAAAAAAACATTGTAATAGTAGATCCTTTTGCACGATATAAAATCTTCATTCCTATCATACTTCCTATAACAACACCAACTACAAGAAACGAAGCAAGATCTCCTATAACATAATTGTTCTTATAAAGAATAATTACACTTGCACAAGCACTTAATCCTATCATAAAATTGCTTGTCGCTGTTGCTGCTTTAATAGGAACACCACATAAAATATTCATAACAGGAACCTGAATTATCCCCCCACCAAGTCCAAAAAGCCCAGACATAACTCCACCAAAAAATGAAAAGAAAAAAGCAGCTTTTAGTTTTTTTGGAACATAAGAAACATT
>Ga0081479_116458_pt1 | contig 16356 bp, 13 predicted proteins | sample MamHotmetagenome_FD_70984 | JGI IMG/M metagenome (GOLD analysis project Ga0081479, IMG submission 70984) | Hot spring cone microbial streamer communities from Mammoth Hot Spring (Liberty Cap Streamers), Yellowstone National Park, USA - T=72 v2... | ecosystem: Environmental > Aquatic > Thermal... | reverse complement strand
CCCTTCGTGTCATCCCCATCCCCTGCGTCGTCTTGCGCCCGACGCCGGTGTAGAAGGCCAGGTCGGCGAGCAGGTTGAGGGCGCGTGCCAGGGGAGTATCTTCGGGGTGCAGGAGGCGATATTCGACTTTGCCGAGGCTGCCCAGTTGCGGCTGGTTGCTCAGGGTCAGGGCGCGGCGTTCCAGGCGGTGCGGAGTCAACTGAAGATTCTGCTGCGCATATTTTTCGATAGCTTCTACCATGTCCTCTCCGCTCAGGTTCTTCCAGGCGGTGGCCAGGTTGCCAAAGAGCAGTTTGGGGTAGGGGATGAGTTCGATGTGGTCGCCGAGCTTGAACGAGGTGGGGCTGTGGAATTCAAAGGAGAGGGAGTCCGGTGCGGGTTCGTCGAGGCGTTTTTGCAGCGCTTCCAGCGTGGTGAAACCGGCCCAGGGATGGCTGCCGGGGGTGGTCAGGATTTCGCTCACCAGGAAGTGCGCGTCCCCCAGGCGGATTTCAGCGGTTCCTTTGGGGGAGGGCGAGTCGAGGAAATATTCGATGAACTTGCGGAAAAGCGTCTCATCCAGCAACGTGACGCGCAGCCAGCATTCCCAACCCTCGCGCAGGTGGATGGTGCCCGCTTTTTCCTGCCCGTTGCGGCAATTGGCGGGCAATCCCTGGATCGGGCTGAGGGTGAAGGGCTTGCGCTTGCTTTTGCCTTCAATCGCATGGACTTCCGTCGCCAGGGCCGGGTCCACCTGCCGCAAGATGTCGAAAAAGGCGCCGTGCGCATGTTGCGCGCCCGGCCGCGGGATGGTGACGGTGTGCAGGGAGAGGAGTTTGATGACGGAGGAGTAGAGGCGCATGATCGTCAGATAGGCTTTGGACGGTTGGTATAGCCTGCGGGAGGGAGGGTGAGTCCGCTCCCGCAGGGGGTTAGAGGAGTTTTGGCTGGGAGGCAGGGAAGCGATAGCAAAGGCCGGCGGGGAGGAAAATCTCGCCATTTGGCAGGTCGGCTTTGAGCCAATCTGTCTCGATGACGGCATGATCCATCAAACTGGAAGGCGGCATAGAAATCAAGTCGTAGATTTTGAAGGTGCCTGTCACATCCAACGGATTAAGTGGCAAACTGGCGGTTTGCTCCTTTTCGGAAATCGGCTTCAACTCCGCTTCGCCGATTGCCTCCAACTGGCCTTTGCTGCGCCATAATCCCATACGAATCCAGCGCGGCGCGCGAAAGTTACCCGGATGAATGACGGCAAACTCAAACACACTGCCGACGGCGATTTCCTTCGCGCGCCCAAAGGTGGGCAGGTTGCGGCTGGATTGCTCCATCTTGACGCGATAGGCATTATCGGCGAACTTGAAGGTCACCAGTTGATAGCGCACATCCACGCCGCGCGCCGGTGTGACATAAATGCCCTGTTCATTCAGCGCGCTGAGTTCGGTCGCGTAGGCGGGTACCTGCTCGTGCTGATGATAGGGAGCATGGATCAGTCCCACGGCATACGTGAGAGCGTAGTTATGCAGATACCGCCCGGTCTCGTACAGCCGCCCCACTTCCCTGGTTGCATAAAACAGGTTTTCGTGAAAGGTCAGCCGGTAAAGGGTGAGGCGCATGACGCCCTCCTACTTTTTCTTACCACGTTTAGCAATCCAGGCTTGATGATAGGCACGGCTATCGGCATAGGCTTTTTCGAGCAATGTCTTGATATCCATTGTGCCCACTTCATCCAACAGCGCGTTCAGTTCATCCCCCATCAGTAACTGGTCAATTTTGACGCCGTCGCTCTTCAGCAGGTGGGGCAAAATTTCCTGTGCGGCGGCAATGGCATCCTGGGGGTCAATGGGATCGGGCGGGTTAATTTTGCCTTGACCTTTCAAGGTGTCGTAGAGCGTTTGAGTAAACAACAGGTTTGAGAAAATCTCCCCATCTGCCAGCACAACAGCCACAATGTGATTTTGCATCCGCCCGGTGCGGGTGGTCTGGGCGCCATAGCGCTTCGTGCGCAGAATGTTGTTGAGCACATACAGGAACAGGTTTTCCGTCAGGTCGCGGGTGGTGACTACCGAGGGAAAGATCACCTGCGGGGTGACGTGGTCCTGCTCGTTGATACGGCTGGTGCCCTCCCCGTAGCGGGTCATTGTGCCGTCTTCGTACGGAGCGTTCAGGGTGAAGGCTTCGTGACTGTGTTCGTAACTGGTCAGCGAATAGGCGGTATCGGTGATGACTTTAGACTTCTCCGAGCCTTGATCACCAATGGCGTAGCCATAGGAGATGCAATCGGGGCATTGGGTGCAGAATTTGACGTTGTAATCGCAAATGGGCAGGCCACTTGCATCCACCTCATTCTTTTTCTTCTCGTCGTAAGCATCGCCGCTGATGAAGCCATAGCGTCGCAGCAACTCGCGCCCGACCAGGCGTTCAGGGGTGGACTGTTTGCGCTTGAAGATGGTGATGCGCGTCATGGGTTCTTTGTCAGCCACGCCAGCCATGACGCGGGCAGTGTTCAATTCGCCATCCGTTTGAAAGAGCGGGTACGAGTCGGTGACGCGGATGGTGACAATATGGGCATAACGTCCCATCGGCTTGCCGGGGACCTGAGAGTGGAACCAATCGCGTTTGAGAGTGGACATTTTGGTTTCTCCTTGAAATGAAATAGAGTAATTGGGAATTTTGACCTTTCGGACCGTGTGAACGGGAAGTTTGCGTTATGCTTCGTTGCCGTTTTCGTTTGTCTCAGCCAGTTCGCGCTCGGCTTTATCTTTGGCGGCTTCGTCGAGGTAGATCACCTCGCAGGCGTTTTTGAGCAGGTTCAACTGTTTGCCGCGCAGGGCGCTTTTATCTCCGCGAAAGATGCCGAAGAAAATCTCGTGGACAAAATAGCGGGCAAATTCGCGCATGGCTTCCTGCTGGCTTTCACGCGTGCTGCCGCGCGGCGGGAAGGCGAGTTGTTCCTTGTAGGCGCGCTCGATGAAGTTGTACAGCGCACCATAGACCGCCTCCGTGAGTGATTCGGGATCGCCGAACAGGCGAGCGTCCGCATCCAGGATGGCGCGGGCGGCTTTCGTCACTGGCTGCAGGATGCTATTGCTGTTCCAGCGCTTTGCGCGATAGAACTGACGATAGAGATGGGTAAGGGTTTGAGCATGATTGGTCATTGTTTGATCTCCTGATAGATATTTGGCATATTGCAGATATTGGGCTGCCTTCCGGGAAGGGATAGAATCCTGTTTTTGCTTTCGCTGGGCTTTCTTGAGGTAGTGAAACGCATAAAGCGGCGATTCAGCCAGGGCACGCGCCGTAGCAGGGATGTCTTGCCAGCGATAATCGAAACCGCCTGCTCCGCTGGTTGCGTTGGCGTCCACGTGAATGAAGTACACGCTCATCATGCGCTGAACGGCGCGTAAGAGTTCATCCACGTTCAGGCGCGGCTTCTGCAAGATGTACTGAATCGCAGCATGGGGTGCATCTATGAAGACGGTTTCGTAAATTTCATTGGCTTCCAAGAGCAGTGGCAATGAGGATTCACTGGCGACCACCTTGACATCCAGCATGAGCGGCAGGAGCAGGCTGAGCAGCGCCGGGTGCACCCAGGCTTCAGCATCTTTCGCATCACGGCTGGGCGGTGGCACCCCCAAAAAGGCGAAGGTGAGCGACTCGTGTTCCGGAAAATGCAGGCGGAGATAGCGGTCGCTGACGGGATCGGGGTCCTCAGGGTCGAGTAGAAATTCCTGCAAGCGTTGAAGCGTGGCCAGTGAAAAATCTACAGCGCCGTCTTTGCTGTTCATCTGGCGCATCAACTCAGTGAAACTGAGGCGTCGTAGTTTGTTGTAAGCGCGGCGTAAGACCTGCAGCGTTTCGGGAGTGAAGAAGTACACCGGATAGAAGAACAGATAGCGCACACGACGCTCTTCAAAATCGCCGCCGCTGGCTGCTGAACGATTCATCAAAATCTGGCGGAGCATCATTTCCAGACTGCAAATCGAGCAGATGTCACGAATGGCATCCGAGCCATCGAGCAGTTTTTTGTTGCTATACACCTGCGGGGCAAACAGGATGGCGGCTTCTCGTTGCTTGTCCACGCGGTAAGGCGAAGAACACAGGGAGCACATGCGAGTCGAGCCGCGCCCTTTGCGTTTCGCGTTGGTGTAGCGATGGAGTTCGACCTGTAAAGCCTCCTGGATGTCTGCTTTTGCCTGGCCGCCCAGGCTCAGGGTGCGGGCGATGTAATTACGCAGGTCATCCCAGTCATTGGAGCCGGCAATGGCGTTGATAGGTTTTGTGGCAACTGCTGCCCCCAACTTCTGCGCCCAGGTACGTACCTTCTCTTCCACCTCGGAAGGGGAAAGGCCGGGATTTTTCTTGATGAAATGCCCGGCAGCGAAATACCAGTGATACCCCACGCCGCCGGCGCGGTTATCGCGTGGCACGGCGCGGAAATCTGCCTCCAGGCTGGAAAGTCCCATTTCGTTCAGCAGGAATTGACCCGTATCGAAATCGGGCAATACCTCGGCAACCTGCTTTTCCGCCAGATAACACCATTCAGCGATCTGATCTACACGGATGGTGTCAGGAAGATCGAGGTCAACATGTGCTTCCATCCACCCGCCATCGCTCATTTTCTTAAAGCGCTCACCTGCCGAGGGCTTTTTGTTTTCATTGATAATTTTGAAAGTGGCATCTACGCCGATTTCCAGGAATTGCGGCAGATCAAAGAATAGCCAGTAATAAGCGGCGTATTTCATGCCCTTGCCGTCACGCTTGATCCCGGTCTTGCTCTCTGCCAGGCGTTGACTGACCAGGTTTTTGATATGAGCAATGACTGCATCACTGACCTGCTGGACGGAGGGAAGCGGCGGCGCGTTTTTCTTGTGTTCCAGGTAAATGACGCCGCTCGGAGCATACAGCAATGGCTGGCGATATTCGTGGCTCATTGCCTCCAGAGCGGCGTTGTGGATGAAATTGGTCAACACGCCGCGAAGGTCGGAAACATGATGGTAAGTCAGACGTGCCAGCCCACCGCTCAGCGTGTTGATCTCGTTCTGGATTTTCTGCGTCATTGCCTCGGGCGGCGTCTGTATTACATAAGCCAGCAGGTCTGCCAGGCGGCTGAGTTGCTCACTCAGGTCTAACTGGGTGGGGTTGAGGCGCAGACGTTTGAGCAAACTCAGGTTGCGCAGCGTTCCCCAGCGAACCTGTGTGTTGCAGGCGATGTAAATCAAATCGTGAAGGACGCTTTCCGTTCCTCCCAGCGGAGCAAGGAACTCGTCCAGGCCGAGGCGACTGCACCAGTCTCGAAAGATCGCTTCCAGCGTGGGCATCTGCGCTGCGCCGACGGCATTCTCGTGGCTGAAACCGGCTGCTGTCAGTTCCTGTTCCGTATCCGGCAATTTCAAATAGTCATGTAAGACGTAGCCGGCGATGAAGAGGCGGCGCGTCATCTCATCGTACGCACGGAATTGAGACGCGTCCCATGCCTTTAGCAAGCGTGCCACATGCAGAACGGGTAGCAAGCCGTTCAAAAGATGGGCGCGCATACTCTGGTCGTGGCTATAGCGCTCCACGCCCTTGCGCCCCTCCTGGCGATGGGCTTCGGCAAATTCCCCGCCCTTGGCAGCCACATGTCCCAGTTGCTCGGAAAGCGGCGGCAGGACGTGTTGGACGAAGTCGGCCATCACCACGTCATCGGGCCATGTTTTCTGCATCACCCCACGCATCAGGCTTGTCAGCAGCGGCTCGGCAGCGATTTCCGCATGGCGCTCTTCTTCCACTACAGCAGGTTCTTCGAGGGATTCAAATTCATCAAATGGTTCTTCCGTCATAGGCACTCCTTGTTGAAAAATCGAGCCTGGTGAAGAGGTCTTGTTTCGTGCTAAAATCAGAAAGGATGAAGTTTGAGATTCTTGGCGAAATCAAAGAGATCGAGATGATTGCTTCCGGCAAGGGCGTCAAAATCCGACGCCATCTCGAGTGTACCTATGGCAAAGGACATTGGCGAAAAATGAAAGGTATTGCCACAGTGCAATTGGAAAATGGTATGATTGTAGAAGCGGAAATTCACTGGTTTGAAGCCATGGTATTGGTCGGAAAGATTTTAAAATCAAAAGGATTCTCCAATGAACCGGTTTGTTCTCTGTATCCATAACGCTGAAAATCCAGCCAGTCTAATTATCGGTAAAGTCTATCGGCGATTGCCAGACCCGCAGGCGGAGCAGCACGGCCTGATCCGTATCATTGACGAGGACACCTCTGAAGCCGATGGGTATCTTTACCCGCAGGAATGGTTTGTGCCGATTGAGTTGCCACCGGTGGCAGAGCGTGCTTTGCTTGCGATGGGAGTGTAAGCATTAAGCGATCACTGCTCCACCACCGCATTTGATGGGAAAGTATCGCAAGCGAGCATCCAGCATCAGGGCTGTGCGCCCAAAGGCAACTGTGCCGCTCACCCCATCGCGGCTGACGAACTCATACAGGGGGAAGAGCAGCGGCAGGCTCAGGCGGCGCTTCATCTCCAACGGATGCAGACCGGCGCAAAGCAACGCGGGCAGGGTACGCCGGGCAAGGCGGGTATTGATCTCGTTGGCGCCGGGAAAGTTCGCATCCAGTGAAAACCCTTTCAGCGTCAAAACTTTGCCATAGTTTTCAGCGCCCCAGTAACTCAAATCCTTATCCAACCAAAACCGGAATTTCTGATATTCACGCGTCCCGTGGAGCTGGAAAAAGCCCAGCGGCTCCTGTTTCTTGAAGAATTGCAGATTCGCCCCTGCCTGACGCGCCGCTTCGTAAAATTCTGCTTCGCTCAGGTAACTCAGAGCGTGATTGGCAATTGCCTGGAGCAGGTCCATGACTTTGAAACGGTCTTCCTCCTTCTCTTCAGCCGTATCAATCACGCCACAGATAAATGGGTTTCCGCCACGAAACGATAGCGCTTCTTCCAGTAAAGGTTTTTCTTTCTCAGCCAGTTCTTTGTAGTGCGGAATGGCGCTGGAAAGGTGAATTCCAAACGTCGCCTCATAGCGCTTTTGCAGATTTTCCCGGCTCTGGCAATATTGCTCCCGTACGGTTTTGCGCGCCAATCCCCGCAAAATTTTGAGTGATTGAAACTTTCCCCAGGTTTGAGCATAGTGCTCGAATTCGGTCAACGGCGGGAAGACGTCTCGTATCGCCTCGTTGAACTGCTGACGTTCGATTTCAGCGCCCTCTTCCAAAAGCGGCGACGCGCCTTCCTGACCTTTGAACAAGCGTGCCGTTATCCAGTCGGGGAGCAGGGCGTAAGCGACATAATCATGGAAAGCGTAGACTTGTCCATCGCGGCGGTAACCATCATGGCGACCCAAACGCCCCAACCGTTGCAGAAAACTGCCCGCATCGCGGCTCTCGAAGACCAGGAAGTTAATCTGAAAATCCACGCCAACATCTACGGTGGAGGTGCCAATCAACAGATCGGCCTCATATGAGATTCTGCGCCGCGTTCGCGAAGTCAGGCCAGTGTTTGGCTCTACTCGTAAACCATGTTCAGCAAAGACAGGTTGGAGTTTTTCGTAAATTCGTAGCGCTGAGGCCACAGAGTTGACAATAATCGCTCCTTTTGCATGGGGCCGGCGTTCCAGGAAGAAGGGCAGCAAAACATCGTCGAGATGCGCTTCTACCCACTCCTCGGCGCGCGAACTGGCGGCAAAGTGAATTTCCGCCGGATTTAGAATCTTGCGCCAATGGGCAGAATCGCCTCCTGTGGCATATTCACCCTCGATAAATTTCACCCGCAGACCGGAACGTTCCAGATATTCACGCATCAGGCGGTTGGGTGTGGCGGAAAGGAACAGGAATTTGTGCGGGCGAACCTCCCCGCTGATTTCCTGGATGAACAACAAGGCATTCAGGACACTGACGATCTGCGACGCATCGAAGATGTGAAATTCGTCGAAGGTCAACTGACGGAATTTTTGTGCCAGCGGCGCGGCGTAACGCTCTGGAGCATCTTCGGGATACGTGTAGAACTGATGCATGACGTAGTGGAAAATGTCCGGATTGCTCAAGATAAAATCGCCGTTGCGCAGGATGCGCATCAGTGCATCGCCCCGCCGCCGGTAATCCTCCTCTACCATGATGCTGTCAAGTTCAGCGCTGTTCAGCATACCAGGCAGTACATGAGCACCCCATTCGGCAATCGTTTGATCCAGATGTACCCGCTGATCCTCGACCAATTCGTTGGTCGGATACATGGCCAGCACAGGATACTCCATTCCCCCACGAATCAAGGCCGGCAACTGCCCTGCCAGACTCTTCCCATCCCCTGTCATCGCCGTATTGAAGATCACCTCCGCATCGCCTTCGGTCAGCGCGCGGTAGGTCTCCACCTGATGTCCTGAGAGTCGCCAGCCTTGTGGCAGGCGCGCGCTCAACTCCGGCGGGATGTCTTTCTCTTCAGCCAATCGCGAAAATACGGGTAGGAGTCGTATCCACATTTCTCTTCCTTTCTGATCTTACCACCTGATCAGGGGCACAAATGTGACCTACTCGTCTGCGAGTGACGAGGAATTTTGCAGGTTCCGGCACATGCCTTCAATCGCTCGGCGGATGCGATTCCGAAGCTCCTGTCCGCCGAGTACAATACAATATTGTCCGTAACTCAGCAGGATACGCTCAGCTTCGAACAAATCGGCGGTCACAGCCTGGATCTCCACACTGCCATCTTCCAGATACACCACTTTCATCTCCTCAAAGTGCTGGCTGATCGCTCCGCGGCTCAGTGGGGGGAGCAGACGATAGTGGACCTCGTAGCGCGGCGGTTGGCGAAATGGCCGTTTGATAATCGCCGGCAACACTTTCAGATACTCATCGTCCTGGATGTAGCCGATGCGAAATCTACGATAGTCCTCTTCCATCGTCTCGCTATGAAGCACATAGCCGAACAGGTAAAAATGCCCTCCCTGATACACAATTTGCAAAGGAGCTATCCGAAAGCGCTTCGGCTTGTCTTCGTACCGCGGCGAAAGGTAGTTGAATTCCAGCTCTCGCCGGGTCTCTAAGGCTCGCGTCACCGTTTCCCAAACATGCGGCGGAATATGATTGGGATCAATCCCCTGCAGGATATTGTAGTTTACAATGCTTTTTGGATTTTTTAATGATATGCGCTGTTTGGGATTCAGAAAGATAGATATTTCCTCGAGAAACGTTCGAATGTTGGCGCGATCACTGCTCTCGTCAAAGGTCAGGGCCAGGGTCATCATTGCCTTCAGACTCTGATCGGAGAGGGCAAAGCTAAAAAACGGCCCGGCATCTACGAGTTCATATTTCCCATGCGCATATTTGATTTCAACCTGTAGGGCTTCCCGTAACTTCTGCTTATCACGTTTGAAGGCCTCGCGACGTGCCGAAAGGGAAACGGGATAGGCCTCCGGTGCCAGTGTTTCAACTGCCCGCATCAATTCCTCCCTGTCTGCCGGGCCCTGTCTCAGCCGCTGCAAAATCGCCAGGCAGCGCCGTAAGATCACCCATTCACTCTCGCGTTTGCCGCGCGTCATACATAAATTTTATCGGAGTTTTTGTTGCTTGCCACCATTGTTTTGAGAGGACAAAAAAGACCCATGAAAGCCGATGATTGAGACAATCCATGCAGCAAGTGACATAGCCGAAAAGGGCGAGCTCCTAACCCTTTGGCAACTTGTCTCCTGGTGATTTTCCATAGCATTGTGGACATCTCCCACTCGCCTACCAAAGGTTACCTGAGCTTGATACTTCCCAAAGGGCATCAAGGCGCCATTTCCAGAGCCCGTTGCAATGCCACACCCTGCACAGCGAAACGGATCTTCGGTTGTTTTTTGCTTCAACGCCTCAATGTTCCTGCCCAGGCGAAAACCCTGCTTTTGTATCCCCATGGATGGCAAAGCGCTTGGGGCAATTCCCCCTTTACGAGGCCAGGCAACCCAACATTGCACGAGAAAGGGATGACGTGCCAGTGCTACTGTTAATTCACAGATAGATCATCTCCCCTGTGACCACACAACCCTGCAGACGCGTTCGGGTCGAGGCGCGTTCTTCCCAGGCGGAGAATTTTTACGGGCAGAGAAAGCCTCTGCCCGTCTTGTAGCGTCGCCTGTTTCCTTATGCATCTTGCAGGTCAGGGGATAGAGGGGCTGCTGGAAAGATCGGTCTTAGACCCGCGTCACATATTCTCCGCTACGGGTGTCGACGCGGATCACATCTCCCTCATTGACGAACTGCGGCACAACGACCTCCAGGCCGGTCTCAGTGCGCACCTTTTTGGTGACCCCGGTGGCCGTATCGCCGCGGATGGCAGTTTCAGCATAGACGACCTTCAGGTCTACCGATGTGGGAAGCTCAATGTCAATCGGCTGACCTTTATAGAAGGTCAACTTAACCTCCATCCCCTCCTTCAGGTAGAGCGCATTCTCGCCCAGAACTTCGGCGCGGATGGCTGGCTGTTCAAAGGTTTCGTTATCCATGAAGTAGTAAAATTCGCCATCCGTGTACAGGAACTGCACATTGTGGAAGTCAAGGCGCGCTTCCTGGACCTGATCGCCGGAAACAAAGGTCTTTTCAATGTTTGCGCCAGTGAACAAATTGCGCGCTTTGATGCGAATGATGGCGTTTCCTCGTCCCGGTTTATGATGATGATACTCCAAAACACGGTAGAGCTGACCATCTAATTCAAAGGTGACACCCTTTCGCAGATCGTTGACATCAATCATACATACACCTCTTCAAGAAGAGTCCAGGCGCAGGATTATACTACAGTTATGGTATAATTTGAAACCACGGGCGCATAGCTCAGCTGGTTAGAGCGTCTCTCTTACACAGAGAAGGTCAGGGGTTCGAGTCCCTTTGCGCCCACTGAAGCGAAGCGCTATTTCTCCGATGCCCCTGAAAGCTGTGCGTGGGGCAATTTTTCATTAAGTGAGCAGTGTTTCTGGATGGATGATCTCATCCTGGTTACGGGTGGTACGGGATTTATCGGCCAGGCAGTGGTGCGGCACTTGCATGAAGCCGGTCACGAGGTGCGCCTGCTCCTTCGACCGCGGCGCCAGAATCCGCGCCTGCCGCGCGGTGTGGCGATGGGGGTGGCGGTCACCAGCCTGAGGGATCGGCGCGGCTTGCGCGCCGCCCTGCAACAGGTGCGCACCATTATCCACCTGGCCGGCAGCGAATGGGAACGCCAGACCGATTTGAGATACACGGACGTTGAAGGTACCGCCACGCTGGTAGAAGCAGCCAGGGAAGCCGGGGTCGAGCACTTCATTTTCCTCAGTCACCTGGGCGCAACGAGCAATTCGGCCTTCAAGGTCATGCAGGCGAAAGGACTGGCGGAAGAAATCATCCGTCAGAGTGGCGTGCCCTTTACGATTGTGCGCTCTGCGATTGTCTTCGGTGCCCAGGATCATTTCACCGTGCCGCTGGCGCGCCTGATTCGCAGCCTGCCCTTCGTGTTCCCGGTGCCGGCGATCCGCACTGTGATTCAGCCGCTCTGGGTGGAGGATCTGGCGGCATGCCTGAGCTGGACGGTCTCCATGCCTGAACTTAAGGGCCAGACGATAGAAATCGGGGGAGGAGAGTATTTTTCCGTGGCCGAAGTGTTAGAGATCATGTTCGGGATCATGCGCCTGCGCCGCCGATTGGTACCCCTTTCTATCCCGGTGCTGCGTGGGCTGCTGATTGCTTTGGGAAGCTCTTCCTACTTCCCCTTCTCCTCTTTCTTCCTGGACTACATCTCGGTCAATCGCACCTGCCCTGTCGAAAACATCACGCGCGTTTATGGCCTGATGCCAGCCCGCTTTGCATATCGCCTGGAGTACCTCACCCCTCCCTCATGGAGAGAGCGACTCTCTCACCTGCTGATGGCGCTGCGAGCGAGAGAGCACCCGCATTGAGCTGCACGCAAGCCTCAGGGAACAGGTTGATAAGGGCCTTCGCCCGGAGTGCCGCCATAAATAAGCTCCCAGTTTGATTGCTTATCTCCATCGCTGATTTTCTTCAAATTCGCTGAGCGACATTCGGGCAAATCAAACGGCAAGGCGTCCAGATAGTCATCACGAATTCTATCAATGAAGGGTTCGACGTGGGGCGTACCGTAGGTAGAAATGACCTCTTTCAGCACCGTTCTGCCGCCAAAATACAGGACAATCACATCTCGTCCCTGACCAGAAGCAACAATACCGAATTTAGTACTGCCGAGACGAATTCCCTCTACCGTCAAAATCACCGTGTTCTTCGGGAAAGTGTAAGGCATACGATAGGGAGGAGGTGCTTTTGTGTAGCTCGGTGAAAGAATGAGTGCGAAGCCACCCGCTGGAATGACGGTTGACGAGGTAATCCACCCAGATTCGAGGGGAGGCAGTGGAGGATGATGGGCATCCCAGGCAAGAATCTTCTGCGGGATGCCCGTATAGAGCCAGAGATCAGACACATCTACGGGTTGTCTGCCATAGTTGTAAAGCTCGATATACTGGTTGTAAGGCGTAATCTCGTCATTGCCGCAGGGATTCCCCATAAATTCCGTGATCACGATTGCAGGCCTGGATGCAGACGGATCAGCGGTAGGGGTCGGGGTCAGGGTGGGGATTGGGGTAAAGGTTTCGGTTGGAGCGGATGTGGGAAGGGTTGGAATTACAGAAGGGGCCGCAGGAGACAAAATCTCCTCCACCGACTTTGTGGCTGTAGGCGCTGTCACCTGACATTCTAAAGAAACAATCAGCGGAGATTTTCCCTGTTCTTCAATGGTTACAGTGATCTTGTAAAGGCCTGGCTGAGGGGGAGCAGTGTAAGTAGCCGTGTATCCCGTCGGCGCTTGCACAACCGAGCCAGCGGTGGCCTGCCAGTTAATTTCTGCGTTGGGAGGGATAGTTCCCTGGAGACTCAGGAAAATTTGCTGAGAAGGGGACAAAATACACGAAGAAGGCACAATTTGAATGCCGCCATTGCTTGTGGTCGGCACACCCTTACAGGAAACCAGAGCAAAGAGTAATAAGAAGAGCACATAGCGCTTCATGGCTTCACCAGAACCCGAAGGGAAAAGAGAGAAGTCTGTGGGCAAAAGTTCTGCCTGGTTGCTACCGTAACGATGCCTTCGCCAGGAAATTGAAATCGGAGACTGATTTGACAACCCGACGACTGACTTTTGGTACCTCCAAAGGCATCTCCACTGTATTCCCAGTAACAGCTCAACGTTTTGTTTTCACCGGCGTCTCTGGCAACTAAGGTCACACCTTCACCGACTTTTACCTCCAAAACGGAGAGCGGCTCATATACTTTGTTTGCGCCTTCGACTTTGAATTGCACACCCATCGGGGGAACGCAGGAGGGTAAATATTGCCAGAAGACCAAAATTTCCACAAACAGCATCGGTACAAGTATCCAGATATTCAGACCAACGAGGTATTCCCCAAGGCGTTCGGAGGCAATCAAACGATTCAGCAGAGGCACCTGAAAGCCCAGGCGAAGCAGAAAAAGAAGCCCGGTGCTTATCCCCAATGAGAACACGATCAGCGCCCAACGAGGCTCGGAACTCTGGCTGAGCCATTGGGCAATCCCATCAAAAGGCCCCTCGCGAAGATAGATGAGCGCGCCAATAATTATTGTGAGAACGATGAGGAAAGTAAAGCCGCGCATAACCCGGACCAAGGATTGGAGTAGCTTATTCTCGGACATATGCCTTTTCCATCCTGCTCAAACATTGCGGCAGAAAATCGTCTTCTGGCAACATCACCAGGAAATGTGCTTCAATCGTAACTGGCTACCGCAAGCCATGGAAAACTCTCCGCCTCCTGTCATTGAGAGCGTAGTGGTCTGTCATGCGTAAAAGCGTGTAATCGCACTGTACGAAATACCCCCATATGTGGGTGAAAAAGGCTCTTAAAGGCTTTTGGTTCCCACTAATGGGGTAGTTTTCAAAGTGGCGTGATTTCAATTTCATCTGTGACAGACCAGTAGGTAGTTACGCTTTTCTGCATTTTGCCTGTGCCCTCATTGCTCTGCGGGCAGCAGGGTTATTCGGATAGGCTCTAAGAGGTCAAAAAACAGTGACAAAAATCACAACCTTTTCTGTAACAAAAAGCACAACGCCGAATGGTACAACCTCCGTGCCTTAAAGCCCGCCATGAAATACCCCCAGTCTCCCAGGGTTGAATCAGGGATGTGATGAAACTTACCGCAGAAGCGCCAGCGATAAGCGTCAACGAACGGGAATGGTGAAAGGGAAATGATCGAGTGAAGCGGAAGGAATAAAAAAAGAGTAGCCACGGATCAACATGGCTACCCTTTCAGGCAGATATTCTCAGGAATGCCGCCGGAAACGTCTTACGGCTCTCACTGATCGGAGACGCAGCGGAAGCCCACCTTTGGATCTACCGTTCCATAAAACTCTGCGCTATTGGGATTGGCAGATGGATTGGGGCCAACCAGCCAGGCGCGATTTGCCACCCGCAATTCGGTTGCCGCATCCTGGAAAGAGCCGCCTCGGATCACCCGTCCGTAGAAATTTGCACGAGCAGTCGGCCCCGTCGGATTGACCGTCACTCCTTTCTTGTAATAGTTGGCATCATAGAAATCCGCAATCCACTCCCAGACATTGCCGGCCATATCCAGAATCCCAAACGGGCTCGCTCCCGCCGGATAAGATCCGACCCGGCTGGTATCCCCAACAATGTTATTGAAATTCGCTCGAGAGGAATCCGGGAATTCATCTCCCCACGGATAGGTACGAAAATCATTCCCACGAGCAGCGCGCTCCCATTCTGCTTCGGTCGGCAAGCGGCGCCCAGCCCAGCGGCAATAAGCATCCGCATCCGACCAGCTTACATAGACTACCGGATAATCCCGAAATTCCGGATTCATAAAATACTGATCGCGCGTCCTGGACTTGAATTGTTTGGGAGGCTTGCAAGCCCCAGCATCCATGCAGAGTTTGTACATCGCGTTTGTGACTTCCGTCTTATCCATCCAGAAAGCATGGAGGGTGACATCGTGCGGCGGTAGTTCATCCGGGTCCGTTTTGGTGTCATATCCCCCACGGTGGAAGGTACCTTCCGGAATATATACCTGGACCATGCCATCCGCCTGTGCCACTCGTTCGCTCCCTGCCTGTGGTGCCTGTGCGGCTACCGTAGCCGTCGGGATCACGGCCACAGGGGTCGGTGAAGGCATTGCGGTCGGAAGCGGCACAGGGGTTGGTGTGGGGGCCGCTCTGTTTCCCTGACAGCCAACGAGCAGGAATATCAGCGCCAATACCAGAGATAGCCTGCGTTTCATATGGAAACCTCCAGAGTAGAATTAGACTCTGCCTGTAGTATACAGCGAAGCAAAGGGAAAATAGTAACAATTTCATAACAAAATATTACCAATCGTTACCATAAGGAGTAAACTGAGTCCACTGCACTCACCGCTGAGTAACAGTCGGGTATCCTCGTGGTTGCCTTTCCCTGACCATTGCTTTTGACAGGCTGGAAGGCCTGCTTGCCATCATCCACCGTCCATCATCCATTTGCGATAAAATGTATCTCGATGGAGTCTGAAATGGAGCCGAAAGAAAATCTCCCGCCCTTACGCGTGTTCGTTGTTTGTGATCAAAACGCCACAGCGCCTATTTGGGGATACATCATTCGCGAAAAGGGTTTGACAGCCATCCTGGAGACTTCAGTAACCCGCGCTATGCAGCGTTACCAGGAAGAGCTTCCCGACCTGATCGTCATTGATGTCAGCGTTCCCCATGAGCAGCGCATCGAAATCTGCCGCCATTTTCGTGCCCAAAGCAACAGCCCTATTTTGCTGTTCATGCCCTCCAACAATGAGCAAGAAATTCTGGAGGCCTATCAGGCAGGAGTTGACGAGTGTGTGATTAAGCCTATCAGTCCGGCTATCTTTTTAGCCAAAATTACCGCCTGGGCGCGCCGAAGCTGGACAATGCCCATCACCCGGCGTGAAACCGGTAGTTTGCGGCTCGATCCTTCTCGACGATGCCTCATCCTGCCCACAGGCCGCGAAATCCGTCTCACCAATACCGAATTTCGCTTGCTGCACCTGCTCATGAGTCGCCCCGGGTATGTGTTCTCCAATGAGGAGATCATACAAACCGTTTGGGGAGCTTCTGATGCAGACCCTGCAGTGCTCAAAAATGCCATCTATCGCTTACGCCGCAAGTTAGAAGCGGAAGGGCTGGCAGCAGATGCTATCATCCGTACCTGGCAAAAAGGATATAGCTTTCAAGAGTGAGCCTCTGGATGAATCGGTAGGCAAAAACTCACCTTCTGAAGTGAAACCTGGGGTGTATAATAAAAACAGGAGTCGCTATGCTTTACTGTATCATTCCCCCTTACATGCTCAAACAGATCGCCCTCAATGGGTCGCCAGCACAGAAGAATTTTG
>Ga0081479_110206_pt1 | contig 16505 bp, 13 predicted proteins | sample MamHotmetagenome_FD_70984 | JGI IMG/M metagenome (GOLD analysis project Ga0081479, IMG submission 70984) | Hot spring cone microbial streamer communities from Mammoth Hot Spring (Liberty Cap Streamers), Yellowstone National Park, USA - T=72 v2... | ecosystem: Environmental > Aquatic > Thermal... | reverse complement strand
AAACGAGAAGGTATAACGGAAGGGGTCTATCTTGTTGGAGACATAATGTTTGATGCCCTGATGCACTTTTTAAAGATAAGTGAAACAAAAAGTAAAATCCTGGAGACACTTAATCTTAAGCCCAAGGAATACTACCTTGCTACTGTTCACAGAGCAGAAAATACTGATAACTATGAGAGACTAAAAAACATATTAACTGCATTATCTCAATTAGATAAGCCTGTAATTTTCCCCATACACCCAAGGACGAAGAATAAAATAAAAGAGTATAATTTAGAATCTCTTTTAAAGAAGATTCAGGTTATAGATCCTGTAGGCTATCTTGATATGATAAAATTGGAGAAAAACGCAAAAGCGATCTTAACGGATTCAGGAGGTGTCCAAAAGGAAGCTTTCTGGCTCAAAGTCCCTTGTATTACTTTAAGAGATGAGACAGAATGGGTAGAAACAGTAGAGACAGGCTGGAATACTTTGGTGGACTGTGATCCTGGCAAGATTGTCAGGGCAGTATTAGAGGCTAAAAGTGGTGTAGAATTGGTTTGGCCTCTATGGGATGGTCTGACAGTAGAACGGATCGTAGAACTTTTGGATTTTGTAAGAGGAGAGAGCAAGTTGTGATAAAAGGAAAGAAGTTATTCATAACAGGTGGTGCTGGTTTTATTAGCACTAGTTTAATCAAGCGACTCATCGCTGATAATGAAGTAACTGTTTATGACAACCTCTCTCGTAATGCTTTAAAAGACGCAATGTTATGGAATCATGCCAATCTTAAGGTTATTCAGGGAGATATTCTTGATTACGAACTACTCAAAGCAAGCATACCAAAAGACATCAGCTTTATCTTGCATATGGCAGCAATTGCAGGAATAGACACAGTAATCAAAGACCCTGTAAAAACTATGGAAGTGAACATGATTGGAACTTACCATATGTTAAAGGCCCTCAGAGAGTTGAAACTTTTAGACAAAGTTGAACGGTTCGTAGATTTCTCAACCAGTGAAGTGTTTGGAATTCATGCTTTCAGAGTGAATGAGAAAGCCTCCACAAACTTGCAACCGGTCGGAGAGACACGTTGGACTTATTCTGTAAGCAAGCTTGCTGGTGAGCATTTGACATACAGCTATCACAAGCAGTATGGTCTTAGATCTGTTACTGTGCGACCTTTCAATGTCTATGGCCCTGGACAGGTTGGCGAAGGAGCTATTCACCATTTCGTCGTCCGAGCAATCAAGAATGAGCCTTTGATCATTCATGGCGATGGCGATCAAATCAGGTCTTGGTGCTATATTGACGATATGGTAGATGGCATTCTCCTTTGTTTGGAGAAAGAAGAAGCTATAGGAGAGGTATTCAATATCGGAAATCCTAAGGGAACTATTACTATCTTGGCACTGGCGGAGAAGATTGTCCAACTGGCTGGCTCCTCTTCTCAAATCGTTCATGTTCCGAAGAACTATGTAGATGTGGAACTTCGCATCCCAAGCATTGAAAAAGCCAAGACTCTGCTGGGCTTTGAGCCCAAAGTGAATTTAAACGAGGGAATCAAAAGGACTATAGAATGGTATAAACGCAAGATGAGGGTAACATGAGAGAGAAGATAAGGCTTTCTAATCCATATTTAGGAGACAAACAGGACTTAATGCACTTGCTTGCAGAAGTCTTAGAGAGCGGCCTCCTTGTTCAAGGGGAGTATGTGCTCAAATTTGAGCAACAGATTGCCGATTTTCTCGGCGTCAAACACGCAATAGCAGTCAGTTCCGGCACAGCCGCTCTGCACCTTTCCCTTGTTGCTCTTGGGATAGGCCCTGGCGATGAAGTGATTGTTCCTGCATATACTTTTCCCGCTACAGCCAATGTGGTGGAACTGGTGGGAGCGAAACCAGTCTTAGTAGACGTTGATTTAGAAACCTACAATATCCAGATAGAACAGATTGAAAGGGTTATTTCCCCGAACACGAAAGCTATTATCCCTGTCCATCTTTTTGGTAACCCAGCAGATATGAATCCAATTATGGAAATTGCTAAGAAGCATAACTTATGGGTTGTAGAAGACGCTGCTGGAGCTCTGGGTTCAATTTATAAAGGCAGGAAGTGTGGTACAATCGGCCACCTTGGTTGCTTTAGCTTCCACCCACGAAAGATTGTAACGACGGGAGAAGGCGGGATAGTGGTGACGAACGACAACGATTTGGCAGAACAAATACGTAGCCTCCGGAACCACGGTATGAGAACAGTAGAAGGAAAAGTCGATTTTGTAGCAGCCGGGTTTAACTACAGGATGAACGAACTGGAGGCGGTCTTAGGTATAATCCAGATGAGAGACATTCAAGAAATCATCAGCGAACGGCAAAGGTTGGCCGGCTTCTATATGGATGCTTTGAAGAGTGTTCCAGGCATTGCATTCCAAAAAGTTTTACCGAACTGCACGACCGTTTGGCAGGCTTTCGTAGTGCGGTTTAAGGATAGAGATGCCGGTTCTGTCCTGGATTTTTTGCGAAATGCGAATATTGAAGTCAATATCGGCACTTATGCGCTGCATATTTTGCAGTTCTACTCTAAAAAATATGGTTATAAGCCTTCGGATTATCCAAAAGCAGTAGAGTTATATTCTAAAGGCTTAGCGTTACCATTTTACAACCGTATGACACAAAGAGATATTATGCAAGTAGTTGATACTTTAAGGAGGATTTTCAATGAGGATTGAATCACCTAAAATAAATAAGAGTCATGGGAACGGGGAGTTCAAACCAGAGGATTTCAAGCGGTTAGGCAAAGGCGTTGTTTTCGAGAAAGGCGTGCTAGTTTTTCACCCTGAGAATATCGAAATAGGGGATAATGTCTACATAGGGCATTACACCATACTGAAGGGTTACTACAAGAACCTCATGGTTATTGGTGATCATACATGGATTGGCCAGCAATGTTTCCTTCACAGCGCAGGAGGATTGCGGATTGGCAAGGCTGTAGGAATAGGTCCAAGAGTCGTAATATTAACTTCGGAGCACGAAGGCTTGGATAGTGATGTTCCTGTTTACTTCACGCCTTTAAAGTTTGCAGAGGTCGTATTAGAAGATGGCTGTGACATCGGGACGGGAGCAATAATTCTTCCTGGAGTCAGGATTGGCGAAGGAGCGATCATTGGAGCAGGTGCTGTAGTAACCTGTGATATCCCTCCATACGAAGTCTGGGCTGGCGTGCCGGCACGGAGGATTAGAAAGAGGTAAAAATGGAGCGGATTGGATCGTATAGAAAAAATGCCATAATCACCTTTTCTGCTTCTATTGCGAACCTTGCTTTAGGGGTTCTTCTCTCAGTTGTCATTGCTCGTTCCCTTGGGCCAGAGGGGAAGGGAATCTATACAGTGGCTACACTATTTTCTTCTCTTATCGTTACACTTGGAAGTTTAGGGCTTCCTTCAGGAGCTGCTTTTTATGTAGCCAAGCGAAGCTATACTCGTCAAGAAATCTTGGGAAATAGCGTTTTAGTTAGCCTTCTGATGGCAATGGTAGGCATAATTGTAGAGCTAATCACAATCACCACTTTTGGGCATTACATCTTCCCTGGCGTTTCCCAAGGGTATTTACTGCTTGCGCTATTGATAATTCCTGGAAATATGCTCCTCATTCACCTTCAATATATACTTCTCGGAGCACAACATATAAAAGGGTACAACTTAGCTGCAATGATTCAGGGCTTTCTTTCGCTTATCCTTACAATACTTTTTCTCTGGATTTTCAGGATGGAAGTCGGTGGAGCCTTGTTAGGAATCGTTTTTTCGTGGGTTTTCGCAAATATTTTTACTTTTGCTCTGGCCACCAAAGTAAGCAACAGATCTATGATGCAAATGAATATTTCCTATCTTAAGAGAGCGTTAAGTTACGGGTTAAAATTCCACATCGGTAATATCTTGCGATTTTTATCTCTTCGTGTAAATTTATTCTTAGTTAATGTTTTTTTGAATCCTGCTGCAGTTGGATTCTACTCTATTAGCATTGGATTAGCAGAAAAGCTTTGGCTGATTTCACAGGCAGCGGCGACAGTGCTCTTTCCAAAAATAGCAAGTGAAGAAGACGAAGTCAAGAAAAGGGAATTCACCCCTATTGTCGCTCGTACTGTATTGTGGATAATGGTTCCTATCCCTTTACTCATCTTCTTTTTAAGCCGATGGCTTGTAAGTTTTCTTTATTCACAGACTTTCTTACCCGCCGTTACTTCCCTTAGAATCCTCTTATTGGGGACAGTGACAGGAGGGCTTAGCCAGATTTTAGGTAACGACATCGCCGGACGTAGGCAACCAACATTAAATATCTATGCGAACATTGGGGGCTTCGTTAGTGTTATTGTTCTAATCATTTTGTGGGTTCCGAAATACGGGATTGAAGGAGCAGCTTGGGCATCTTTGGCTTCTTACATTATTAGCATGTTTGTTTTGCTCCTTTTTTACAATCAAGTTTCTGGTAACTCATTTGCTACTATTCTTCTTCCAAAAATAGCTGACTGGAACTGTATTGGAAAACAGAGAAGGCTTTATGGCAACAAGTGGTCAACAGTTTGAGAAGCGGTAGAGCGATTAATAAAGGAGGCTTGTAAAATGTATCGAATATTGCATGTAATTGACACTTTAGGAACTGGAGGGGCAGAAAATTATGTAGTTAATCTGGCAAATAAATTAAATAAAGAAAAATTTCAAGTGTGGATAGCTTATACTGACGGGCGTATACAAGGAATTGATGGAGAAGCTTTGGTCAGCAAGTTAGATAAAAATGTTAGATTGGTTAAATGGAACCCCAAAAAGATCGGTAGTTTAAAATCGCTGCGGTATTTTCCATATAACATTTACCATGTTATTAGTTTATACAAAATTATACGAGAGTTCAACATCCACCTTGTGCATACTCATCAGCCATTCTCGGCCTTTCGTGCGTGGATAGCCGCAAGGGTTGCCCATGTTCCTGTAGTTCACAATCACATGACAATAATAACTCCTGAACGCCAAACTGAATGGTTATTAGTCAAACACAAAACATTGGCCAGGATTGTCGACAAATTTGTAAATAAATATGTAGCTTTTAGTCAATGTCTTATGCAAGATCTTCGGATCAAACTGAAAGTAAACCACAGTAAAATTGCGCTTATATACATGGGTGTTGATTTGACACTGTACAATTTTTGTCAAACTAATAAACATTTCAAGGCAAAAATGCATTTAGATGAACAAAATCCTGTGGTAGGTGTAATAGCACGCCTATATCCCGAAAAAGGGATTAATAAAGTGTTGAATGCATGGCCATATGTAGTTAGAGAAATCCCAGAGGCAAGGTTATTAGTAGTAGGGGATGGCCCATTACGTCATCAGCTCGAGGAGATGGCCAAATCTTTGGGAATCTTGGATAGTGTGATATTTACTGGAGTTCGGCATGATATACCAGAAATATTAAACATAATTGATATCTATGTCCAAACATCAGATCGACCTAACTTAGGCCTAAGTGTTCTTGAGGCAATGGCGGTTGGGAAGCCAATAATTACAATCGTTCAGAATGACGAAGAAAGGGAGATGGCTGAAGAAACCATTATTGACGGCTATAATGGATTTATTGTTTCTAATATTCCTCAAGAAGTTGCATCAAAAATTATATGGTTGATTAGGAACAAGAAGCAAGCTAAGGAAATGGCACAAGCTTCCCATATACTTGCTGAGGAAAAGTTCAATCTAGAGAAACATGTTAAGCAAGTAGAAGAATTGTACCAAAGCGTAATTGAATCCAAAGAATAACGGAGAAAGAATGATGCTAAAAATGTTCTTTTTTGTGTTAATAATCTTGATATCTTTAATAGTAGCGGTTCAAATCCGTAAGGCACACTTTTTAAAAAATACATTTCTTCTAGTGATAATGTTTATCTCATTATGCTATGGTATCGTTATTAGCGTTCTAGTCCGGCAAATTTTTGGGAACATTCTTGAAGACCCAGCATATTTCCCAGACGCATACAACTATCTCAGTTATGCTACGAGGAAAGTAGCAGAGTGGCACGGTGAGGGAACTTTAGGATATATCCCTTTAGCTACAAGAGGTTATACCTATTTTGTTGCTACTGTCCATCTACTTTTTGGTCCTAATATCTATGCGGTTATCTTCGTGCAGCTGATCCTGGCTTCTTTAGTTCCAGTCCTCACCTTCTCGATTGCGCGTCAGCTCCTCAACGAAAAAACCGCAAAACTTGCGGCGTTTCTGGTTGCCTTCTATCCTGATATATATGTATGGGCTTCATTTGCACTAAAAGAAGTTTTAGCCACATTTTTAATCTGTCTATCTATGGATCAATTTCTCAAGTTCCGTACAAGTTCGAACAAAAAAAACCTGTTGATCACACTGGGATCTGTCGTATTCCTCCTTTTTGTTAGACCGCATATTGCATTTTTCTTAGGACTCATTTTTTTGTTCGGCTCTATGTGGCCTTTCAGTATCAAGAAACTTATCTGGTTACCAATTGTGGCAGGAGTATTCACAATATTTATGCGCCGAGCAGGTCTATCTGATTTTTTAACCATAGTTTCTGAATATCCACTTTCTATCTATAGTAGAGGAAAAATCCTTGCTACAGGTTCATTGCAGGAACTGCTCAGGGGGATTATCACTGGGCAGTTCTTACCTTATTTAGGTACGGGAATAGGGCGATATCTTTTCTCTCCTTTGCCATGGCAAGCGACAAATGCTTATCAAGCAGTTGTTCTTGGAACCATTTTGTGGTATTTTCTGCTCCCAGCGATGATTTTAGGCGCAACAAGAGCAGTCAAGGCACGACAGCGGGTGTTTATTCCCATAGTTGTTTTATCATTTTTAACTTTCTGGTATGGTTTAACTGCAACCGGAACCGACCCCAGATGGCGGCTTATGAGTGTCCCATTTGTATGCATTTTTAGTGCCTATGGCTTCGGATGGCTTTCAAGGAGCCTGCCAGGAGTAATGATTTGGATTTGTGGGGTTTTCATTATATGGTTCTTCTTATCAACTTATGCCTTAGGGATAAAGTTTATGCTTTGGGTGCTTGTACCTGTTTTCTTTGTCGGAATATTGATGGCCTTAACTGTCTTCCACCAGCGGGCAGGAGAAGTTAAAAAATGAATGTATTAATATTAACATCGTTATTTCCCGATCCTGGAAACCCACAAAAAGGAGTTTTTGTTTATAATATGGCAAAAGCTATGAAAGGAAAAACAAGATTTGTTGTTGTAGTACCTGTCCCACACCTGTTGTTTACTCGTAGAAGCACAAGGAAGGAGCATCGTGACAGCTTCAAAGAAAACTTAGCCGACACATTACCTAATGTTGATAACATCATCTATGTAGATTATCCTTTTCTACCAAGAGTTTTTCATCCGCTTTTCTCAATTTTTCTCTACTATAAACTGAAGAAACTTTTTTCCTGTCTTATTCGGGAAAAGAATTTTGATCTATTACATAGTCATTTTCTCTTCCCAGAGGGAATCATTGCTGCAAAGTTAGGCAAAAAATTTTCAATAAAGTCTATCTGTACCGTTCACGGTAGCGATCTAAACATTATCGCACACAGGTTCTATTGGCGGCCTTTTCTGGGGTATGCACTAAAAAACTTATCTGGGATTACATTTGTGTCAAAAACTTTAAAAGAGAAATTTGTGTCTCAAATATTGAAGGGGAAAGAATGTAAGAATTTGAATCTCGCTGTCATCCCTAATGGATTTGCTGATTGGATTACCCCCCGTGGTGAATCAACAGATAAGCATCTCATTAAGAGATTGCGAGAGCAAAAAAAGAAAATTATTTTATTCGTAGGTAACCTTATTAAGATCAAAAGACCAGATATATCGGTGGAAGCATTGGCGCATGTTAGAAGAAACGGATATGACGCAGTTTTGGTGATTATTGGTCAAGGCCCAAAAGAATCGGAAATAAGAACTACAGCGGCAAAGCTTAATCTTCGGGAAGGGGAGGATTTGATACTATTAGGAAGAGTGGCTCACGAAAGAGTTCTTTTCTGGATGAAGGAAGCCGATGTGTTGACTTTAACGAGCGACAGTGAAGGTATGCCAAGCGTCATATTGGAGAGTCTAAGCTTCGGAACGCCTGTAGTGGCTACACCAGCGGGTGGTATCCCAGAAGTAGTTTTGCCCGGTGTTAACGGATTTTTATGTCGGAAGGACGATCCTATAGATGTAGCGAAGTATCTCATTGAAGCACTCTCCCGTTTTTGGGATAAAGAAAAGTTGAAAGAATCGGTGAAAGCTTATGCTTGGACTTCATTAAGTGAGCAATTATATAGCTACTATAAGCAAGTGGTAGGATTGGAATGAAAATACTTTATATGTCTAGCGAGGACATGCGAAAAGAGGGCGCAGGAAAGACCCACTTTATTGAAGTTGCACAGAACTTGGTAAAGTTAGGGAACGAACTGCTGATTCTCCTGCCTGGATATCAACCATACGATAGAAAGAACTATGGTCTAAACGTGTGTTATGTTCCTACTTTTAGAAAGAGTATCCTCTCCTACTTGCTGTATGAGATTGTTAGCTTGTTCTACCTGATTTTTTACATCTTAAAGTGGAGACCCAATGTAATTTATCTTCGCCAGGGGCTTTTTGAGGTCTTTCCTCCCGTTTTGGCACGGCTTTTCGGCGTGCCTTATATAATTGAAAAGAATGGGATCATGGAGGATGAGTTTCGAAGCCGAGGATTCAGTAAGATTGTTATCAAGCTATTGAGATTGGCTGAGGAAATTAATTTCCGTCTGAGTGATAAGATCATCTGCGTGACCGAAGGTATCAAGAGAGAAATTGTCAGGCGCTATAGGATAAATAAAGGGAAATTGGTGGTCATCCCCAATGGAGCTAATATAGAGCTCTTTCGACCGTTGGATAAGCACGAATGCCGCCGTAAGCTGGGGCTTGAAGAGAATGCTTTTTACGTAGGCTTTGTAGGCTCCTTTGCCCCCTGGCAAGGGTTGGACATACTTATAGAGGCTGCTAAGCAGGTGAAAGAACAAGGATATTGCCAAATCAAATATATACTTGTTGGAAGTGGCGAGAGGGAATCAATTCTTAGGGAGAGTGTTCAAGAATATGACCTGGAGCAGGAGATACTATTTTCGGGGCGTGTCGCTTATGAGCAGGTCGTCTACTATATCAATGCGTGTGATATCGCTATTGCACCATTTACAAAAGAAAGAAACTCAATTATCGGCGTGTCACCTTTGAAGGTCTACGAATACTTAGCCTGTGGTCGCCCGGTCATTGTAAGTCGGGTGGGTTGGGTAAAGGAAGTTATTGAAGAGGGGAAGTGTGGCTATCTATTTGAGCCAGGGGATGCAGAGGAGTTGGCAAAGAGGATAATTCAGAGTTACCAAGAGCGCGACGCTTTGCAGGAGATGGGATTGAGAGGCAGGAAGTTAGTGGAGAGCAAGTATGCCTGGAGGGCAACGGCAGAAAGAATTGTTGAGGTCTTAGATGAGTTTGCAAAAGAGTAAATGCGGTGGACAAAGTTTAAATCCCGGAGGTGAGTAGAATGAGTAAAGTTTTTATAACACCAGTATGCGACCTTACAGCATTTCACATTCTGTTCATAAGGAATTCCAGATTTTGAACTGGTTTTTATGTTTATACGGTAGTGAAAAAGGAATGATGAAGCAAGGTTTATATAGAAGGTTGAAAATGCCTAAACTTCGTACAAGCGATAGCTTCTACTTTATCGGCATGAGTTAGAGTTTTATGGAGACGTATATTGAGATGTCCAAGGATACAGAATATTATAACCTTACAACTGGAGGAGGCATTGTAGCCAGATTATATGAGTCCTAAAGAATTTAGTAAAGTATTCGTGAGCCAAATTAATAAAGGGAGAATCTTCTATGGCAAAACTCCATAATTAAGGGGTGTCCGTTAAATGTAATTTAGAAAGAAAAGACTAAAAATGTGTAATTTGGTGTCATTTAAGGGGATTTTGTGAATGAGTAAGAGAATAAATAATAAAAGAATTTTATTTCTTGCAACGGTTGATGTGACAATTTATGCTTTTCTTATACCACACATGAAATTACTGAAGGATATGGGCTATGAAGTTGAGGCGGCTTGCTCTAATGTTGGTTTTACTAAAAGAATTGAAGAAGAAGGTTTCAAAGTTTACAATTTGCCCTTCAGTAGGAATCCTTTCGATATTTCTAATATTAAGGCTGTGTTAAGGCTTTATCAAATTATGAAAGCAAACAATTATGTTATGCTGCACACTCATACACCTGTTGCAAGCTTTATAGGACGAATTGTTGGAAAAATTGTTGGCATTCCACACATTGTTTATACTGTGCACGGATTTCACTTTCATGAATATGGTAGCTCTTTTAAGAATTTCGTCTATTTTAGACTTGAAAAATTTGCTGGAAGATTTACTGATGTATTGATAACTATAAATAATGATGACTATAAGGTAGCAGTTGAGAAAAAAATTATTCCTAATGGAAAAGTGGCTTATATCAAAGGTGTAGGTGTTGATACAGAAAAGTTTAATCCAGAGAAAGTGCTTCTTGATGAACTTGAGTCTTCTTTGTCTAATTTTTCCGGAACAACTTTTATTTCAGTTGGTAGACTTGATACAGAAAAGCACTTTGACCATTTGTTAAAAGCTTTTTCATTGGTGAAGCAAAAGAGGAGTGATATTAGGTTTTTGATAGTAGGCGATGGACCAGAAAAAGACTATCTGAAAAAATTGTCGATTGGGTTAAATCTTCGGAATGAAACTGAGTTCATGGGTTATGTAAAAGGTGTTGAGAAATTCTTAAAAATTTCAAATATTTTTGTTTTTGCTTCTTCAAGGGAAGGTTTGCCTGTTTCTCTTATGGAGGCAATGGCAATGGAAAAACCAGTGGTTGTGTATAATATAAGAGGTGTAAGAGACTTGGTTGAAGGTGGGGTAAATGGTTTTGTAGTCCCATTTGGGGATATTGAGGCATTTGCTGAGAAGATGATTTACCTTATAGAACATCCGGAAGTTGCAAAAGAAATGGGAAAAAGAGGTCGAGAAAAAATATTAAAGGAGTTTAGTTTAGACACAGTGTTAAAAGATATGAAAAAACTTTATAAAGAGATTTTAGAAGATGAAAAAAGTGAATAAAAAGTTCTGGCTTTTGGTAAAAGAAGTGTTTGATAAGATTGTGTCTTTTATCTCATTGGTCGTTTTGCTGCCTCTTTTCTTGGTGGTGGCTATATTGATTAAACTTGACTCTCCTGGACCTGTGTTCTTCCTGCAGGATAGGGTTGGAAAAGACGGCAAGATTTTCAAAGTCTTTAAGTTCAGGACAATGACTTCTGATGCCCCAGAAAAAACGAAAGGTAAATACATCGACAAGTCCAATCCTTATGTTACAAGGGTTGGAAAGATTTTGAGGAGAACAGGCATTGATGAACTTCCACAACTAATAAATGTTCTTAAAGGTGAGATGAGTTTAGTTGGTCCGAGACCAACTTTGCCATATCAGGTTGCAAAATATAATGAGCATCAAACAAAAAGACTTCTAATGAAACCAGGAATTACAAGCTGGGCATTGATACACGGGAGAAACAAACTTACCTGGCCTGAAAGAATTGAATATGATGTTTGGTATGTGGAGCATTGGAGTTTTTGGCTTGATATTAAGATACTTTTGAAGACTGTTTGGGTGGTCGTAAGTGGAGAAGGACTATACGCAGATAGAGAGACCGATGAAATAGCGAAGGTGGATTAATGAAAAAACTCTACATAATTGGTGCAGGTGGGCATGGACAGGTTGTTCTGGATTGTGCAAGAGCCTCTGGTTTTGAAATAGAGGGATTTCTTGATGATAACGAAGAACTTAATGGAAAGATTATTAATGGGGTTGAAGTTAAAGGAAAAGTTGAACTGTCAAAAAGACTTGATGGTCTTTTTATTGTAGCTATTGGGGACAATTCAAAGAGAAAAGAAGTTGTTCAAACGCTCAATTTTGGAAAAGAGAAATTTGCGACAATTATCCACCCTTCTGCTACTATCGGAAGCAATGTTGAAATTGGTGAGGGCTCAATGATTATTGGAGGAGTTGTTGTAAATACAAATACAAAAATAGGCAGGCATGTTATAATAAACACTTCTTCCTCGATTGACCATCATAATGAAATTGGAGATTTTGCTCATATTGCACCCGGAACACATACAGGTGGAAATGTTCATGTTGGGGAAGGTGCTTTTATAGGTTTAGGCGCATCTGTAATACCCGGTATAAGAATTGGCAAATGGAGTGTTGTTGGTGCAGGTAGTGTAATCATTGAGGATGTGCCTGATTATGCAACTGTTGTTGGTAATCCCGGGCATGTTATTAAAATTAGAGGGGAGCGTGTGAAATGAATATACCATTATCCAAGCCGTGGGTAACTGAAGAAGATATAAAAGCAGTTGAAGAAGTTTTAAGAACGCCGTATTTAAGCTTGGGACCAAAATTGCCCGAGTTTGAAAATATGCTTGCAAGTGTTGCGAAAAGAAAATATGCTGTTGCCGTGAATAGTGGCACTTCTGCACTTCACCTTATCATTCGCTCTCTTGGAATAAAAGATGGCGACGAGGTTATTACAACTCCCTTTAGTTTTATTGCTTCATCGAACTGCGTTCTTTTTGAGAGAGCAAAGCCTGTTTTTGTTGATATTGACCCCAAAACCTACAATATAAATCCTGATTTGATAGAAGAAAAAATTACGGAGAAGACAAAGGCAATTCTTGCAGTTGATGTGTTCGGTCAACCTGCCGATTGGGATAAACTAACAGCAATCGCAAAGAAACATAACCTCTTCCTTATTGAGGATTCTGCAGAGGCTATTGGTTCAGAGTATAAAGGGCGTCCTGCAGGAAGTTTTGGGGTTGCATCGGTATTTGCTTTCTATCCAAATAAACAAATAACCACCTGTGAGGGAGGAGTTCTTCTTACTGACGATGAAAATATCTACAAACTTTCAAGAAGTATGCGAAATCAAGGGCGTGGCGAGGATGAAAGTTGGCTCTATCATACCCGCCTTGGCTATAACTACAGGATTTCAGATATAAATTGTGCCCTGGGGATATCTCAACTCAAAAGGCTTGACAAGATTATCGAGATGAGGGATAATGTTGCAAAGATATACACGCAAAAACTTTCAAAAATTGATGAAATTATAACTCCGTATGTGCATCCTGACACAACAAAAATGAGCTGGTTTGTGTATGTAATAAGGTTAGCGGATAGGTTCGGGAATGTTCATAGAGACCAGATTATTAAGGAACTTGGCAATCGTGGCATTCAAACCAGAAACTATTTTGAAGCAATTCACCTTGAACCCTTCTATGTAGAGCAGTTTGGTTATAAGAAAGGGGACTTTCCTGTTACAGAATTTGTTTCGGAGCGGACTATTGCACTTCCTTTTTATACGACAATAAGCGAGGAAGAAATTGATTATGTGGTGAAGAACTTAAAGGAAGTCATTCTTGAGGTGAAGAAGTCTTGAGGAAATTTTTTGGGAAAATCTTAAGGAATAAGTTAACAGTTACAATTACCGTTGCAAAGCTTTTTATTGATGTGTTATTATACAATGTTGCTACGGTTCTTTCGGTCCTTCTCAGGTTTGACCTTAAATTAAATCTAGGTTTTATCCACATAGATGATCGTTTTGGAATAATTGAAAATGTAATTTTTATTATTTTTGAAATTGTTTTTCAGCTGCCTTTGCATAGTTATGAGTTCGCAAGCATTAAAGAGGTATCTGATGTTTTTGTTGCACTATTCCTTACAAAAGCAATCTCATATCCCTTCTACTATTTATTAGGGGGAAGAAGTAATTTTTCAAGAGGGGCATATCTTGCCTCTTTTGTAATTGCATTTTTGCTTATTTCAGGATTTAGAATTCTCTATAGACTATTTTATGAATTTAGGAATAAAAAAGATACAACGCTTCCGAAGAGAAAAAAGAAAGTTCTTATAATTGGCGCAGGGGATGCAGGCGAAAAACTTTTAAGAGAAATCCTCTCTCATCCTCAACTTAATTATGAAGTTGTTGGTTTCCTCGATGATGATCCAATGAAGAAAAAAACAAATATCCACGGATATTCTGTTATAGGTAGGATTGAGAGGTTGCCTTATGTTGTTAAGGAATATGGAGTTGATGTTATTATCTATGCAATTCCAGCAGCACCAAGGGAACATTTGCAAAAAGTTGTATCTCTTGCTTCAGGAACAACTGCTGAAATCAAGACTTTGCCTCCAGTTTGGGAGATAGTCTCAGGCAGGGTATCAATAAACGACATCAAATATGTAGATCTGGAAGACTTGCTGCCAAGGGCATCTATCAAGATGGATAACACCCTTGTCGAAAATTACATCAAAGGAAAAGTCGTCCTTATAACAGGTGCAGGTGGTTCGATTGGCTCGGAAATCACAAGACAGGTTGCAAATTTTATGCCCGAAAAAATAATCCTTCTTGGAAGAGGTGAAAACAGGATTTTTGAAATTGAAAGAGAACTTATCGAAAAGAAAAATTTTACGAAGGTTGTTCCTGTTATTTGTGATATGCGGAACCGTGAAAAGGTTTTTAAAGTTTTTGAAGAGTATAAACCCGATATTGTTTTTCATGCAGCAGCGCATAAGCATGTGCCTCTTATGGAAAAAAACCCTGATGAAGCAATATTGAATAATATTTTCGGGACAAAAAACCTTCTTGACGCTTCTGTAAAATTCAAAGTTGAAAGGTTTATAAATATTTCAACAGACAAGGCAGTAAATCCTGTAAATATTATGGGTGCTTCAAAAAGAGTTATTGAGATTATGCTTCAGTATTACGCAAACGACCAAAACGATACGAAGTTTGCAAGTGTAAGATTTGGAAATGTACTTGGCAGTGCTGGAAGCGTTGTTGAGGTCTTCAAAAAGCAAATTAAAGAGACAGGAGTTTTAACGATTACCGATCCTCAAATGGAACGCTATTTTATGCTTATCCCTGAAGCAGTTGAACTCGTCCTTCAGGCAGGAAGTATGGGAAATTCTGGTGAAATATTTGTGCTAAAGATGGGCGAGCCTGTAAACATATTAGAGTTTGCAAAGAACTTTGTTAAACTTTCTGGTTTTGAACTTGGGAAAGATGTAAAAATAAAGGTTATCGGTAACCGTGGGAATGAAAAGATAAAAGAGGAACTCTTTAGCGACAAGGAAGTTGTTGAACATACAGAAAACCCATATATTTTAAAAGTAGTAAATAAGGAAATGCAATTTGATAGGGAAGTATTTTTTGAGAAACTTGATGAACTTGAAACTGCAGCAAAATCATTTGATATTCAAAGAATAAAGGCAACTCTAAAAGAAATTATACCCGAATACAACGGATAAAAGTGCCTTAGGAAAATTTGATTCTCATTCAATATCCCATATAATTACTCTATAAGGACGAATATGAGAATGAGAAATATAAATTCGCATACAGTTGAACTTATTGAAGAAGCGTTTAACAAAGTTCAGGAGTTTAACTACAAAAGATATTTGGAGGATTTGAATACGCCTGTTCTTCAAAATATAAGGGCAAAGAAGCATCCCGTTAACCAAATCCTTGAAAAATTTGGATTTCACATTATAAGAAAGCCTCTTTTAGATAATCTTGAAAGAAATTCATCTAGTTCAATGCACAAGTGGAGTGCGGTTGGCACACTTCACTTTGCACTTGAGAATCCTCAAAAATTTGATGAAGTTTACAACTTGCTTTCAGATAACGATTCGAAATCTACATTTGACTGGTTTATGCAGTTCAGAGTGGCTTATGCATTTGTAGGTGAAGAGGCAAGGTTTGTATTTCCGCCAAAAATTTCCTGGGAAGATTTTAAGGAAAAAGTATCGAAAATAAAATTAGATCGAGAAGGCTATATGAAATTTGGAAAATACAATTTCTTGTCTCTAAAAGAAGCATCTGTAGATTCCTGGATATTTGAGCAATACAATCTTAGCGGATTATGCGAAGTCTCTTCTGGTGATTTTGTTGTTGATGGTGGTGCATTTAAAGGTGAGACTGCCTTTTGGTTTCTTTCAAAAGGTGCAGGAAAAGTATATGCTTTTGAAGAAGACGATATAAGTTTTGAAGTTCTATCTAAAAATGTGAGGCTAAATAGAGTTGAGGATAAAATTATTCCAGTCAAAGCGTTGCTTTCAGACAAAGATGGAGTATCTAAGATAAAAATGACTGGTTCAGGCTCAAGTTCGACTTTGGCAACAGATGGAACAGAAGTTGAAAGTATCACTCTTGACTCATTTGTTTTCAAAAACAATATTGAGTATATTGATTTTATAAAGTTGGATGTAGAAGGCGCAGAGTTAGATGTGCTTAAAGGAGCAAAAGAAACGATAAAGAAGTTTAAACCAAAATTGGCAATTTCAGTTTACCATAAAGGAGATGATATCGTCGCTATTCCTTTGCTCTTGCACGAGTTGTTGAAAGACGCAAAGTTTCATTTATCGAATAA
>Ga0081479_112752_pt1 | contig 16692 bp, 19 predicted proteins | sample MamHotmetagenome_FD_70984 | JGI IMG/M metagenome (GOLD analysis project Ga0081479, IMG submission 70984) | Hot spring cone microbial streamer communities from Mammoth Hot Spring (Liberty Cap Streamers), Yellowstone National Park, USA - T=72 v2... | ecosystem: Environmental > Aquatic > Thermal... | reverse complement strand
AGGAGGTAATGTATGAATGTCACAGTTAAAACAGATGAACTTAAAAATGCAGTATCCGCAACGGGCAAAGTTATGCCTAATCCTGCCGTAAAAGGAGTACTTGTAAGGATTAAAGAAGGTTTAACGTTTGTGACGACCAATCTGGAACAGGCAGTAGAGTATTCAGTGAACGCAGGAAACGATGTAAAAGATGAAGTTGAATTGTTATTTCCGTTTGATACTTTCAGAGACATCGTAAGCAAAATAAAAGACGAGACAATAGATATAGAGATTTTCGACAAGCATGTTGTTTTAAAGGATAGAAACGGAAATTTCTCTCTAAACACAATGAGTCCCGATACTTTTCCCCTTATACCAGATGTTGATTCCACTATCAACCTGTCTTTTAAGTTTAAGGAGTTAAAAGAACTTGTTGAAAGTACCATTTTTGCTGTAGCCAGGAAAGAAGAAAGCAGACGAGAATTTAAAGGCGTTTACCTTGATATAAAGGAAGACTATATAAACTTTGTTGGTACTGATGCAACAGCACTTGCATTAAGTAGGGTTGAAAATACGTGGTTACCTCAAACAAGTTTGATAATCCCATGGAAAACTCTGGATATTTTAACGCATTTACCGTATGAAGATGAACAGGTAGATATTGCTGTATCTGAATCAAACATACAGTTCAAACTTCCAAATTTGAAAATTACAAGTGTCCTTATTAATGGACAATTTCCTGATTATACTACAATTATTCCAAACGAGACAGAATTTTATGCAAAGGTATCAAAAGATGCGCTTATGGATGCACTCGATATTATTGGTGTATTTGCAAAAAAGGGAACGGGACGTATTATCTTTACATTTACTCCCAGCAAAGTTGTTGTCGAGTCCGCATCATCCGATATAGGTTCTGGAAAAAAAGAGATTACATGCGAGACAAATGCAAACATGTTCCTTCATTTTTATGCTGAAAAGATTATTGAAGGTATTGAACATATACAGGGCGATATGGTATATTTTGGCATTCAAGATGTTTTAAAACCTGTCCTCATAAAAGGAAATGAAAACGAGAACTATATTTACATCATAATGCCACAGAAACCAATAGTGTGAGGCGAATATGAAAGAGGAAAAACTTGGCGTAAGACAGGCTGCAAGCGAACTTGGAGTTACAACAGATTATGTAAGAGAACTATTAAGAACAGGGAAATTAAAAGGAACAAAAGTTGCAAATTTCCTATGGGTTATTGATAGAAAAGATATCGAACAATTTAAAGAGCAGAGGAAAAAGAACAGGAAGAAATAAATGCCTACATCTACCAACGGTATTACTTTAAGAAAATACCAGGTTGATTGCCTTAATTCTCTTCAAGTATACTTTGACTCTCATAATAGAGGTTTAGTGTCTCTCCCAACTGGTGCTGGTAAGACTATTATCTTTAATTCCTTTATCTTGATGAACGATTACAGAGCACTTGTTATTGCACACAGGGATGAACTCTTACAACAGGCAATAGAAAAATACTTACTCATTGGTGGTAATGAAGAAGATACTGGTATTATTGCAAATAGCATATGGAACGAAAATAGATACACAGTTGCATCTATTCAAACGCTCGTAAGGAATTTAGACAAAATAGATGGTTCTAATTACGATATAGTTGTTGTAGATGAAGCACATCATACGATGGCCCCCTCATATATGAAGGTTCTCAATCGCATACTGGAGAAAAATCCTAAAATTAAAATTCTCGGTGTTACTGCAACTCCTTTTAGATCCGATAATCAGTCTCTTAAATCCTTTTACGAAAATCTCATATACAAAATAGATTACGATGAATTAATGGTCTCGGGATATTTAGTTCCTGTAAAAGGTTATCTTGTTGAACTTCCCGTGGAAATGGACGGATACCTAAAACTTGCAGTAAATGAAGACGGAGAACGTGACTTTACAGACAAATCTGTTTCAGAGCTGTTTAATAAGGATGAGTTAAACGATTTAATAGTACGAAGATGGAAAGAACTTGCAAATTCAAAAAAGACGATCTTTTATCTTTCTTCCCTGGAACATGCCTTATCTTTAAAAGAGAAGTTTGTACAGTATGGTGTAGAAGCAGAGTATATCGATGGACAAATACCTCTTGAAAGAAGAAGGGAAATATTACGCAAGTTTAAGAATGGTGACATAAAAGTTATAACAAATATGAATGTCCTCACTGAGGGTTTTGATGATCCAGACGTTGAGTGCATATCACTTGTCCGTCCAACAAAAAGCCTAAATCTGTATACACAAATTGTTGGAAGAGGTTTACGCCCATCTTTGGATAAAACTCACTGTCTTGTTCTCGACTATACAGGAATAACAAGGCAGCACGAAATAATGGGTATTTCAAAACTCTTTAAACTTGAAGTAGATAAAGAAACCCTTAAACAAGGTGTCTCTATCGGTGCGATTGAATATGAGATTGGGGGTAAGAAAGAAAGAGCTCTTAAAGTCCTTGTTGGAGATAAAGTTGAGGAGTTTGTATTCGATGGAAAAGAAGCACTTAACTACGTTACTAAAGTTAATAACGCCTATGTTTTAAGTTGCGGACTTAATGGGAAGGTTGTGTACATGGAAGAAAATGGTTTTAATAAGTATGATTTATACAAGTTTGAAAAAGGGAAAGGTAAGAAACTGATAAAAGCTTCCATGCCAAAAGATGTAGCAATAGTTACACTCATTTCCGCATGGAAAGAAGAGTATGACGAATTTATGAGAACTTTCCCAAGAAGGGCAAAAACAGAAGCACCTACGGACAGACAGATAGGGATAATAAAGAGATATATGGAAGCGGGGTATTTAAAAAATATTGATTTGACTAGGCTTGATAAACTTGATGCAACAAACATAATAAGTTATACGTTTGCAACTTTTCCATTCATAGAAGAGAAGATAGAAGGAAATATTGAAGAGGGATTTATTGAGATTGTAAAGGGAGAAGAAGGCGTAAAAGGAAGTTTTAGCAAGTTCTTAACATGGTTATTTATGAAAGACGATTCAATGAAAATGGTTCATATTTATCCTCAGAGAATGATATTTACTCTTAATGTAGATAAAAGTGGTAAAGTTTATATTAACAGTGAACATCATGATAAGATACTTTCCGATATTGTCTCCTCTATGATATGGAGAAGATATGCTACACTTCTTGTTTCGTGTCACACAGGTAACGATGTAGTTATTAGGGGTTTCTCAGTTTTTGTTACTCAGGGTAAAGAGCAGGGTGATTTCAATGTTTTGTACAGAACACTTAACAAAATAAATGTTATAGCAAAAATGAAGCAATACAATTTCAAAGATGATTTGCCTGGAGTTTCTGATTGGATTTATCGAGGTCTTAAAACAAATTCAAATACATAGGAGATTAAAATGAAAAAAGTAAATTTAAGGAACGCAAAGATTTCTGGTCTAATCGGTATTTTGCTATCTTTTGCAGGTATTACTTTGAACTTTATTATTGAGAAAATTACACTTGCAAAGACACAGGTTATTTTCAAAATATCCGTATCTTTACTATCACTTGTAGCAGCGATTTTTCTTCTAGTTGCATTCTACGAGATTTCAAAGAAAACGGAAGTAAAAGAGATATTTAATAACTATCTTACTTCAGTGATTATACCTGTCGTAGGGGCTGTCTTTATTATAGTCGTTGGCGTAACTTTCCCCGTACTAGTTAGAGACACAACACGTTTACCTGAAGTAATATCTGCAACGGCATTAACAGTATCGTTTATAGCAGTTGTTGCATCTTCAATATTCATGAGCAAAGCATTTAGAAAGACTGGGGAGGTTTTAAACAATAAGTATTTTACCGTTGCGTCCACATTTTTTCTCTATGGAGCATATACACTCATAATTTTTGTTGGAGTTGTGCTACTTTTTGCAGGTGCTATATACGAGATACTTGGATTTGCGCATATACCTGATGAGTTTGTGTTAACAAGACAATGAAATTTTTTTAATCCTTTTCTATAAAAACTATACATTGGAGGTGAAAATGGGTAGAACAATTGTTGTAACTGCAGGAAAAGGTGGAGTAGGCAAGACTACTGTTACGGCTAATTTAGGTGCATCATTAGCAAAACTTGGGAAAAGTGTTGTTGTAATAGATATGGATATTGGATTACGGAATCTTGATGTCGTAATGGGGCTTGAGAATCGTGTTGTTTATAATGTTATGGACATAATAGAAGGAAGATGTAAGATTAACCAGGCGCTTGTAAGAGACAAGCACCTTGAAAATCTCTTCCTGCTGCCGGCATCCCAGATTCACAATAAGGATGATGTGGATATTGATAAGGTAGTAGACATAGTAACAACTCTTGAGGGTAGTTTTGATTACATACTTCTTGATTCTCCTGCCGGAATTGAAAAAGGATTTCAATCTTCTATTGCACCAGCAACAGAAGCAATAGTTGTTGTTACACCTGACGTATCATCTGTTAGAGATGCAGATAGGGTTATTGGAATAATAGAGAGCAAAAAAACAGTTTCTATAAGTCTTGTTATTAATAGATACGATCCAGTGATGGTTCAGAAGAAAAAATCACTTGATTTTAATGGTATAGTTGATATCTTAAGCGTTGATGTAATTGGCGTTATTCCTGAAGATAAGAACATTATAGAGACTACTAATAGAGGAGAAATTCTTGTAGAGTACTTGCCTGGATCACCAGCATCAAAAGAATTTGTGCTTGTTGCTCGTCGTATTGAAGGGGAAGAAATCCCCGTAAATGTAGATGAACCTAATAAAGGATTATTTGGAATCTTATTCAGGAGATAGATATGGGGCTCTTTAACCGAAACAATAGAAGTGCAAGTGAAATTGCACAAGAAAGATTAAAGCTGGTGCTTATCCAGGATAGACTGTCGCTCTCATCCAAGGAATTTGAGATGCTTAAAGAGGACATTATTAATGTACTTTCGAAGTACTTCGGTATTGATACTAACGATATAAAGATTAACCTTGAAAGGGTAAACAATAAAAATGTTTTTGAGGCTGTTGTTCCTGTAATTTTACATAAGAATGAAAAGTAGGTATTGCAAATATACTTTTGAAAGCATATTGACAAATTTCTATATTGAGGTAAAATAATACTGCATAACGAGGTAAGGAGAGATAACACATGGATGAATCGTCTAAAAAAGTTTTAAAACAATTCTTCCCAAAATTACTATTTTAAGGAGGTCTTTATGTCACTTCAGAAAGTGATTAAGCGAGACGGATCAATTGTAGACTTTAACCAGGAGAAAATTACTAATGCAATTCTTAAGGCTGGAGAATCAACGGGGCAATTTGGAAGAGATGTTGCAGAGTTTTTAACGAAAATTGTGGTTACAGAACTCTATGAAGAACATGATTCAATTCCTGTAAATGTAGAAGTAATCCAGAACAAGATTGAAGAAGTTCTGATGAGAAAAGGATTTTACCAGACAGCAAAGGCCTTTATTATTTACAGAGAGCACAGAAGACAGGTAAGGGACTTAAGTTCAGCTGTTACTACAGCAACAATAGACGAGTATATTGGAGAGGATACATGGGAAGTACATGAAAACGCAAACGTTGGATACTCAATACAGGGTCTAAAAGCATATCTTACAGGTAAAGCAGAAGAAGCGTATTGGCTGGATAGAATTTACCCTAAAAAGGCAGCGGAACTTCACAAGGATGGCTGGATACACATACATAACCTCAGTTTTCTTGGAGCTTACTGCGTAGGGTGGGATTTAGAAGCGCTGATAAGACGTGGTTTTGGTGGTGTTCCTGGAAGAGTAAGTTCTGGTCCTGCAAAGCATCTATCCTCACTTTTAGGGCAGATGATGAATTTCCTTTTTACGCTCCAGAATGAGGTAGCAGGTGCTGTTGCTTTTTCCTCTTTTGATACATACCTTGCACCTTTTGTTTACTTTGACAAACTCTCTTACAAGGAAGTCAAACAGCAGATTCAAGAGTTCGTTTACAATATGAACCAGACAATGAGAACAGGAGGACAATCGCCCTTCTCTAATATTACAGTTGATATAGTACCGCATCCAAACTTGAAGGATAGGCCTGTTATAGTTGGCGGAAAAGAGATACCCGAAGTAACATATGGAATGCTTAAAAAAGAGATGGATATGATAAATAGAGCATTATTTGAAGTTTACCTTGAAGGCGATTACAACAAGAGAGTATTTACTTTCCCGATTCCAACAATTAACATAACAAAAGACTTTGATTGGGAAAATCCTACGCTTGAACCAATGTGGGAAGCAACGGCAAAGTATGGAATCAATTACTTTGCTAACTATGTTCTGTCAGATCTAAGACCAGAAGACGCTCGTTCAATGTGTTGCAGGCTTCGTCTCGTAACAAAAGATTTGAAACTCAAGGGTGGTGGACTGTTTGGCGCTGACCCCCTAACAGGAAGTATTGGAATAATTACAATTGGAATGCCTCGTATTGGATATCTCAGCAAAACTGAAGATGAATTTTTTGCAACTCTTTCTGAGATAATGGATGCGTCAAAAGAAGCATTAGAGATAAAGAGAAAAACTGTTGAGAAATACACAGAAATGGGACTTTACCCGTATTCAAAGGTTTACCTCGATGTTATTAAGAAGCAAACAGGTTCTTATTGGTCCAACCACTTCTCAACAATTGGACTAGTTGGTATGAACGAAGCATTATTAAATTTCATAGGCAAGGATATAACAACACCAGAGGGACAGGCATTTGCAATAAAAGTTTTGAAGTTTATGAGAGATAAACTTGGTGAATACCAAATAGAAACAGGCAATCCATATAACCTTGAGGCAACACCTGCAGAGAGTACCTCATACTCTCTTGCACTAAAAGACAAAAAGAAATACCCAGATATCATTACAGCAGGAACAGAGGAAAATCCATATTACACTAACTCAACACAACTTCCTGTTAGTTATACCGACGATCCGTTTGAGGTACTTGAACTACAAGAGGAATTACAATCTTTATATTCCGGGGGCACTGTTATCCACTTCTTCTTAGGCGAGCAGCTCTACAACATTGAATCCGTCAAAAACTTCATAAGGAAAGTGTTCTACAACTACCGTGTTCCGTATATTACCATCACACCAACATTCTCTATATGTCCTAAACATGGATACATTCCTGGTGCACACGAATACTGTCCTTACTGTGATGAAGAATTGGCAAATGGGGAAGATGGTGGAGATAGTCATGAAGGAGAAACTGTGCCACCAAATATAGAGTTTAAAATAAATCTTTAAACAGGGGGTAAAAATGGGACTTAAAAGCGATAAGTGGATTAAAGAAATGGCAACAAACTACAAGATGATTGATCCGTTTGTAGATCACCTTGTATCTGATGGCGTAATCTCTTATGGGTTGTCTTCTTATGGATATGATATGCGTATAGCAAGTGAGTTTAAGGTCTTTACAGGTTCTTATTCAAAAGAAAACGCAATTGTTGACCCTAAAAAGTTTGACAAAGACCTACTTCAAGATTATATTGGCGATTTCGTAATAATACCACCAAATTCATATGTCCTTGGAAGAAGCGTTGAATATTTTAGAATGCCAAGAAATGTACATGGTATTGTTACAGGAAAAAGCACTTATGCAAGAAGTGGAATAATAGTAAATATTACTCCATTAGAACCAGGCTGGACCGGATTTTTGGTGATAGAGATTTCTAATGCAACACCACTTCCTGTAAAAGTTTATGCAAATGAAGGCATTGCACAGGTAATGTTCTTTGAAGGCGACGAACCATGCGAAGTATCCTATGAAGATAGAAAGGGTAAGTATCAGGAACAAAAGACAATTGTTCTACCGACAGTTAAATAGGAGATGATAAAAATGCTAAACTGTTTATTCTTTTCTATAAATATCCTGTATAATGAAGGGAGGTGATAGACTGTGGTAAGGACTTTTTCTGTGGATGAACACGGGAATCTCGTACTTGAAGACGGTAAAATTATCCCGAAAAACAAGAGGCAAAAGTGCGAGGTTTACTCACGTGTTGTAGGTTACCTGCGTCCTGTTGATCAGTGGAACAACGGTAAGAAACAGGAGTTCAGGGAAAGAAAGACTTTTGTGGTAGATTGAGGTGAAAATTGTGGTAAAAGAGCAAAACGATGTAAAAGAGCTGTTGCGGTTACTTGCTATTACAGTTGCAGAAGCTATCGAACTAAAAGAGGAGAATGAGAGATTAAAAGAAGAGATTAAAAAGTTTAAAGATGTAAAAAACAGTGGTTCTATCTCTATAAGTGAAAACGCTTTGATGAAACAGTTATATGAACTGTATGAAAAAGTTGATGCTTTGGAAAGAGAGAACGCTAAGTTAAAGGGCAAAACTGTGGAAAAGGTTTCTGTAAGGTGAGAGGAACATTAGAATCTTTTTCATTAGAGGAAATTCTACAACAGCTCTGTAAAGCAAGAAAGTTTGGAATGATTGATGTAAAAGGGGCACACGGTCAATACGGGATTTATTTGCAAGGGGAGAATGTTTATCATGCATTCTCCCCTCATTTTGACAGAGGGATGAATGCTTTATTTGAGGCATTTATTGAAACCGAAGGAGAATTTGAATTTAAAGAGAGTTTAAATTCAAAAGTGATAAGCATTAATAAGCCGTTATTTGAAATTTTTCTTGAAGGAGCAGAAATTAAGAGTGAACTCGTTGAAGTTAACAGACTTATTAGAGATGATACTATTTTTGAACCACAACTAATAGAAAGTGAAGTTGTGTTATCAGCGGATGAGTTTGGATTTCTATCACATATCACAAGAGAAAAAGTGACTGATGTAATGAAGAAGTTAAATATCAATTATATTAGTTTTCTAAGGCGGCTTAAACCGCTTTTGGAAAAAGGGTTTGTTAAAGTAAATTAGGGCTGGGTTAACCCCAGCCCTAATTTGTTATTCAGTGATCTCAACAACTTTGGTATTATCAACAATAAATGTATAGAAGTCTTGTTGTGGTTCTTCTTCAATAGAAGTAAGAAATTTGTCGATAGCTTCGTCAGGACTGTCAGCCTCAACTTCTGACTCATAGTGGACAATGACTTTGTATTTTGCCATTTTGCACCTCCTTTCTTGATACTGATACTGTTATAGAAAAAAGTTTAGGCTTTTTGATTTTCTAATCTGTATTAACAAAACGCTCAGGAATTTAGAAAATAAATGATACATTAGTAAGTTTGTTAATACAGATTGTAGTATAACGACTCTGTAACTATTGAATTGTTCTGTAAAAATAAAGTTGGGGGATGCTCAATTTTGAGAAAGTAGCATCCCCCAAAACAAGGTGTTCTGGTAGGGGACCACAAATGCAATCCCCTACCCTATTTGCTTCCTAATTATTGGAGGAGGACCGCACAAGTACTGCTTGTTGTGAAGTACCCCTCCCTAGGCATACTAGTAATATTATAGAAAAATTTCTTAGTTTGTCAACTAGCTTTTCCTATGTTAATACAGATTGTAAGAATAAAAAAGGGAGGAGGGCGGGGCTGTCTCTCATCTAGAGAGTTCCCTCCAAACCTCGACTTATCACGGCAGCTGCCTTGCCGTGGCCCCCTGTAAGAATTGTTGGACGACACTCGAACTACAATTCGAGTGTCGTGGAGAGACATATACGCTATAACTAATGGCAGCCTTAGCATATATGTCTCTCACTTTTTTATCTTAAGTTACTTTATTATATAAAATTTTTCCTCTTTGTCAACTACCCCCTCCATACGCACGAATTTTTATCCAGGTTAAAAGAAAAAGAGAGAATCGCAAAAGAAGATTGTAATCTCTATTTCCTTGCTAGAGAAATGTTTGAAGACATATCAGAAAAGGTTATCGTTGCTCTTATGGACGATCCTTACCTTAGGGAAGAACTAATGGATAGATTGCCTGATGATGTTAAAGAGAGTATCACTCCGTATCTTGTTGCTAAAAAGATAATTAATGCAAATTGATAACTCTTTTGGGAGGCACCAGCCTCCCAAAATTTCATTTGTACCTGATTCTATATCTATTTTCTTCCAATCTCTTTTTCGCAAATTCGTAGTATTCTTTCACTATTTCAAATCCGATGTACTGTCTTCCGAGCATTTTACTTACAACTGCCACCTGTCCTGAACCAAGGAATGGGTCTAATACTATATCCCCAGGCTCTGACGAGTATTCTAATATTTTTTTGATAAGTTCAAATGGTAATTTTGTTGGTGTCTTTATGTCTCCATTCCAGTATTCTCTATTTATAATCCATACATCTTCTTTGTCTTGATAATGAAGGCTTTTATCATTTTCATTTTTTTCGCTCGGTCCAAATCTTGCATACGGGAAGAATTTTCTTTTGTCATCGTCTTTACACACATAAAGGATGTGGTAATGCGATGTCACGAATTTTCTTTTTGTAACTACGCCAAATTGGTACTTCCAGATAATATGATTGACAGTTATAAACCCAATGTTGTCAAGAGCGTTAAGGATATCTCTGAGATTGTTCCAACCAGAGAATACGTACATACTTCCAGAATCTTTTAAAACTCGATATACTTCTCTCATCCACTTGAGAGTAAATTCATAATATTCGCTTTCAGGGATCTCGTTGTAGCCCTCGAGAACTCTATCCTGTTTTCTATGGTAGTTATTCCTTTTTGCTTTAAAATCAATTGCAAAAGGTGGATCTGTAATCACTAAGTCAATGGAATTATCTGGAATAAGCTTCATCCCCTTAATACAATCCATATTGTAAATTTCGTTAAACGACAAATGCTCGTTCATCTAGTAAATTATATCAAATTGTGTTGAAAAAACCTTGTATTTCTTATCGAGAGTTTTATAATTTATTAGTGAGAGTATAAATTAAAGAAGTTTTGGTTATGACTTTGGCAAGTATGAAACAACATGGGAAAAAATTCCAGAGGAAAACAAGAAATCAAGAAATAAAGTATAAAATAAAAACACGGAGGGCAAACTCCGCTCTCCGCCTCTTAGTAGCTACATTATAACAAGTTTTTATTTTTTGTCAAGATTGTGACTTTTTCTTCAACTTCTTTTTCACTTCCTCAAGCGGAATCGTTTCTCCATCACGAAGGAAATCTTTAATACTATTTTCTACTTGCTTCAAATAGAGGATGGTGAGGGATTTTGCAAGATACAAATTCTGTGTTAGAATTTGGTATGGAAAACGAAGAAATTAAAAGGTTGTTAGAGCTATTAAAGAAGGAAATAAAGAGAGTTGAGGAAATAGTTGATCTGTTGGAGTTGTATGTTGCATACGAAGAAGTGTCTAAAGAATGTGAAGAACTTGCAAAAGACTGGGATGTAACTGCATCAGATGGATTGGATGACGAATGAATTAAATTACATGGAATCTCTTAACTTGAAGTTCGATTACGAAGATCAAAATCTTTGAAAATGACTTTCTAGGCCTCAAGATATTTTGGGGAGATAAACTCAAATTTGTTAATACGTATAAAAATGGGGGACATTAGTCCCCCTCTATTGAGTTTTTAATCTTTTCTGCAACAAGATATGCGATAATTTTCTGCTTTTCTTCTTTTACCTGTTCTTCAATATCATCAACTTTTGTCTCTACTGTTATATCTTGAGACATCCCGCACGGATACCATTCTCGCTTTTTGAATTTTCTGATAGTGTACCTGTCGCTAAACTCATAATTACCTCTGCTATTTTTAACTACGATACCATTTTCTACAAGAGCTTTTACTATTTGCTCTTTAATTCCACTCTCAAGTTGTTTTACAACTTTTTTATCAATATTTTCTACCTCCTGGATGACAGATAGATCTTTATTTATCAATCTCTCCATTCTTGCTTTCTTCACTTCTTTGGGTACGATAATGTGACCTATGTATTCTTTCTCAGGAGCGCTAATCATAAAGTTAAAATAGAACTTTCCTTCATCTGTGTCTACTTCGATGGGTATATTTGAACTTCTTTCTTTGCATAATTCTTCGATACGTGGTGTTTTAAGGCTGAATTTCACAGTTATATCATCGAAAAGGTATGGTCTCCTAATTGTAACCCATGATGGGATAGAGTACTTATTTGATAATTCTTTTTCCTCAAAGAGTACAATCATAGTTGAGTAATCTAATCTCTTATATAGAGCTGCAAGCACAAGGTTTAGATATTCTTTATTTTCAATCTCTTCAACGCCTTGCCTAACCTTCTCTTTAATTTCTGTTATAGTATCGTTTATATTGCCTCTTAAGGATATTTCCGAATAAGGAATTTCAAACGCTATGCTGTATCCTACCCTTAAAGTATTGTCCGGAGGATTCAAACTATCTAAATAGATTCTGAAATATGGGGTAGTGTCAGCGAGATATTGCATTATACTCGTTATGCTGTATTGATCGAAAGATGTAATTTGTTCGATCTCTACATTATTCAATCCTCTTCTCTTTTTCATATAAAAATCTACTTTAAATTCTTTAAATTGAGTGTATTTCTTCAATTGTTCAACAGCAAATTCTGGAAACGTTAAGGTTGCAACTTTTTCATTAATTTCAGGAATATCTATTGCATAGGCAAGAGCCTTAGTGAATTGCTGGGTGATATATTTCGAGATTTCATCAATGTATTCACGGTTAACTAATTCCCACCACACATTACATGAATAACCGCGTTCTTTAAGTAAGTCGTCATATTTATCATTAATTTTTATATCGCTGTATAGATAATTTCCTAATGGATTTAAATCCGCTATTCCTCTAATTATTCTGTCAATTTCATAACTTTTAATGTAGCGTATTAAATCTTTTATTTCATATGATACATTTACTCGTACTTTGACCAGTGCCTTTTCGGGGTTGTCGTAGTTTTCCCCGGCGTATAAGCTTACTTCTATCATCCTTTCACCTCCCTTAATAAGATTTATATAGTTATATGAACAAAAAAGACATTAGGCAAAAATAAAAAGGGGACATTAGTCCCCCTCTATTGAGTTTTTAATCTTTTCAGAAACTAAGTACGTAACCAGTTTTTTCTTACTATCCTCTTCCATTAAATCCAATATATCCATAGAATTCAGTTGAATAGAGAAGTAATCATTGCTATGCTTCTTGTGTTTCTCAAGTTTATACTTCTTATTTATAACATACCTTCCTTTGTTGTTCTTCACTACTATGCCATTTTCTATGAGAGCATCCTTTATCTGTTTCTTTATCCCATCTATGAGCTGTTTTACTACTTTTTGGTCAATTGTTTTAACTTCTTCAACAACAGATGAATCTCCCTCTATCAACCTTTTTATTCTCGATTCTCTGACATCTTCTGGGATAACTATATTAACTGATTGTTTTTGATTTAAAGAACTAATTAAAAGTCTAACAAGAAATTTTCCCTCGTCTGTATCTACTTCAATTGGGACTTCTATTCTATGTTCACCATCAAATTCTTTAATCAAAGGCATCTTTACATCAAGAGTCACTCTTATGTTATTAAGCAAACGCGGTCTTTCGATATGAATATCAAATGTAAAGTACCTGGAAATTTTCTTTTCCCTAAAAACGCTGAATGTACCACTATATTCCAGGCAACCTGTATTGTCATAAGAAGGACTGGGTATAACAAGATTTAAAATGCCGCTATTTTTAATGTCTTCTATTTTTTGTGCTATTTCTCTTTTTACTTCGTTCACAATCTTTTCAACATCTTCTTTTGAATCTATTAACTTTGCAGGAATAAAGATGCTTTTGCTCCTTCCTATAACCATAGTCCTGTCATCAATATCCAAACTATTAAGTTCAACGGTTAACATACCTGTAACATCATTTACGTAATCGAGAAGAAATTCCATCATTTTTCCTGCAAAGCCATCTGGATAGTTGATTTCCTGTTTTATTTCAATAGGGTTAAATCCTTGTTTCTTATCTACTGTGAAAACTATTTTGAAATCTTCAAAATTTCCAGGGGAAATAAGTTCATTCATTTTCTTAACTACATTGTCTGGGAGTGTAAGAGTAGCGATATGTTCATGAACTTCAGGTATATCAATTGCTCTAACAATGGCTTCAGAAAATTTAAGTGTGATGTATTTTACAATTTCCTCTACATATTGGTAGTCTGCAAGATTTGCTGGTATATCAAACTGTAAACCATCTTGCGCAATACTATGAAATCTACTATATTCAATGGCGTTATTATACAGGTAACGACCCAATTCATTAACGTCGGAAAGTCCTTTAAGTATGTTTGTTATCTCTTTTGCGTCCTCTAAAAACCACATTAATAGTTCACGTTCTTTATCAGACATCATCAGTGACATATATATATACACTTTTTCGTCTACATAAGGATGAACATATATGTTAGTTTGTATCATTTTTTACCTCCTTTCATAGGATTTAGTAATTTATATGAAAAAATGAAAAAAATAGGAAAATGGAGGCATTACGCCCCCACTGAGTTTTTAAGTTTCTTTGCGACTAAATATGAGATAATTTCCTGTCTTCTTTCCTCGCTTATCAGGTCATATACATTAACAGATACATCTCTTTTTAATTTTGTATTTTTTTCTCTTCTTCTTGTTCTTTTTCTCCTTCTTCCCACCCAGTAGTCCGGCTCCGTTACACCCCGATTTTTGCTGGTACACGCCCATCTTCCGAGGGCAAAACAGGGTGATGCAAAATCCCCTTAGCCATTCTGTCAAGATGGTATGAAAAAATGCGCACAAGTGTAAACAGCATGAATCGAATTGGTGAGTATATTTTTAATACACATTATTTTTAAACCTACATTTTAGGGGATTTATTCTCTATACAAAAAACAACTGTTTTCATACTTTTTTTCTTCAAATTTTTCAAGGCCTAGTCTAAGCGATACGCCAAACTTTCATTGTTTTTTCCTTGATAAAATACAGGTTTTTATGAGCAAGTCCTGCGAAGGATTCTTCCAAAAACGTTTAAATTCCAACGGAAAAAGGGGAAGGGGTTAAGAGGATACCAAGTCAATGAGACATCCACCACAAACTGTATGAAAACAGCAAAATACTAAGCTTCTGTGCCAATCCCGTAATTGGGTGATTCCCTTATTAAGGTATAATACCTTAAAATAAATTTAGGAAGAGGGTTTGCACGGACTTACTCCTTATGAAAAGTTGAAAGGACTACTTGGAGGACAGCGATTTGCCTCTTGACAAAAACAAAAATAGTGTTATACTTAAAACAGAAACTTCCCCTTACAGTTCGGCTGTGAGGGCCTCAGGATTGGATTGCTCCAATCCTGGTCTTTTTATTATGATTAAATCTTCACTAATTGATTTTGTGACTATACTGTCTACTTAATTCGAGAAAATATAGAATGGGAGAGAAAACCTCTCCCTAAAAATTTTACGGTTCTATTTCTTTTTCAAGTATATTACCATCTAGTTTGTATCCTGCCTTTTTAAGGATAGGATACAAACTTTTCGTGTTTCCCATAACAACGATTGTAATCTTTTCTTTATTCTTGTCTGCCATTACGTTCCAAATTGCAATCGTTGTTTTATTCATGGATGCCTCATGTAGTTTTTGATGGAAAACAGAGAAGTTGTCCTTTGCAAACTGATCCAACTTTTGCTCAATTACATACACTCCGCTCTCTTTTAAGAGAGCGATTTCTTGTTGAATCTTACTTAGATCTATCATATCATACTTCACCTCCCTCTCTTTAGAAGTTAAAATTGTTATAGAAAGAGAAGGCGAAATCTACAAAATTTATTGGGTTTTTACTTCTTGCAAAATCACAAAAATGCTGTAAAATATAGGTAGCGGAGGTGGATATGTACGAGGATAAAAAAGACGGAACGATAGTATATGAAAGTTTCGAGGAGATGGAACAGGATCTTTTAAAACCTGAAACTCTATGGGAAAAAATCAAATACACACCTTACAGAATATGGGATAGAATAACCGATTGGTACATTAGTATAGTTTCTTTTTTTCAAAGAGGTAAAAGAGGTTATGCCTATTCAGATGTCTGGGACTTTGACTCCTACCTTGCAAAGGTGTTATATGGCGGGTTAAGCGAGCTGAAAGAGAAAACCAAAGCGATTAGTATACATCCCAACGAGGTTAGTTATGAGGAGTGGTTATCTATCCTGGACGAGATGATAGAAGGTTTTAAGGCACGAGTAGAATGCGAGGACTTTGAACAATACATCAATAACGACGTAGACAAGAAATTAAAGAGGTCACTTGAGTTACTCTCTAAGTATTTCAATAACTTGTGGTGGTAATGGTTGCGGTACTTTGCAATTTTCTATAAGTTCACACCCCCGATTTTTGTTAACGGTGTTATCATTCATAACTAAATGTCAAGATGGTATTGAGAAATGTGCACAAGGGTAAATAGCATGAATTGAATTGGTGACTATATATAAATACAACTTTATTTATGGGGTCCATTATCTGTTAGACATTTCAGTGAAAGTTAAAAGCGACTACGAGTTCTGCAGACTCATTGAAGATCTGCAGAATAGTGTGGGGGATAAGTCTACATCCTCCGTGGATGTAGAGGCGTCGCAACCTGACAATTTTGTTAGGTATAAGTCGACGGAACAACACAGACAGTGACGATAACTTACGGAGAGTAAGTTAGAGCAGTACAAGTTTAAGGGCAGGTTAAACCTGCCCTTTTTGTATTTTTAGGACTACTCGTCAGTGTCCTCTAAATC
>Ga0081479_103986_pt1 | contig 17031 bp, 25 predicted proteins | sample MamHotmetagenome_FD_70984 | JGI IMG/M metagenome (GOLD analysis project Ga0081479, IMG submission 70984) | Hot spring cone microbial streamer communities from Mammoth Hot Spring (Liberty Cap Streamers), Yellowstone National Park, USA - T=72 v2... | ecosystem: Environmental > Aquatic > Thermal... | reverse complement strand
AGAGAATCTTGCAAGGATATATGCAATATCTCTTTTCATATTATTCAACATAAGAATTCTTTTAATTTGGCTTTTTAAAACTCCCTTTCTAAAAGTGTTTTCTTTTCTTACATAGAAATTTTTAGAACATTCTCTCAAAATATATTGACAAAATTTAAAATTGTGTTAAAATTATAATTACCACAGGCATCAAGGGGTCCGTAGAGAATCCCAAGAGGCACTTGGCTGGGACAAAGTAAGTCTCAGGGGCTGAGGAAAGGTTTGGAGCAAGCCTCCTTACCGAGTACTCAGGTGGTACCAGAGAGTAATGAGGGTATTGGTAAAGCCTGGTACTCTCATGAAACCTGGAACTAAAACCTGAGACTGAAGGTTCTCAGTGAGGTGCAAGGGGGAAGTACTGAAGGGTCCGTTGAGCCTGTGGCACTTTTTTATATACTCCTTTTTCTTCATTTGGGGGTTTTATTTATGGAAATAAATATTTTAGAATTAGGGGCTAAAGGGGATGGAAAAACAGATAATACAAAGATAATTCAAGAGGCGATAGATCACTGCCATGATTATGGTGGTGGAAAGGTGGTAATTCCACAAGGAGAATATTTATGTAAGCCATTAAGATTAAGATCCAATGTAACGCTTTATTTAGAAGAAGGATCTATTTTAAAAGCTTCCTCAAATATTAATGATTATAACAATATAGGTTATTATCATAATGAATGGGGTGAAGTTACATCCTTTCTGTATGCTCTATCAGAGAAAAATATAGCTATAGAAGGAAAGGGAATTATAGATCTTTCTGGAGAAAGTTTCATGGATTTTTTAAGCACTCACAATAATTTTATAGAATTATCCTTATTAAATAAGGAACAGTTTGAAGAAACAGAATGTAAAACAAAAGAGCGCCCTAAGCAACCTATTTTCTTTTATAATTGTAAGAACATTTTTATAAGAAATGTTATTATAAAAGATTCACCATGCTGGACAATATCTATTAATTCATCCGAAGATATAAGGGTAGATGGTATTCAGGTAATAAATAATTTGAGAGTACCTAATAGTGATGGATTGCATTTTTGTTCATCAAAACGGATATATGTTTTTAATAGCACTTTTATATGTGGTGATGATTGTGTAGCTCTAACTGGAATTACCAATTGGGATAGACCTTTTGAGGATGTAATAATCAGCAATTGTATTATGGAGACAAGGTCAGCAGGGGTTAGAATTGGGCACCTTGATAGTAAGGTTAGAAATGTTATTTTATCTAATTTAATCATAAGAAATTCAAATAGGGGTATAGGTATTTTTGCCAACGGTAAATCTGGATATGTGAACTCTGTAATTGTAAATAATATAATTATGGAAACTAAGATCTTTGCTGGAACTTGGTGGGGTAAAGGAGAACCTATTGCCATATTAGCTCCTGAATTTGGTAATACTATAGAAAATGTGAGTATAAGTAATGTAATTGCTAATTCGGAAAATGGTATATTAATATATGGCAAGGATAAGAATATAAAAAATGTGGTTTTAAAGGATATAGATATAAATATTACTTTAGGCAAGAACAGAGAAATTTTTGGTAAATATTTAGATCTCTCTCCAAATACTAATATCCCATTTCCAGATTATATGAGAAAAATTCCATGGATCATTGGAAAAGATATTTTTTCTTTAAAACTTGAAAATGTTACTTATGGAATTTCAAAGGATTTAGAAAATAAGATTAATGTTGAAGGAATTTTAGAAGATATAAGTAAATTATCTATTTTTAATATTATTAGTAAAACTTCTCTTTAAAAGTAGTCCCAGCAAAAAGTAGGATGTTCGGGGAATAAGTGTTCCATCTTTTCAAGGCTATGAATATCTTTTATTTCTATAAGGCCTAACTCGTAAGCAGTTTTGGGTGATAAAATACCAGAGATTATCTGGGAAAGAGTATTAATACTTAAAGATAAATCATAATTTGAATCTTCTCTTTTCAAAACTTTTATCTCATCATTGGTCTCTAATTCCCATATTCCGTTATTCCATTCTGCATATTCATCTTTAACTTTTATAGAAATTTTATCTCTTATATTATATTTTATTTTAGCTAAAGTCTTTTCCACATTGATAACTCTTATCATAAAGGTAGGTTCAATATTACATTCTACCCTTGGATTAGGAAGAATAAAGGGAAGTTTATCATTTAATGTGGTTATGATCTCTATTTCCTCTATATTCATGGCTTGTCTTGAGAATAAAGATAGAAATCCTTTATAAGCGGAATTATTTAAACATATCATCTCTCTAACTATAATTTTATTTATGTTGTTTTTTTCAACATTATAAAGTAAATATCCTTCTATTTCTTTATCTTCATATATATAAAGGTAGGTAAGAGTCTTTGTCCTAAAAATAATACTTTCCCATCGTTCATCAGATCTTTTTATTGCTCCAGAAAAATTTTTAGCATACTTTTCGTAAATAGGTTTTATTATCTTCCATTCACTTAGTGGTATTCTCTTAACCTTCTCCATTTCTTGATATCTTGGTATGAGGTGGGTTTTTATTTTATATCTTTTTTGGAATTCGCCAAGTTCCCATCCCAAACTTCTATAAAATTCGAAAGAAAAAGGATATAAAGAAGAGAAAGTCTTTCCTTCATCTTTTAATATTTTTATAGCCTCTTTTAATAGATAATGGACATAATTTTTTCCTCTTTTTTCTGGAAATGTTGCTACACCCCCAATGCCAGAAAAAAAAAAAAGTTCTTTTCTGATATACCCTTCTAAAGGAATAATGCTTAATGCTGATACCAGTTTGCCATTTTCAATAGTCCCTATGCAGTTTCTGATATTTTTTTCATTAACCCATGTGCTTACCTGTTCATAAGGAAGTACGAAAGCTTGACTCCAAAGTTCTATAAGTTCATCTATATATGAAGAATTTAATCTTATTATTTCCATAATTTATTCCTCCTTAAAGTTTTCATATATGATCTTCAATAAATTATTACCTTTATAAGGGTAATCTTCTGTTATCTCCCATATCATGATTCCTACCAGGTTTTTGTTTATAACATATTTGCATTTTTCCGTTATGGATATTTCATCATCGTAAGAATAAAAGATTTTCTCTTCAGAATTCCAAAGCCAGGGTACTCTTGCATCTTCATCTCTAAATTTATTATATTTGGGATTGTTTTCTAAAACTCCTTTAATAAAGAAGAAGGGATTGCTACCTGAAGGATTATCTTCAGAGTCATGAATACCCATAGGTAGCCCTATGACTTTTGCAAATAATCCATTGTCTCCATTATCTTCACATATCCATCCCTTTCCATAGAATGGAACTCCAAGAACTATCTTTTCTGATGGTACTTTATATTTTAAATATTCTTTAACTGCAAAATCACAATTAGCTCTTTCTCTACTTATAGGATCAGGATCTTTTGGATTGGAAAACAATGGAGAATGATGATTTGTATATTTATCCCAAATACCGTGAAAATCATAGGTCATTAAATTAATAAAATCTAAATAGATATGATATTTGTCTGGCTCAGTGTTTTGAATTTGGCGAAATCCTGCAGGACCTGCTATGGTTAGTAAATAATGTTTGTTATCCTTTTCCTCTGCTTTTGTTAACACTTCTCTTATATCCTTAAGAAGAAGGGTAAAATTTTGTTTATCTTCAGGTCTTTTCTTGTTTGTAGGTAAGCCTCCTTAAGGCACTTTCAGCAAAACCTAATCTACTTTCATGGGTAAGGGCTATATCTGAGAATTCTCCTGAATCAGTCCATCCCCCTATAGATATTAAAACCCTTATGTTTTTATATTCTTTCTTAATATTTTTAAATTTTTCCATATTCTTGCTAAAAAGATTTTCCTCAAGAGGAGATACTTTCCCATCTACTATTTTCATAAAGGCATAATTTATATGGGTAAGTAGGTTCCAAGGAATCTCTTCTACAGAATAATTTAAATATTTGTCTTTTACTTTCCATTCAGGGAAGTATCCGACTATTCTTTTTTTAGCATTAGTAAACCCCCTTAATAAAATATGTTAATTTTATTTTAACACATATTTATTCATATTTTATAAACCCTTAACTGATATTTAAAAAAAGTAATTTAAATTATAAACTGAACAAATTTTTAAGTAAGGGGGTGCTCCTTATGGGTAAAGTGGACAAGATGCTTTCTAAGATTCTCCTTTTTTCTTTCCTTCTTTTCACCTTTCTATTCTTTTCTTCTAATGTGGTAGATGCTTTATCTAACGGTGTTACTCTCTATTCTGGTAGGCCAGTTAAGTATGTTTTTTGGTTTATTGGTGATGGTATGGGAATGAACCATGTCTATGCTACAGAAATGTTCTTAGCAAGAGAAAGTAAAGAGCCATCTATTAAAAGTCTTGATTTTACTATGTTCCCTAATGTAGGATGGATGACTACTTATGCTGCAGACAGTTATATCACTGATTCTGCTTCAGCTATTACTGCTATGGCTACTGGAAAGAAAACTTACGATGGTGTACTAAATATGGATCCTTCTCTCAAAACAAAATATAAGTCTATAGCTGAAATGGCAAGAGATATGGGATATAAAGTAGGAGTTTTAACAAGTGTATCTATAGATCATGCTACTCCTGCTGGTATGTATGCTCATCAACCCAGCAGAAACAATTATTATGAGATAGCCTTAGAACTTTTGAACAGTAATTTTAATTATTTTGGTGGTGGAGGTTTTTTACAACCAAAAGGAAAGGATGGAAAACAAAAGGACATATATGATTTAGCCAAGGAAAAAGGATATAAAATCGTTGATAATGTTGAAAGTATTAAGAGAATTGGAAAAGGAGATGATAAGGTTATAGCAATTAATCCTATCTTGGATAATAGTAAGGCTTTACCTTTTGCAATAAATAGGCTTAGAGGAATGGATATAGGACTTTCTCTTGCTGATTTTACAAGAAAGGCTATTGAGGTGTTAGATAATCCAAAAGGCTTTTTCATGATGGTTGAAGGTGGAAAGATAGACTGGGCAGCCCATGCTAATGATGCTGTAAGTGTTATATATGATGTTTTAGATTTCAATGAGGCTATAAAAGTTGCTTTAGAATTTTATAAGAAGCACCCTTATGAGACTATTATTATAGTTACTGCAGATCATGAGACAGGTGGTCTAAGTATTGGTTATGCAGGCACGAAATATGAGGTATATCCAGAACTTCTTTCTTATCAAAAAATCTCCTATGATGAATTTTCAAAAATAGTACAAGAATATAGGGAAAAGGCAGGAGAAAAAGCTAAATTGGAAGATTTATTGCCTCTTATTGAAAAATATTATGGACTTTCCATCCTTGATGAGACCACTAAAAAGAATTTAGAAGAAAAGGCAAAATTAGGTAATAAAGAGGCAAAAATTAAACTTCAACTTTCTCTTAATAGTTATGAAGTAGAAGAAATTGAAAAAGCCTTTAGTATATCTATGATAGATCCTAAAAAGAGACCTAAGGACTATAAATCATATATAATGTATGGAGGATATGATCCATTGACAGTTGTGATTACTCATATTTTAAATCAAAAAGCAGGTATTGGTTTTACGTCTTATTCCCATACAGGAACTCCTGTACCTGTATATGCAATAGGTGCTGGTTCCCATATATTTAGAGGATATTATGATAATACAGATTTATATAAAAAGCTTTGCAGTTTAATTGGAATAGATCCATTTAAAGAATATATTTTATCATCTGAAAGTAAAGAAATTTCTGTATCTATATCAAGGTAAGAAATTTAGGGGGGATAGAAACTCTATCCCCCCTATGAGATTTAAAGGAGGTAAATAAGCTATGTTTTTAGAAGGTAGATTAGAAACTCTTGATTTTATAACCTTAATCTCATTCCTTACCTACTCTAATAAAACAGGAATATTAGAAATTTCTATGAACCATAATGAGGGACTAATTTTTATTTGGAATGGTGAAATTTATAATGTGTATTATAATAGAAAATGGGGAAAAGATGCTCTTTTTGAGATAATGCTTTATGAATATATAGATTTTTGCTTTATCGAAGGAAATTATAAAGGGGAAAGAAGAATATGGGATAGTTCTGAAAAGATTATTTTAGAACTACTTAAAGATTATGATGAAAGGAAAGCTTTTGAATTATCCCCTATAAATATTTAGGAGGATCTTCTTTATGATAAAAGAGAGAATTAAAAAGTTGAATGAAACTTTAGAAATTTTAGAATACATGAAGAATAACTTTGATATAGATGAATTAAAATTGGATAAAATTAAACAATATGCTCTAAAGTATGGAATATATTTATGTATTACTGGAATAGGTGAAATTGCCTGTGCATATTTAAATGAAATAGGTATTGAAAACATCTCAAGTTTTAAAGAATGTATTGCCATGTTAGGAGAAATGAAAATATTGGATAGATTTTTAGTAGAAAGACTCATGGAACTTATGAAGTATAGAGATCTTCTGAAACGACCATATATAGAAATAGATATTCTTAAACTTTATTCCCTTTTGGAAAGATTAGATCTTTTTAAAGAATTTATAGATAAGATTACAATAATTATAAGGGTTTAATATCTATTAATAATATGGAATTCATGCTAAAATACTATAAATTATTATTTAAAGGGGGGAATTATTATGCCAAAAGAAAAGGGACTCAAAATAGGTGAATTAGCTCCAGACTTTTCATTAAAAGATCAAGAGGAAAAGGAATTTAAATTATCTGATTTTAGGGGACAAAAGGTACTTCTTTCTTATCATCCTTTGGCATGGACTTCTGTATGTGCAAAACAAATGCGGACTCTTGAAGAGAATTATGCCAGATTTCTTGAACTTAATGTAATACCAATAGGAATAAGTGTAGATCCTGTACCTTCTAAAAAGGCATGGGCAGAAAGTTTAGGTATTAAAAAGTTGAGAATATTATCTGATTTTTGGCCCCATGGAGAAGTAGCCAAAAAATATAACATATTTATAGAAGAATATGGATTTTCAGAGAGAGCTAATATAATTGTAGATGAGGATGGAGAGATTATCTTTTTCAAGATATATCCTGTTAGAGAGCTTCCTGATATAGAAGAAATATTTCTTTTCTTAAAAGATTAATTTTGAGGTTTAACCTCATTAAAATCTAATCAACTCTACCTCTTTTTATTCTTTAATTTTTAATTTTATCTATTGACATTTATATTTTTTGGGTGTATATATGTTTATAGCATATATATGGAGGTGGATATAATTGAAAGGATTTGGACGAGGAATGGGAAAAAGAGATATAGGTTTTGCTCCAGGATTTTGGCTTAGAGCTTTTGTTCTTTCTGCCCTATCTAAGAAAGATCTTCATGGTTATGAACTATTAAATATGCTTGATGAATATTTTCCTGAATTTTGTTTTTGTAAAGGACCTTCTGGTATGGGTACAGGATATAGGATTCTTAGAATGCTGGAAATGGAAGGTCTTATTAAATCTCGTTGGGAAACAGGAGAAGGTCCTGCCAAAAGAGTTTATTCAATAACACCTGAGGGACAGATGGTAAGAAGAGAGTTAATAAATTACATAAGGGAAATAAGAGATAAGATTGATAAATTTTTAGAATTTGATGAAAGAAAGGAGGTGTAAAAACATGTGGAGATGGTGGAGAGGTCGTGGATGGGGTTTTGGTGGTTATGGAGCTCCTTGGTGTCCATGGTCTTACTATGGTAGAAGAGGATGGAGAGGAGCTGGATACTATCCTTACTATGGGATCACTAAAGAGGAAGAGAAGGAACTTTTGGAAGCTTGGAAGAAGGATATTGAGGCGGAGCTTGAGGATATAAAGAGACGTTTAGAAGAGTTTAAGTAAGAATGGGGCGGGATTTATCCCGCCCTAATATTTGGGAGGAGATTAAAAATGGATGTTGGAGATATTTATCTTATAATTGCTTTATTTCTTCTCTTAGTTTCATTTTTCAAAGATAAAGGAAAAACAAGAGAGGTTTTAAAGGTTGTATATAAGACAACTTTAACAGTTTTTCCAGTCCTATTTATGATTTTTATTCTTATGGGAACAATTTCTGTTTTTGTTTCTAAGGAAACTATTGCTCACTGGCTTGGGTCAGGGAGCGGTGTATGGGGTATATTGATAGGAGAACTTGTTGGGGCATTTGCACTTGTACAGCCAGCTGCTGTTTTCCCTTTTTCAGGTATGCTTTTAAATAAGGGAGCAAGTTATGCAACTATATTTGCTTTTGTCTCAACAGCTATTCTTATAGGTGTCTCTACTTTACCAGCAGAAATAAAATTTTTTGGAAAAAGATTTACTATTGTAAGAAATTTACTTACTTTTTTTGTGGTATTTATCTTTAGTATCTTTGTTCAATTAATCCTTAAATAAGAAGGTGTTTAAAATGAAAAAGATTTATAGAGAGGCTTTAACATATATTTTAATAGGTCTTTTTATATGGTTGATAATTTCAATTTTCTCTCCCTCTAAAGGTTTTGAAGTTGGAAAAGTGGCTTATAATACTTTTGTTCAATCAGTGAAAATAATAATTGCAGTGTTTTTCTTTATTGGGCTTTTGCAAGTATGGTTGAGTTCTGAGACATTAGCTAAGATAATGGGAAAAGAGGCAGGATGGTTAAAATATCTTATTGCTTCTACAATACCAATATTTATAGGTGGTTCTCTTTTTAGTATATTTCCTCTTTTGTCAGTTTTGTTAGAAAAAGGCGCAAGCTATGGCGCAGTTTTGGCTTTTATTACGGCATGGAGTGGAAAAGCTCCTTTAATTCCATTGGAGATTCATTTCTTGGGTTTACATTTTACTATTCTAAGGACAGTTTTTGTTATTCCTATGGCTTTAATAGTTGGTATTTTAGGAGAATTGATTCTTGAAGCATGGGAAAGAAGGACAATAAAAGTTGAAACCGCTATTGAGAAGGTTTTTGAAGATGAGATTAAAGTGGAAGAGGAAGTTGAGAGAGAGGTAGAGGAGGAAGAGGGAGAATAATATGCAAAATTTGATAATGGGTTTAGTACTGTTTGTTTTTACTTTAAGTTTATATCTTTTCTATTTTAGAAAGGAAAAAAGTAAACTTTCAAAAACTTTTAAAAAGTCTATAAAGATGTTTATACAAAATTCAATTAGAATTTTTGCTATCTTTGTAATAATAGGTCTTTTAGAAAACTTCCTTTCAAAAGAGGCGGTAGTAAATTTTCTTTTAAAATTTTCAGGTTTAAAAGGAATTATATTAGGAGATTTAGTGGGTGCTATAATGATGGGACCTATTGCTTCAGGATATCCTATTGCTAAATACCTTTTTGAGCATGGGGCAGAGGTTGGTGTTGTTTCTGCATTTTTACTTTCTTGGGTAATGATAGGCACAATTTCTATCCCATTGGAGTATAAAGATTTGGGGAAGAGATTTACTATAACAAGAAATCTTCTTGCCTTCTTTTCTATAATAGTTCTTGCTTTAATAATGGAGGTATTATTATGAAGGATAAGATTTTATCGTTTTTAAAGGAATATACATTAGAAATAATAATCTCTCTTATAGCTGTAACATTATTGATTTTAAATCCGCAAAAGGCATATTTAGGAATAAAAAATGCTTTTTTTACTTATCTAAATCTTTTGCTTGTAATGATTTCTGTCGCTTTTCTTGCAGGCTTCATATCAGAAGTGATTCCCAAAGAGATGATAAAGAAGATTTTAGGAAAAGAAAGTGGAATAAAGGGAATATTAATAGGAGCTATTTTAGGAACATTAATGGTAGGACCTGCCTATGCTTTTTATCCTTTTTTTAAAGAGATGATAAGTAAAGGAGCAAGAGTAAGTGTAATAGCCACTACAATTGGAGCATGGGCAATAAAGGTTCCTTGGATTCCTTTTGCTATAGCACTTCTTGGATTAAAATACGTTCTTCTTTTAAATTTTCTTGTATTTATATATGCTATAATTTCAGGTTTAATAGTGGAATATTTCGTAAATTTAAGATGAAAGGAAGGAATTCTTATGCATGATGGGCATTTACATGATCATCATCGTGAATTAGGTCCTGAAGGCTTTTGCATATGTCCTAAATGTGGATATAAGAAGGTGCATACTCCGGGTATACCTTGTAGGGATGAAAGATGTCCTAATTGTGGTTCTGCTCTTATAAGGGAGGGATCTTATCATCATAGATTAATAGAGGAAAGGAGAAGGAAAAATGAGAAGTGAGGATTTTAATAAGGAAAAAGAAAGGCTCAGAGAAAGAATGAGTAAGATTAAGCATAAAATTGTAGTTTTGAGCGGAAAGGGAGGAGTTGGAAAAAGTACATTTTCTGCAAATCTTTCTGTAGCTTTTGCCATGAAAGGATATGATGGAAAAGTGGGAGTATTGGATGCTGATATTCACGGATATAGTATTCCTAAATTATTTAACATTACATCAGAGAGATTGTATCAGGCTGATGAAGGTATTATTCCTGTGGAAGGGCCCTTGGGGATTAAAGTAGCTTCTGCTGGCTTCTTAGTACAAGATGAAGATTCTCCAATTATATGGAGAGGACCTTTAAAGGCTCAGTTAATTAGGCAGTTTTTATCAGATATTATCTGGGGAGAACTTGAATATTTGATAATTGACCTTCCACCAGGTACAGGAGATGAACCACTAAGCATAGCTCAAGAACTTCCAGATCCAGATGGTGCTATTATTGTAACCATACCTTCAGAACTTTCTGAAAGAGTAGTAAGAAGATCTGTAAATTTTGCAAAGGCTCTTAATTTACCAGTAATAGGAATAGTAGAAAATATGAGTGGTTTTGTATGTCCTCATTGTGGAACGAGGGTAGATATTCTTGGAAGTGGTGCGGGAGAGAAAATTGCAAAGGATTTAAAAGTTCCTTTTTTAGGTAAGATACCTTTGGATCCAAGGATTAGTGAGAGTGGTGATAAAGGAGTTCCCTTTATTTTAGAAGATAAAAATTCTGAAATTGCAAAGATCTTTTTGGATATTACTGATAAAATTGAAAGTTTTGTAAGAGGGAGGTAGTTATCATGAAGATCGCGGTAGCTTCTGATGATGGGAAGACTATTTCTGCCCATTTTGGGAGGACAAGAGGCTTCGTAATTTTTGAAATTGAAGATGGTGAGATAAAAAGCAGAGAATATCTTCCAAATACTTTTACTGGACATGCAAGAGTTTTACATGAAAGTGGATTACATCATCACTATAGTAGTCATGCAGATATAATTGAAAATTTAAGAGATTGTAAAGCTGTAATATCTCATGGAATGGGCAGAAGGCTATATGATGATTTAACTTCTGCAGGAATAGAGGTTTATGTAACAGACGAGACAGATGTAGATAAAGCTATTGATCTCTACTTAAAGGGTCAACTTAGAAATGTTTCAGAGCTACTTGACTAAAATAACAGTCTTATGTGATGATAGACTTTCCCCTCCCCTTTTTTCCGAGCATGGTTTCTCCATATTAATTGAGAGGGAGGGGGAAGTCTTCCTCTTTGATACAGGTACAAGTGATGTATTTATTAGGAATGCAAATATATTAGGGAAAGACTTATCAAAAGTTGAAAATATAATTATAAGTCATGGGCATTATGATCATACAGGAGGCCTAAAATATCTTTTGCCTTTTAATAAGAAATATAAAGTTATTCTTAGAGAAGAGGCTTTTTTACCTAAATATAGTAATGATAGATTTACAGGAATAGATTGGGAAATTCTAAGAAAATCTTTTGATTTTTTAATTGTGAGAGATAAAGTATTAGAGATTTCTAAATCTATTTATGTATTTGGTCCAGCACCATTTAAAAATGATTTTGAAGATCCAGATCCTAATTTCTTCGTGCTAAAAGTAGATAAAAAAGAGAGAGATTTTTTTGAAGAAGAATTGAATTTAGTGATAGATGAAGGAGATGGTTTAATACTGATTACTGGATGTGCTCATAGAGGAATTGTTAATATCGCAGATTATGCGGTAGAGAAATTTAATAAGAGAATAAAGACTCTTATAGGCGGTTTTCACTTATATAAATCTGATCCTCTTAAAATAGAAAAAGTGATAAACAATCTTGGAAGATTTGACATTGAAAATATAATACCATATCATTGTACAGGAGATCTTACAATAAAAATTATAAAGGAGAAAAAGAGCTATGGATAAAAAGCGTGTTCTTTTTATCTGTACACATAATTCTGCCAGATCTCAGATGGCAGAAGGTATTATGAATGCATTGTATGGTGATAAATTTCAGGCTTTCTCTGCAGGAACAAATCCTTCTAAGGTAAACCCTCTTGCTATAGAGGTACTTAAGGAAATAGGAATAGACATATCTCATCATAGAAGTAAAAGTATAGATGAATTTAAAGGAGAAACCTTTGATTATGTAGTTACAGTTTGTGATAATGCTAAGGAAAATTGTCCCTATTTCCCCGGTGGGAAAAAATATGTTCACAGAGGATTTATGGATCCAGCAAGTGTAGAGGGAACATATGAGGAAAAACTTTCAGCATTTAGAAAAGTAAGGGATGAAATTTTAAACTGGATAAAAGAATTTTTTATAGAGAATAAAGAAGGGAAAGAGGAATTTTTCTTGCCTTAAATTAGCATGAAAGAAGAAATCTTGGAGAAATTAAAGAGTTATTTTGATAAAAAAGAAAATGTGATAATGGCTTTTCTCTTTGGATCTTTATCTAAGGGAAAGGTTCATAAACATTCTGATATAGACATTGCTATTTATTTAAAGGAATATGATATAAACGAAGTAGAGAAAATGTGGAATGACCTTGAAGATTTATTAAAAAAGGATATAGACCTTATTGTATTAAATATTTCAAAACCTCTTATTGCCTTTGAGGCTATTAGAGGAGATAAGATAATAATAAGGGACTATGATTTTTATACTGATTATATGCTGGAGATTACCTCTGAAGCTTTAGATCTAAAGGAATTCATATTAGATCTTTACAAAATGAGAAGAGAAAATGAGAGATATTAATAAGATTAAAATAATAAAGAGAATAGATTTTATTAAAATGGAATTACAGGATCTAAAAAGGTATGAGAATATAACTTATAAAGAATATAAAATTGATAGAAATAACAAAAAGGATGAGAAATATTTTGGTACATCAGTATCTTGATATTAGATGGGGGATAAATTAATAAAGGACTTTGAGATTATGTTAGAAAGTAATTAACAAATATAAACAAAATTAATGTTGAAATTGTGTTAAGAGCTAATACACTGGCTATAAATTCTGCATCTTTTTTATCTTCATCTCTCATATATAGTGGGATTATAAATGGGGCAGGTAATACAAACATGGTAAATAGGGCGGATTGAAAAACCTTATCTAAGTGTAGAATTCTTATTATAAGAGTTTCGTTGAGAATAAAGGCTAAAATCAAGAGTATAATGTGTCTTAATATTACTGTAGAGATAGCAAGGGGAAGATTTTTCTTTTTGAATCCTAACTCATATCCTATTACTAAGGCAATCATAGGTACTGTAATATTGGCTAAAAGTCTTAAGGTTTCTAAAAATGAAGATAAAAGTATATTTTTCTGGAAAAGGTTTATTAATCCAGTTTTTTAAAAGATGATTCCTAAGATAATAGCAATTATTACAGGTGTTTTTATAAAAGAAGAAGACATATTCTTAAAGCTCTGTTTTTGGGTATCTTTAAAGTTTGTAAGTATGCCTACCATAACAAAAAATACAAAAGTAACTTGTCCCAAGTCTATAAGAGCAAATTTAAATACATTTTCTGTGCCATAGAACAATGTAAATATTGAATAACCAAGCATTCCTGCCTCAAATCCTGTAAATAACAGTGGATAATATTTTGAATTTACTTTTAAAGCTCTTTTAAGTCCATATCCTATAAAAAGGAGAACCCCACATGTAACAAATATGGTTAAAGCAATTAGAAGATGCTTATATTCCACATTTGTTTGGGAAAAAGAGAGAAAAAATTAAAGAGGGTAAAAATAGATTAACGACTAATTTCTTAATTTCTCTTAATGTATAAGAACTTAAATATCCACTTATTTTAAAATATTGTCCAATAATAAATAGAATAATAACAGGTGATATTTTACTAATAATAGATAAAAGCATATATGATCCACCTCATTAATAACAAAATTTATTAGCGCTATAATTATAACATGGGGATTTTAATTGTAGAAGATAAAAGAAAATTAGTAGTCAAATTATATAGAGTAAAAGCTTATTTATTTGAAAATTAACTAATAAAGGAGTATATTTTTTAATATTAAATTTGGAATTTATTAAATTATTTTAGTAGAAGTTAAGAAGAGGAGGTGTATATGCGTAGTCTTTTAAAGCTCTACACTGGTTTTAAAAAAATATTTTTTTTGATATTAGGAGCAATTGCTCTTATATATCTACAAGTACGTGCGAATCTTGCTCTTCCTACTATTATGTCACGCATTGTTAATAATGGAATCATTCCGGGAGATGTAAATTATATATGGCAACAAGGTTTGCTTATGCTTCTTATTTCAGCTGGAGGAATTCTTTCGGCAATTTCTGCCCAATTTCTTGTGTCCCACGTTTCTATGGGACTTGGAAGAGATATAAGAAGTAAATTGTTTAAACATATTGAAACCTTCTCTCTCTATGAATTTAACAAATTTGGGGCATCTACTTTACTAACAAGAACTACAAATGATGTAGTTCAAATTCAGAGGTCAACTCAGATGCTTATAATGTTGTTTTCAAATGCAGTCTTTACTGGGATTGATTCCATAATCCTCGCATATAAAGCAAGTCCTTATCTTACCAGGATATTATATGTGGCAATACCTGCTGTAGCTTTAACCATAATAATCCTTATCAACCCTATAACGAAGCTATTTTTACTTATTCAAAAAGAGATTGATAAAATCAATAGAGTTGTAAGAGAAAATATAATGGGTGTTCGCGTTGTAAGAGCTTTTAATAAGCAAGAATATGAAAAGAAAAGATTTGATAAGGCAAATCTTGAGGTAACTGATACTTATATAAGAGCCAATCGTATTATTGCTATTGTTATGCCAGTCGCAATGATAATAATGAACCTAACAACAGTAGCTATTTTATGGTATGGAGCAAAAGGAATAGATATGGGAAATACGGATCTTGGGGCAATGGTGGCATTTATGCAGTATGCTCTGATGATTTTAATAAGTATAGTCATGCTTACAATGCTTTTTGTTATGCTACCCCGTGCTGAGGCTGCAGCTGAAAGAGTTATAGAGGTTCTTAATACTCTTATTGAGATAAGAGATCCTGAAAAACCAAAGCAGTTTATAGATAGAAAGGGCCATATTCAATTTATTAATGTATCCTTCAAGTACCCTGGTGCAGAAGAACCTGTTCTTCATGATATCACTTTTGAAGCAAAACCTGGTGAAGTAGTAGCAATTCTTGGGACAACTGGAAGCGGAAAATCAACTCTTGTCAGTCTTATTCCAAGACTTTATGATGTAACTTCAGGACAAATTCTTGTAGATGGAGTTGATGTGCGTGAAGTTTCACAAGAGGAATTGCGAAAGCGTATAAGTTATGTCCCACAACGAGCTATTATTTTTACTGGTACTGTTAAGGAGAATATTAGAATAGGAAAACCTGATGCAACAGATGAAGAGATAATTGAGTCCGCAAAGATTGCTCAGGCTCATGGATTTATTGAGAGACTTCCTCAAGGATATGATACAGTTATCTCAGAAGGGGGTACAAATCTTTCTGGGGGTCAAAAACAGAGAATTTCAATAGCTCGTGGAATTTTAAGAAGAGGTGATATTTTTATCTTTGATGATTGTTTCTCTGCATTGGACTTTAAGACAGAGGCAAAATTAAGAATGGCTTTGAAAGATGTAGTTAAAGATGCAACTATGATTCTTGTTGCTCAGAGGGTTGCAAGTGTGATGAATGCCGATAAGATTATTGTTCTTGATGAGGGAAGAATTGTAGGTATAGGTACACATAAGGAACTTATGGAAACTTCTGAGGTTTATCGTGAGATAGTCTTCTCTCAACTTTCTGAAGAGGACCTTGTAAGGGAGGGATTAGCATGAAAGAAAGAAAAGTACAAATGCAACCACCAAGACCTGGTGCAATGTTCGGTAGAGGAGGCGGACCAATAAGAGGGGCTGTAGAAAAACCAAAGGATTTCTGGGGCACTTTAAAGCGCCTTATTTTATATTTAAAACCACAAATTCCTAAACTTATACTTGTAATTATTCTTGCAATTTTGAGCACAGTCTTCACAATATATGGACCAAGAGTTAGTGGAAATGCAGTTAACGAAATTATGAATGGCTTTATTGCCCAGAAACTTGTAAATGGAATTTCTGAAGCACAGGAGAAGGCGGTTCCTCAGATTAAAGATATGTTGAATAAAACGAAAGAAGGAGAAGAATTAGCAATTGCAAAAGTTAAAGCTATGGTGAGGGAGAGATTTAAAAAACAAATTTCTGCCATGAAAATGCAGGCATATGCAAAGGCAGAGGCGCAGATTAGGGAAATGTTTACAAAAAACCCTCCCAAGGAATTGATAGGGGTTCAAAAAAAGGTAGAAGAAGAGGTAAAGAAACAATTTTATGACAAAATTGCAAAAATGAAAGAACAGGCATATGCTCAAGCTGAAGCAAAGGCGGTAGAACAGATTACGAAAAATCCTCCTCCAGAACTTATAGAAGCAGAAGATAAGGCAATCATGCAGGCAAAAGAAGAAGCCAAAAAACAGGTGGATGCACAATTTGAAGCGAAATATCCTGGTGTTCCTCTTGAAGATATTCCAGGATATAAAGAAGCTCTTCTCTTAGCACAAGAGAAGGCAGTTCAATATGCAAAATCTCAGGTGGAATCTTTTGCAATTAAACAAGCAAAAGCTAAAGCAAGATCTGCTGTGGATGCTGAATTTGCTAAAAGACAGCCTGAATTAGATCAACAACTTGCAAAGGCAATTGAACAAGCAAAATCGCAAGTGATAAACGAGGCTCTCAA
>Ga0081479_113587_pt1 | contig 17072 bp, 17 predicted proteins | sample MamHotmetagenome_FD_70984 | JGI IMG/M metagenome (GOLD analysis project Ga0081479, IMG submission 70984) | Hot spring cone microbial streamer communities from Mammoth Hot Spring (Liberty Cap Streamers), Yellowstone National Park, USA - T=72 v2... | ecosystem: Environmental > Aquatic > Thermal... | reverse complement strand
TTAATTGATAAAATTTTAGAAGCAAAAAAACAAAATCCAAACGCAGACACAACAGAATTAGAAAACCAAATTGATAAATTAGTTTATCAACTCTATGACTTAACCCCCGATGAAATAAAAATAATAGAAGGAAATAAAAATTGAAATTTTTGAGATTTGTCTTTATTAAACAATCTAAATCAACTTTAAGCAATTTAATTTTATTTACTCCTCTATAAACTATTTAGTTAAATAGTTAAATAGCGTATTATTGTAATTGGAATAAGTCTTGAATAAGTTGCTGATATTAAAGGTTTTTCTCCTCTTAATCTTAAATATACACGAAATTTGACTCAATCCTATCAGGATGAACAAGTTATGCAACAGCCTGTGCAGAAATACCATATACCATAGGTATATAGACACTTTAAATCAACTTTAACCAATCTAATCTTATTAAATACACTCCATAAACTATTTAGTTAAATAGTTAAATATTTTTAATACGTATAGTTGAATTTTTATTTAATGAATTGATAATTTTTATGTTATTGCTATAATTTTTATGTAAAATATAATTAACTTAAAGGAGGGAAATAAAATGAATATAGAACTAACAAAGGAGCAGTTTGCAAATATCCTTAGGGCTGTTTATATTGCTAATGATATAATCGGGCTAATATCAGATATGGTATCTGAGGATTATAAAAAACAATATACTGAAATGGAGGAACTTAGAGAATATCTTTTAAAATGTGCTTGGAAAAATGGTTTTAACGAATTTATAGATTACTACAAGGAACATATTATCCCTTCTGACAATTTATGTGAGGAGATGGATAAAATAAAAGAAGATTACGAGGACTTTATTTTTTGGGATGAACTTGAATATAGACTTGCATTAAGAGATCTTGAACAAAAACTAACTAAAGAAGAAAAAGAAAGAATATCTAAAGATGATTTTCTCTATATGAGAAAACTTGAAGAATTTAGGGATAAATACTCTGAAGAATTTCAAAAAAATGGAATAACAAGACTTGAAATCAAAAAATAAATTTAAATTACTTACTTTAGAACAAAAAAACTATAATTTGCAAATTTTATGCTAAAATATATTAAATATTTTGCATTTTTGTTATTATTTATTGAAAAATTACAATTTTTTTGCAAATTTAGGTATAATATTTTAGAGAGGTTTATATGATTATTGAGTTTAAGTTTAAAAATGTATTATCTTTCAAAGACTGGACTATTCTTGATTTTAGAGTGGATAGAAAAGAGGAAAAGAAATTTAATGGTTGGGGATCTATGAATATTGGTAGAGAAAAATTGATTAAAGTTGTTTCTTTATATGGTGCAAATGCTTCGGGAAAAACAAATTTAATAAAAGTGTTTAAAATTTTAAAGGGAATTATTTTAGCTGAACGCAAAGATAGAGATGAAAAGATTTATATATATCCTTTTATGCTTGATGATAAATCTAAGGAAACACTTTCAGAATTTGAAATTCTATTTTTTTCAAACAACATAAAGTATTTATATAAGCTAAAAGTTGATGTAAATCAAATTTATTATGAATCATTGGAATATTATCCGGGAAGAAAACCTTTAATGATATTTGAAAGAAAAACTGAAAATGAAATAAGTAAGATAAGTTTTAATAATTTCTTAAAAATAGATGAAATAATTAAAAAAGAAATTGAAGCAAAATGCATAAAAAATATATCTGTATTTAAAGCATATAAACAAACAAATGTAAGTAATGAAATTATAGAAAATGCTCTTATATTTTTTAACAATATTGAAGGTATTAATATTTCTTTTTTGGAACTTTTTGAATTTATTAATATGAATTTGAGAAAGGGGGAGATTGTTTATAGCGAAAATTCAAATGATAAAAGTATTGTAGATAAATTTAAAGATGAAGTTTTGCTTTTTTTAAAGAATACCGATTTTAATATTTCAGATTTTATTTTTGAGGAGATAGAGGCATCAATCGGAAATAAAACTGAGAAAATAAAAGTTATTAAGTCTTTTATTCATAAAATTAAAAATGAATCTGGAAATATTGAGTATAAAGAATTGCCTTTTAAATTACAATCTCAGGGAACTAAAAAAATTATTACTTTCCTTTCGTTATTACTTAAAAATATAAAACAGAACAACAAAGTTATTTTAGTTGATGAGATTGAAAACTCAATACATCCGCTTTTATTAAAACATTTTATAAAGAAATTACTGGAGATGGATAATAATTTTCAGATAATTTTTACAACTCATTATGATCCTCTTCTTGAATGGGATGAGATAATAAGAAAAGATTTTGTCTGGTTTACATCAAAGAGAGAAGATGGATCATCAGAATTATATCCGCTTACTGATTTTAAAGGGCTTAATAGAATAACCTCGCTTAAAAAAGCATATAATTATGGAAATTTTGGGGCAATACCAAATATAGAGGATTAATGTTTAGAAAAAGCAGTGGAAGAAATTTAATACCACGCATTAAAATTATTGGCGATGGACTTACAGAATATTATTATTTTAAACATTTAAAAAAATTAAAATATCAAAGAGCAAATATTGAATTGAATAAATCTGATTTTGATAAATCTCAAAATATAGATAAGAAAATAAGAAAAATTAGATCACAATTAAAAAAATAATGAGAATAATAAAAAAATATTTGAAGAAAGGATAAAACTATTAAAAAATATTGAAGTTCTAGGATTATATTCTAATCCTTCTATTGAGTACTGGTTTTTACTGCATTATACGGATGAAAATAGGTCGTTTAATGCTGAAGAACTTAAAAAGTATCTTAAAACCTATATAAGTGGTTATGAAACTTCTGAAGATTTTTTAAAAAATGAAAGTTGGGTAAATGATTTGTTGGTAAATTTATTAGATGCAATAGAAAGAGCAAAAAAGTATAAAAATTCAGAACAATCATATACTAATATGTATAAAGGAATAGAAAGGTTAGATGAACTTTATAAAAAATCAGAATAAAGCAATCCCAATTAAGGTATAATATACTTATAATGGATAGGTTTTTTGAAAAACTTGAGAAAATAGTTAAAGTATTAAGTGAAAACTTAAAACCCAAAAAGATAATTCTTTTTGGTTCAAGGGCAAAAGGAAATAATTATAATGGCTCGGATATTGATTTGTGTGTTGTTGGTGCTAAGGAACTAGATAAAAGAAATTTAAGAAAATTAAAAGAAAAAATTGATGATATAAGCGGACTTTATTCTGTTGATCTTATATTTTATGAAAAAATAGATGAAGAGTTTAAAAAAATAATTCTTGAAACAGGGAAGGTAGTATATGAAAAAAAGTGAAGTTTTGTTAGCAATAGAAAAATTAAAAAAAGCATATCAGAGGTTAAATGAAGCGATTTTGATTACAAAAGATGAACTTGATAAGGATGGTGTTATTCAAAGATTTGAGTTTACAACAGAACTTTTATGGAAAACGCTTAAAATACTTCTTGAGTATAATGGAATAGATGCTTCAGGTGGTCCAAAACACTGCATAAAAGAAGCATTCAAATATGGATATATAAAAGACGATGAGATAATCTTTGATATGCTTGATGATAGAAATTTAAGTTCTCATATATACGATGAAAAAAATTCACAAGAAATTTTTGAAAGAATAAAAAATGTTTATCTAAAACACATCAAAGAAACAATTGATAATATAGAAAAAAAAATAAATTTATTATAGTTTTTGAAATCATTCCCGTGTTAGTCGGGGGAAATCAAAAGGTAGATTTAAATCAATCCATAAGGTGTTAGTTCAAATTCGATGTCCCTGAAGTAATATTCGTTAGGTCAAAAAATGTCACCAAAATCTATACATAAACTCTTATCAATTTTAATATTTTCTTTTACTCTCATAAGTTTTTCTATAAATTTTTCCCTGCAAATAAAATAAAGACAAATTGAAATCCCCCTACATCCCCCCGACGTAACGTCGGTGGAATTAAAGTGGGATTTAGTATTTTGAACAGTTTATCTTAAGAGACAAAAATTATAATCTGATATGAAAATACTTGACATATTAAAAAAATATGCTAAAATATATTTGTTATAAGTTCTCTGACAGTAATTTTGATTTGTTAATAAGTAAGAAAACTGAGGGGAAAAAGGTCAAAAAATAGAATAAAAAGTTGGATATAAAAAATGCTTATTTTTTAAAGAAAATTAGAAATAGTTTCTCAAACCTCCAGGGGTTTTATGCAAAAAATAGGGTTGAGAAAAAAAATGGTGTTAGAGATAAAAAAAGTGATTATTTTTCAAGCAAAATTTTTGCGTCCGGACAGCTATCCCGTTGAAAAGGGAACTGAAACGATTTAGCACGGCGATCAATTCGCTGCCGTACTGAGTCCGGACAGTTATCCCGTTGAAAAGGGAACTGAAACTCTTTATGTTTTTGAGACCATATTAGTTTTTTATATAAGTCCGGACAGATATCCCGTTGAAAAGGGAACTGAAACTTAGGGGGTAGGGGTTAGGGATTAGGGGTTAGTCTAGTCCGGACATTTATCCCGTTGAAAAGGGAACTGAAACTAGGAAAGAACTTGTTCTACATAATGGTATCCCTCCAGTCCGGACAGTTATCCCGTTGAAAAGGGAACTGAAACTCTCATCCCATCAATATAAGTAGATTTTAATTTCATTAAGTCCGGACAGCTATCCCATTGAAAAGGGAACTGAAACTCGGCTGAGAGAACTTTACCCTCGGGGAGTCTCACTGTCCGGACAACTATCCCGTTGAAAAGGGAACTGAAACATTGGGGGTAGGGGTTAGGGATTAGGGGTTAGTCTAGTCCGGACAGCTATCCCGTTGAAAAGGGAACTGAAACTCAAATCTGCTTTTCTCTTGACAAAATCTCATCAAAAAATACTAAAATATTTGAAATGGAATTAGAGAAACTGAGATTCTTAAAACTACATTTTTCTCTTGTAGCAACTGATAAAATATATTTTCCTGAAAACTTAAAAGGAAACATCTTTAGAGGTGCATTTGGAATTATTTTTAAAAGATTGAATTGTAACTCAACACCAATTTGCGAAAAAAAATGTCAAGATGCAACTTGTCTTTATGCAAAAATTTTTGAACCTCAAAATTTTTATAAACCTCTGAGATATAAAGATATTCCAAGACCTTTTGTTTTTTCACTTAATAACGATGAAAGAAAATTTATTTATGAAGGTGAATATTTTAATATCGGAATAAATTTGTTTGGATGGGCTATAGATTATTATCTTCACTTTATAAAAGCTATAGAAGAAATCGGAAATGAGGGAATAGGACCTTTAAGAGGAAAATATTTAATCAGAAATTTGTTCTATGAAGATTACTATGGAAATTATTTCTCACTTAAAAATAATAATGCATACATACAACCTGAAACTCTAAAACTTCCTGAAACTGAATTTAACTATGACACAAGTAATATTAAAGAATTTAAAATTTTATTTCTAACACCAACTCTTATTAAATATGATAACCAAATTATAAGAAATCCGGATTTTTATCAAATATTCTGCCGTATCAGAGATAGAATTTCAGCAATAGCTTATTTTCACAATGGAATAAAACTATCAGAAAATTTTAAAGAGCTTGAAGAAAAAGCAAAGAAAGTAAATATAAAAGAATCAAGGATAAAATGGGTGGATGTAAAAAGAAGATCTTCAAAAACAGGTCTAACACAGGAACTTTCGGGAATAAAAGGAAGTATAACATTTGATTTAAAAGATAAAGAATTATTTAAATCTTTTTATCCATGGCTAAAACTTGCTGAAATTACCGGTGTTGGTAAAAATACAGTATGGGGAATGGGGAAGATAAAACTTGATATTATAAAAACAAAAAGCGAGATTATTAAAAGAATTCATAACTAAATAAATTTATCTAACAGAAAAAAATAATATTCGTTAGGTCAAAAAATGTCATAGAAATTAGGGACAAACCCTTATCCATTTTAATATTTTCTTCTATTCTCATAAGTTTTTCTATAAAATTTTTGGAGATAAAATAAAGACAAATAAAAATCCCCATATAACTCCCCATTTTTCCACCTTAATCCTGCAATTTTTTAGGGAATAAGTCATTCATTTTTACATAAAAATAAACTCAAAATAATCTTTAAGTTCCTCCGGACGTAACGTCGGGGAAAACAAGAGGGGGATATTTTAAAAGCAAGGCTAAAGCCTTGCCCTACAAAAAAATTAATATTACAACCATAAAGGGTTGCAATAATTTGCAAGGCTAAAGCCTTGCCCTACAAAAAATTTCCTTTAAATTCTCCCCCAGGTAACCTTGGGGAGAGGAAGATTTAAATTTCAATAGCAATCACAAGTCCTTATTTCTTTACCAACCCCTAAACTGCTCCCTAATCCCAATTCTTTAGTCCATAATTTATATTTCTATTGCTAAATACTCTTTGATTTTTTGACGAAGAATAGGAATTTTTGAAGGTGGAAGTTGTTTGTTTGAACTTCTTTTCATTTTAAGATAGTTTATAAATTGACCATCTTTTTTTATTCTAAAATCAAGATGAGGACCTGTAGCAATACCTGTCATTCCAACATAGCCAATTACATCACCTTGTTTTACTTTTTTGCCAACATAAATATTTCCAAACCTTGAAAGATGACCATAAGTTGTAACATAACCCATCTGATGTTTTATTTCAACAAAATTGCCATAACCACCATTCCATCCCTTAAATGTAACAACACCATCAGCAACCGCTGAAACAGGAGTGCCAGTTGGCGCTGCATAATCAATCCCAAGATGAGGCCTTACATATTTTAAGATAGGATGAAATCTATGATAAGTAAAGTAAGATGAGATTCTTCTATATTGTAGAGGTGCTTTTAAAAACATTGACCTTGCACCTTCTCCTTTTTCATTATAATAATCATCTTCAAAATAAACCATAATCTTTTTGCCAGTTTCTTTTCCTTCATAGTATCCTGCAAGAACTTTTTTCTGAATAATTTTTCCTCTAAAATTCTTTTTAACATTATAAATAACCTTAAACTTATCACCATCCCTTACCTCAGTAAGAAAATCTATTTCCCAGGCAAAAATATCAGCAAAATTAAGTATAACATCTACTGGGATATTTTTTTCTTTCATAGATGTCCAGAGGATGTTTTTTATCTCACCTTCTACACTATAAGTTGATACATTAATAACATTAAGTGTTTTTGTTGAGGTATATATTCCATTATTTTTTTTAACTATATATGATGTCTCACCGCGATCTATAATCATAAAAATAAAATCACCTGATGTGGATTTTCTTATTAAATACTCATCAAACTCGCTAAGTTTTCTAAAATCAATTTTTAACTTTGAGTACTCTTTTATAATCTGATTTATATCATTATTCTTAAGTTTTGCATTTTTTAATTCCTTTTCAAAAGTGGTTTTAAAAACTCCTTTAATCTCATCAAACTCTTTTTTTGAAAAAGAAATATTTGATAATGATTTCTCAATTTTTTTAAAATAAATTAAAAATGAAATAAAAATTATTATCAAAACCAGCAAAACTAAGAATATCTTTCTATTTTTATTTAAAATTTCCAAAAACTACTCCTTAACAATAAAGATATTCTTCAACAAGTTTTTTTATCTCTTCTTCTTTTCCATATAGACGCTCGCTTAAGTTTTTATCGTTGTAGGATTGAAGTCGTCTTATGGTTGAATCAATAAGTTGAGATGAAAAAACTGAATTTTTCTCAAAGATTTCTCTGTTTTTTTCAAGTTCAATTGAGGACTCATAACAAGATGATGGTAATGACTCAAATTTTTCTCTAATTTTTTTATTGTCTAAATTAAAGATGTTTGTATCAACAAAATACTCATCACAGAATTTTTCGGAATCTTTCATTAAAAATCCTTCAATAGCACCACATATTAAGGAAGCAATATATAGAGAAATATTTGCAGAACCATCACCAGCTCTAAACTCAACAGTTTGAACTGATTTGTTCTTTGAAGTTTTTTCAACAGGATTTATCTGAGATGATAAATCTTTATCAAGATTCCAACCAAGTGGAACTCTTATTAAGGCACTTCTATTTCTATAACCCCAACAAACTCTAACTGGTGCTTCCTGATGGGGAACAAGTCTAAGATATGATATTGGAATAGTATTTCCAAAAGCAGTTGATGGCTTTGCAATTTTTATAAGACCTGAGATAAGTTTTTTTGCCTCAGATGAAAGATTTCCTTTCTCATCAAGCATAACATTTTTGCCATCTTTAAGTATCATTGAATGAATATGAAGACCAGAGCCAGCATGACCTATTGAGATCTTTGGAGAAAATGTTATAGTAACGCCGTATTTAAGACCAAGAGAATTTAAAATCCATTTTGCAATAATTAATTGATACGCCGCATAAAGAGGTTCTTCAGGAAGAAATTCTATCTCGTTTTGAGACATTTCTTTATCTTCTGTTCTTATAAAACCAACTTCACTATGAGCATATTTGACCTTACCACCAGCACTTTGAATAAGATGCATTGCTTCAACTCTCAAATTTTCCCATTTGTTAAATGGAAAACTCTCATGATATCCTTTTTGGGCTGCAATTGGATAGAGATCATTTTTTGAAGCAATAACATAATACTCAAGTTCTCCAAAAAGTTTTATATCATAACCGGTAAGTTTTCTAAATTTCTCTTGAGCATTTAAGAGAGTAACATCAGGAGATAAGTTAAATAAATTTCCTTCTTTATCAAAAAAATTACATATTATATCAATTGCTTTTATTGGTGAAAATGGATTTTCATAAACTGTAGAGTATCTTGGAACGACATAAAGATCGCTTGAAGCAGAATCTATATCTTTAAAAAGGCTGGATCCATCAACACGCTCCCCAAAAGAAAGAATTCTATCAACATATTTAAGATCAAGTGCAGAAAAATTAAGTGTTTTTAATCTACCATCACCAGCAATGTATCTAAAATTTATTACCTTAACATCGTTTTCCTTTATGTAGCGGATTATATCTTTTTTTGTTATGCTGTTTCTATCTTTGTTTAGATAATTACAGATAGTACTCATATTAGAACACTCCTTTATTAGAATTAACTTGATGAGAGTAAAAAACAACTAACGTAGAAATAAAAACAATTACTTTTTTCATAATAACTTCTTTTAAATCAAATACTTTAAAAATGATACAAAATTTTATTTTAAATAATCAAGATTTGCCATAAAAATTATGTATAATATATTTTGTTATTTGATGTGAAATTCTTAAAAACTTAGAAAAAAGAGGTATATTATGCTAACAAAAAATGATAAGCAAAAAATAATAGAGAAGTTTGGTAAAAACCCAACTGACAGCGGATCATCAAAGGTTCAGATAGCGCTGTTAACAGAAAGAATAAAATACTTGACAGAGCATCTTACAAAAAATCCAAAAGATTTTTCAACAAGAAGAACTCTGTCAATACTTATATCAAGAAGGAAATCATTACTTTCATATCTTAAAAGGGAAAATAAAGAGGAATATTTAAAACTTATAGAACAACTTGGAATAAAGGATAAGGAATAAAAAATTATGGAGAGCGAAATTACAAGAATTGAAGGAAAAGTTGGAAGAGATATAATTTCCTTTGAATCCGGTCTAGTGGCAAAACAGGCAAATGGAGCAGTGGTCATTAGGCTTGGCGATAATATGGTTTTAAGCACAGCAGTTGCAGCAAAAAAACCAAGGACTGAACCACCTGAGTTTGTTCCATTAACCGTTGAGTATAAAGAAAGAACATATGCTGCTGGAAAAATTCCTGGTGGATTTTTTAAAAGAGAGGGAAAACCAAGAGAAAAAGAGATTCTTGCAGCGCGTCTTACAGATAGATCTATAAGACCACTTTTCCCGGATTATTACAACACAGAAACGCAAGTTGTCTCAATGGTTCTTTCAAGCGATGGTGAGATAGATCCAGATGTTCTTTCAATAAATTCTGCATCACTTGCACTAATGATTTCTGATATTCCATTTAATGGGCCTGTTGGAGCAGTAAGAATTGCAAAGATAGGAAATGAGTATGTTATAAACCCAACCTTTGAGGAAAGGAAAAATGCTGAGATAGAACTTGTAGTTGCAGGAACAGCAGATAATATTCTTATGGTTGAAGGTGGCGGAAATCAAGCCCCATATACTGAACTTCTACAAGCAATGAAATACGCTCAAACAGAAATCAAAAAGCTCTGTGATATGCAAAAAGAGTTTGCTTCAAAGATAGCAAAACCAAAATTTGAGGTTACAATTCCAGTCATGAGAGAAGAGATAAAAAATGAAATAAAAAACATAGAAAAAGATATTAGGGCATTTCTTGAAAGTTATCCAACTAAAAAACAAATAAACGAAAAACTTTCAAATTTAAAAGATGAATTAATAATTAAATTTAAAGAACAATTTAAAGATGACAACACCATAGAGTATCAAGTTAAAACACTTGTTGATGATATAGTTTATAAAATATCAAGAGATATAGTTCTTACAAGGAAAACAAGAATAGATGGGAGAAAATTTGATGAAATAAGAAAGATATCAATAAAGGTGGGTTATCTTCCAAGAACTCATGGATCCGCACTTTTTACAAGAGGTGAGACACAAACAATTGCAACAACAACGCTTGGAACAAAGGAAGATCAACAGATACTTGATGAACTTGAAGGAAAAACACTTGATAGATTTATGCTTCATTATAATTTTCCAGGATTTTCAACTGGTGAGGTTAAGCCGGATAAAGGTCCATCAAGAAGAGAAATTGGACATGGAAATCTTGCAAAAAGGGCACTTCTTCCATTAATTCCATCAGAGGATGAATTTCCATATACTATAAGAGTTGTTTCTGATATATTAGAATCAAATGGATCTTCATCAATGGCGACTGTTTGTGGTGGATCGCTTTCGCTTTTTGATGCTGGTGTTCCGATGAAAGCAGCATGCGCTGGAATTGCAATGGGATTGATAACCGATAATGATAGATATGCGATACTTTCTGATATTGCAGGACTTGAAGATCATTTTGGAGATATGGATTTTAAACTCGCAGGAACAAGAAAAGGAATAAATGCTTTTCAAATGGATGTTAAACTGCAAAGTGGAATCCCAATAGAGATACTTAAAGAAGCAATAGAACAAGCGGTAAGAGGAATAAATTATATACTTGATATAATGGATAAGGAAATATCAAAACCAAGAGAAAGAATTTCTGATTATGCTCCAAGAATACTAAAAGTTCCTGTTTCAAAGGATAAGATTGGACTTATAATCGGAACTGGTGGAAAAACAATAAAAAATATAATAGAGCAATCAGGAGCAACAATTGATATAAACGATACTGATGGGTATATGTTTATATCTGGTCCAAATCAGCAGTCAATAGATACTGCAAAGAAAATGATAGATGAGATAACACTTGATGTAGAACTTGGAAAAGTATATAAAGGAAAAGTAGTTGATATAAGAGATTTTGGAGCAATGATTGAAATACTGCCTGGAAAAGTAGGACTTCTTCATATATCAGAAATAGATAACAAAAGAATAAGAAAAGTTGAGGATGTCCTTAAAGTGGGAGATATTGTTGAAGTTAAGGTTATAGAAATAGATGAACTTGGAAGACCAAGATTGTCAAGAAAAGCACTCCTAAACAACTAAAAGGAGGAATAATGCTTATACACAAGAAAAAAAATAAAGAGGATTATTTAGAGGAAATAAAAAAAGCATACGATTTTATGGTTCAAAATAATCTTGATGTGCTTGAATACTCAGATGATGAAGAAAAAAGATATATAAAACTTGTAAGAAAAACAGCAAAAGCAGAAAATATTCAAATACTTCCAGTAACTTCTGGACAAATTCCACAAAATGCTCAATCTAAACCAAATAACAATGTTCAACAGCCACAACAGCCAATCTCTGGATTAACTATAAATGCTCCTATGTCTGGAATTTTTTATAGAGCTTCATCCCCATCAAGCCCTCCATATGTGAGAGAAGGAGATATTGTTGAACCAAATACTGTAATATGTTTAATTGAAGCGATGAAGGTTTTTAATGAAATTAAATCAGAGTTTAAATTGAAGATTTTAAAATGCATTGCTGAAAATGGAAAATTTGTAAATGAAGGAGATCCTTTGTTTCTTATTGAAAAATTATGAATGATCAAATAAATTCAAATATTTCTGAGAATGCTACAAAGGTTATTGAGATTTTAAAAAGCAATTCTGGGAAAATGAGTTCTTGGGATATAAAGATGAAGTTAGGATTCTCAAGTTCAGTTCTTTATATGACAATAGGATATCTTATCGCAAATGGAAAAGTAAATGTTTATCAAAAGGATCTCTTATATATAATTGAATTGATAAATTCCTAAAAATGTATCGAAAATATGCATCTAAAAATAAAAAAAATCAGTTTTCATCAATTGTTTTATGGGTTATATCAGTTTCATTTTCACTTTGGCTTTTTTGGATAATAATAAATCCATCACAAAAGGGTGTATTAGGAAATTTTGTATTTGAAAATTTATTTAAACTTATTGGAAACTCAATATATCTTTTTCCATTTCTTTTTTTCTATGGTACTACAAGAATATTAATTACCACCGGAAAACTTAAAAATGGTGTTATTACAATGCTTTTTGGAGTAATTTTAACTCTTTCTTTTACATCTACCATATTTGAAAGATTATCTTATCATATAAATATAAAAGGTGGGTGGATAGGATATGCTCTTGATACATTTTTAATTAAACTATTTGGAAAAATTGGAAGCATATTTTTTTCACTTGGATTTATAATAATAGGTCTAAATATTATATTTGATATAAAATGGGCAAAGCTATGGGAAAAAATAAAACTTACACTTAAAAAAGATTACGAAGATTGGCAAAAAGCAAAAGGAGAATTAAAACTAAAGTTTAATACATTAAAAGAAAAGGAAAAAAGTGGCGAAAAAATCATCTCAGCAAAACCAGCTCTTGCTACACAAACAGAAAATCTCATAAAAAATAAAAAAGAAGACATAAAAGAAATTTCAAACAATCAGGAAAATCAAAAAATAATTAATCAAAAGAATACTTTTAATGAATTTGAAAATGAAAAAAAGAATAAACAAGAAAAGCAAGACAAAACTGCAAAAGTTTCAAATAAAAATTTATTGAACTTTAAAAATTTTAAACTTCCAGATATAGAACTTTTAAACAAGAATACTCAATCATATATGCCAGATTCAAAGGAAATTGAAGAAGCAAAAATAAAACTTGAAGAAACATTAAAAAATTTTGAGATTGATGCATATATTTCGGGAATATATCCTGGACCAGTTATAACAAGATATGAGGTCACTCCATCACCTGGAGTAAAGATTAGTTCAATAGTTTCTCTTTCAAATGATATCGCTCTTGCACTTAAATCAATAGGATCAATAAGAGTAATAGCACCAATACCTGGGAAATCAGCAATAGGTTTTGAAATACCAAATCCAAGAAGAAGTATGGTTAAATTAAGAGAAATAATAGAAAGCCCAGAATTTAATTCAAGTAGAGGAGCACTTACATTTGCACTTGGAAGATATAGCGAAGGAAGTATCGCAATAGCAAATCTTGAAGAAATGCCACATCTTCTTGTTGCAGGAGCTACTGGAAGTGGAAAAAGTGTTTTTTTGCAATCATTAATTCTCTCAATAATTTATAAAAATACGCCAGATGAAGTTAAATTTTTATTTATAGATCCAAAGCGACTTGAATTAACATCATATGAAGGAATTCCATATCTTTTTGATCCGAGAGTAAAACCACAGGATGTAAGAGTTATAACAGACGCAAAAGAAGCAGCAAAATCACTTGTCGCATTAGTTAGAGTAATGGAAAAAAGATATAGAATGTTTGAAAAAGCAAGGGTTAAAAATATTCAATCATATAATAAATGGGCAGTTGCAAATAATCAAAAACCGGAGTTTTATATAGTTGTTGTTATAGATGAACTTGCAGATTTAATGCTTCAGGCAAAAAATGTTGTAGAAGAAGCAATTCAAAGACTTACACAGATGGCAAGGGCTGTTGGAATTCATGTAGTTGTGGCAACTCAAAGGCCATCAGTTGATGTTATAACTGGCGTAATAAAAGCAAACCTTCCTGCAAGAGTTGCACTTCAAGTAAGTTCAAAAGTAGATTCAAGAGTTATTATAGATGCACCAGGAGCAGAAACATTAATAGGAAAGGGAGATATGCTTTATTTAGGTCCAAATACAAGCAAGCCAGAAAGAATTCAAGGATGTTATGTTACAGAAGAAGAAATAGAAAGAGTTGTTTCTTATCTAAAGACACAAGGAGAACCAGATTATCCATCCTATATGGACGAAGAAGAAACATCATTTGAAGGAAAAGGTTCTTCAAGCGAAGAATTAATTGCCGCATTAAAACTTGTTATGGAAAGAAGAAGGGTTTCACAAGATCTTTTAAAAGCACATTTTGGTTCTTCTGCAAAAGCAACAAATCTTTTAAGCCTTCTTGAAGTAAAAGGATTTATACACAAACCAGAAGGAACAAACAGATGGCAGATATATTTTGATAAAATAGAATCTTATCTTTCAAATATTGAGCAAAAATAAAGGAGGGAGAAATGAAAAAAATGGTTTTCATCTTAGCCATATCAATCTTAGGCAATTTATACTCAGAAGACTTATCTAAAAATGATATTCCAAAAAACAATGAAATAATTATCTCAACAAAAGAAACAGTAAATCCTTACTTAAAGTTAAAAGAACTTGATTTGAATCTAAAAACGCTTAAAGCTAATTTTAAACAAGAAATATATTTTAAAGTTGCTGATATGAAACAAAATATTGAAGGTGAAATATATTTTGTAAAGCCAGAAAAACTAAAAATTGTTCACACAAAACCAAATTCACAAATAATCATAGTAAATTCTAAAAAGGATATTCAAATAATAAAACCACAGGAAAAACAAATAATTAAAAGTTCATGGGAAAAGTGGAAAAACAATCTTGAACCAAGATTAAAAGGACTTTTTGATTTTGGAAACTACTCATTACTTGAAAAAGATACAAATATAAAATCAAAAGAAGAAAAAGATGGATATACTATTGAAATAAAACCAAAAAAATCTTCATACACACTAATCTTAAAATTAAATTCCGATTTTTTTCCAGTTGAAAGCATTCTTGATCTAAAAGATACTGTAATAAAAACAGTGATAGAAAAATATGAAAAAAATTTAGAAATAAAGCCTGAGGTCTTTGATTTTAAAAATAATGGATATGAAGTAATAGATTTATGACACTTGCAAATAAAATAACACTTACAAGAACATTTTTTGGAATTATTCTTTTCTTTTTGATAAAACATGATAATCTACTACTTTTAATAACTGCTTTTATTTTACTTATAATTTCAACAATCTCTGATTATATTGATGGAAAGATTGCAAGAATGACAAACACCACTACTAATTTTGGAGCAATAGTAGATCCCTTTGCAGACAAAATAATAGTTTTCTCCTGTTATCTTTCATTTCTTGATATAAAAGAATTAAATATTTCAGTTTTTCCAATATTTCTGATAATAATAAGAGAACTTTCTGTTGCATCGCTTAGAGTTCTTACAGCATTTGAAAATTATGTTTTAAAGGCAGAGCCATCTGGAAAGTTTAAAACACTTCTTCAATTTATATCAATATATCTAATAATGATATATTTGATTATAAAAAATCTAAGTTTAAAAAATCCAGAACTTGAAAAAATTGTAATTACTTTTTCACCACTTCCATCAACTCTTATAACAATAACTTCAATTGTGACAATAATAAGCGGAATAATATACATAGCAAACCACTATAGTTTAATATCGAAACAATGGGGAAAAAATTAATAAATTTTATTGCAACTGGATTTTATATTAGTTATATTCCTAATTTTTTTTCACAAAAAAAGGGAAAATTTAGAGGCTGTGGTTTTTTTGGAACGCTTCTTGCTTTTATGTTTTGGTGGGTTGTTCCACAAAAATTTTTGGATTTTTCAATATTTTCTTTTATAGTTATTTTACTTTCAATAATTATTGCAGATTTTTCGTTTGATGATGAAGAAAAGGATAATCCACTTATAGTAATAGATGAGATTGCTGGATATTTTTTTTCATTTATATTGGTAGAAAAAAACTTTAAAAATGCAATTCTTCTTTTTATATTTTTTAGAATATTTGATACCTTAAAGCCATTCCCTATAAAAAAACTTGAAAATATAAAACATAGAGGAACTTCTATAGTAATAGACGACCTTGTAGCAGGGCTATATGCATCAATTATTGTTTTTTTAATACAAAAATATATATTTTAAATCTGATGATTTTTTAAAAACTAAGTAATAACCCATACAATCACTACAATATATTTAGAAATGGATAAGTTTATTGAAAAACTTAATAAGATAGTTAATCTATTAGGAAAAGAACTAAAACCTGAATTCTTTTTAGAAAAACTCACAAGAAATTTTTGAAAGAATAAAAAATGTTTATCTAAAACAAATAAAAGAAATAATCGGATATCTTAGAAAAAATAAATTCATTATAATTTATAAAAAATTTTTCTAATTATCAGTAGTCATGTTTTCTAAGAACTTAATAGCAAGATTAAAACCTTGCCATACAATTATCAGAATACTAAAGGTCACTGAATACAAAAAATGATTTATAAAGTAAACCTTTTAGGTTTGCAAATTAATATTTGTTGAACAATCTTTTAAAATTGCTATAATTGTATTATGAAAAAAATGATACTTATTTTCTTTGTTTTAGTTTTAAATTTAAATGCAAATGATAATTCAAATCAAAGTAATGAATTTCAAATAAACACAACAACAAAAACAACATCATCACGATGGGAATTAAAGCAGAGAAAAATTACTATAAGCGGAATAGTTTTAACTCCAACGGCATATAGGTCAAATGGTGTTAATGAAATTGGACCTTCACTTGATTTTAATGCTGCCTATTATATAGGAAGACTTTACGGTAAAAATAATTTTAGTTGG
>Ga0081479_108328_pt1 | contig 17130 bp, 18 predicted proteins | sample MamHotmetagenome_FD_70984 | JGI IMG/M metagenome (GOLD analysis project Ga0081479, IMG submission 70984) | Hot spring cone microbial streamer communities from Mammoth Hot Spring (Liberty Cap Streamers), Yellowstone National Park, USA - T=72 v2... | ecosystem: Environmental > Aquatic > Thermal... | reverse complement strand
CCTAATTATCTTGATCGAGTTAGAAAGCGGTAAAAGGGTGCATATTATAATTGAATTAAAAACTGATACGGGTATCAAAGAAGACCATAAGATACAAACACAAAAATAATTAAAGCTCTATAGAAAAATTTATCATCAGAAAAAGACATTGTTTATCCAATAGGTTTTATCATAAATTTCATTAAACCTTCAAGGAAAAAATTGTATGAAGAAATAACGGAGCTTCAAGTTGATGATTCCATGATACAGTGGCTAAAAGTTAGTGTTGAGATTTAAATATAAGCAAAGTTTGAGAGGGGCAATACGAGTATAGAGGATAATTAAAACCAAGACTAAAAAGAATGACTTATCACAGGATGCTCGCAAAATTCCTTTAGCTTAATTTAATCCTGTCCGTTTAAAAATGCCCTAGTCGATAGATTAAAGGATAAGCTTCCAAATCCTATTATTGGATTCTCGATTTTGACCGCTACAGAGGTATTTTTGGGAATAGGCATTTGGGCTACTATAGAAAAAAGGATAAAATACAGAAAAGGATTTGTTTTTGGTTTATATAATTTTGTTGTTGGTATTGGAAGTTTTATATCAGCATTGATTGCTGATATATGGGACAATTTTTCAAGTAATTATCCGTTTTTAATAAGTGCTCTTATTTCTTTGTTTTCCTTAGGTTTTATTGTTAAGATTAAATTTAATAAAAATCTTGATTGTTATAAAAATTCTTTTTTCTCAGTATAATATAAAATATAATCAATCACTATTTCAGCAGGGGATTTAATGAAAGTTTTAATAGTAGAAGATGATAAAAACTTATCAAAACTTACTGCAAAACGTTTAAAAGAGGAAGGATATGATGTAGTCCAAGCTTATGATGCAGAAGAGGGATTAAATTACGCCAATTATGAAAACTTTGATATAATAATCCTCGATTTGATGCTTCCTAAAATGTCTGGATTTTATATTATAGAATCTCTTAGAAACAAAAAAATAAAAACACCTATACTTGTATTAAGTGCAAAAGATAGTGTAGAAGATAAAGTTAAGGGATTGTCCTTGGGAGCTGATGATTACTTAACAAAACCTTTTAGTTTTCCAGAGTTGTTGGCAAGAATACAAGCCCTTGTTAGAAGAAGTAAAGATATAGATGAAATTTCAAAATTAAAATACCGTGACTTGACTATGGATTTACTTAAAAAGGAAGTTTATAGAGGAAATAAAAAAATAGATCTAACAGCAAAAGAGTATGAGCTTTTAAAATATCTTATGGAAAATGCTGAAAAAATAGTAACAAGAAACATGATACTTGCCAACGTTTTTGATATAGATTTTGATATAGAGAGTAATGTGGTAGACGTCCAGATACACAGATTAAGAGACAAAATAGATAAAGGATTCGATAAAAAGTTAATTCATACGGTCCGCGGTTTTGGTTATGTTCTTAAAGCTAACTAAAACTGTCAATAAGATTGGAATTAAAATAACACTTCTATATTCAACTTTACTTTTACTGTCATTAATAGCTTCATTTTTTACAGTTTACTCATTTTTTGAAATCTATCTTGATGATAAAATAAAACAAGAGATTACAGAGAAAGCGAAATCTTATAAAATTTTATTCAAGCAGGAAGGGATAAATGGACTGAAAAAGCAAATCCTAAAGGAAGCTGAGATTATTAATAATAAAGATGAATTTTTTAAAATCTACGATAATAAAGGTAATATTATATTAAACACAAATACACTTGTTCATACGCAAAATATAGTGATAGACTTAGAAAACTATAAAAAATTAACTCCGGATAAATATGAAATTGTATCTTTAGATGACTTTCATATCATTATCTATAAACTTTCTCAAAAATACACGTTAGCAATCGGAAAATCTAAATATGATAAAAACAGACTTTTAAACAGACTTTTAAGCATCTTCTATAATTCTGGAATTATTGTGTTTTTATTATCATTAATTGGTGGATTTTTAATAGCAAACTCAATAACAAGAAAGATTAAAAAAATTTCAAACACTGCAAAAGAGCTATCTACTAGTATGAAATTAGAGAAAAGAGTTCCTATTTCTCAAGCTGGAGATGAGTTAGATGATTTAGCAATAGTTATAAATAATCTTTTAGATAGAATAGAAATTCTTATAAAAACCTTAAAAGAAACTACAGAAAGCATAGCCCACGACCTTAAAACACCAATCGCAAGAATAAGAGCAGCATCTGAAAATATGCTAATGAAAAACAAAGTCAGTAAGGAATGCTCAGATTTATTGGTCTATACCATTGAAGAAACAGAGTCTTTAAATCAAATGATAGCAGACCTTCTTACCATCTCAAAGCTTGAATCTGGAACATTCCAACTTTCAATGGAAAAGATAAATTTATCCAAAATTATCAAAAATTTGTATTCATTGTTTAAAGACTATGCACTAACAAAAGGAATAAAAATAGAAATGGAAGTAGATGAAGATATTTACATTTTAGGTGATGAAAAATATCTTAGTAGAGCTATAGCAAATCTATTAGATAATGCAATTAAGTTTAATAAAGAAGATGGGAAGATTGTCATAAAGCTTAAGGAAATTGAAGACAAGGTGATCTTAAGTATTTCTGATACGGGAATAGGTATTCCGGAGGATAAATTAGATAAGATTTTTGATAAGTTTTATAGAGCAGATGAAAGCAGGGGAATATATATGGGAAGCGGACTTGGTTTAAGTCTTGTTAAGGCAGTTTTAGATAGACACTCGGCAGAAATTAAAGTATTTAGTAAAGAAAATGAAGGAACAACTTTCGAGATTACTTTTGGCAAAATTACAAATTTGTAATCTTTATTTAATATTTGTGTAATTTTATTAGAATAAAATATTTAACGATAAATTAAAAAGGAGGTTGTTAGAAATGAAAAAATTAGTACTTGGAACAGTAGCAGCTGTATTATCAACATCGTTGCTTTTCAGCTGCCAAAAGAAAGAAGAGCAACAACCAGCTGAACAACAAGCACCAGCTGAACAACAAGCAGCTCCAGCACCAGCTGAACAACAACCAGCTCAACAACCTGCACCTGCACAAGGTGGAGAGCAACAAGCAGCTCCAGCAGGTGAACAAAAACCAGCTGAACAACAAGCTGCACCAGCAGGTGAACAAAAACCAGCTGAACAACAAGCTGCACCAGCAGGGAAGTAATTTTATTAAAGATTTTATAGGAGATGTAACATGAAAAAATTAGTATTATCGGCACTCTCGGTAGCAGTATTCGGAATGGGATTTGCAGCAATGGCTGAAGAAAAAGCAGCAGTCCCAGCAGAAGGAGCAAAGCAAGAAGCAGCTCCAGCTAAAGAAGAGAAAAAAGTTCCTGCTAAAAAAGCTACTAAAAAAGCTACTAAAAAAGCTACTAAAAAAGCTGCTAAAAAAGTGGAAAACAAAGTGGAAAACAAAGCGGAAAACAAAGTGGAAAACAAAGCGGAAAACAAAGTGGAAAACAAAGCGGAAAACAAAGTGGAAAACAAAGTGGAAAACAAAGTGGATAAAAAAGTGGAAAACAAAGTGGAAAACAAACAATAGTCCTTTCAAGGGGGCAAAAGCCCCCTTTTATTTTAAATCCTTTATCTAAAAGAAGCATATCTTAAAATTTCAAGTAGTGTCAATTCAATTTTAAAGTCGTTTCCTAATTTTATTTTACGTTGCTTTCTAAAATAAGCTTATTTCTGATGCTTATAGTCAGCCTGTGCTTTATTGTGGGGACTTTAGCTCGAAAGATCTCCATTCTAAATTTTGTAAAAATTCTCAATTTCTCATTTCCAAAGTTTAGTAATAGTTCGTTTGCTCTATCATTATGAATAATTTTTACTATTCATGTCTTTTTAATGAGTCTCCGATAATACAAACTATATGATAAAATATCATTAGGCATAGAGTTAAAAGGAGTTTTAAATTTGATTAAATTTTTAACTGTTATATTAACAGGACTTTTTTTAGCTTCCTGTCAAAAACTTCCGCCAGAGGCATACTTTGTAGATCAAAATAAAATTGAAGGAAAAGTTATAGTTGATGATAGTTTAAAAGATAAATGTAAAGGGACACTGTTTTTGATAGTTAGAAAAGGTGTTTCTCCGCAGCCTTTAGCTGTAAAGAAGATTAAATTTAACGATAAAGAATACAAATTCAGGCTTACACCTGCTGATGTTGTAATAGAAGGTTTGTATAAAGAATTTATCGAAGAGCTTATTGTTTATGCAAAGGTTTCAAAGTCTGGAAATCCTATGGAAAGCTTCAACAGCTGTGAAAGTGAACCAATAGTAGTAAAATCCGGAAGTAAAGAAGTAGTTACTAAAATAAATAGATACTTGGAATAAAAAATGAAAGCCGTTATAATCATTACAGGTTCTGAATTTGTTCAAGGAAGAAAGCAAGATAAAAACGGCTTATTTATAGCAAAAAATCTTTTTGAAAGAGGCGTTGACGTTCAAGGTATAATCATCTCTCCAGACTCTCGCTATGAATTAGTAAATTATATAAAGTTTGCTTTAGATAGGGCTGATTTGGTTTTTATTTCTGGTGGACTTGGACCAACAACAGATGATAATACAAGAATGGCTGTTTCAGAAGCAATAGGAATTCCATTAATATACAGCGAAGAATGGTTAAATAAGTTAAAAACATATTACAAATCAAACAATGTAGAGATAACAGAAGAAAGAAAAAGTATGGCAAAGATTCCGTATGGTTCTGCCATTATTGAAAATCCAGTTGGTAGAGCAGCAGGATTTATAAAAGTTTTAGATGATGTGAAAAAAGCAGTTGTAGCTCTGCCCGGCGTTCCATCAGAAATGGAGCCAATGTTTTATAAAGCACTTGAGATGCTTAATATAAAGGAGAAAAAAAGATATACAAAACTTTTTAGAGTTTTTGGAATAAAAGAGCTCGATTTAAACTATCTTTTAAATGATATGAAAGATTTAAGCTATAACTTTTCTCCAAAAGGTATTGATGTATTTTTATATGATACAACTTTAGAAAGTTTTAAAGAAAAAGAGAAAAAAATAAAAGACAGGCTTGGTACTTTCGTATATGCAGAAGATAATTTAGAGATGGAAGAAGTAGTCGGTAAACTACTTAGAGAAAATAAAAAAACTGTTGCAACGGCTGAGTCTTCTACAGGTGGATTGATAGTTTCCCGTCTTGTTAACGTACCGGGTTCTTCTGGGTATGTTTTAGGCGGAGTTGTTGCTTATGCTAATGAAGTTAAAATCAATTTGTTAAAAGTAAATAAGGAAGATATTAAAAATTTTGGTGCTGTTAGTGAACCTGTTGCAAAACAGATGGTTGAAGGAGTTAGAAATTTAATAAATTCTGATTTGGCTGTAAGCGATACAGGGATAGCAGGTCCAACCGGCGAATCTCCCGGCAAGCCTCTTGGTCTTCATTATATAGGTTTTACAGATGGTAAAGAAACAAAGGTTTATAAAGAGATTTATCAAGGAAGTAGAAATGATGTTAGGTTATACATTTCTCAGTTTGCATTAAATTTAATTCGACTTTATTTAATTAACAATTGAGGTTTTAAAAATGCAAGAAAAAAAGCTCTGGGGTGGAAGATTTTCTGAAAGCACAGATGCTTTTGTAGAAGAGTTTACGGAAAGCGTATCTTTTGATAAAGAGCTTGCTTTATATGATATAAAAGGAAGCATAGCCCATGCAAAGATGCTTGGAAAGCAAGGTATTATTCCACAAGAAGATGCTGAAAAGATAGTAAAAGGCTTAAAAGAGATAGAACAAGAAATAAAAGAAAATAAATTTGTTTGGAAGAAAGAGCTTGAAGATGTTCATATGAATATAGAAAAAGCTTTAACAGATAAGATTGGAGAAGCAGGCGGAAAGCTTCATACTGGAAGGTCAAGAAATGATCAAGTTATTACAGCTTTTAGGTTTTATCTAAAAGAAAATACACAGGATATAATAAATCTTTTAGAAGACTTGCAAAGAAAGCTGTTAGAAAAGGCAAAGGAATATATTGATGTAATAATGCCAGCTTATACCCATCTTCAAAGAGCTCAACCAATAAGGGCAGCTCATTACTTTTTAGCATACTTAGAGATGTTTCAAAGAGATAAAGAAAGATTCATTGATAATCTAAAAAGAATTGATATGCTACCACTTGGTAGTGGAGCTATTGCTGGTGTAGATTTTCCAATTGATAGAGAGTTTGCAGCAAAAGAGCTTGGATTTAGTCAGATTATGAGAAACTCTATTGATGCAACAAGCAGCAGAGATTTTGCTTTAGAGTTTTTATCTAACTGTGCAATCTGTATGGCTAATATGTCAAGATTTAGTGAAGATATGATAATATACTCATCTTCTGAATTTTCTTTTGTAGAGCTTCCTGATAAATTAACAACAGGTTCATCAATAATGCCCCAGAAAAAAAATCCGGATGTACTGGAGCTAATCAGAGGAAAAACTGGACGAGTTTATGGAAATTTGGTTTCTCTTTTAACAGTAGTAAAAGGTTTACCTCTTGCCTACAACAGAGACTTACAAGAGGACAAGGAGCCAGTTTTTGATAGTGTAAAAACGATAAAAGGTTCAATAATAGGAATTACAAAGATAGTTGAAGGTTTAAAATTAAATAAAGAAAAAACACAGCTTGCAGCAGGTGGTTTTGCACTTGCAACAGACTTAGCTAACTACTTGGCTGAAAAAGGTGTACCATTTAGACAAGCTCATCATATTGTAGGAAGTATAGTTGGATATTTAGTAAATCAAGGAAGAGAGCTTGAAAGTATAACCTTGGAAGAGTTGAAACAGTTCGACCCTCTCTTTGAAGAAGATGCTTTGAAACTTTTATCTCCTTTTGTAGTTGCAGACAGAAGAAAATCTTTTGGTGGAACGGCTAAAGAACAGATTTTATCTCAAATAGAATATTGGGATAAAATATTAAATAAATGATTATTTTTATTGGATTATTTTTACTATCTCTTGTAATCATAGCTTTAGTATCAAAGAGACTTATATCTTCTGAGAAAGATTATCTTCTTGCAGGTAGGTCGCTACCTCTTTCTTTGTCTGTTTTTGCATTATTTGCAACATGGTTTGGCTCAGAAACCATTCTTGGAGCAACTCAGGAAGTTTTAGAAGGTGGATTTATAAAAGTAATAGAAGAGCCTTTTGGCGCTGCCCTATGTTTAATTTTGGCAGGATTGTTTATTGTTAAGCCATTGTATAAAATGAATCTTCTAACTTTTGGAGATTTTTTTAAAGTAAAGTATGGTGAGAAAGTAGAAGTTTTAGCATCGTTTTTTCTAATAATATCTTACTTTGGATGGATAGCTGCTCAGTACGTAGCTTTTGGATTAGTCTTAAAAACTATCTCAGGTTTAAATTTAGAAATATCAACATTTATAGCTTTTTTGATTTCACTTTTTATGACGTTTTTTGGTGGTATGTGGTCTGTTGCTTTAACAGACTTTATTCAAACAATTGTAATTCTTATAAGCATCTTTTTTATTTTTGGAGAAATTTTAATCAAATCAGGCGGATTACAAGCGTTAGAAAAAATACCAACAAGCTACTTTAAAATCTTACCGGAGTTAGACATAAAAAGTATAATTCTATACATAGTTGCATGGATTGCTATTGGACTTGGGTCTCTGCCGGGACAAGACCTTTTTCAGCGTTTTATGTCATCTAAATCTGAGGATGTAGCTTATAAGTCTTCGATAATAGCCGGATTTATGTATCTTACAGTTGCACTTATTCCGCTAATTACCGTTTTAGTCATATACTTTAATTTTGGATTTAAAACAGATAAAACTTTGCTTGATTATGTATATTTAAATACTTCTCCAATTACAAAGTATCTATTTTTTGCAGGTCTTTTATCTGCTGTATTAAGTACGGCAACAGCTGCAATTTTAGCACCATCGGCATTGTTAAGCGAAAACATTATAAAAAAATTTTTTAATCATTTATCAGATTTAGCTTTGTTAAATATAACAAGATTGTCGGTCTTGCTGGTTGCGTTAATATCTCTTTTGTTAGCATACTCTGGTGAAACGATTTACAACTTGGTAGGGTTATCGTCTGTTTTAACTCTCGTGTCGTTGTTTGCTCCGTTTATATTTGGACTGTATTGGAAAAAGGCAAATTCAAAAGGAACCTTAGCATCAATGGTTTTAGGGTTTTTGGTATGGTTTATCTTTTATTTTTTTCTTAAAGAAGAAGAGCTTGGTATTTTCTTTGGCTTTATTGTAAATATTTTAGCTATGGTGGTTTTTTCTTTGATCAAGATTTAACAGATATAACTTTATTATCATACTCAACCATAGCTCTTCTTCCGCAATTTTTACATTTAACATTATCAAAACCATAACCATTGATTACTAAAATCACTTTCTTGTTTTCTTCACCGCATTTGCATAAGAAACTTACTTTTTTAAAATCAACTTCTAATTTTTCTGAAGTTTTCATCTTTGACACCTCCTATAGTTTTAATTAATATACACAGAAGGTGTTAAGGGAATATGAAGGTTTGGTTAAAGTTATTTAAATTAAGACGCTGTGTTATGCCATCTGTTCTTGAGCCGGTTTAAGAGTATTGTTTTTGATTGTTGTTATATTCAGGACGCCTTGGATGAAAAATTCAAAATGTTACGCAGGATGTTAAATTAGTTTTAATGAAAATTTCCAATTTCTAATTCAAGATATGAGGCAAAATTGTGTAAGATTAATGAAATAAGGGCAGACACGATAGTCTACCCATACAAATTTCGGAATAAATTATTTTATTTTTTCTGGAGATTTTTCATAGTTTGAATCAAAGAATTTCAAAAATTCATCTGTTTTATCTAACTCTGGCTTTCCATAGAGTACAGCTTGTTTGTCTAAGATTAATGAATAATTTTTAGCTTTTGCGAAGGCATCTAAATTCTTTTGAACAAGGCTCATAAACTGACCTAAAAGCTCGTCTCTTCTTTTTAAAACTTCTTGTTGTTTTTGTATAGCAAAAGACTGGAATTCTTCTTGAGATTTTTGGTCTTGTTTTAATGTTTTTTGTTTGGCTTCAATTTCAGCCTGTGCTTTCTTTCCGGTCTCTTCTAAAAGCTTTTGTGCATCTTTACCGGCTTTTGAATTATTAACGATTGTTGGTGTATTGATAAACACAATATCTGCTGCTTTTGCTAACGTAAAAGTTAGCATTAAAAACCCCGCTACAGCCAATGATAAAAGCTTCTTCATGAATTCCTCCTATATTAAAAATTATTCGATCGTACATATACACTGTGGTCTTTTAATTCTAAGTGCTAAAATTTCAAAAACACGGAAATAATGATCCATGTTATCATAGTTTAAATATGATGTAATCATGTCCTGAGATATAAATAGGTCTAAATTTTCAATTCCGGTTGATACAACAACTGCTGTGAATTGTGGTATAACCGGCGTTGTAAACACTCCAACGTCAAATAGTTTTTTAATCTGGTCTATTTCAAGAATGCCGCTATTTCCATATAATCTATGTAGCATTGCATAATCTTGAGGATTTAGAACCAAAGCAAAGTTATTATAAAATCCATTTTCATTTAATTTAACGATAGCATTTAGTATATCTTTAAAAGCTTCTCCTGTTTGATTCCAGTCAGAGATTGATATTGAATTTTTACCTTCAACGTTTAATAATCCCGGAAAACCTGTTTCAATATCTCCATGAAAGATTAACCTATCTTCCGCAATAGCTACCTGAGAAGCAGCTGCAGCAGCAACGCTAAAATCAATAGGAATATTAAATTTTTTAGATGATCCTATGTCTCTCCAATGAATTTTAAAATCTTTGTAAATAATTGGCAGAGGAAGTATTTTTCTTTCTTTAACTTTTACGACACCGCAATCCGCTTCACCAAAAAAGCCACAAGCTCCGGAATTTCCATCTTCTATATAATCATATGGAACGAATTGAACAGACGGATCATATGGTCCTGAGATTTCTATAAATCTTCTTCCTACTAAAACTCTTTTTGCTGTTTCAACTACTACTTTATCAATCCTTTCCCAATCAGCTTCTGATAAAGGTGCTTCATTTCTTTTTAAAAATTCCATAGCTTTCCTCCAATATGAATGTAATTATAGCATAAATTTATACATGAAATTTTACCTTGTCAAATTTTAGTAAGCGAAATATATTATTCATCCCACAGCCTTGAGGTGGTTTGCGGTAGCTTTCAAGCTACTGAGGAAAGTCCGGACTCCACAGGGCAGGGAGCTGTCGAAAGGCAGGCAGGGGTAACCTTACAGATAGGACCACAGAAAACAAACCGCCAATCCGCACACCTTTTTAGGTGTGGTCATGGAGGTAAGGGTGAAAAAGTGGGGTAAGAGCCCACTACCTGCAGTGGCGACATTGCAGGTTGGCAACCCTCTCCCGGAGCAATCCCAAGTAGGAAGGCGCTTATCAGGCTTGCCCGGCCGATGCCTTCGGGTTGGGAGCTTAGATAAATGACCACTAAAACAGAATCCGGCTTACTCCAAGGCTGTGGGGTTTAAAAGTGAGAAAGTGAGAAGTGAGTAAGTGAGGAGATATTAATATTTTTTCATCGCTTTAAAATCCAAGAATTTTATCCAAAGGATCTTCTTTTTTTAACTCTTGAATCCTGTTGATGTAAAATTATTAAAAAACTTTGGAGACAGAATGAAGATATACATAATTACTATATTTCCAGATTATTTTGAATGTTTTAAAAATTATGGAGTTGTGAATAAGGCTATAAAAAGCGGACTTGTTGAGATAAACACTATAAATCTTAGAGATTTTACAACAGATAAGCATAAAACAGTTGATGATGTTGTTTATGGTGGTGGCCCTGGTATGCTTTTAAAACCAGAGCCTATATTTAAAGCATTTGACTATATAAAAAATATATCCAAAAATCCTTATACTATAATAACCGAGCCATGGGGAAAAACTTTTAATCAAGAGATAGCAAGAAAATTGGCAGAAAAAGAAGAGATTTTAATAATTTGTGGAAGGTACGAGGGGGTTGATGAAAGAGTTAAAACGTTGGCAGATGAGGAAATATCTATTGGTGATTATATTTTATCTGGTGGAGAGCCGGCTGCATTGGTTATTATGGACAGTATTATTAGATTGCTTCCGGGTGTTTTATCTGATGACGAAAGTAAAGAAGTAGATTCTTTCAGTGATGGACTGCTTGGATACCCTAACTACACAAGACCGGCTGAATTTAGAGGTATGAAAGTTCCAGAAGTTTTACTATCCGGTAATCATAAATTGATAGAAAAATGGAGGAGATTCCAAAAACTAAAAAGAACTTACAAAAATAGACCAGATTTATTAGAAAAAGCAAAATTATTTGTTGAAGATAAACAGTTATTAAAGTATATTATAGAAGGTAAAGAATTTGAAGATCTGATTAAAGAGGGAAAAATTGCTTAGTTTTGAAAAACCACCAATAGATATTCTTGAAGATGATGAAAAGTATATAGCAATAATAGATTTGCCCGGATGTAAAAGAGAAGATATAGAAATAACAGGTGATGAGAAAACTTTAAAAATCAGAGCTCTTAAAAGCATAAATCTGCCCGGAAAGTATATTTTAATGGAACGTTTCACAGGAATTGTCAAAAGGAGTATCAGATTTCCGAAATACATAGATATATCAAAAGGCAAGGCAGTTTATGAAAACGGCTGCTTGGTTATCTATATACCAAAAGCAAAAAATCAGTTTATAATAGATGCTATTTGTAAAATTTCAATTTTTTAAAAAACTGCAGGAGGTCTGAATGGGTCAATTTGAAGATAAATTAGATTTGCTTGAATTACCATCAACATACCCACTTATCCCAACAAGAGATGTTTTAGTTTTTCCTTATATGGTATTTCCACTATTTATAGGAAGATCATTTTCTATTAGAGCAGTAGAAGAAGCACTTGATAATAATCAAAGATATATCTTTCTCTCTCTTCAGAAAGACAAAGAAAAAGAAATCCCGACAAAAAAAGACATTCATGAGATAGGTGTCGTTGCCACAATTATCAGAATGATGAAGCTTGAAGATAATCGTATCAAAATCCTTGTTCAAGGTGTTTCAAGGGGAAGAATAAAAGAATTAAAAAAAGTAGATGATTACTATCAAGTGAAAGTTAAAATTATAGAAGACCCAGAAGTAGAGGAAACATTAGAAGTTCAAGCACTTAAACATTCACTAAAAGATTTATTAGACAAGGCTATTTCACTTGGTAAGCAGATAGTACCAGATTTAGTTGAGATAATAAAATCTGTAGAAGAGCCAGGAAGACTTGCCGATTTGGTTGCATCTATACTTGATATAAAAGCAGAAGAAGCACAGCAGATTTTAGAAATCTTAGACTCTGTTGAAAGATTAAGAGTTGTTCATGATAGATTTTTAAAAGAAGTAGGAATATTGGAGCTTCAGCAAAAAATCAGAATATCTGCAAAAGAAGCCATTGAAAAAGACCAAAGAGAGTACTTTTTAAGACAGCAAATAAAAGCAATTCAAGAAGAGCTTGGCGAAAGAGATGAAAAGCAGGAAGAGATAGAAAACTACAAAAAGAAAATAGAAGAATCTGGAATGCCAGACGAAATAAAGGAAGAAGCTCTAAAGCAGCTTAAAAGACTTGAAAAAATGCATCCAGATTCAGCAGAAGCAGGTGTTATTAGAACTTATCTTGATTGGCTTGTAGAACTTCCATGGAATAAGAGAACAAAAGACAGACTTGACCTTAAAATTGCTAAGAAAATCCTTGATGAAGACCACTATGACTTAGAGAAAATAAAAGAAAGAATTTTAGAGTATTTAGCTGTATTAAAACTTAAAAAAGAAAACTCAAAAGATAAATCTATAAAAGGACCTATCTTATGCTTTGTTGGACCGCCAGGTGTAGGTAAAACTTCACTTGGAAGGTCTATTGCAAAAGCATTAAATAGAAAATTTGTTAGAATTTCCCTTGGTGGAGTAAGAGACGAAGCAGAAATAAGAGGTCATAGAAGAACGTACGTTGGAGCAATGCCCGGAAAAATCATTCAGGCAATAAAACAAGCTGGAACAAAAAACCCAGTAATAATGTTAGACGAAGTAGATAAAATCGGTTTAGATTTTAGAGGAGACCCAACGGCTGCACTCTTAGAAGTCTTAGACTCGGAGCAGAATAAAGAGTTTGTAGACCATTACCTTGGCGTTCCATTTGATTTGTCAGAAGTAATGTTTATTTGCACGGCAAACAGATTAGACACCATTCCAAGACCTTTATTAGACAGAATGGAAGTTATAAGACTCTCAGGTTATTCAGAAGAAGAAAAATTACATATTGCTAAAAAATATCTAATTCCTAAGCAGTTAAAAGAAAATGGCTTAGATGATAAAACAGTAGAATTTTCAGATAAGGCAATCACATTCTTAATTAGAGGCTATACAAGAGAAGCAGGCGTTAGAAACCTTGAAAGACAGATAGGTTCTATCATTAGGAAAATAGCTAAAAAAATAATAGAAACCGGGAAGAAAAGGAAATATAAGATTACTCCACGCTTGATTAAAAAATTCTTAGGAGCACCAATCTACTCAACAGAGAAAGAAGAAAAAGATGAAATCGGTGTTGTTACAGGATTGGCTTGGACTGAGGTTGGCGGAGAAATTCTTAAAATAGAAGTAACAAAGATGGATGGAAAAGGTAATTTAGTTCTTACAGGTTCGCTTGGCGATGTGATGAAAGAATCTGCAAGAATTGCATTCTCTTATGTAAAATCTAAAGCTAAAGAGCTTGGAATTGACCCGGAAGAATTTGGTAAATACGATTTACATATTCACGTGCCGGCTGGGGCAATTCCAAAAGATGGACCGTCGGCAGGTATAGCAATTACAACAGGTACTGCGTCTGTATTTACAAATAGACCTGTAAGATCAGATGTTGCAATGACAGGAGAAATCACATTAAGAGGAAAAGTTTTACCTGTTGGTGGACTAAAAGAGAAGATTTTAGCAGCAAAAAGAGCTGAAATAAAAACAGTAATTTTGCCAAAAGATAACAAAGAAGAAGTCATGTCTGACCTTCCACCGTATGTAAGAAAATCAATGAATTTAATTTTTGTAGACCATATTGATGAAGTTTTCAAAATCGCATTAAGAGAGGAAAAAAAAGAAGTTGAAAATCAGGAAAGCAAAAGTTAAAGATGTAATCGAAATTTTTAAAATTTTACAGCATTTTGCATTAAAAGAAGTTTTACTACCAAGAAGTTTAAACAGTATATATGAAAATATACGAGATTTTTTTGTGTGTGAAGTAGATGGTAAGATTGTTGGCGTTGGGTCTTTGCATGTATACTGGGAAGATTTGGCTGAGATAAAATCTTTGGCTGTAAAAGAAGAGTATCAGCATCTTGGGATAGGTAGAAATATAGTCCAAGAGTGTTTAAATGAAGCCAAAGAGCTTGGTATAAAAAGAGTTTTTGCCTTAACTTACGTTCCAGAATTTTTTAAAAAAAATGGATTTGAGATTACAGATAAATCTAACTTCCCGCAAAAAGTCTGGACTGAATGTATCCATTGTGTAAAATTTAATGATTGTCATGAAATTCCTGTATCTATAAGCTTGGAATAAAATGAAGCATATATATCTTTGCAGACATGGCGAAAGTGAATACAACGCAAAAAAGATAGTTCAAGGACATATAGACACAGATTTAACAGAAAACGGTATTTTACAAGCTAAAAAACTTGGTCATTTCTTGAAAGATAAAGGAATAAAAAAAGTAATATCTTCTGATTTAAAAAGAGCATTTAAAACAGCACAGATTGTAGCAGAAATTTTAGAAGTAAATCATGAAGTTGACCCAAGAATTAGAGAGATGCATTTTGGAACATGGGAAGGTTTAAGCTACGACTGGATTTATCAAAACGCAAAAGAACATTTTGATAACTGGTTGGCAAATCCTGTAAAACATCCTTTACCAAAGCAAGAAAGCATAGAATCTTTTGAAAAAAGGCTAAGGCTATTTTTTGAAGATATAAGAAATCACAATGAAGACAATATCTTAGTAGTTGGGCATGGCGGTTCAATACAGGGCTTACTTTGTATGGCTATGAATCTTTCCATGGAGCATCTTTGGAAATTTAGACATAATAATACTGGATTATCGCTAATTTTATCTGATAAAAATAACACAAATGTTAAATTCATAAATATGGCTTACCATCTTGAAAATTCTTTAGAAGGTGGTATTATAACTTTATGATTTTTTGGGAGGTAAAAACATGGATAATGTAATTATTTTTGAAAATAAGAATAAGCCATCGTATATAGAGGCAGGTTTATTTATTGGCGTTATTTTAGCATTATTAGGATTATCTGTTTTCTTAGCTTTATCGTCAGGAAAGGTTAGCAACGTTCTTGTGTTTCAAATTACCGGCTTTATTTATGGTTTATCAGCATTGATGTATATTTTTCAGTTTTTCTTTAAAAATGAAAATATTGGTAAGGTTGGCACTTTACTTGCATTTGTTGGATGGCTAACGCAAACAGCAGGGTTGTTTATAAGAGGTTTAGAATCTTACAATATGGGTATTTTCCATCCACCTTGGACAAACCTTTATGAATCTTTAATGTTTTTCCCATGGCTTGCAGTTGGACTGTATTTATACATTGAGAGAGAATACAAAACAAAAACTATTGGAACATTTTTTATGCCGATCGTTGCGTTTTTGGTTATCTGGGGTCATAAGTTTAATACTGATATAAATCCGTTGGTACCTGCTTTAAGAAGCTATTGGCTTTACCTTCATGTGCTTGCATCGTTTGTAGGTTATGCAGGTTTTACAGTAGCATTTGGTGCATCTTTTGCCTACTTGCTTAAAGAAGTTCAAGTTAAAAATAAAATAGCAAATACATATCATTATGTAGGATTTATTTTTAGCTTAATCTTAACAGGAATTTTTGGATATCTCACTTTAATCGGTGCTAATGATATTAAAACAATGATTTTTGGAATTATCTTTATCATCACTCTTTTAGCTTTAATTTATTTTGCTATATATGTCCTAAAACCTATAGCTAATAAACTTCCATCTGAAAATTTACTTTCAGAAATTGCTTTTAAAGCAGTTGCTATCTCTTTTCCTGTATGGACTGCATCTATAATGCTTGGTGGTGCATGGGCAAATGAGGCTTGGGGTAGTTATTGGAGCTGGGACCCTAAGGAAACTTGGGCTTTAATAGTTTGGTTATTCTTTGCAGCATACATACACGGAAAAACTATCGGAAAATGGAAAGGCGAAACTTCTGCATGGATAGTGGTAGCAGGGTTTATAATGCTTTTAATCTGTTATTTTGGAGTAAACTTATACTTCCCTGGCTTACATAGTTATGCTACAGAGTAATTAAAGTAAAATTTAGGTTTTTTTAAGTATTTTCACTGAAAATGCTTGTAAAAATCCACATCGTCGTCATTCCGAGCGAAAAGAAGAATCTCTTTCTTTTTTGAAACGCTCTCCATTTTCCGCTTGGCATGTAGAAATTTTTTTGTATATTATTATAAACTTTTTAATTTTTTAACTGTATCTTGGCAATTGAATAGGTAGCCCACACAAGCTTGTTTTTACGTGAAACGTGAGACGTGAGATGCAAGACGTTGAAAGTTTGTTAATCAATATCTTAGTAATTTTTATCTGATTGATTGATAACTTGATAAGATGATTTAGCAGTCAGTGAAGTTAAAGTATTGATAATGTGATTTTATTTTTTGATGTTTGATTTAAGCTTGTTTAGTAATGATTTGAAAGAGATTTTTTGAAAAGAAGTTGTAAGTATTTGTTAAATTAAACTTTTTGATTTTAGATTTTTTAATTTTTAAGTTTTTCATAGTTTATAATTTTTTATTTTATAATTTTTTCAGATCGGGAAGTTAAGGAGTGATATTTTCCGCCCCATTCTGAGTTTGAGGTTTTTGGAAATCGGCTTGTGATGGGAAGTTGAAGGATAAAATATAATAATATATTTTCTGTATATCGAGGTTTGCGGAAAAAAACTTCAACTTGCGGATTTTTTAAAAATTTGGTATAATGTTTTACAACTTGGCAATTGAATAGGGTTTCTGCGATTTTA
>Ga0081479_117828_pt1 | contig 17226 bp, 16 predicted proteins | sample MamHotmetagenome_FD_70984 | JGI IMG/M metagenome (GOLD analysis project Ga0081479, IMG submission 70984) | Hot spring cone microbial streamer communities from Mammoth Hot Spring (Liberty Cap Streamers), Yellowstone National Park, USA - T=72 v2... | ecosystem: Environmental > Aquatic > Thermal... | reverse complement strand
CGAGCCGCCGCAGGCGGCGAAGCAATCCCCATATCGGCCAGGAGATTGCTTCGCTTCGCTCGCAATGACAGGAAACAGAGGGTTTTTCATGGCTTTCGGGCGACTCGCTGCAAATTTCCTGCACGAATGATACAGTATCGCCGAGGGGGTCACGGTTTGGGGACATTGCCCCCCTGATAATGCATCCGTCAGTAAAAATTAATGTATTTTTCATGTTGATCAATTTTTCAGGCCATATCGTCAACGAATTTTTTAACGAATAAACGAATGTGTGTTCCCCCATTCGTTGACGGTCTGCCCCCTCCCTCGACAGGCCGGAAAGCCTGTTCTACCACCATCCACTCCGCAGTCTGCCGTCCGCGGTCTGCGGTCTGCGGTCTGATTCGTTGATTCGTTCCCCATTCGTTGACGGTCTGTCCCCCTCCCTTGACAGGCCGGAAAGCCTGTTCTACCACCATCCACTCCGCAGTCTGCCGTCCGCGGTCTGCGGTCTGCGGTCTGCGGTTTGATTCGTTGATTCGTTCCCCTATTCGTTGACGGTCTGCCCCCATCGTCCATTCCGCGATCTGCCGTCCGCGGTCCGCGGTCTGATTCGTTGATTCGTTTCCCTATTCGTTGACGGTCACCTTCAACTCCGAGTTCTGCCGTCCGCGGTCCCTCCTCCCTCTCCTGCGCTCGACGGGCCAGGGCAATGGCGCCCAGAACGCCGGAAAGCGGCTCCAAAGCAGGCGGTACGATGTAGCGTTCGATGCTCTCGTTCACCTCACGCAAGGGCAGATAACTGTTCAAGGAGGCGCGCACGCGATGCCAGAGGCGGGGGAAGAGATGCCGTTGCTTCATCACGCCACCGCCAAGCACGATTTGATGGGGAACGAGGACACAGATCAGGGTGTGCAGCGCCTGGGCGAGGTACGCCGCCTCCAGCTCCCAGGCGGGATGCGTGGGCGGAAGCGATTCGGCGGGCTCTCCCACGCGTTGGGCAAGCGCCGGCCCGCTGGCGAGCCCCTCCAGGCAATCCCCATGAAACGGGCAAATCCCCTCGAACGTATCCCCCGCAAGGCGGGCCAGGCGCAGATGCCCCATCTCGGCATGGGAAAGGGCGCGGAAAGGTTGGCCCTCCACGACCAGCCCTCCCCCGATCCCGGTGCCAATCGTCAGGTAAAGACAGCTTCGCTTCCCCTGCGCTGCTCCCCAGAGCCACTCAGCCAGCGCCGCCCCGTTGACATCGGTCTCTATCACCACCGGCAAACCTGTTTTCTCCTGCAGCCAGCGCAAAAGGGGCACGTCTTCCCATCCCTTTTTCGGCGTGGCGCGGATGGTGCCAAAAGCAGGGGAAGCCGGGTCTAAATCCAGCGGGCCAAAGCTGGCCACCCCCAGGCCGCGCAACGGCACTCCCTGGCGCATGAACTCGGCGAAAAAATCGGCCACTTTCGAGAGCGTTTCCTCCGGAGTGGTGGTCGGAAAACGGGCCTGGGCCAGGATGTGCTGTGCATCGCGCCCGATGGCGCAGACGAACTTCGTACCGCCAGCCTCCACGCCGCCGTAATAGACCTCATCCATGGCACGCTGCCTCAACGCAACATCATGATCTCATACAGGGCTTTACCCTGAACCTGCTCCTGCACCTGCGCCAGGTGGACGGAAAGGTGCAGATCGGCCTGGAAGCGGAAATAATACGGGTTCACAAGCAGGTGCAGCAGGCGACGCTGCCAGGCCGGCAGGTGCATCAGAAGGCTCGTCGCTTCGATGATCTCTGGATTTCGCAGGCCCAGATGCACCCTCTCGGCGGCCTTTTCCCAGTGAAAATCCACCTTCAAAGGATACATTCGCCCTGCGGGGTGACGCACAAACGTCTCCTTCTCCAGGCGCAAAGGGAAGCCATCACCGATTAAAATCTCCTGCCCTTTGGCCAGCATGAAGACCGGCAACTTCTCGCGGCCATAGGCCGGCGTCGCTACCTGCTCGACGAAGATCAGCGTATAGTCGCCGAGATGCGCCCGACCCCAATACCAGTGATCCCAGACCTCATTCAGGCTGACGTTGCCCCAGTTGTGATCGTGGTATCCCGTCCCCTGGACAGTGTGCGTCTGGCCGGCATAGCGTATCTGCCCGTAAACCTTCCCGTAGGGGATGGAGGGCAGCCAGGCGAAGTAATGATCCAGATCGCCGAAATACACCTTGCCGGCGCCCGGTCGCCAGGGGGGCACAATTCCCTCAAAGACCAGCTCCGCCGCCAGCTCGCCCAGGTCCACCGAGACCGTGTAGCGGTGCAAATCGCCGCTCATGCGATGGGTTGCAATCTGCACCTGCGGACACTCACGGCTGGCAGCAAACTGGGAGGGGGCAAAGCTCAGATACAAAGCGTGCTTCTTCCCCTGGGGATCGGTGATCGTCAGCCAGATACTCGGCTTGAGCGGCCCCTTGCGCTCCAGGATCGGGCGCGTGGAAAAGACGATCACTGCCGTTGTGCCATCCTCAAAGTGGGCATCAAAGTACCACCACTCAAAGGTGCCACGGCTCAAGTCGGTGCGCAAAGCATCCTCCCAGAGCGCAATCTGCGGCCCCAGGCCCTCGCGCTGCAAAAATTCTTCAGAGATAGCAGGAATGAGTTTTCTGGTCATAACCACCTCGGCATCAGAAATCGGCTTGCAGCAAGAGATAAGCCCACCAGTTATGCAGAATGCCGTTCTTTCGCCCGGCGACATGGGGCAAATGTCGGAACCACCAGCGATGATGCTCCAGGAGATCGCCATTGCCCCAATCGGCGGCGCTCACCAGGCGCTTCAACCCCTGGAAGTCCGGGAAATTCAGCAGCCAGTCATCGCATTCGCTCCAGACCGGGCGCGGATTTCCCCAATCATAATCGCGTTCGCTGTTCGGAGCAAAGTGGATCGTGCCGACGGCCGCCTGACCGGGCGCGATCTTCTCGTAGCGGGTAAAACGCTTCCAGAGATTGGCCTCCCCCTGCAAGGGCGCAAACACGCGCTCCAGGATGGATTCGGCGCGATGGCCGAAAGCCTCTAACATCTCCCCCACCCCGCGCTCATAAGAGAACCCCATGATCACAAAGCGCCGTTTACAGGCCTCGCTTCCCGCCACTGGCGGCGCATTACACCAGAAAGCATCCCTGCCGGCCATCGTGGACTCATAAAACCCGGCATATGGAAACGCAAAGCACCATACTTCGTCTATCTCGCCGCGCTCCACCCGCGAAAAGAGCTGAAAGCGTCGCATCAACGTCATATAATCCACCTCTTGCGGCTGATGGGGCGGCGTCAACCCTCGAAGCACATCCAGATACGTTGTCGGCGTATAGCGAAAGCCATCCACCTTTTGGGGAAACTCATCCAGATCCAGGCGCTCGACGATCTCAAAGCGCGCCAGCCCATAACTCAATTCCAGCAATTGATCCTGAAACGTTCGCACCAGATCGCTCACCGCATTCCAGCCCCGTGAGCGTGAAAGCGGCTGCCCATCGGGCATCTTCGGGTCAAACACGATCAGCAGCACCTTTTGCGGCCGCAGAGAGAACAGATAGCCGGGATCATCCGCGGGAACGGGGGGAGGGGGCGGGAGTCGTCGCGCGCCGAACAGCGCCGCAAGGAGATCAAGAAAATTTTTAAGCATATAGAACACCTCTTGAGGGAAAGATGCACCCACTTTGCCTGGCTGGCGAGTGCAAACGGCGGCCTGTTTTCCTCTGCGCCTGCCGCGCCGACTCAGGCTCCTCTGCCGCCCATGGAGCGCAACTGCCAGCCTGTGGCAGACGGCATGGCTTTCGTGCGATGGAACTGTTCAGCCATGTCATTGCGAGCCCTTTTCTGGCGAAGCAATCTCCCGTTGATCAGGCCAGCTTGACCGCCTGGGGATTGCTTCGTCGCAAAGAACGCTCCTCGCAATGACATCTCCAACGGTTTTGATGCAAGACTGAACAGTTACCGTGCGATTATAATTCAAAGCATGACGCACATTCTGGTTACCAACGATGACGGCGTTCAAGCGCCGGGCCTGCTTGCCCTGGCCCAGGCCATGCGCTCCCTGGGGCAGGTCACCGTCCTGGCCCCGGAGCGTAACTGGTCGGCCTCCGGGCATGTGAAAACCCTGGATCGTCCCTTGCGGGTGCGTGAAACGGTGCTCGCCGATGGCTCCCCTGCGCTGCAAAGCGATGGCGCCCCCTCGGATTGTGTGGCGCTGGCCCTGCTGGGCCTGGTAGGAAAAGTGGACCTGGTGGTCTCTGGTATCAATCCCCATGCCAACCTGGGGCACGATGTCACCTATTCCGGCACGGTGACTGCGGCCATGGAAGCCGTGATCAACGGCGTGCCCGGCCTGGCCTTTTCCCTGGACAGCCCGGAGAATGGCGAGCGCCCCGATTACACCGCCGCGGCGGCCATCGCCCGGCGCATTGCGCACGAGGTGCTGAGGCGCGGCCTGCCCAACGGCATCCTGCTCAATGTCAATATCCCCTACCTGCCGCTCACCGAGATCAAAGGCATTCAGGTCACGCGCCAGGGGTTGCGCATTTACCGCGATGCGCTGGAAAAGCGCATAGACCCGCGCGGCCAGCCCTATTACTGGATCGGTGGTGAATCGCCCAGCGGCCTCGTCGAAGCGGATACCGATTTCGGCGCCCTGCACCATGGCTACGTCTCCGTGACCCCTTTACAGCTCGACCTGACGGCGCACCAGTACCTGCCACTCTTCCGAGAGTGGGAATGGGCCGATTTTTAGGAGGTCTATCATGAAGATGCTTCTCGCATCCCTGGATCGTCTCCTGACTCCCTCTTCTGCTGTTCCCAAAGAATCGTCCGGCTGGTATCGCGCCCGCCTGACGATGACCGTCAGCGCCCTGGTGCTGGCGTTTTACTTCATACCCGAACTCGTCTTGCATCTCATCGTACCGCAAGACCAGGTGGACTGGCGCGAAACGTCCATCATTTTGGGCGGCTTTGCCCTGGTGGCATTGGGTTTCCTATTTGCCCGCACGCCGCGCTATCGCTGGGGCATCTGGTTGACCCTCGGTGGCTGGACGTTCGACGTGTTGTTCGACATTGCGCCGGGCGAAGGCTTCGAATGGAGCGCCACCATTGAGGTCTGGCTGATATTCGGGCTGGTGATGGCTTTTCTGCTGCTCGACGTGCGCGGCTACATTCTGTTTGCGATTGCGCAGGCGGCGGCCACTGCCGCGGTGGTTCTCTGGCGGCATGTTACGGTGGCATCGCTCAATTTCACCATTGAAATCTACCTGGCAGCCACATTTTTACTGGGGTTGGGCGTCTGGCTTCGTCAGCTTGATTATTCTCAGTGCAAGCAGGCACAGGCAGCGTTGCAGGCGCAAAAAGATTACCTGCAAAAGGTGATAGACGGCGTGCAGTCGCCTTTTTATGTGGTGGACGTTCACGACTACCGCATCCGCCTGGCGAATCGCGCCGCCCGCGACCTGGGGCTGGTGGAGGAACGAGTGACCTGCTACGCCCTGACGCATCACCGCTCCGAACCGTGCGGCGGCGACGAGCATCCCTGCCCGCTTCAGCATGTGCGCGTCCGCCGTGAGCCGCACACTACCGAACACATCCACTTCCGCCCCGATGGCTCCGCCTACTACGTCGAAGTGCGCGGCTACCCGCTTTTCGATGCTCAGGGCAACGTCGTCCAGATGGTGGAATACAGCGTCGACATCACTGAGCGCAAGCTCGCCGAAGCCGAAATCCGCAAGTTGCAGCAGGCGGTGGAACACGCCGCTTCAGGGGTAGCGATCACCGACGCAGAAGGCGTCTATGAATACGTCAACCCGACCTTCGAGCGCATGACCGGCTATTCGCGCCAGGAAGTGGTTGGCCAGACGCCGCGCCTGCTGAAATCGGGTTATCATTCAACGGAATTTTACGCGGAACTTTGGAAAACGATAAAAAGCGGGCAAGTCTGGCAGGGAGAAATGGTCAACCGCCGCAAGGACGGTTCACTCTACTGGGAACTCCAAACCATCGCGCCGGTGCAGGTCAACGGCAAAATCACCCACTTTGTAGCCATCAAGCTTGATATTACCGCCCAGAAGGAACTGGAAAAGCAGCTGCGAGAGGCCAAAGAGGCCGCCGAACAGGCCAGCGCCTTCAAGAGTCGCCTGATGGCCGGGGTCAGCCATGACATGCGCACGCCTCTGGGGAGCATCATCGGCTATGCGGAGCTGCTGATGAGCGGCGCCTTCGGCGAAGTGAATGAGCAACAGCAGCAGATCCTGCAAACCATTGCCGACAGCGCCTCGCGGCTGAGCGATTTCATCCGCGGCATGTTGACCCGCGCCGAACTGGAAAGCGGCAAACTGCGCCTGCAGCCGCGTTCCTTCTCCCCTGATGAACTCTTCAAGAGCCTCTCCACGTATGAGCACGTTGCGCAACGCAAGGGTCTGGCCTTCCAAAGGGAAATCGATCCTGCCTTGCCAGGCACTTTGTATGCCGATCCTTACTGGCTGGAGCAAATCCTCATCAATCTGGTAGATAACGCCGTCAAGTACACCGAACGCGGCTCGGTGTGGGTGCGCCTGCGCCGCGTGGACGAGAGGCACTGGGCGATGGAGGTGCAGGATACCGGTATGGGCATCCCCGCCAAACTCCACGAGCGCATCTTTGAGGAATTCGAGCAGGCGGAAGAGGTCAAGCGCATTCAAGGGGTAGGGTTGGGGTTGTCCATTGTCAAAGAACTGGTCAAGCGGCTGGGCGGTGAAATCCGCTTGCGAAGCGCCCCTGGCGAAGGCAGCACGTTTACGGTCATTTTTCCGCTGGAAGAAGGAAAAGAGCGATGAAACCCGAAGCTCTCATTATCGAAGACGACGCAGGACAACGTGAAATTTTTTCGGCCGCCGTGCAGCAGGCAGGATATAACGTGACCTGCCTGAGCGATGGCGCCCAGGCCCTGGAATACCTGAAGCAGCACACGGTCGCGCTCGTCGTTCTCGACCTGCACCTGCCGGGATTGGGAGGGGAGCACATCGCCCGCTCGATTCGCTCCATGCCACACCTGAAAGCGACGCGCCTGATCCTCGCCTCCGCGGATGACCGCCTGGCAGGGATGATCTCCGAACTGGCCGATCTGGTATTGCTCAAGCCGATCAGCTTCATTCAACTGCGCGATCTGGCCACCCGTCTGCGCACCACAGGGGATTTCTCCGCCCCCTGACAGGCCGGAAAGCCTGCCCTATCGGTGTCTGCCGTCTGCGGTCTGCGGTCTATCCTGCCGTCCGCGGTCCGCGGTCTTCATTCGCTGATTCGTTCCCCCATTCGTTGACGGTCTGCCTCCCCGACAGGCTAAAGCCTGTCCTACGCGGTCTGCGGTCCTGCCGTCCGCAGTCCGCGGTCTATCCCGCCATCCCTTTGTGCTCGTGGTACAATCCAGAGAGCTTTACTCTGGAGGCTTCCATGAATCGAGAAGTGTGGATCATAGATGCGATTCGCACGCCCATCGGGGCGCTGGGGGGCGCGCTGGCCCGGGTGCGGCCGGACGATCTGGCCGCACTGGTGCTTCAGGCCATCATTGAGCGCAATCATCTCGATCCGGCATGGGTGGAAGAAGTCTATATGGGCTGCGCCAACCAGGCCGGTGAAGACAATCGCAATGTGGCGCGCATGGCGTTGCTGCTGGCTGGCTTCCCGCCCAGCGTGCCGGGGGTGACGGTCAACCGCCTGTGCGCTTCCGGGCTGGCGGCCGTCAACATGGCCGCCCGCGCCATCCGCAACGGCGATGGCGATATTTACATCGCCGGTGGGGTGGAATCCATGTCACGCGCACCCTATGCCATTCCGAAAGCGGAAGAGCCTTTTGCCTTCGGGAATCTGACGGCCTGGGATACTGCGCTGGGATGGCGCTTCCCCAACCCGCGCATGAAAGAACGCTATGGGATCGAATCCATGGGTGAGACGGCGGAAAACATCGCCGCCGAACGTCCCCATATCACCCGCGAAAAGCAGGATGCCTTCGCTTTGCGTTCCCATCAGCGCGCCATTGCCGCCATTGACAGCGGAAAATTTGCCGAGGAGATCGTCCCTGTCCCTGTGCCCCAGAAGAAGGGGGAAGCGTTGCTCGTCACCACGGATGAGCGCCCGCGCCGCGATACCTCGATGGAGGCGCTGGCGAAGCTCAAGCCTGCTTTCCGCCCCGGTGGAACGGTCACGGCTGGCAATTCCTCCGGCCTGAACGATGGCGCTGCTGCCGTGCTCTTGATGAGCAGGGAAAAAGCGGAGGAGCTTGGCCTGCGCCCGATGGCGCGGTTCGTGGCGGCGGCTGCGGCCGGCGTTGAGCCGCGGGTGATGGGCTATGGCCCGATTCCGGCCACGCGCAAGGCGCTGCAACGCGCCGGCCTTTCCATCCAGGACCTGCGCCTGATCGAGATCAATGAGGCTTTTGCCGTCCAGACACTTGCCGTGATCGAGGAGCTGGGGCTGGATGAGGAGCTGGTCAATGTCAACGGTGGCGCCATTGCGCTTGGGCATCCCCTGGGCTGCTCCGGCGCCCGCATCCTGACCACCCTGCTCCACGAAATGCGCCGCCGCGCGCCGCAGGAAAAACGCCCCTATTATGGCCTGGCAACGCTGTGCGTCGGCGTCGGACAGGGAGAAGCGACCATCGTGGAATATATTGGAGCATGAGAAACGTCCTTGTTTGCCTCCTGCTGCTGATGGTGATGGTCGCATGTGGCACGGCTCCATCTCCAGGCCAGGTTGCGACCATCCCTCCCTCCTCGCCTGCGCCCCCTTCGCCGGCGGTATCAGCGACCGCGCCCGTCCCTGCTCCCCCCGTCGTTAGCCCCTCGCTGGCTTCCCCTGCCCTTTCCTGGGCGGCTGCTGGTCTGAATGATGGTTCCTTGCGGCATCTCCAGCTTCTGGATCGCGAAAACGGGTGGGCCATCACCGACAGTGGGGTTTACCATTTACAGGGAGGGCGCTGGGAAAACGTCATACCGGCGGATGGAACAGGGACACCTCTCACTTCTTTTTTCTTCCTGGATAACCAACATGCCTGGCTGTTGAAACTGGGTGAAGGAACTTTCACCTCCGGCTCCCTCTACCATACCAGCGATGGGGGAAAACGCTGGGAGAGCATCGCGGTTCCTTTCTCCATGGCTACCTTCGATTTTGTCAACGCAGAACAGGGGTGGGCAATGGCGGAGCTTGGCAGCGGAGCGGGTAAGAGCGCGATTGCCATCTATCAAACGCAGGATGCCGGCCATCGCTGGGACCTGCAATTCGTCAACGATCCGAACATGGCCGGCGCGCGCCAGGATATTCCGCTGGCAGGCATGAAGAACGGGTTGATGGCGCGCGATTTGAAGACAGCCTGGGTGACAGGCACCGTTTACGCCCCTCTCATCCCCTATCTCTATATCACGCATGATGGGGGAAAGAGCTGGCAGCAGCAACCCCTCGTGTTCCCCGAAGGCGATCCGAACGCCATGGCGCTGGTGCAGTCCCCGATTCTTCTCAGCGCGAGCGAGATGCTCCTGCCCGTGGAACTGGTCGGCGATCTCACCCGCACCGTCATCTACATCAGCCGGGATGGCGGTGAATCCTGGCAGCCGGCAGTCACGCTGAACGGACGGGGCCGCTTCCAGGCGTTTTCGCTGCAGGAGTGGTTGTTCTGGTCTGAAAACCTGCTCTTCTACACGAAAGACGGGGGGCAAAACTGGGAAATCCGCACCCCGCAACGAACCTTTGGGAATGAGCTTCCAGGCATCCAGTTTCTGACGCCTCAAGAAGGCTTCCTCTGGGCAAACTCCATCGAAGGACATGCTTCCATCTACCACACCGCAGACGGTGGATGGACATGGATACAAATTTACCCATAACTCTCTGACAGGCTGGAAAGCCCGTCCTGCAACGGCCTTGCTGTCCGCGTTCTATCTTCACCGACCATTGTGCATCGTCTATCGTCATTCCGCCGTCTGCCGTCCGCGGTCTGCGGTCTACCTGTCCGCGGTCTATCCTGGCAGTCCTCCCCCACTCACGGCAATTCGGATGGCTGGAAGCAGGGCTGGTAATCGCGCCCCAGGATCAGACGGTAAGCGATCTTTGAATCCCCCGGTTGGGAAAGAAAGTGCGAAGAATCCAGCCCCAGAACGCGCAACAAGAGATCGCGCGAGGTCGCATCCGCATCCTTCCGCTGCTCAATCAGCAGGGTGGTAAGCACATCCCGACGCTGGGCCGGGGCAATCTGGGCCTGAAAGCCGGCGTAATTCAAGCGCCAGGCCGCCAGCATTTCCCAACCCTCCCAGGGAGTGCCGTTCTCCACCTGAACAACAACCGCCTCGCGCTGAGGAAGGTCAGCGGCGGGGTTCAATGCCTCCTGCAGCAACTCGCTCAACAGGGGCGGATTGGGAACAAGCAGATAAGCGCCCCCCTCGCCGATGGTTGGGGTGACATAGGGCGGCCGAATGTAATAGCTGCGAATGCGGGCATTGTTCAACTGCGGGGCGTAAAAACTCAACTGCAGTAAGTCGTTCAGGCCGAGATCGGTCGCGATCATCCCGGAAAGCTGGCGATATAGCTCCGGCAGGCGCGTGAGCGTATCCGCCTGGAGCAGACGGGCATAGAGGGCGCGCAAAATCTCCTGCTGACGCCGACCGCGATCAAAATCGCTGGAACGCTTGCGCGATCGGGCATACCAGAGCGCCAGATCGCCATCCATGTGCACATACCCCGGCCCGACGGTATACAACCACCAGTTCTTCTCATCCTCCGGGTCCAGATCGGGAGCGATCAATCGCCAGTCGGTATAAGCACAGGCCACCGGCACCTCAATCCCCCCCAGCGTATCTACAATGCGCTTGAAGCCATCGAATTCGACCATCGCCACATGATCTACCTGAATTCCCAGATTTTCTTTCAGCGTATCCTTCATCAGCGCGGCGCCGCCACCGGGATAACCGTTCAATTCCCCATGCTGATACGCCGTATTGATACGTTGCATTCCCCATCCCGGAATTGCGACCCAGAGGTCGCGCGGAATCGAAAGCATACTCACCTGATGTCTGGATGGCCAGAAAGTGAGAACGATGATCGTATCCGTGCGAAACGAACCACCCGGTCGGCGATCAGAACCCAAAAGCAGGAAACGGATGCTCTCGTAGGAATCGAGCGGCGCAATCGGCGTTGGCCGCCAGGAGGGATCAAGCGTGGGGAGAAGGGTCGCTGTGGGAGAAGGAGGCGCCGCAGAAGGGGTGGGTGTCGGGGCTGGGGAGCGGCGAGCTATGAACACCAGCGTCGGAGGAGGCGTTGGCGAGGAGGGCAGGAAAGGGGTGAGCGTCGGGAGAACAGGCAGCGCCGCAGGGGGAGAGGAAGACATGGAAGGCGGCGCGGAAAGTGTCAGCGGCAGGCAGGCTGTCAACATCAACAGCCCGCCGACGATGAGCCACCAGCTGCTCCTTGAATTCAGGAAACGAGACATCCCTAAGGGGTAGGGCTAAGCGCAGGGGTTGGGGTCTCCGTGGCCATGGGCGTCGAAGACGGCGTCAGGGTGGGCGTTGCCGAAGGGGTAGCGGTCGAAGAGGGCGTCGGGGAAGGAGTCGAAGACGGCGCAGGGGAGGGAGTCGAAGTCGAGATCGGGGTGGCGGTTGGAGCGGGTAACGTTGGGGTCGGCGAGGGAGTCAGCGTAGCCGTCAGGGTGGGCGTCTCAATGACAATGATGATCGGCGTATCCGTCACCCACGGCGTACGCGTCGGGACATTCGGCACCCAAAGGCGTTGTCCGGCATAGATCAACGTGCTGCTTCCCAGACAGTTCGCCCGCTGCAGCAGACGATAATCCACGCCAAAAGCCTGGCTCAGGCGGAAGAGCGTTTCCCCCGGCTGCACCACATACTGCACCCAGCCGGGCGGCGGCCCACAAGGGATGGGGGTAAACGTCGGCGCCTGGGGCACGTAAATCATCGAGCCGGGGATCAGCATGTCACTGGAGAGGCAGTTCATGCTATAAAGCATCTCCTCACTGACCCCAAAACGTTCTGCCAGGGCCTGCAGCGTATCCCCGTAACTGACAAAAAACGGCACCCAGCCGGGCGGCGGCACACAAGCCAGGGTCGGCAGGGAAGAGGGGGTCGCCGAAACGATGGCCTGGGTGGCAGGGGGATAGATGGTGACAGGAAAAGGAGAAGCGGAGGCCGGTGGCGCGGAGGGGGAAGGCGGTACGGCCCGTACTCTTCCCTCCGCCAGCGATAAGGCGATGCTTCCCAGGATAAAAAGCAACGAACAGCAAGCCAGGAGCAGTCCGCTTGCAATGCCCCGAAGCAAACGCATCACACTCTCCTATAAGCGGGCGATCGGCAAAAGCACGTTGAACGTAGCTCCAATTCCGGGATCAGAATGCACCCAGATGCGCCCGCCATTGGATTCGGTCAGGCTCTTTGCCAGCGACAACCCGATCCCGGTATCCCCCACTCCCTGGATCAAGACATTTTCCGCCCGGTACAGCCGTGTAAAGACGCGCGGCAGGTCTTCTTCAGGGATGCCCCCGCCGCTATCGCTGACCTGGAGCAGGATAAACTCCCGCCCATTTTCTTCTTTCATCTCCACGCGCAGGCGAATCTCGCCCTCTACCGGTGAGGCCATCGTGGCGTTCTGCAGCAAGTGGATCAGAATCTGCTGGATCGCATCTGGATCCACATAAAGGGGAGGCAGTTCTGAGGGCAACTCCAGATGCAGCGTGATGTTTCTCTCACGCATTTGTGCGCTGGTGTAGGAGATGGCCGCGTCCACAATCTTGTTCAAGTCCACCGCTTGCGGTTTCTGGCTGACCAGTCCACTTTCGATCAACGTCAACTGGATCAGATCATCTACCAGGCTGCGCAGGCGCTCGATGGAGGCCTTAATGCGCTCGGCAAACTTGCGCTGCATGGGGCTGAGCGTCCCCACCGATTCTCCGAGCAAGAGGTCCGCATAGCCCATGAGCGAGGAAAGCGGTTGACGTAGCTCCTGCGCCGTGGAGGCGATCACCTCGGCCTGTTCTGCGAAGCGCTGGGAAGGTGCGTGCTTGAGCGCATCCTCCAGCTCCAGAATGCGGGCGTTGGACTCTCCAAGTTGATTCTGCAGGCGCGCCACTTCGATCAGGGCATTGCGTAGCTCGCGTTCAAGTTGGCGTACCTCTTCGCTGGTGCCACGGCGCTGCAGGCTGGCCTCCAGCTCCACATTTTGCGCCCGTAACTCCTGCAATGCTTGTTGGGATTCCGCCAGCAAGCGTGTAAGCTCCTGAATCTGCTCCTGCGCCCGCGCTTCCCCAAGACGCGCCTTTTCGATTTCTCCTTTCAACGCTTCGATCTGCGTCTGAAGGGTGGCCCGCTCATTCTCCAGACCCTTCAGTTTCTCATTCAGTTGTGCAACCTGTGCCTGATACTCCTGGAATTCAAGCACGCGCCGATGACGCTGCAGGAGCGGCACCAGATCGCTGGCGATATTGCTCAGGAAGGTCTGATCCTCAGCCGTCCACTGACGATTGGAATAGGGGGCGAGAAGCAGCAGGCCGCCCAGGACTTCCCGTTCCAGTGTCTGGATCGGAACCACCATCAGGTGGCCAATCTGCTCCAGGCCGAGCAATTGCGCCAGGCCGCGCACATCTGCCGAGGTGGTGCTGGCCGGAAGGCGCAGAGGGCGACCACGCTGCACGGCACTGGCCAGCATGGGTGCCATCTCCCGCGGCACGGAAGCTCCCTCAATCGGCTCCTCCCGGATCAGATCGTACCCTGCGGCGAAGATGATCTGCCGGCCCTCATCTCCTGAGAAAACGAGGAAGCATAAATCGGCCAGCATGACCTGAGCCACAGCGCGCGCCATGGCGAGGTGGAGTTTGCTACCCTCCAGGTCAGACCCAAGCTCCAGGAGCGCGTGAACCGCCTTCGGGTCTGCGCTGTAGCGACGGCGTTCGACCGGCTTCTCTCCCGCCTCGGTTGCTGCAGAAGGGCGCGGGAGAGATTTCTGCTGACCCTGGTGGGGAAAGCGATTCGCCAGCGACAGCAGCAGCGGATAGGCCGCCAGCTCGGCAAGACGAATCCCCCCGGCGTAATCGCCGCCGTGCTCCAAAAGCAAACTCAACACCTGGCCGCTCAGCATCAGCAAAAAGAACGCCACCCCGAATTCCCACCCGTTCGGACGGCGAAGGATGAGCAACGCAAGCCCTGCAAGCGACCAGAAAAGGCTCACCCCTCCCCAGAGAGCAGCCTGAAAGGTCTGGTTATAAGGGGTACCAGGCGGGATTTCTCCCCAATTCGCCAGCCCAAACAACGCACCGATGGCTACCGCCAGACTGGCGAGGATGGTAAGCGTATCCCCAGGCGTGGAAGGCTCTGGGAACAACCACAACCAGGTCACCCAAAGGAGCATCAAGAAGCTCAAAGCACGTTGAAGCGGTGGCAGGAATACCGGCAGGTTCACCACTCCCTGCCATCCGAGGCCGCTGATCAGGAACAACCCCACCTGCAGCAGGAGCAAAAGCAGTAATCCCCCCATCGCCCGCCGCTGCTGGGGAAAGCGGCTCTCGCGCCAGTTCACCCAGACCTGACCGAGAGCGAACGAAAGCGCAAACAGCAACACCAGGTGATAGATCAAATTGCCTGGAGGCGTCGAAAGCAGAGCGAAAACCTGTTGCAGGAAATTCATGTAAATTGATTATACTACTTTCGTCATGCGCTGGCGATATGCTTTTTTCCTGCCCTTCCTGCTCCTCCTGATCCCCTTGCTGGACGGTTTGATCTCCTGGGAATCTGGGCGCCGCCTCGCTGAGACCGAACCAGCCCAGGCGGCGCGGCTGCTGGAACGAGCGGCGCGCCATCTGCCTTTCTGGCCAGAACTCTGGGAACAGGCCGGCCTGCTGGCCTATCGCGCGCAGGAGACAGAGTATGCCATTCAATGGCTGGAGCAAGCGCGTGCGCGCCAGGCCTTAACGCTGGAAGGCTGGGATACGCTGGGATTGGCCTACTGGAAAGAGAAACAGCCTGAAAGGGCCCTGGCACGCTGGCAGGAAGCCCAGCAATCGGCCCCTTCGGTACGCCTGCTGATGCGCCAGGCGCTGGCCTATCGCCAGCTCCAGGATTGGGCGAAGGAACAGGCCGCCCTGGAGCAATGGATCCAACGAAAAGCGGATGATGCCTACGCACATTACCGCCTGGGTTTGCTCCTGCTGGCTGAAGACCCGCCACGAGCGACAGAGGAACTTTCGCTCGCTCTCTCTCTGGAGCCGCGGCTTGAGCCTGCTGTGGTGAGTCTGCAGGCGGCCCTGCAGGCGATGAACCGGTTGCCCCAGGAAAGCGCCCGTCATCTGCTGCTCGGTCGTGCCCTGGGTGCAGTCGAAGAATGGGAGCTTGCACTGCGCCTGTTTGAACGCGCCCGGCAGGAAGACCCCCAAAACGGTGAAGCCTGGGCCTGGATCGCAGAGGCGTACCAGCACCTCGGGCTGCCTGTACAGGATGAATTGGAGAGAGCGCAACGCCTGGCGCCAGATTCGGCGACCGTGTATCTGCTGCAGGGACTGTATGCCTCTCGGAACGGCAAGAGCAAACGGGCACTCGAAGCCTTCCAGCGCGCCGCCGCATTACAGCCCCAGGAGGCTGCGATCTGGATCGCACTGGGGGAAGCCTGGGCGCAGCAGAACGACCTGCAGGCCGCGCTGCAGGCCTATCAGCGCGCCACCGGGCTGGCGCCACAGGATGCCGCAACCTGGCGCGCCCTGGCGAACTTTTCTGCCACCTATGGGATAGAGATCGCTGAGCTCGGCCTGCCCGCTGCCCGGCGCGCCGTCACGCTGCAGCCTGAAGATGCCCGCAACCTGGATACCCTGGGCTGGCTGCTCCTGTTGAACGGCGAACTGGAGGCCGCAGCGCGCACTTTGCATCAGGCGCTTGCGTTACAACCCGATCTCGCCTCCGCGCACCTTCATCTGGGAAGCCTGCTCCTCTACCAGGGACACACCCAGGAAGCGCAGACCCACCTGCAAGAAGTGATCCGCCTGGCTCCCAACTCTCCCCTCGCCGCCATTGCCAGCCAGATGTTGGGCGGACGGTGACATCCTGCGCTTTGCCTCACGGCGCAGGCGTCAGCGTGTAAAAGATGCGTGGCGTGGGCGTCCCGGTAGCAGTCGGCGAAGGGGTCAGGGTGTAGGGGCTGTAAAACCGCAGCGAGTTCGTCGGATCGATCTCTGTGCCCACATCGCCCCCCACCCAGTATAGCCTGCCATCCGAGGCTTTCACCTGCACGAATGACCAGCCGAAATCATAGTTCTGGTTCCAGAAGCCGGTCAGGGTGAGCAAATCGCCATAGGCGGCCATGATCGCCCCTGCGACTTTGGAAGGCGCCTTGCGCAATTTCACCCCATTCAGTCGCGTCACCACCACCGGCACCCCCTGCAGCACGGAAAAGAACTTGTTGACCCCCAGATTCGCCCCCGATTCCTTGGGCATTTTCACCACCTCGCCGGTCTTCCAGTCTGGCCAGGTCAGGGGGATGGCAATGACAGTGGGGGTCAGGGTCGGCGTTTCCAGCAGGATGAGAAAGGTCGGGGTGGGAGAGGGCGTGCGGCTGGGTGTGGCGCTCGGAGGTTGCGGGCTGGGCGTTGCCGTCCGACGCGCACGCGCCTGCGCCGTCTGCGTCCAGGAAGCAGCCGCCGTACCCGCAATCGCCGTCTGCACCAGGAAAGGATCGGGAAGAGGCGGCTCAGGCACACAGGCAAAAAGCACCACCATCAACAAAAGCCACGCGCCAGACCACTTGCGCATGGGGCTATTATGCCATAAATAGACGGCGGACCGCGGACGGCAGACCGCGGAATGGACGATGGACGGTGGACGGCAGACCGCCGCAGGACGGGCTTTCCAGCCTGTAGAAGAGCAAACCGTCAACGAATGGGGAACGAATAAACGAATTCAGACGGCAGACCGCGGAATGGACGATGGACGGCGGACGGCAGACCGCCGCAGGACGGGCTTCCCAGCCTGTAGAAGAGCAAACCGTCAACGAATGGGGAACGAATAAACGAATTCAGACGGCAGACCGCGGAATGGACGATGGACAGTGGACGGCAGACCGCCGCAGGACGGGCTTTCCAGCCTGTAGATAGACGGCGCTCACAGGACGACAGAGGGGTAGTGTATCTTTCCTTCAGGAAATTTGAACTCCTCTACCCTCCCCATCCTTGTTGCGGTAGAAAATTTTCTACCGTTACATTGCGAGCCGCCGCAGGCGGCGAAGCAATCCCCCT
>Ga0081479_106091_pt1 | contig 17554 bp, 17 predicted proteins | sample MamHotmetagenome_FD_70984 | JGI IMG/M metagenome (GOLD analysis project Ga0081479, IMG submission 70984) | Hot spring cone microbial streamer communities from Mammoth Hot Spring (Liberty Cap Streamers), Yellowstone National Park, USA - T=72 v2... | ecosystem: Environmental > Aquatic > Thermal... | reverse complement strand
CAAATTTTAGATAACAAACTCTCTTTTGAAAATGAAAAACTAATTCTTGAAACACAAATTAGAAAAGATTTAGCAAATAAGTTTTCTGAGGAACTTAAAAAAATTAACATCCAAGTTGAAGAAAAAATAAACTTAATACTTAAGATTATCGAAAATTTTACTATTGAATTAAACAACAATATAAATGAAAATTTTACATTAATAAACACATTTATAAGCAAAGCAAACATCTCATTTGAAGAGATCTTTAAGAACATTAATGAGAGCAATAAAATTCTTGGACAAGAAATAAACAAAATTCAAATAGAAAGATTTGAGCAGTTAAAAAATATTTTAAAAGAGGATATAAATATAGTAAAAGAAGCAGAACTAAATGAAATAGAAAACATTAAAAAAGCAGCTGAGGAAAATAAAGAAAACATAAAAAAGATAATCTCAGAGTTTTCTGCAAGGATTCTTGAAAAAGAAAAAAAACTAAATGAACTTATAACCGAGAATATGAAACTCAAATATGATATAACAGAAAAAGAGCATTTTATTGAATCGCTTAAAAGCGAAATTGAAGAGCATAAACAAAAAATACTAAGAATAACTGATATAATATCTGAAATAAGAAAAAGATCTGAAGAAAGATTTAATAAATCTCAAAAAGAATATGCAGAGATTATAAAAAAATTATTTAGTGAAAAAGAAAAAAATCTACCTGATGAATTCTTAAATATAATAAAAGACATCGAATCAAAAATAGAAAAAGATTTTCATAAAAAAATTGATGAGATAAAACTTATATATGAAGAAAGAGAAAAAGAGATAATTAACTCGCTTTCAAATATTTATCAAATTAAAGAAGAAGAACTTATAAATAATTATAATCTGCTTAATTTAAAGTACCAAGAACTTTTACAAAAAACAAGAGATGAAGAAGAAACAAAAAAACAAATAATAAATGAAATTGAAAATCTTCAAAAAGAACTGAAAGAAAAAAAATCTGAATTAAATAATAGAATTATAACTTATGATAATGAGATTAAAAAAATAGAAAAAAAATATCATGATGAGTATCAAAAAAAAGCTGAAGAACTTGAATATACTTACAGAATAAAAATGGAAACACTTAATAGAAAAGAAGAGGAACTCAAAAACTTAATAGAGCAAGAAAAAGAACTTCTTGAAAAATATAAACAAAGGGAAAAAGAATTGCAAGAAAAATATGTTATAAGGCAACAAGAACTCGAAAGAGAATACGAAATCCTAAAACAAAAGCTTCAAGATGATAAGAATCAAATGTAGTAAGCATTTAAGAATAGGGATTGGAAATAGAAATAATGGATTGGGTTTAGGGGCTGGTATTAATAAAGTTATTGCAAATTATAATCCGATTATTAGTAGTTAAAAACATATTTTGCATATTACTTAAAAAATTTGTAAGTTTATGACATCTCAAATTAGACAAAAGTTTTGCCCCTTAACTAAATATTGAATACTCAATTATTCAAAATCTAAAATCCCCTTGAATTTCCCACGATGTTACGTCAGGGAGAGTATATGGGAATTTCTTAATTTGTTTTTCATATAAAAAATAAAACAAAAAGTTTATAGAAAAACTTACAAGATTAAAAGAGAATAAAAAGTAATTTGAAGTTTATACAACTATATTGAATCTTGCTCTAACACTCATCTTAATAGATGCTTAGCACTGGTACGTGGGCGGTAGAGGATTTGAACCTCTGACCTTTCGCGTGTGAGGCGAACGCTCTAAACCGCTGAGCTAACCGCCCATAATAAGTGAGAAGTAAAAAAGTAAGAAGTGAGAAGTTAAAAATAAGATATTAAAAATTTTTATCTAATTTTAGTGATCTATTTATTATATTCTACAAAAAATAAGGGCAGCATTAAATGCTGCCCTTATCATATATACTGTTTAATTATACTATATTAGAACAACCCCTCGTGCCACTCTGAAGAACCTTCATTTCCAAGATCATATGACTTAGAAGAGGTATCCTTTCCTAGATACCACCTAAGAAACTCATCCCAGTTTGAATATTTTGCCCACTGTAGTTCAGTATAACCGTTTGCTATGGAATGAGAAGGTATGTATATGGCAACACCATATGAATTTGAATAATCACTTGATCCATACCAACTATAACCACCGTTTGTTGTCTTGTTGTATGCAACAAGTTTATTTTTTATAAAGTCCATAAGTGTTTGTGCTTTTGATTTAACATCAGTATTTGTTGTATATGATTGAACAAGTTTTGCAAAATGATAAAGATCTTTATTGTCATATATGTCAAATGACTGAACCCCAGCAAGTGCTTTTTGAACTGCTGATTTATCACCTGCTTTTGAAATAGAGTATGCAAAGTAATTTACAGCATTAAGGAGCCCTTCAAACTCCTTTGCCCTTATAACTGATTTGGTTGTTCCCTCACTTGTCTGGGAATAATATGAATAATAGGCATCAACTATTGATTTTGCAAGTTCCAGCGGTCCCATTGTAGGATTTTTAGCAAGTTTTGAAAGGAAAATATCATAACTATCACCAGTACCTGGTTCTGATTCCTCAGAAGCAACTATGTAACTAACATAATCCTTTATCTCATATCCAACCTCAGCCATTTGCATAAGGCAGGCATCGAAATCAATGACATCAACCTTGCCAATCTCTTTCATTGCAAGACCAAGTTGAGGCGTATTAATATGATTTTTACTTACAAAATCATCAGAAATACCTCTTGTAATCTTTTCTCTCTTTCCTTTTGCCCAACCGCTTCCATGGTTCCATATAACAAGAAGATATTTTTTAGCGGGATAATTCTGCTTCGCCCATTTAGCAAAATTTATGAGTTCCTTATAATCACCCATATCAACTTCACCAAGGTCAGCAATTAATTTTGAATTAATTATTGCTTTATCATTATCCTTTGTAACATAATATCTTCTGACACCAATCCAGTCACCATTGGAACTGTCATATCCTTTCATTCTACCCATTTCTACTACTATATTAAAATAATCATTTGAACCAACCGTCTCCATCTCATTCATATCTGCAATACCATCACTCTCAAGGTCGTTTTTAGCGTTGAGATAAACCATTATTGTCCATTCTTTTTTTGTTTTTGGTTTCATTGATTTTACAGCCTGCGGAAGAGGAACCTCTGTTTGTTTTACCTCATCCAGTTTAATAATATTAGCGTTTCCGCTGAAGTCAACCTCTGCAGAAACATTCATCTGCAGAAGAACTCCTAGTAACAATGTTTGTACCATTCTACCTCCTTTTTGTTTATGTTTTATATTTTATATTTTAAAAAAAATAAAAGAGATTTCAAGGAAAAAAGGGAAAAATTTAGATAGGACTTAGGACCTAATAACTAACAAGTTGCCCACAAGCCCCATTTATATCTCCCCCATAACTTTTTCTTATTGTACAACTTATTCCCTCTTCTACTAATGTATTACAAAATTCTTTTATTCTTTGAGAAGATGTTGGTTGAAATTTCGAAGATGTTGGATTATATGGTATAAGGTTTACTGTAAAATATTTTCTTTTAGAAATTCCATCTATAAATTTTATTATATTGTAGATATCTTTTATTCTGTCATTTACTTCTTTTATCATAACATACTCAATAAATAATTTACGATTTGTAATTAAAAGATAATCTGAAAGCGCTTTTTGCAAATCAACAAGAGGATATTTAGAAGCAAAAGGAATAAGTTCATCTCTTCTTTTTTGATCTGCAGAATGAAGTGAAATAGCAAGATTTACCTGAGGCATATCTTTTGCAAAATCCCTTATTCTTGGGATATAACCAAATGTTGAAACAGATATATTTCTTTTTCCAATCTCAAAGTATTGATTTATTATATTTATACTTTTCTTTAAGTTTTCATAATTATAAAACGGCTCACCTATTCCCATATAAACAACTCTTTTTATGCTGCCAAGATTTTTTTTTGTCAAATAATTTTTGGAATAAAGAAACTGATCGGTTATTTCATCATAATTTAGATTTCTTTTAAGTCCTTTTCTTCCAGAAGCACAAAATTTACAACCTACTGGGCATCCAACCTGGGTAGAAAGGCATATAACCCATTCACCTTTTTCTTTTTCAAAAAGCATTGTCTCTATTTTATTTTTATCATAAAGTTCAAAAAGAAATTTAAAAGATCTATCAATTTTAGATTCAAGAATAGCAAGGCATTTTATAGAGTAAAAATCAAATTTTTCTTCAATCTCTTTTCTAAGTTCTTCAGGTAAAGAAGTAATATCTTTAAATGATTCATACCTTCCTGAAAAAGCATTATCAACTATCTGTTTATATCTAAAATCAGGAAGTCCTTTAAGTTTTATGTATTCTTTAATCTTAATTATATCCATAAATTTATTATACCATAAAAAATAATAACAATCATAATAAAAAAATTAGCAAAAACTTAATAAAAAATTTTTACATCTTTAAACTTCACTTTTTACAAAAACTTTCAATATATAGCAAGATAAAGTTAACATAATATTTAAAAAAAATGATTAAAAAATAAGTTTTTTTAACAAAAATTAATAAACAAATTCTTATATTTATACTTTTTATAAAAAAAAGAAAAAGCATAAATTCTTAAATTTAAATCATTTTTCCAAGAATTTCCTATTTTTTAAATTTACCTTATTAATATGCTTTTATTTCTAAATAGTATTTTTGATAATCTTTTATTAATTTCAGAACAAAAACAACATTGAATAAAAAAATGCATACCTTCAGAGTTTAAAATTATGATTTTTTCGAAAAAAATTTTTTTAGTAATACTATAATACTTGCATAAATTATTTTTTTATTGTATAATTTAAAATAATATAAAAGTTTTCACGTGAAAACTTAAGGGAGTTTATATGGCAGAAGTAATATCAATAGCAAATCAGAAAGGCGGCGTTGGAAAAACAACTACAGCAATAAATCTTGCTGTTGCACTCGCTAGTTTCGATTTTGAAACGCTCCTTATAGATTTTGATCCTCAAGGAAATACTACTTCCGGTTTAGGAATAGAAATTAAAAATGAAAATTTAACCATTTACAATGTAATTGTTGGCAATATTGACATAAAAGATTCCATATATCAAACATCAATAGAATGGTTAGATATGATACCTACAGATCATAATCTTGCTGGCGCAGAAATAGAACTTGTAAGCGAATTTTCAAGAGAATCTGTTTTAAAAAGATCTATACAAAAAATTAAAAATATGTACAAGTTTATAATAATAGATTGCCCCCCATCACTTGGTCTTCTTACTGTAAATGCATTAAACGCAAGCGATAGCATAATAGTTCCTGTTCAATGCGAGTACTACGCTATGGAAGGCCTTGCCTATTTCACAAACACAGTAGAAAAAATAAAATCAGCATTAAATGAAAATTTAAAAATAGATGGAGCTATTATAACAATGTATGATTCAAGAATAAATCTTGCAAATCAAGTTATGGAAGAAATAAGAAAATATTATGGCGAAAAACTTTATAAAACTGTTATACCAAGAAATATAAGACTTGCAGAATCTCCAAGCTATGGACAACCAATATTCATATATGATCCAAGTTCAAGAGGAGCAAAAGCATATAAAAATTTTGCAGCAGAATTTCTTCAAAGAAGAGGAATAAATCCAGAAAGTTATATTAATTCGGAAATATCTGTAACAGATGATACAGTAATGGAATAAAAGTTTTCACGTGAAAACTTAAAAGGAGGAAAAGATGACAAAAAAAGCACTTGGAAGAGGAATAGATGCAATAATTTCAAAAGTTAACTCTGAAATTCAAAAAGAAGAAATTATAAAAAAGATACCTTTAGATCTTATAATTCCAAATAGACATCAACCAAGACAAAATTTTGATGAAGAAAGTATAAAAGAACTTGCACAATCAATAAAAGAAAACGGTTTAATTAATCCAATAACAGTTACTCAAATTGAAGGGAATAAATATGAAATAATTGCAGGTGAAAGAAGATATAGAGCATGTAAATATCTTGGATGGAAAGAAATAGATGCTATAATAAAAAACAATGTAGATGACAATAAAAAAATGATTACCGCTCTTATTGAAAATATTCAAAGAGAAGACCTTAATCCATATGAAAAAGCAATGGCTTACAAAAAAATGATAGAAATGGGACTTACTCAGCAAGAGATATCAGAACATTGTGGAAAATCAAAAGCATCTATATCAAACACTTTAAGATTACTTGAGCTTGATGAAGAAATAATCGAAGGATTAAAAAATGGTTTAATAACAGAAGGACATGCAAGGGCGCTTCTCCAAATTCCTGATATTGAAGAAAGGAAAAAAATATATAGCAAAATAATATCTGAAAAATTAAATGTTAGAGAAGTTGAGGAATATTCAAAAACATATTATCAAACTAAAACAATTGAAAGAAAAAAAAGAAATAAAACATCTGAAATTATTGAAATGGAAAAATTATTTGAATCATCACTTGGAACAAAGGTTGAAATAAAACCATTAACAGAAACATCAGGTAAAATTATAATAAATTATTTTTCACTTGATGATTTTGAAAGAATAAAAAGAAAACTCTCATAAGGAGGAATTTTGAAAAAAGTGTTATTTTTTAATATTTTTTTTGCTTTGATCTTAAATATTTTCTCGCAGGAAAAAACCTATAAGTTTCCACCAGTAAAGTATATTTCATTAATAGATGATTTAAGTCAATACTATTTTTATGCTAATGGTGGATTTAATGCAGATTGGTATATAGGATATAACAATGCCTGGATAGTCAATCTTGGTAGTATAACAACTTCAGGATACGAAAAAGCATTTATAGGAGTAAAAATAGGAAGAGCAAAAAATAAAACATATCCTACTTCAGCAGATCCATCACCTATAGAGGGGAGAATTGTTGTCTCAATATCTCAAAAACCGGAATTTCCTGCACAAGCATATTTTCTTGTTGATTCTTCTGATATACCAATGGAACCACTTCAAAAAGACAATATAAAAAATGTTGATGGGGCAAAATGGTTTTGGACTGAAATACCTATAAATAAAATATCCTCTGAAACAGATAATTATGTTGCTGTATGGTCACAATCAAAATCATTTACTGATTCATCGAACTCTCCAATAATTGCAGCAGGTTTTTTAAGTGATGATAAAGAAAATGTTTGGCTAAATCATTCAATAAGTGGAGCACTTCCACCACATCAATCAGCACTTGAAACTCCAATACACGGCATAAAACCAGCAATAGTAATAAAACTTATAGCACAAAACGATTATAAAGTAATAATAAAAAATTTCTCATACGAATTAAAAAAAGAGAGATTCATATTCAATTGGAACACTATAGGAACTGATGTATATAAAAACTGGTTTGAGATATCTTATGATAAACTTGAGTGGCAAAAATACACTCCTAACATATACAATCCACCATATTTTTATTCATTTAAAAAAGAAGAACTACCAAAAGATATATTTTATTTAAGAGTTTGCGCAGCAGATATTTTTGAAAATAAAGGATGTTCAAATCCTGTTAATATTAATCTATTAAAAAAGGAGTGATTATGAAAAAACCCTCTATCTCAATTGTAGGAGCAGGGGGAATGGTTGGGAGAGAATTAATAGAACTTATTTACAAAAGAAAATTTCCTTTTTCAGAGATAAAATTTTTTGGTTCAAAAGAAAAAACAATAGATGTTAATGGTAAAAAAATAAAAATAGAAAAAATCGATTTAGAAAAACTTAAAAAAAGTGAAATAATATTTTTTGTAAGCAGTGATGATGTCTCAAAAAAATATGCCAAAGATTTATCTTCATCAGGTATATGGTGTATAGATGACTCATCTGCTTTTAGATTAGATAAAAATGTTCCGCTTGTAATACCTGAGATAAATTCACACTTAATAGATAAAAAACATAAACTAATAGCAGGTCCAAACTGCACCTTAACACCGCTTGCATTAAGTTGTCATAAAATAAATAAGAAATTTAGGATAAAAGAAATAAGAATTGCAACATATCAAGCTGTCTCTGGAGCAGGAAAAAAAGCAGTTGATGAGTTTTTATATGAAACTGAGAGTTTCATAAAAACTGGAAAGGTTAAAATTAAACAAAAAGTTTTACCAAGACAAATTGCTTTTAATTTATTCCCTCAGGTTGGAAGTTTTGATGAGAAAGGAAATAGTGTTGAAGAAAATAAAGTTGAGTTAGAACTAAAAAAAATATGGAATGATAATGATATAAAGATATCCTGCTATGCTGTAAGAGTGCCTGTAATTAGAGGACATTCGCTTGCAGTATGGATTAAAACAGAAAAAAAATGGAAAAAAGAAGAAATAATTGATATACTTAAAAACACAGAAGGTGTGAAATTTTTTGAAGATCATAACAATTATAAAACCCCTATTGATTGTCAAAAAAAATACGAAATCTATGCATCAAGATTTAGAATAACACCTTTTGAAAACGAATTTTCACTTTGGTTATGCGGTGATAATCTATATAAAGGAGCAGCGCTTAACTCAATTCAGATAGCTGAAATAATAGTAAATAAGTATTATAAAAACTTATGAAAATTTTACTCATAGAAGATGAAGAAGATATAGCATCAGCAATTGAATTTAATTTTCGAAAAGAAGGATTTGAATTTTATCATTCAATAGATGGTATTGAAGGGCTTGAAAAAGCAAAAAAATTAAACCTGATATAATAATTCTTGATGTTATACTTCCATCAATGGATGGATTTAGCATTTTAAGAAAACTAAAACTAAATGAAGATACAAAAAAATACCTGTTATAATGCTTACAGCAAGAGATACTGAAATAGATAAAATTACAGGTCTTGAACTTGGAGCAGATGATTATGTTTCAAAACCATTTTCAATAAGGGAATTATTAGCCAGAGTAAAAGCAGTTGCAAGAAGATATAACAAAGAAGAAGATAATAAAGAGTTTAGATTTAAAGATCTTTATATCAATTTTGAATCATTCGAAGTAAAAATAAGAAATGAAAAAATTTTACTTACTACAAAAGAATTTCTTTTACTAAAAGAACTCATAAATTCTAAAAACAAGGTCCTTACAAGAGAGTATCTTTTAAGTACTGTATGGAACATCTCAGATGATATTGATACAAGAACAGTTGATGTTCATATAATGACTCTTAGGAAAAAACTAAAAAAATATTCCTACTTAATAGAAACCATTAAAAATATAGGATACAAATTTAATATAGATGAAAAAGATATTAAAGATTTTCAAAAATAGAATTCTTGCTTTCTACTTGATGTCAGTATTGATATTCTATACAGTAGTTATAATATTTTCGGAAAACTATTTTCGTAAAAAAAATATCTCTCTTTATATAGAAAATCTAAAACTTGTAACAGAAATTGTTAGCCTTACCTTAGAAAACGAAATAATTACTCCTCAAAAACTTGATGAAATATCAAAAATAATTTTTAATAATAAAAACATAAGATTGACTTTTATCAAAGAAAATGGAAAAGTTATTGCAGACTCTATTGTGGATATTAAAAAAATCAATCTAATGGAAAATCATAAAAACAGAGAAGAAATAAAAAATGCAATAAACTATGGAGAAGGTTTTTCTATAAGATTCTCAACTACAGCAAAAAAAGAACTTATTTATTACGCAATCTTTAAAAAGATTAATAACAAAGAAAACATAATAATAAGAGCATCTATAGATTTTGAAAGATTTAAAGATGATTTAAATTTAATAAGAAAAAATATGTTTATTTTTATGAGTGTAACACTTGGAATATTTGTTATATTTGGCTTTATTCTCATAAAAAAGATAACTGAACCAATTGACAAAATAATAAAAGCATCAAAGGAATATGCAAAAGGGAATTTTTCATACAAAATAAATATAGATTTTACCGGAGAGATGAAAAAACTCGCTCAAACTTTAAATAATATGGGGGAAGAAATAGAAAAATCTCTAAAAGACATAGAATACAAAAACAGAATACTTTCTCTTATATTTGAAGGTATGAAAGAAGGAATACTTATACTTTCAGAAAGAGATGAAATAGAATTATTTAACAAGAACTTTTCTAAAATTTTATCTATTGGAGAAGAAGATTTAAAAGGTAAAAAAATAAACGAAGTTATAAGAGAGTGGGAATTTATAGAAGCAGTTAAGGAGACAAAAAAGAAAGAACTAAAAAAAGAAATTAAATTAAGTTCTGGGAAATATATAATAATACTTGGATTTTCTATAGTTTTAAAAGATGAAAAAAAATATGCTTTTGTAATTTACGATATAGATGAAGAAAAAAAACTTGAAATTATGAAAAGGGATTTTATTGCAAACTTTTCTCATGAAATAAAAACACCACTTACCGTAATAAAAACAAACCTTGAAACAATTCTAAATGAGGAAATGAATAGCCGAGAGGTTAAAAGATTTTTATCAGCAATAGAGAAAAATGTCTTAAGAATGGAAAACATTGTTAGAGATATAATAAAACTAAGTTATATAGAAGGCAACATAAAATTAGAAACAACCAATATCAACATAAAAGAGATTATTGAAAAAACAATCTTTGCATTTGAACCAAAGATAAAAGAAAAAAATATAGATATAAAAATTGATTTAAATCAAACTATTATTCAAGCAGATCAATCATTAATAGAGGATTGTTTTTTTAATCTTATAGATAATGCAATAAAATATAACAAAACAAATGGTTGGATAAAAATATACTCTCAAAAACTTGATAATGAAATAAAAATCAGCGTTGAGAACTCAGGAAATCCAATACCAAATGAGTATCTTGAAAGGATTTTTGAGAGATTTTTTGTTGTAGATAAATCTCGTTCAAGATCTATGGGAGGAACAGGGCTTGGATTATCAATAGTAAAACATATTGTTGAACTTCATAAAGGAAAGGTATATGCCGAAAGTTTCAAAGATTTCAACAGATTTACAATAATATTTCCGCTATAATCTGAAAATATTATACTTATAAATAATCAATTCCTAAAAAATCAAAAATTCTTAATTTTACATAGATTTTACACTGATTTTTACTCAATTCACACTCATTTTTTAAAATTTTATTGTGGAGATAAAAAATAAAATCAGGTTTAAATGGAAAAAATAAAGAAAATAAGATTAATAACCATCATCATTTTCTCACTTTCTACTTTATGGGGTGGGGAAATAGATATACTTCTCGACAAACTGGTTGATGAAAATATACTGACCGGCTCTGAAGCTCAAGAAATAAGATATGAAACACAAGAAAAGGTAAAAAAAGAAATCTCTCTTGGGACACATAAAACACTTCCTTTATGGCTTCATAATATAACATTAGGTGGAGATATAAGAATAAGATATCAAAAAGATGATAATAAAAATATTACATACAAGCAAGGAGATTTTCAATTTGTATATTCAAGAAGATGGCTTGAAAAAGATTCCTGGCTTGATGCTTATCCGGATAGTGATTTTTATAGCGGAGCAACAGATGTAAAAGGAGATAGATACACCTTGTCCTATGGGATCGCAAGAGATTTTGCTATTTCAGCAAATTACTTTAACTCAAAACCAATAAAAAATAATAAAAAAGAAGAAAAAATAATTCAGATTGATATAATTACCAAATTTTAAAGGAGGTTAGATGAAAAACAAAATAATGTTAATAGTTGCGATGTTTATTCAGACATCCTTCCTTCACTCAGAGAAAATAGTGATGGAGGGTTCAAATACGGTGCTTCCAATAGCTCAGAGAGCAGCGGAAGTTTATATGAAGAAGTTCCCTGGTAAAGAAGTAGTAGTTAGAGGTAGTGGAAGCGGGGTTGGTATTGCTGCAATTATTGATGGGAACTGTGATATTGCAAATGCATCAAGATCTGTAAAACAAAAAGAACTTGATCTTGCAAGAAAAAAAGGAAAAGAACTCAAGGCAAATATAATTGCAATGGATGGAATAGTAATTATTGTTCATCCTTCAAACAAGATAGAAAATATAACAAAAGAACAACTCCAAAAAATATACACTGGGAAAGTTAAGAATTGGAAAGAGCTTGGCGGAGATGATAAAAAGATAGTTGTAATTTCAAGAGAAAGTTCAAGCGGAACTTATGAGTTTTTCTTAGAGTATGTTCTTAATAAAAAAAGAATATTTCCTGGGGCAGTTATGCAATCAACAACTCAAGGAATTGTTAATATGGTAGCACAAACACCAGGTGCAATAGGATATATAGGACATGGGTATATATCTGATAAAGTAAAAGCTATTAAATACGAAGGTGTTGAGCCAACTGTTGATAATATAATAAAGAATAAATACAAACTTGCAAGGCCACTTTATATGTATACACTTGCAAATGCATCAAAAGAGGTCCTTGATTTTATTGAGTTTGTAAAATCTCTTGAAGGGCAAAAAATAGTAGAAGAAGCAGGATATATACCTCTAAAAAAATAAAAATTAAAAAACTAAAGAGCCCGGTTTAAAGCCGGGCTCTAAAATAAAGAACCATTTTTATGAACAACGAAAAAAATAAAATTCTAAAAGAAAAAATTATAGAGAAAATTATTTTTATATTTTCTTTGTTTTCAATTTTTTCGCTTTTTTTAATAATTATGATACTTTTTAGGGAAAGTTTACCTTCAATAAAAGAAATTGGGCTAATTGAAATGATTAAAGGTAGGGAATGGTATCCAACTGATTTAGAAAATCCTTCTTTTGGCTTCTTCCCACTTATTTACTCATCAATTTATATCACAATTCTTTCACTTATCTTTTCAATACCACTTGGACTTTCGCTTGCAATCTATATAAGTGAAATTGCATCAGAAAAGATTAAATCTATACTTAAAATTATTGTAGAACTTATCTCAATGATACCATCAGTTGTATTTGGATTTGTTGGAGTTTCTATTCTTGTACCATTTATTCAAAAAACATTTAACCTTCCACTTGGATATTGTGTATTAACAGCATCAATAGTTCTTGCACTTATGGCAACACCAATCATTGCAACACTATGTGAAGATTCCCTTAGAATGGTTCCATTAAGTTTAAGAGAAGCATCAACAGCATTAGGTGCAAATAAATATCAAACAATAACAAAAATAATACTTCCAGCAGCTTCATCTGGATTATTTACAGCAATAATACTTGGTGCTGGAAGAATAATTGGAGAGACAATGGTTGTTTTAATGCTTTCTGGTGGATCTGCAATGATACCTGAAAGTGTTTTTGATCCTGCAAGACCCATAACATCTGCCATAGCAAGCGAGATGGGAGAAGCAGTTACAGGAAGCATTCATTATAGCGCTTTATTTGCTATGGGAATGATTCTATTTATAATTTCTATAGCAACAAGCATAATTGCAGAATTTTTATCAAAGAGATACTCTCTTAAATTAGGAAAAGGAAGATGATTAAAGAAAAGATATTCTTATTTTTCATAAAAAGCATTGTTTTGATAATAACAATCATAATATTTGGAATTTTTGGATATCTTTTTTATAATGGGATTAATGTAATAAACTTAGATTTTATATTTTCAATGCCAAGAAATTTTATGAAAGAAGGGGGAATATTTCCTGCTTTAATTGGTACATTTCTTCTTATTATTCTAAGTATAACTGTCTCACTTCCATTTGGTATTGCAACCGCAGTATACCTAAGCGAGTATAAACCAAAAGGATTTTTATCAGATATAATTAAAATAAGCATAAAAACGCTTAGTTCAGTTCCATCAGTTGTTTTTGGATTGTTTGGATATGGAATATTTGTAAATACATTTGGTTTCGGAGTTTCATTAATTTCTGGGGCACTAACACTTTCAATTCTATCGCTTCCAATAATAATCTCATCAACGCTTGAATCACTTGAAATGGTTCCCCAGTCCTATAGAGAAGCATCAATGGCACTTGGAGCAACAAAATGGGAAACGATATATAAAGTTGTCATACCACAAGCATCTCCATCTATACTTACAGCAATAATATTAAGCATTGCACGAGTTGCAGGTGAAACAGCACCAATTCTCTTTACTGCCTGCGTATTTTATCAGGAAAAACTACCATCTTCCTTATTTTCGCCAGTAATGGCTCTCCCATATCACATTTATGCTCTTATATCAGAAGGAACTGATCCACAAATACATATACCAATGGCTTATGGTACATCTGTTGTTCTTCTTACGCTTGTTATATTTTTATCATCGTATGCAATGATGTATAGAGAAAAAAGGAGAAAATATGATAAGATTAGATACTAATAAAATTATTGATGGTAATCAAAAAAATACACTTAATACAAAAATAGAAGTTGAAAACCTTAATTTTTATTACGGAGAAAAACAAGTATTAAAAAATATCAATCTTAAAATTTTTGAAAACAAAGTAACTGCAATAATAGGACCAAGTGGTTGTGGAAAATCAACATTTATAAGACTTCTAAATAGAATGGATGAATTTGTAAGCGATGCAAGATTTGATGGGAAAATTATCATAGATGGGATAAATATCCTTGATGAAAACATTGATAAAGTTTCTCTTAGAAGAAAAGTTGGTATGGTGTTTCAAAAACCAAACCCATTTCCAAAAAGTATAAAAGAAAATGTAGCATATGGATTNAAAATAAATAATTGGAAAGATAAATTTAAAATAGAAGCAAGAGTAATAGATTCGCTTAAAAAAGCTGCCTTATGGGAAGAGGTTAAGTTTAGATTAAATGATAATGCTTTAAATCTTTCAGGAGGCCAGCAACAAAGATTATGTATAGCAAGGTGTATAGCAGTAGAACCTGAAATAATACTTTTTGATGAACCTTGCGCAAGCCTTGACCCCATAGCTACTGCAAAGATTGAAGAATTAATAGTTAATCTTAAGAAAGAATACACTATCATAATAGTCACTCACAATATGCAACAGGCATTAAGAGTGGCTGATTACACAGCATTTTTTCTTATGGGAGAAATGGTTGAATTTGGTCCTACAAAAAATTTATTTGAATCCCCAGTAGATAAAAGAACTGAAGACTATATCACAGGAAAATTTGGATAAGGAGGAAACAATGTATAGATATTTTGAACAAGAAATTGAGGATGTAAAAAACAGAGTAATAAATATGAGTATATATGTGGAAGAAATGATTTTTAACTCAATAATTTCTTTAAAAGATTTTGATAAAGAACTTGCAAGAAAAATTATAGAAAAAGATGATTTTCTTGATAAGACAGAAATAGAAATAGAAGAAAAACTTACAGAAATAATACTTAGACATCATCCTCTTGCAGGGGATTTAAGATTTGTTCTTGCATCACTAAAAATAAACAACGACCTTGAAAGAATTGGGGATCTTGCAGTTGATATATGCTGGAGAGTTATTGAAATGAATACAAATCCAGATATCAAAGTTATAAAAGAAATTGAGAAAATGAAAGATATGGTTGTTGAAATGCTTTCAAAATCGATAAAATCTCTTTCAGATAGAGATTATGAACTTGCAAAAGAAGTTGTTCTTGGAGATAGTAAAATTGATGAGATGAGAAATCAAATTTCAAAAATGCTATTAGAAGATGTATCAAATGAAAATGCAAAAAACATATTTTTAACAATCTTAATTGTAAGACATCTTGAAAGAATAGCAGACCATTGTGTAAATATAGCAGAAGATATAATATATATTCTTCAATCAAAAATAATAAGACATCACAACGAAGAAATATAGGAAATCAAACAAACAACTATAAATCTATCTGATAAATTTAAGGCGAAGATAAATTCCAAAAACTAAAAAAAATAAAAAAACAAAAAAATTATTCAAACCATAGAAAAAGAGATCGTTATAAAAAGATATCTTTATAAAACCTGAAAAATATATCGAAAAAAAATAAAATAATAGACAAGCAGATAGAAAACTCAATGAAAAATAAGATATTATTTTTTGGGTAAAAAATTTAAAAATGTATTTTTTTTAAAGCCATTTCTAATTAGTGTTTTTATATATTTTTGTTTTTTTGAAACCAAATTATACGCTATAAAAAATGTTATTCCAAAAAGAAAAATCTGAAAAAATATTCTTAATCTTTTTATCTTTGGATACAAACTTGCAAACACTTCGTTTACAACACAGTTCATCTCACCTTTTTCAAAATTAGATAAATTAAGATCTGGCTTAAATGAAGAATTTTTATAAACTAAAAAATTATAATTTATCTTTTCGGAAAATTTTAATAAATATATACTTTCATTTAAAAATTGTTTATCTATAAAAATACATTTGCTACATTTTTCTTTAATCTTTATTTTATCGCATAAACCATAAATTGCTTTTGACACATAACAAAAATCTTTGCTAATTTTATTATCAATTAAATCTGAAACTTTGCTTAATGAATACTTATCAAAATAAAATTTTTTTATTAATATATCGTTTATATTTTCTTTGATTTTGTTTAACACCAAAAAATCATCATTTTTCAAATTAGCAAACTTTGATATATCAATGCTTTGGTTATTGGTATATATGTAGTAAATTTTATCTTCATTAAAATACTTTTTTGTTTTATTTTCAAATGATTTCAGCCAAAATAAAGAAAAAAACAAGAACAAAAAGATAAAAAACTGAATCGAAAAATTGATTTTAATTTTAGGTATTTCTTTTTCTAAAAACAAATTTTCCCCGTTTTTAGTATTATAATAATTACTTTTTGCTGTAGAATTTTTAGAAATTGCTTTAGTATCATTCAAATCTATAATAACAGAATCATTTAAATTAATCTTATCAATAAAATCATTATTCATGGAAATAACAATTAACTTCTCATTTTTTATTTCATAAAGTTTTTCAATCAATTTATCGGAATAGTATTTATCTATAGAATAAAATGGCTCATCTAAAATCAAAATATCTTTTCCACTTAACACCGCCTTAACTAAACTTACCCTTCTCTTCTCCCCTCCAGATAACTCACAAACTTTTTTATTCCCATACCCTCTAAGCCCAAAATCAGCAAGTTCTCTATCTAATTCATCCTTAGATAACTTAACTAAACTTCCAATCTCTATATTTTTTTCTACACTTAACTCTTCTATCAAATCATCTTCTCGTAAAATATAACATATGTTTTTTGAAAGATACTTGAAAGTTTCTTTATCATTTAAATCCTTTATCTCTCTACCAAAAAACTTTATGTTCCCTTCATAATCTTTTTTTTATCAGTCCAAGAATATTTAAAAGACTACTTTTCCCTGTACCTGAACTTCCTCTTACTAATACAAAATCTCCATATTCTATCTCAAAATCCGGATAGATTATCAGTTTTTCTTTATATATTACTAAAAGTTTATTTGTTTTGTATATCATAAAATAAAAAAGGGGGAATTAAAAAATTCCCCCTTTATACAATTAGACAACAATAGCTCTTTTTTTATTTAATCCATTTAATTAAGTCATCCCATTTTGTATCTTTTGCCCACATAAGTTCATCATAACTTGTGGTATAATAGGTAGGCACATATACTGCAAGACC
>Ga0081479_109779_pt1 | contig 18119 bp, 18 predicted proteins | sample MamHotmetagenome_FD_70984 | JGI IMG/M metagenome (GOLD analysis project Ga0081479, IMG submission 70984) | Hot spring cone microbial streamer communities from Mammoth Hot Spring (Liberty Cap Streamers), Yellowstone National Park, USA - T=72 v2... | ecosystem: Environmental > Aquatic > Thermal... | reverse complement strand
GCAAACCCCTCATCCCTAATCCAAAATCCATAATCCACAATTCAACATCTTTCACAATTCTCACATCTCTCACGTTTCTCACATCTTACTTTTTCACTTCTCACTTTTCTAACAATTTTCACCTCTCACTGCTCACCTTCTCACTCACTTGCTATTTAGTTTTCTTGTTCCGACGCTACGTCGGTGCTCTACAGTTAGTTTTTTGTATAGCAAGGATTTGTCCTTGCTTTTAAAATCCCTCTCTTTTTATTTTTCCACTTTGAAAATAGGGAAATTAAATGGAGATTTAGTATTTTAAATAATTGAAATATTTTTAAGGACATAATTTTGATCTATCCATCTTTTGTTCAGGGACAAAACTTTTTGTCTAATTCACGTCAATCTTATAAATTTTTTTGATAAAATATAATTATAAGGAAATGCCGACGTAGCTCAGCGGTAGAGCAATCGCCTTGTAAGCAAGAACCTTGATTTTTAAGATATTTGTTGATTTATGATTATATAGAGAAAATAATAATTTTTTGTTTTTTAATTTTGATGCTCTTTTAAGGTTTTATATAATATATAGACACCAATATGGACACCAGAAATTATAACAGAGGAGTTTTTATGAAATATAGGCAAATTTTGTTTTTCTTTATTTTAATTTCTTTTTTTAATATTGGACATTCCGAGATGATTTTTCTAAAAGATGGTCAGATAATAAACGGCGAGATTAAAGGTTTTAATAACGGGATATATACAGTTGAGACAAAATATGGAACTTTACAAATTGATAATAATCAAATATTTCAGATAAAATATGATACATCATCAGTAACTATAGAGCCCCAAATTAAACCATCAATGCCTGAAATTATACAAAGCACAAAATCTGTTTCTATTTCTACTTTTTCGGGAGTAAGCGAAAATGTTTCTCTAAATACCACTAATTTGAAAATATTAACCGGTAAAAGAATTAAATTAGCAAGAGGTTTTAGAATAGGAATTTATGATAATAAAAAATACAAAGGACACATAAATTTGAATGATGAGGGAGAAATTATTGATGAAAGTTTGAGTGTTTCAGATGCTTTGATAAAAGTATATGATGAGAAAACAGGTATAATAACAAATGAAATTGAAATTAGAGAGGGTAAAGTTTTTAGAAATACGGTATTGTATAAAGAATATAATAACAATAGTGCTTATTATATAGAGTTGGCTGGTAAAAAATTAAAAGAGTTTAAAACTTTTTATTATTTAGGTTTAGGACTAAGTGTGGCAGGAATAGTTATGATATCAAAGAATGATGAAACAGGTGCCACTCTTGCAATAGGAGGAGGATTATTAGAAATTTTTGCTTTTTCTTTTATAGGAAAAGCGGGGGAATATCTTGAAGAGGCAGGGAAATCATCTAATTTTAGTTTTGGTTTACAAGGGAATAAAGCAAGCGTGATTTATAAGTTTTAAAAATTTTAATAAAAAGTATGAAAAAAATTTTAAATTTTATTATTAATCTGTTTAAGAAAGAAAAACTTCAGGAAATGAGAATACATTCTACCAAATCCGATTTTGATAAAGAATTGGTTGAAATTGATGAATGGAATCAAAAACAGGAAAAGTCAAAACCTTTTGCGAATAAAGGGATTGAATATCATTGTAAAGCAAGAGAATGCGAAAATCCACAAAAAGCTAAAGAACTATATTTAAAATCTATAGTTAATTGGGAAAAAGTTGTAGAAATAACAAATGAACCAGACGATTATAATCACTTATTAAATATTTGTTGGGAAGCAGAATTAATTGATAAGGTAGAATATTACTTGAATCAATGGTTAGCTAAATATCCTAAAGATGCTGATGCTCATTTTCATTTAGCAAGCTTATATAAAGTGAAAGGAAATAGAGAAAAAGCTAAAGCAGAATTGGAATTTGCAATTTCATTGAAACCTGATGATCATTATAATCTTCAAGAGTTAGGAAGACTTTATGAAGAAGATGGAAATGTTGAAAAGGCAATTGAAATATATGGAAAAATAATTAAATACTTTTCTGATGATGTAGATACTGCTATTCACTGTGGTGCTTATGATCCTTACATAGATTTATGTTTAAAAAACAATAAAATTGAGGAAATTACAAACTTAGTAAAGGATGTATTTAGTAAAATTGATAGATTTATCAATGGAGAAGAAAAACCTAAAATATATAATGCTGGGGATAAAGAATGGTATATAAATAAGAAGAAAGAATTTGCTATAAAATTATCTAATAAATTAACAAAGAGGATAAAGCAATTATTAAAAGAAGACAAGATTTTAATGATAGAAAGTTTAACTGTTCTTCTTGATGAGTTATTAACTTATGTTGAGGAAAAAAGTATTCATTTTGAAGCTTATTTGTTAGAAGGAATTATATTTCGTAAGCTTGGAAAGTTAGATAAATCATGGGGAAAGTATAATAAGGCATTACTTTTTTGCCAACAAAATAAAGAAATAAGTAAGATCTATTCTGAAATGGGAGAACAACTTCTTGAAGAAAATAAAATTCAATTAGCCAGTATTTATTTTTTATATGCGTTAGTTTTAAATCAAAACAGTTTATTTGCTAAGCGAGGATTAAATAAAGTTAAAAAAACATTTAAATCAAAAGAGAAATCGGAAAAATTTGAGGAATTTATAGAAAATACTAAAAATTATGTTAATTTTAAAGTGATACAAGAAAAAACACATGAGTTTTTTAATTCTTTATAAAGAAGGTATAATAAATAATAAGAAGGGATTATGAAAAAGTATTTTATAATAGCTTGCCTATTTCTTTTAGGTTGTTTTATTCCTCAACCATCAAACAATTCTTATAATGAAATAGATAGTAAAATAGAAAAGATTGAGAAGGAAGCAGAAGGAAATTCTCGCTTACCTACTTTTTTATGTAAGTTTAGGGTTATTACAGAGAATGGAAAGATCATAAATAGTGTTGAAAATGAATATTTTAAAGCTACTATTTTACCGGCAGGGCAAAAAGAAGGAAGTTATCTTTATAAGGAAGAATGTAACTGCCATTTAAAAAATCCTTATTCAGCATTTTTGCTAAAAGTAGAAAGTAAAACTTCAAAAGATTTGGAATTAGATTGGAATAAAACTTTGTTTATTGAAAATGGAAAAACTAACGGGGGCTTTATGTTTGAGGGAATTGTTTATAAAGATAGGAATAATCCTAAACTACCTGATATTATTTTTGCTAATTCTACATTCACTAAGATTATTGTTCCTAATTCCAATGTAGAATTTACAAGTTGAGGATGGGAACAGATTCCTCTTCCTTTAGGAGAAAATGGTATTTATTTAGTTGTGAAAGTTGGAGAAAAAGAAATAAAGGAGAAATTAACTCTCGTATTATCCAGGGAAAAAGATGAAATCAAATGATATATTTTATTTTCTTACATTATATAAAAAGTGGAAATATCAAGATGTGGAACTAAAATTACTTCCTGCTCTTCAAATACCAGATGGAGAACCTTTCCTTATTAGGTGGGGTGAAAAAGATGGTTTTGAACATTTGATGTTTAAAATCTGTATTATATCTCATTTGATGAAAGCAGGATTTAATAATGATGAAATTTTTCTTGAATATACAAAAGAATTTCAAAGAGAAAAATATAGGGCTGATGTGTATGCCAAAAAGAAGTTAGGTGAAAAAGAATTATGGTTTGAATGCAAAAATACAAAAATTGAAAAATTAAAGGCTTTAAGAAAATTATTGAATTGCAGAATAATATGGGTTATGGATGCAAAGAAATTACAAAAATTATGGAATTGTGAAGGATTTGAAGATAAAAGTATTATTAAAAAGCATAGACAGGAAAATTTTCCTATTGGGATAGAGGTTTGGGGTGTTCTTGAAGGAAGAAGAATAGTTCTTGCAATGCAACGAGACGGAGAAGATAGTTATACATTTTTCAATATACCAAATGAAGGATGGTCGCTTTCCCAGTGGGGATATATTAGAAAAAAAGAAGATAAAATTTTACCTTTTAAAATTTAAATATGAATAACAAAAGATGAAAAAAATTAAGAAAAAAATAGGTGCTTATTTTCAGTTAATGAGAAAACAAAGGACTACTTTACAGGTTCAGAAACGTTACTTTATGGAGTTGAGTAAGAATAAGGATTTTAAAGAAAAATTAGAGAAATTAGTAAAAAATATTTTGGAAAATAAAACAATTAAAGAAAAAAGAATTGAAAAAATAGAGAATTTATTAGGGAATAATAGTAAGATTACTGCAAACATTGAATATTTAATCTCTTTGATAGAAAATAATTTAAGTGAGTACTACAATATTTGTAATGAGATAAAAGAATATATTAGAGAGGAAATATTAGATGAAATAGTAAAATTAATTAGAAAAAGAATTGTTGATATCAATAAAAGTGAAGAAAATGTTAATTTGGTGATTACTGAAATTGCAAAAGAAATTTTAGAAGAGTTTAAAAAAGTAGGTGAGGAAGAAAAAAAAGAAGGTGACTCAATAGAAGATTATATAAGTGAAAGATTTTGGAAATTAAAGGAAGATAGTGATTTATTAAATTTTAAACAAATAAGGGAGATTGAAAAAGTTAAGATTGGTAAAGAAATTTATTTAAGAATAAAAGATGGAATATCAGAGTCTTTTACATTACCTATTATAGAAGATGAAATTTTTAAATTAGATGAAGGTAAAATTTTCAAATTGAATAAAGAAAAACAAAAAATGCTACAAGAGAAAATTTTAGGAAGAGCTATAAAATTGACAGAAAGAGAAAAAGAAGCAACTTATTGGAGATTTAAAAAAACAAATATTAGTATACATAATTTAGTTTCAAATTGGGAAGAAAACCAATGGTGTATTATAAAAGACAAAAAAATTTTTGCTAAAGATATAAAAAATATTTTTTTAAAACCAGTAGATAACCAGTTAAGACTACAGGAATGCGAATACATAGAAGATTTAAAAGATGAAAGACATGTATTTATAGTAAGTTTGGAAGAGGTAAAGATAGGAAATGAAAATTATTGGATATTAAAAGGAATAGTAAGAAGGGAAAAGTCTATATTTCTAAAAAATTTAGAAAAAAATAGAACACAGATAAGAGATGATATTTTAATAAAAGATGTACTGTTAGAATTAAGGAAGAAAGATAAAATGTTAGAAAGACTTTTAAAAAACGATTGGGAAAAAATAAAAGTAAAACTGGAAGGAACATATTGGAGATGGAAATCTCCTTCGGTTGTCCCTACTTATCCTCATCCTGAAATTAAATTGTATTCTAATGGAATTAAAGTGCCTTTTAATATTTCAAGAAGAGAAATTTTGAACTCTTTGGAGTATTATTCCAAATTCTATAAAAGTAAAATTAAAGAAGCAAAGAAAATAAAAATTCCACGAAGTAGAGAAGATGAGGAAGTAATTAAAGAAATTCTTGAAATAGCGAGGTTCATAGTTAATAGCGAGAAGAATAAACAAACTTGTAAGTATAAAACATTAGCTAAATTAACAATTGAAGAACTCCAAAGGGAAGAAAAAGGTAGGTCTTATTTAAAATATTCATTTTATATGCATTTAATAAGAAAACCGCGTATAGGAACATATAGTTGTTTTGAACCAGAAGCTATTAAACAAATTAAAAAATATGTTAATTCTATAAAGAAAGATGAAGGATTGACTTTGCAGGAAAAGATAGAAAAAATAATAAATATAGTTGAAAAAAAAATTAACAACGAAAAAGAAATTAGTGAAAAATTTGAAGAATTCCTCTGTGTTTACCTTCCTGATAGTTTACGAAAACTTTTTAAAAAACATAAAGTCATAGTTAAGTAAATATGATTTTATTTTAAAATCCTGGAACACCTATCAAAAAAAATCACTAATTTTCCATAGCAAAAAGAAGTTTTTCATACGATAATATAATTATGGAACAAATTTATTATGATTTCTACTCAAAATATGTAAAATTGAAATACCATAGCAAAAGGCAATCATATGGACATTGTCCTTTCCATAATGATAAAAATCCTTCATTTTCAGTAAATCTTGTGACTGGTCAGTGGATGTGTCATAGTGAAGATATTTCAGGGAATATATTCACATTCATAAAGAAAATGAAGATTCCATTTGAAGAATTACCCGAGGAGATTAAAGAAATGTATTGCAAAGATAATAAGTTAACTTTGGAAGGTGTTTATTCTTATTTTGATGAGGATGGAAATTTGGTTTATGAAGAAATGAGATACAGAACCAAAAAGGGAAAGAAAAGAATATATTTTAGGAGATTTACTGAGGATGGAAAAGAAGTTTGGAACTTAGATGGTGTTAAAAAAGTATTGTATAACCTACCAGATTTATTGGAATGTGATTCCTTAGGGGATTTTTATGTTTTTATTGTTGAAGGTCCTAATAAAGTTGAGGTGTTAAAAGAATGGGGTTTTATTGCTGTTAGTAATCCCAATGGAGCAAGTGGTTGGAAAGATGAATTTAAAGAATACTTTAGAGGAGAAAATGTTATTGTTATACCTGATAACGATTATCCCGGTTGTAAGTATGCTGAAAAGGTTTGTAAATCATTAAAGGAAGTGGCTAATTCTATAAAAATTTTAAGATTACCAGATCTTGATTTTAAAGAGGATATAATTGACTGGATAGAAAAAAAAGGAGGAAACAAGGAAAAATTCTGGGAATTAGTAAATTCAAGTTTAATTGAATGGAGAGATGATTTAAGTTTAGAACCAGTATTTCCTAAAACCTCATCATTAGAAAGGAAGGGTTTTTTCAAAATACCTAATAATTCTATGAGTTATAAATTAAAACCAACTGTTAGAGCAGTTTATGATGTTTTATGTTATTTTAGAGATAATAAAACTAATTATACAACCGTAAGAATTGACACCATAAAGGAATATGCTTGTATTTCTACGAAATCTACAATTATCAATGCTCTTAAAAAATTAGAAAAGTATGGGTTAATCAGAAAGGAGAGATATGGAAATAAAAATAAATATTTTGTGGTCGGTTTATAGTTTATCAAAGGTATCAAATTTTGATACCAAGAAGGTTCATTTTTTGATACCTGGCTAATATAGTTTGGAAAGAAAATGACAGTCTGGAAAGGAGTTTTTATAGGAGGTTAATTATGAAGATGAATGAAGAAAAAGAAAATAAATCGGTTGAGGTTAGAAAAAAGAAGTTTCTGGAAGTATTTAGAAAAGAGTTGTGTAATATAAGTGCTACTTGTGAAAAATTAAAAATTAGCAGAGATACTTATTATAAGTGGTTAAAAAAGGATAAAAAATTCAAAAAAAGTATTGAAGAAGTGAAAGATTTAATGATAAATGAAGCAGAAACACAATTGCTAAAGAATATTAAGATGGGTAAAGAAACAAGTTTAATCTTTTTTCTGGTAAATCGTGCTCCAGATAGATGGAGAAGCATAAATAAAGTAGAGCATCCTAAAGAAGAGTTTAAAATGCCAATAATTAAATTTGTTCCTGCTCCACCATCATGGTATGAAGATGAAAAAGAGAATAAAGAAAGCAACAACGAAAATATACACACAGAAAAAAAGAGTGAGGAGGTTATATGATATTTGATTTAAGAAAAGTTGAAAACAAGTATAAAGTTTATAAAGATAAAGCAAAGGATTTGGTTTCAGAGGAAAAGGAAAAACAATTATTTAGATACGAACTAAGAGGAAAGTATGGAGAAATTTATCCCTATGGATATGATGAATCTCTTGCAGTATATGTTAATAGTCCTAAAATAGCAAGTATAATCAAAAAAAGATTTAATCTTGAAATACTACAAAAAGGAGATTATGAGACAGTTTTTAAATTCTATCCAAATTTACTGGAAGAAATGGCAGAATTAATAAAAGCAAAGAAAAAGAGAATCATTTCAAATGAGTTTAAATCAAAACTGCTTCAAAGGTTGGCAAGGGGCTCAAAATGAGGCAAAAATTTCCCAGAGGAATAGGGGATAATCGGTTAAATTTTGAGTTTTTTAAGGTAGATGGTATAAAGACCTTACCATTTCAAACTTATGTCTTTATCCCCTTATTTTCTGGGAAAAATCACTTAAAACAAGGAGGTTAAAAATGACTAACAAAAAACTTATGAATGTAAGGGAACTCTCGGAGTATCTATCCATACCAAAGGCAACTCTATATACTTATGTTAGTTTGGGTAAAATACCTCAGCAGTGCATTGTAAGAATTGGAAAGGCATTGAAGTTTGATGTAGAAGAGATAGAAAAATGGATTACTTCTCTGAAGAACCAGAATAATATTTATTGATTATATAAATAATTTGCATATTTATGGAGCGAAAATTATCTTTGCTTTCTTTAAGTAATTTTTCATACAAATCCTTAGGTATACGAACCATAAGTTTAACAACTGGTGTTTTATTTCCACTTCCTTTAGGTCTTGGCATATGAAAAAGTATATCAAATTTGACAAACAAAGTAAAGTTTTATATAATATTTTATGATATTATAAAATATTAACAAATATTAAAAAACACTGAAATATGGCAATATTTAAAAAACAGAATGCATACTGGATAGATTACTACTATAAGGGAAAGAGAATTAGAGAAAAGATAGGACCTTCCTATCAATTAGCAAAAGAGGTTTTACTAAAAAGAAAATTAGAAATTGCTGAAAACAAATTCTTTCCTGAAAGATTTAGAAAAAAACTATTATTTAGTGATCTCTTAGATAAATACTGGGAACTTCATGGCAAATATCTTAAATCTCCATCATGGAAAGTAATGCTAAATGAGATAAAGCAAGAATTTGCCAATAAAAAATCTGAAGAGATAACGCCATTAGATATTTCATCATTTTACAGTAAAATTAAAGAAAGGGCATCTATTTCAACTGCCAATAGATACCTCACTTTTTTGAAAATGATTTTTAATAAAGGCATTAAATGGGATATGATTAATTCTAATCCTGCTACAAAAGTGCTTAAAGGCAAAGAACCGCCAGGTAGATTGAGATTTCTTAATATTGATGAGGTTAAAAACTTATTAAATAATTCTGATAAAAGAATTTTACCTGTAGTTCTAATTGCATTATTTACAGGGATGAGAAGAGGGGAAATTTTAAAATTAAAATGGAAAGATATTGATTTAGAAAATAATATTATTTATTTAAAAGAAACCAAATCTGGAAAAGGAAGAGTAATTCCTATTATGCCACAGTTAAAAGAATTACTTTTAAGATTAAAAAAGGATAGCATTTCTGATGAGGATAGAGTTTTTAATGTCCCTTATATAACTTTGAGAAGATATTTTCAAAAAGCATTAGTAAAAGCAAATATCTCAAATTTCAGATTTCACGATTTAAGGCATACTTTTGCAAGTTATTTTATTATGGCTACAAATGATTTATCAGCTTTACAACAGATATTAGGACATTCTACACCTATAATGACTCAAAGATATGCTCATTTAAGTAAAGATTATTTGTATTCCAAGATAGAAAGATATAGTAATAAAGTTAATTTTTTATTCTCTAATGTTGAGATGGACACCAATATGGACACCAACAAGGAGATAAAAGTTTTAAAAAATAGTATAATATATAGAGGAAATGCCGACGTAGCTCAGCGGTAGAGCAATCGCCTTGTAAGCGATAGGTCATCGGTTCGAATCCGATCGTCGGCTTTCTATATTGCAAAACTAATTGCAAACCTAAAGGTTTGCCCTACATCTCACTTCTTACTTTTTCACTTATTTATTGAATTTGCTGAAAAAAATTAACGATTAAAGATGAAAAATATAAAAGTGAGGATTGAAATACCCCTTTTTTTCTCCCTTTGATAAAGGGGGAGTAAGAGGAATTTATTTTTTTATTTCTTACTTCTAACTTTTCACTTTCTTACTTAGATTTACTAATCCATATATTCCAAGCATAAAAGCAAACAATGAGTTTAAAAGAATTGTGTTTTTTACAGTTATTTTTTCTATAAGAAAGCCGTTTATTATAAATGAAAGAGGCATTATTGAATAGACAATTGTATTTATGAGTGAAAAAAATCTTCCTTTATACTCATCATCTATTTCTTTTTGAAAATAACTAAGTATTAAAACATTTCCTGCAGATATTGAGAAACCACATATAAAAATTAAAAACGCTGTAAGAGATGGCATTTTTATAAGTGCTGTAATAAAAAAAGAAATTGCAAAAACAAGAATACTTATCATAAGATACTCTATATTTTTTGCAACATCTTTTTTGAAACTTAAAAGATATGATGCAATAAGTGTTCCTGAGGCAAAAAATGTTTCAATTATTGCAAGCCATTTTACTTCTTTTTCAAGTATGAATTTAACAATTACTGGTATAAGCATTAAAATAGGTGATACAAAAAAGTTTAGTATTCCAAAAAATATGAGAAGTTTTAAAATAAATTTTTTTTCGTTTTTTATATAAAAAAATCCATCTTTTAAATCATTAAAATAACCGGATTTATTTTTTTCTCTAATTAAAAGATTTTTCCTTATTTGATAAACAAAAACAAAAGAAAGAAAATATGTTATTGCATTAAGTAAAACACATCCTTTAAAGCCAAGAATAGCAATAAAAACACTTCCAAGTGCAGCACCAAAAACATTTGATATACCAATGGATGAAGAATCAACTGCAGTTGCTTGTGGAAGGTCTTTGTCTGATGTTAGAATTTTTAATGATGAGGCAGTTGATGTTTCAAAAAGTGGTGCAAATGAGTAGATTAAAAAAACTATTAAAATAAGAATACTGAAATTTAATAAATTTTTGTAAGTAAGGGTAAATAAAACAAAAAGTAAAGTGGCTCTTATTATATCTGCAGTTATCATAAGAGTTTTCTTGTTATATCTGTCACTTAGAGTTCCCATAAGTGGTGAGAATATTACAGATGGCAGAAACATAGCAGCCATAACCATAGCTAAGGCATAGCCAGGATTATTGTTGCTTATGACCCACCAAACAAGGGAGAGCGAGAAAAATTTGTCGCCTATTGCTGATATAACTCTTGATATAAATAGTTTCCTAAATTCTGAATATTTTATTAAAGGATTTTGTGTCATAAGAAAATTTTAACAAATTGTATGAAACTTTTTTAAATTTTTAAGCATCTAATTGTTGAAGACCAAATGATTAAAGTTTTTTCTAATATTTAAAAAATGAAAAAAACGGAGGAAGAATGTTTAGTTATGTAATGTTATTGTTAACTTTGAATCTCAATTCTCAGGTGAGTATTGAGAAGGCTGTTGAGAGCGCTTTAAAAACAAACCCTATTATAAATAGTTATTATCAAAAGATTGAAAGTTCAAAATATTCCATAGAAGAGGTTAAACTTTCAAGATATGGAATGTTAAATTTTAAATTTATTTATACAAAAGGCGATGAGCCAGTTTATGCTTTCGCTTCAAAGATGAGACAGGGCGAGTTTTCTATGGCTGATATGATGAAGATAAATAACCCGGATTCGATAGATAATCTTGAGATAGGTTTTGAGTATGGGGTTCCGCTTTTTACAGGTTATAAAATAGAAAATTATGAGAAAATTATGACCAAAAATTATCAAGCGAATGAAAAGATATATCGAGAAGTAAAAAACGGCATAGCTTTTAAAACTATTTTTACTTATCTAAATGTTTCGCTTTATCAAAAACTTAAAGAATTAGCAGATTATTCAATAAAACTTTCAGAAGTGGATCTTCAATCCGCTAAAAAACTTAATGAAAAAGGGATGATATTTGGCTCGGATTATTATGCCGCTCTTTCTATATACTCCACCCTGAATAATTATTCTTCCAATTTTGATAAGGATATAGAAAGGGAATTAAAGGCGCTTTCAGTTTTAACTTCACTCAATCTATCAAGCAAGGATATTTCGATAGAGCTAAAAGAATATGATTGGGATTTAAAAGATGAGAATTATTATATAGATAGTGCGATTAAAAATAGAGATTCTTTAAAGGCCTATGATGATTATATTCAGATTAATGAGTTAAAGATTGATATGGCTAAAAAAAGCATTCTTCCAGATGTAGTTGCATTCTTCTCTTTTAGCGGAAACTCTGGTTCAATTTCAGATATGAAAACATCTTCGATTTATGGACTAAAGGTGGATTTTCCTATAGGAAAACCAAATTATTATGCTACTATAAACAAAACCATTTCCGAGCGTAAAGATGTAGAGGAATTGAAAAAAAATGAAGAGAGAAATATTATTGATGAGATAAAACAGACATACTCAAATATACTACAGGCAAGAAATAGTATGAAAATCGCAAAAGAGACAGTTTTAAATGCCGAAAAGTCGCTTGAGCTTTTTATTCCTTTATACAGACAGGGGAAACAGAGTATTATGGAAGTTCTTAGAGCTAATGCCAATCTTCTACAAGCAAGATCTTCTTATTATGAATCTGTTTTTAAATACCATCTTTATTATACAAAGCTTATGTATCTAAGCGGGAATTTAAATGATGATTATATTAAATCAATTTCTAAAAATTTAGCAAAGGAGAGTGTATATGGAAGATAATAAATATGGTTATGCAGGCAAAATAGCCAAAGCGTTTATAAACTCAAAACTAACGCCGATACTTATACTTTCGGCAATTCTTACAGGAATATTTGCGACAATTAATCTTCCAAGAGAAGAGGAACCGCAGATAAATGTTCCTATGGTGGATATATTTGTTCCGTATTATGGAGCAACCCCACTTGAGATAGAGAAAAATATAATTAATATTGGTGAAAGAAAATTATGGGAAATAGATGGTGTTGAGTATATTTACTCAATGGCGTATCCAAATATGGGGATGTTTGTGCTTAGATTTAAGGTTGGAACTGATCCAGATGTTGCAATAACAAGAACATATGCAAAAGTTTTTTCAAATAAAGATTTATTTCCAAAGGGAGCAGGGGAACCACTTATAAAACTTAAAACTATAGATGATGTTCCAATAATGGCGCTTACTTTGTGGAGCGATAAGTATAATGATTATGATTTGAGAAGAGTTGCTTCAAGTATTCAGCAGGAACTTAACTCAATAGAGAATGTTTCTGAAACTACAATAATCGGAGGGCATAAGAGACAATTTATAGTTCATTTCAATCCGGAAAAACTTGCTGAAAAAAGAATAACACCTTCTATGCTTGTTGGAATAATAAAAATGTCAAACTCAAAACTTCCAGCTGGGCATATTAATAATTTAGATAAAAAGATAATAATTGAGACAGATTCATTTATAAAAAGTGTTGATGACCTTAAAAATACCATAGTTGGTGTTTCTAACGGAAATGTGGTTAAACTTTCAGATGTGGCTGATGTGGTTGATGGACCGGATGAAGAGGAGAGAGTTGTATTAATGAAAAACAAAGGGGATTTGACTGGTTATAATTCTGCTGTTACGATTGCCATTTCAAAGAAAAGAGGTTCTAATGCTACAAAGATAGCAAATGAGATAATAGAAAAGATATCAAAGATAAAGGGAAGTGTTATCCCAAGTGGTGTAAATGTTGCTGTTACAAGAAATTATGGCGAGACAGCAAAGGAAAAATCAGACGAACTTATCTATCATATGCTTCTTGCTACAATATCTGTTACAGTTTTAATTCTCTTTACACTTGGTTGGAGAGAGGCGATAGTTGTTTTTGTTGCGATACCTGTTACACTTGCTTTAACACTTCTTGTCTATTATCTATACGGATATACTTTAAATAGAATAACACTTTTTGCTCTTATTTTTTCAATAGGTATTCTTGTTGATGATGCTATAGTTGTTATTGAGAATATAAATAGGCATTGTCTTGGAAAGAAAAAAGAGGAAATAGACCTTCATGTGGTAAATGCTGTTGATGAAGTTGGTAATCCTACTATACTTGCAACATTTACTGTTATAGCAGCTATACTGCCTATGGCTTTTGTAAGAGGAATGATGGGACCATATATGAGACCTATCCCTGTTGGGGCAAGTGTAGCTATGCTTTTTTCGCTTGGAGTTGCTTTTATAGTTACACCTTGGTTATTTGCAAGGATTGTAAAGAAATTTCATATACAGCATTGTGAGGTTATAAAGGAAGGATTCTGGGATGGGATTTATAGAAAGTTTCTCGATTTTTTATTGAAGACAAAACTGAACTCAGTGTTGTTTCTTATTCTAAATTTTGTTCTTTTAATTGCTGCTGTTTCTATAATATTTTTCAGAGGGGTTATTTTTAAAACATTGCCTTTTGATAATAAAAGCGAGTTTCAGATAGTTATAAATATGCCTGAGGACTCGTCTATTACTAAGACCACACAGGTTGCAAAAGAAATAGCAGATTATGTATCAAAGGTAGAAGAGGTTAAAGATATTCAGATTTATGCTGGAACAAGTGCGCCGTTTAATTTTAACGGCCTTGTGAGACATTATTATTTAAGAAATATGCCTTATCAGGCGGATATTCAGGTCAATCTCATTCCTAAACACGAGAGAAAGAGACAAAGCCACGAGATAGCTACCTCTATAAGAAAAGGAGTCAAAGAGATTGCCGATAAGTATAAAGCAAGGATTCAGATAGCAGAAGTTCCTCCAGGACCACCTGTGCTTGCAACAATGGTTATAGAAGTTTACGACAGCAATTATGAAAATCAGAAAAAAATAGCGGAGGATATCAAAAAAATACTTCAGAAAAAAGATTTTATAGTAGATGTTGATAGTTATTTGACTGAACCACAACCAAAAATTTCTCTGATAGTAAACAGACAAAAATCCACGCTTAACGGTATCTCGTCTTCTGAAATAGCTCAAACATTAGGCATGGCTGTTTATGGTTACTCATTTGATATAGCGCATATGTCAAGTGAAAATGAGCCTGTTGATATAAATATAAGGTTGGATAAAGAAAAAAGAAATAATCTTGATTTCCTGAAAAAAATCCATCTTTTCTCTCCTTCAGGAATGCCAGTAAGTTTGGATTCTTTGGTAAAAAAAACATCTTCGATAGAGGATGATACAATACATCATAAGAATCTTAAAAGAGTTATATATGTAACTGCAGATGTTAGTGGAAGCGAAGAAAGTCCGATATATGCTATATTGAACTTACAGAAGGATATAAAAGAATATCAGGAAAAAACTGGAATAAAACTTAAACAATATTTTACCACTCAACCTCGTCTTGCATCTGAGACAGCTATAAAATGGGATGGCGAGTGGCATATTACTTATGAGGTTTTCAGAGATCTTGGAATTGCTTTCGGCATTGTAATGATTTTAATTTATATACTTGTAGTTGCCTGGTTTGAAAATTTCATTACTCCGCTTATAATAATGAGTGCAATACCTCTTGCTTTAATTGGAATTATACCTGCTCATTGGGCAATGAAAGCTTTCTTTACAGCAACATCTATGATAGGTTTTATAGCTTCAAGCGGAATAGTTGTAAGAAACTCTATAATACTTGTGGATTTTATAGAACTGAAAGTAAGTCAGGGAGTTCCTTTCAGAAAGGCGGTAATAGATGCTGGGGTAATAAGATTTAGACCAATGCTTCTTACCGCTCTTGCCGTAATAATTGGGGCTGGAGTAATACTACTTGATCCAATATTTCAGGGGCTTGCAATATCTCTAATATCTGGACAAGTTGCTTCAACAATTCTTTCAAGAGTGGCTGTTCCTGTTCTTTATTACATAACCTTTAAAAATAAGTATACAAAACACTTTGATAAGAAATCACAAAATGAGTTAGACGATTATTATGAAGAGTAATTTTTATAAAATATTTTTAATGGGAGGAAGTTATGTCAGAAAATAAAAATAACAACAATGAAAGAAAAGAGAATAAAACTGGAAGATACGTTTATGATAAAAAATTAAAAAAAGTTGTTAAGGTAAGTGATGAGATTGTTGGGCTTAAAAAAGGTGATTCAACTGATTACTCTGGTCCATCTTGCTCATCAGGTGGATGTTGCCCTAGTTGTGGCCTAAATTAAAATTTAATTTTTTAGTTGCGTTTAAAAGGGGTATAATTATGAAACTTAATGATTATTTAAGGTTACTTGCTGGTTTTTTTACCATATTAAGTGTAATTTTAACAGTTTATGTAAGCCCAAAATTTATTTATTTCACCATTTTTATTGGATTAAATCAGCTTCAAAGTGCTTTTACAAAGTGGTGCCCTGCAATTTGGATTTTAAAAAAATTGGGTGTTAAAGAATAATTTTTATATCGGATTTTTGGTATCAATAAAGATGGTTTCAATGTTAAAGGTGTTTTCTATTATTTTTTGTAAATTTTTTATTCCAAGAGTTTCGCTTTTATAATGACCAAGTGAGATAAAATTAACTCCGTATTCTCTTGCAGTCTCAAAGTTAGTTTCATTTCTCTCACCTGTTATAAAAAGATCACATCCATTTACTATTGCTTCTTCAAAATATGAATCCCCACCACCAGTTATAATACCAAAAGTTTTTATCTTTTTCTCTCCATATTCAAGTACAAATGGATCAGTATCGAATTCTAATTTAAGTATTTTTATTATCTCATCAATAGTTTTTTCTTTTTCAAATTTTGCAATCATTCCAATATCAATTCCATTATATCTTGCAAAAGTTTTTATTTTCTTTGCACCAAGAATTTTTATAATTGATATATTGTTCCCAATCTTTGGGTGAATATCAAGTGGAAGATGATATGCAAATAGATTTATACCATTTTTTATTAATATCTCAATTCTTTTTTTAAAAACTGATCTTATGGATTTTAGGTTTTGCCATAGAATTCCATGATGAACAATTATTGCATCGGCTTTATTTTCTATGGCTTTTTTAGCAACATCTATTGAATATGAAACACTAAAAGCAATTTTTTTAATATCTTCTTTTCCTTCAATTTGAAGACCATTTATTGATTTGTCTGGTATTTCATCAGGTTTTAAGTAATCATTTAAAAATTTTTCAAATTCATTTCTTTTTAAAATTTTAATCATATTTTCTTTAGTTTTGAACCTTTTGGCGTGTCTTCTATAATATATCCTTTTTGTTTTATAAGTTCTCTTATTTCATCTGCTTTTTTATAATCTTTAAGTTTTCTATACTCATTCCTTTTATTTAAAAGTTCAATTAACTCTTGGGGAATATTTTCATCTTCCTTTTTCAAGAGATCAAATCCAAGTACTTTATCAAACTCAGATATAAGTCCAAGTTTTTCTGATGGGGTGATTTCTTTATCTTTTATTACTTCCCAAAGAATGCTTGTTGCTTTTGGAATATTTAGATCATCAGATATTGCATTAACAAAATTATAGTAATGTTTAAGGTTTTTGTTTATTTCAATATTTTTTGTAAGTTCCATTATTTCTTTAACAGAATTTTTAAGATGATTAAATCCGTTTTTTGCAGAATCAAGTGCTTCAAATGAAAATTCAAGTTGCTTTCTATAGTGTGCTTGAGCACAGAAATATCTATATACTAATGGGCTATATCCGTTTTCTTTTAATGTATCTAAAGTTATAAAATTGCCAAGCGATTTTGACATTTTTTCATTTGATTTTAAAACAAGAAATTCAGCATGCATCCAGTATCTTACAAACTCTTTATCGTTTGCTGCTTCTGCTTGTGCTATTTCATTTGTATGATGAACTGGTATATGATCAACTCCTCCGCAGTGTATATCAAATGGCTGTCCAAGATATTTTATACTCATTGCCGAGCATTCTATATGCCAGCCTGGAAAACCAACTCCCCAAGGAGAATCCCACTCCATATGCCTTTTTTTATCCTTTGGTGAGAATTTCCATAAAGCAAAATCAGTTGGATTTCTTTTCTCTGGACTAAACTCAATTCTTGCTCCTTTTTTTATTCCTTCTATATGTGACTTTCCTGCAAGTTTATAATAATCCTTAAATTTTGATGTATCAAAATATATTCCATCTGATGTCTTATAAGTGTATCCTTTTTCCTCAAGTTTTTTTATCATATCTATCATTTCTTTTATATGTTCAGTTGCTTTTGGAAGATATGATGGCATCTTACAATTTAGTTCTGTAAAATGTTTTATGAATGCGTTTGTATAAAACTCGGCTATTTCCCAAGCAGTTTTTCCTTCTTTTTTTGCTCCAAGTT